>Ga0307515_10000605_pt1 | contig 83703 bp, 90 predicted proteins | sample 17_EM_MG_FD_194513 | JGI IMG/M metagenome (GOLD analysis project Ga0307515, IMG submission 194513) | Populus trichocarpa ectomycorrhiza microbial communities from riparian zone in the Pacific Northwest, United States - 17_EM | ecosystem: Host-associated > Plants > Roots > Unclassified | place... | reverse complement strand
CGATCAAGTATATCTTCAAGGAGCGACGGCGGTTGTACGGAGATACAGGGGTAACGGAGGTGGACAGGGTGACGGGGAGTATATATTCGGCAGACCGCAGCCAGTCCAGATATAGTGTGTGTAGATGTGTAGCTATATAGATACATAGATACATAGATGAGAATACAAACTGAATACATGACTGTGATTCGAGGTGCTCCCAGATATGTCGCCGGCGCTCCCAGGTTTGTCGCCGGCGCTCCCAGGTGCTCCCAGGCTTGTCGTCGATCGCCAAGCGTTGTGTAAACGGCTTCAGCATAACTGCAGCCCCTGCGAACAGTGTAACACACGTGTCGTTCTGATGATGCGTATACGTCACCACAAAGTAAAGGAGGTAGGTATGCAACGCGACCCGTCGCCTGGGCGACGGGTAGCGTGTAATTCTCTGTCAGAGCGTACGAGGTTCTGTCATAGCCGTAAGAGCCGTCCGGAACACCCGGGTGTTTCAGACGGAAATTAGGGTCGTTGCTGATGAATAGCATTGAATATCTCCTCAGATGTTTTTTCGGGCTTTCTGTTTGTCAATCCCGCCTTTGCAGCATTTCTCATATCTTCCTGGTCATGCATAATCGCTGTCTCTGCATCATGAACTCGCTTTCTTGCCACAGCGGTCTCTTTCTCCACATACTCCTTGATCCATTGCTCGGTCTCTTCCTTGCTTAAACACTGTGTTTGTCGTCTCATTTCTGCAGAAAGCTTCTTTCTAGAACATAATCTGCGGAATTCTCCCGAAGCTCGGACCCTGCCTCCCTCGAAGCTGTTCTTGCCTTCATTTGCTTCATGAGATCATCATATGGATCACTGTATCTATTCCATGTATCTGCCTGGTGGAAGTGGCGAAAGGGTCTTTTTCGGAAAATTGAGCATTGTATCTTCTGTTGACTTTGTTGTTGGGTGAGATATTGGATGTTGCAAGATATGAACCACATGGAGGCAAGCTGCACTGTGTATGTCAAGGTTGGTACATTTGATCGACTTGAACAAACCAAAATCTGAGTGTTGACCATCACTACATTGGGAATGGTAACGGTAACCACACATCATGACTGCATAGTTAGCGTCTGTTTCATGTAAGTTCCCAGGGATGTATTCAGACAAACATCACCCAACGTCCATTCTGTGGAAGAATATCCTTTTTATATATTTCAAATATATAATTCCAGCTATCGTTCACCACAATTCATCCCAGCAAAAAAAGATGCAACATCGGACAGACTTACTGGAAATCACGGGACCATTGGTAACCGCTGCAACCTGCAGCTATATGCAGTAGGATTCATCTTGAGTAGAACATGCAAGTTGGCTGCTACTGATTCCATTTTGACTTGAAACTAACAATATATTCCTCCGGACTTCCCACTTCTTTTCATGATCATCTTCCTCACCTTTTCAACAACTGCAAGTCATGGCTCCAGAAGCACCTCAGCAAGAAGGGAGCGGATCCGAATCAAGCCGACCGACTGGCACTGCATCCTATGATTCGCCTGCTGGGACACAGTCGCATCGCAGACACCCGGTCGTCCACTGAGATGCTGCCAATGCAGCCAACGAAACCAGGACTAAGGACGGAAATTTCAAAATTGTCTGTACAACCGGAAGCAGCAAGAATCACAAGCAGCATGTGATAAAATATGAGTATATCCATACCGACGTGGATGGCCGGCAAGTACCAATATGATATACGGCTGGTGCGTGTAGCGAGCTATGTGACCAATTGACAGCTGCCACACATGGGTAACCTCCATGGAATAACAAAGCATTTGTCCGCACAGTCCGCGAAATTGAACATCATGATGTTCTCAGCTCTGGTAGTTCCGCAGATGAATTTAGTGATACACATCCCCAAGACTGGATGAAACAGGCTTCAAAGACATTAGAGGAGGCTATGGAGTCATATGTGGTATGGGTATTAGCTGAATCTCATTTTTAGAAGCAGCAACTAATTTCTTCCAGGATTTCAACATGTTAGCTACTAGTGATAGCAACGGGTCCGGGTATCCGGCCAACAGTCCAGGACTGGACCACAAGAACAGGTTGGTTGGGTTCATAACCCGTCCAAAATCCCGACCCGCTGACTCTTGGCAGGCCAAACCCAGACCTGTACCCATCAACCCCCGGGTTTCACCGGGTGTTGCTAGGCCCGTCGGTTCCAATATCCGGTTCTGCGTTTTGGGTATCACATTCATGGTCGCATACAGATATGCTACCATTAATCGTAATATATTGCGATTGGTATGTCACAGTTTATTTTCAAAGTATTTGCCATCTTAATGAGCAAAGCGAAAAGACTCACGCACCCTACCACATCCTGAAAATGAGAGTCACCAGAACGTCAACGATTTTTGGTATTGCATCATCGGTAATATGAGTGGCGCATGATCACAAGCATCCATCAACAAGGATATGACAGCCTGTATAGGCTGATATATATGGGATATTCCAGCCGCATCCTTCGCGACAGTCACAACTTTTTTCATTGAATGAGCTACCACTAAACATTAGTGAGCCTTTTAGTGTATAAAATCATTCAAAACGATGTATATAGACCATATCAGCCACATCACACTGTGATTAACCATGATGGAAGACTAACAATTGTTGACGCTCCGTTGACGCTCATTTTCAAGATGGGGAAGGGAGTGTATCACTTTCTCTCTGGCTTACAAAGGCAGCCAATACTCCGTTTATGACTATTTTCAACCTGTCGCCCCCCAGATTACCCATGATACACGACCAACAATTGTTGATGCTCCGTTGACGCTCAGTTTGAAGATGGTGCAGGGAGGGTATCGCGGTCTGTTTAACCTATAAGCGCAGCCACTGATTCTTTTATGACTGTCTGCAACCTATCGGCGGTGTGAATACCCAGGATGCATGGCCAAAAATTGTTGAACATCCATTGACGCTCATTTTCAAGATGAGGTAGGGAGCGTGTAGTTAAAAATTTTGCCAATACAGGCAGCCAATACATTGATTATGTATAACCATGACTGAATTGATTTTTAATCACCAGACTTACATGTCCTGACATGGTTGACGCTCCGTGGACGCTGATTTTGCCACAGGTGTATCCTCACTATGCAATCATTTGATTTGGAGTAGTCCATCGTTGACATTGTTTTGGCAGCCTGTCTAGCGTTTTCATTTACTTTATTCTTGATCACTACATTGTTCTTGAATAATACATATAGATATATAAGGATAATGTCCAATATCCCATGCCATTCGATCAATGCTCGTCGTCAATTGCAGGTTCGCTCAATAGGCTGCTCTGGTCTGCAAAATGGATGTCTGCTACATTACCACACAGCAGATAGTGTACTAACCAGTGGATGTTCCATCATCAGTCAGCACAACTGGGTCAAAATCTGTATCTTGCGGGCAATTCTGGGCAGATGCATCAAGAGTGAAAAATTCGGAACAGGGACAGGATGAATGTGAATACGCATATCTGTGCAGCAAATTGACGATTTGGGAACATTCACCTCCGGAATCATTACCGGTTGGGGCGGCTGGCGTTCCTGGCAGAGGTGGTGTCGGCTCTGCACTCAGCTCTCTGGGTAGGTCGGGTGAAGGTGCACCTGTTCCTGGGCATCTCCAGCATGTCAGAGGATTCTTTCTGGTGCCATTTTGGCAAGGAAGGCATCCGGCAGTGTAGTTTTGATGAAGGATAGCCGGGTGTGTGTCTATCACAGCCCTCACGATAGTATGCCCAGGAAACCCAACACTCCACTTATTCTCTGCTCGGACCTCGGTGCGAAGTTTCTTGATTAGATATCGCGTTTCCTCTACTGTGGTGTGTGAAAACCTTTCTTTGGCCATTTTGGCCATATTCAAGGCCAGGTGCATGTTGGACTGTTCCAGCTGTACCTGACCGCCTTGCCTTGCCATGGTAGTAGACATGTTGAAAACCGACAAGAAATCAGTTCCTGCTTCCCACAATGTGATTCGGCGATTACCTCTACCATATAGGCTTCCGGAGCCTCCTCGCAGCTGATTGAAGCCTGTTTCGTCCACCCATGTGGATACTTATCAGGAAATTCCTCTGCGACAATCCCAGAGCTGATGACTTCAGGATGTTCAATTTCTCGGACTGCGCCAACAAATGCCATTGTCGAACATTGAGGATTCCCTTTACGGGCGGCGAGAAATTGATCATGTAGCTCTCTATGGTCACCTGCTGTACGTTTCATGGTTAATTGACAGCCGTTCACCTCGATATGGATATACTCACATTGAACTGCGTGCGGCTTCTTATTCTTACTGCTGCTAGTCGTACAGATGATTTGTCAATGTGAATCCAGGGTCATATGTTTGGTGGCTGCGTTGGTCGGGTCGAAGCGGACTGACAGCTGTCTGCGTTCTCGCTGGGTGCCAATGACTGCTATAAATAATGTAGCGACCGCCAATCGGCTTGATTTAGATCCGCTCTCACCTGGCTGTGGTTGTTGTGTATCGAATATTTGCTGGTGTGCAATAGGAGAGGAAGATGATAATGAGAAGAAGTGGGAAGTCCTCAGGACTATATCGTTAGTGTCATGTCAGAATGGAATAGGTCGCAGCCAACATGTACTTGATACTCAAGATGAATCGTGCCGAGTAAGGCTGCAAGTTGCAGATGTTTCCCACCATCCCGCGAGGTGCAATAATTTGGTCCGATGTTGTTTCTTTGTTAACAGGGATTAATCGCGGTGTATGACAGCCGCAATTGCATGATTTTCAGATATCAATAGGGCATCCTTCGAGGGAAGGGATGTCTGCTGATGTTTGTCTCAAATGATTCCCGGGACATTACATGAAATGGATGCTAACAATCAAGTCATGTTGTACAGTCAGCAAAACTATTCCCAATATATTGACAGTCAAACAAAAGATTTTCCTTTGTTCAAGATGAGTAAACGTACCAACCTTGAAATAAATGACACAGCTTGCCTCCATATTGTCCATATCTTGCAACATCCAACATCTCTCCTAACAACAAAGTCTATGCAAACTAAAATGGTCAATGGTTTGAAAAATCACTTTTTGCCACTCCCGGTGGGCAAATATGGCAAATCAACAAAGCGGTCCACCCAATGACGTCATCAAGAGAACGAACGCAAGAGCGACTTGGAAGAAGAAAGTGTTCGAGCCCTTGGGGCATTGCACGAGGTGCGATCCAAAAAGAAGCTTGTGGGCGAGAAACGATGAGACATTTAATTCTTAAGCAATGAAGAGCAACAGAAATGGATTGAGGATTATGTTGAGAGAGAAACCACTGGGGCAAGACCGCAAGTTGAAGACGCAGAGGCACCGGTTAACCCAGAGCAGGATGATATGAAGAAAGCTCAAAATGCTGGATTGAGGACCAGAGTGCCCGAAAAGACATTTCAGGAGATGATGGTTGCTATCAGAGACAGTCTGAGTGATCTTGCAAGTTGCGACGACGGTGAGGATGCGGAAGAAGCAGATGATCATGAGACAGAGCAGGGCCAGCTGAACGAAGATGATGAACCTGGCTGGGTGATGGGCATAATCACCAACACAGTACAGTAGCGCGTGGAGAGGCTTCTGTAGAAGCAGATGAAGCTAGACGAATTGACAAAACCGGGATGTGAGAACGCAGCCGACTACATCCGTGGATGAGATAGGAAGTACGGCACATCCGAATTGCTGGTTGCGGCAGTAGTCATTGCACAAACGGATGATGGTCCATCGGCTCCTCAACCGACATCATTTGGAGAGTGTATGGAGTGTCTTGACATTCTCCCCGGAATATCACAAATGCCGCAAGAGACTTCTCAACCAGGAAGTTGTCATGTTCGGCTAGGTTCTGGGAAGGGGCAGTTGAACACAAGGAAACTGGGTCCTGCGCCTGCTGCGGAGCCCGATTCATCAGTCATTCAGAATGCGAAGCCTGTTGAACTCGTCAGCTGTTCCCCGTGAATATGGCCTCCCCAGCTAATCACCATATCGAAATCTGATCAGGACGAGAACACGGTGACTGCTCCTTCGTCAGCGGAAGAATAGATACGCAAATTGCCATTTGGGAAGTCAGATCTCAGTGAAAAGCAATTTGTGTACCAATTGTGCTACGTGTCACCATTGTCTTGATTTCAGTGACCAAAGTGGGAGACATGACAATTCTTCGGTGCATGTGCAAGGGTCGAACGCACCTCACGAATGTTCTAGTTTCCAAATCAGGCTACTGGATGGCCAACACGTTCGATTTCTCTTCGCCAATCACTGCTAAGTAAGAAACCATAACATATATTAGTGACAAAATAGACTAACAAAATTCATATGAGTGATGTCATACGAGTCCTAGAAAGAGTGGTCAGCGTTCAGTACGAATCTGTCTGAATGATGACCGTCATGCTGCCTTGATTCATGCATCCCAGTGCATAACTCTCCGCCCAGACCTGGAGCAGATGGTTGAGATATTTGAAATTGCTTATGGTACGTCATGGATATCGAGGAGAGGGAGCTGGATGAGGAAAGGTGAGGAAGTGAAGCTATATTCCCTAAAAACTGCTAAGATGATCTACGTGCCATATATTGGCGGCCGAAAGTGCAGGAATGTGATAGGCCCATATCATCTCACACTCAGATACCGTGGATTGAGGTCGATCAGAAATTCAGAGGTAACAAAGATTGTTGATGCAAATGATAATACTTAAAAACGCAATATTGGATGTCAATAATGAGTTTATGTTTGATTGCATACAATTTTGAGTGTACGAAGGATGTTTCGATGAGATTACTGTGAGCGTCAACACAGCATCAACGAATTTTAGTCTTACACATTCAGAAATCAACAGGCTATATTGTCAAATCTTTCCAAAGTGAATGTATTGGTCGGCGTTATAGGGAAAAAGGCAAAAGACATGCATGTTGCCCCAACCTCAAAATGAGTGTCGACGGAGTGTCAACGATTTATGACCTTGCATCATGGAAAATCCAAAGATCTTTGTGGCAACATTGACCCACAATTGAACTATCGGCTGCCTTTCTAGGCAAAAATTGTTGCGACAACATCACTGCTATGTCACAAATATGAGCGTCAACGGAGCGTCAACCATTTTAGGCCTTCCATCTTTGATAATCAAGGCGCTGTGAGACGACAATATTCCATAATCGAACAATTGGCAGCCTTTCAAGGCAACAATGCATTCGACGTCATTGTAACTATGCCCCAGAAGTCAGCGTGAACAGAGCGTCAATGATTGTAGGCCTTGCATGTTCGAAAATCATAGGGCTGTGTGAAAACATTTATCCATAATTAAAAAGTCAGTGGCCTTTGTAGGCAAACATTGTTCTGACAACATCGTAACTATGTCATAAAATCAGCATTAATTGAGTGTCAACGTAACCTCAACGATTTTCAATCTTGCATCTTGGATAATCCAAGGGCAATGAAACGCAGCTAACTCACAATCAACCTATCAGCAGCCTTTATTGGCAAAAATGCTGGTGACGATATCACATCCACCACCTACAATGGAGCGCCCACAGAGCATCAACATTTTTTATGAAGGCTCAGCAAGCTACACAGCAATGAACTGCATTGCAGTGTTCGTAAACTGAGTTTCGCGCGGTAAGTCTCTTCAATATGCCCTTGTATTCAACTTCACAAATATGCATGCAATGTCTCACTGATCTGATTTTTTTGGTAGTAGCTATAGAGTCAATGTTCAAAAACCAGCATTGTGCTTAGCAATAACATAACTTTTGGCAGTCTCTCGAGTCGGATTTCCCAGCTGTCAATCTCCTAACGCTGTGTCGGATTCAAAATTTTTAAATACTTCATTGCTAGAGGTAATGATCTGTTCCAAAAAAGAACATGTGTTTATTCGCGATTTGAGAAACCTTACTTTACAAATCATCTTCGATGCTTTGTGGATGTCAATCAATGTAGGCTCGAAATGTCATATCGCTTGGAATAATTCTAGACATGGGTCTTCATGGAGATTTTATTTGCACTGCAGATTTGAGGAGACCGGCAGCCCTGGAATCATATTTATTGTTTGTCATGATGATCTTAGCCATCCATCAGAACATGGGACCAGCTCAATTGGGAAACACTTACTGGCAAAAGTTCACATTGCAAAGTTCAATGAGATAACAGAGCCAGAAGGTACTGGAATGACTAGTTTGAATGTCGATGAAACAGCTTTGGCCATCCTGAAGATACAAGGCAGTTGACAAATTACAATAGTCTGTTCGCAGAGGAAATTCAGATTTGATATCTAGGTTAATCCATATTGACTGAAATAATCGACAAAATGCTCCAAACTGGAAGCTATGTACTTTGAAACTTCCAAATTTCACAAAGATACATTGAATCGCTACCTCAGGTTGGGATGTGTTTCAATTCATAATCCCTGCAATGCTATATCAAATGGTGAGCAACTAGAGTCGTATAAAGCATTCCGAATTGACCAAGTGCTGCTGTGTGCCACATCGCTTAGCAACATTTGCCGGAGGGGATATGCACTGACCGTGGATGCAATTAAGAACCAATTGCCATCACGAAATGAAGTTGGTTTCACATTGGTTGGATGAACATCAACCAACAAACTCGACGCAAGGTCAGTCATTGCTTACTTTATGGATCCAGATTGGGCAGTGCGTGAAGTACAACACATGGTCGATGAGGTTGATCGTCTGATCGTCTCTGTTTTCGAAAGCTAATTAAGGATAATAGGTCAAGGGCCAATATACTGGACCAAGCCTGTCCGTGCATTTTAACGACTCACTTGATCGTTTGGAGATTCCTGATGGCCGTTTGCTCGTGATTACGACTGATAATGATTGCTCCAATTACTCGAGGACGCGCTAGCTGGAATCAATATTGAGGACTCCGGGATGAAGTGGCCTGCATTGACGAATGACCTACCCTGCTTGGCGCACGTCATACAGCTGGCTTTAGGTGCATTCATTAGTAGACTGGGTGTTAAAGGCCGCACCAAGACTTGGGAAGCCCATGAGGGCGATCAGCAATTTGGAGAGAATGCAAGCATTGACATTGGGAACAGTCAAACAGTTCGAAAGAGGGCAATGCTAGCTTCAACAAGATGTTGGCCATGAGACCAGGTTTAGCAAAGATAATTGAGAAAGTACCTATTTCAACATATTTTGAAAGTCCTGAAACTGACCTTCATATAGCAGAGAATGCTCCCTGTGTTGATTATGCTGACACCAGGTTGTTGAAGAGAGTTCATTGACTGTCAATAAGCCAAAGTCCGCATCGCAGTACTACCTATTCTGGATATGAAGACACGCTGGAACTCGACACTGGAGTTGATTGAGCGTGCTTACCGATTATGAGAATCCACCCATGAGTGGCTCCAAAACCCAAAATACAGTGAGCTCCAGCCACTATTCACAGCACAGGATGAATGGACCATTGTCAAGTATGGCATGGAAGTTTTGACACAATTCCAATATTGGACCCTGTGGATGTTGAAGAGGCATACAGTCACATTGCATCACCTTACCACAGTGTACAATGACATGTTCACCCATATGGATGGCGTCATGTGAGCTTTGCCAAAAAAGAAGGCTCAATGGCAGGAAGACTTGTTCTTCTCGGTCAAGTTAGCTCGACAGAAAGTGTCCAATTATTCTGCTGAAGTGACTCCATCGAGGGGTATGCTTCGCATTTCGGCGCGTAATTTCGATCCTTTCCGGAAGTTGCGATTGTTGTGGATGTGGGACAAGGGGATGGATATTAATCCCGAGGACGAGACATCCTATACTACCCAATACCAAGAGGCCCGACTGATGTATGTGGAGAATGAATACTGTGCCAAACATCAATGCGTGCCGGTCAATAAACCGGGAAGCATACCGAGCAGCAATCTCATCCCCTCTGCAAAGGCTTCAGGATCTAGTCAATCATCCTTTGATACAGATGATTTGTTCAGCGATGAGGAAGGATACTTAACATCTAACAATGTGGCTGAATCAACACCCAGAGGAAACAATTGGGCAGCATGCGTATTGTCCGCCGCCAGGCTCTATTTGAATCCACTGCCTGAATCACCAAAGCACTGGGAGCAAATTAATCCAAATCTCAATAATTACCACTCCGGCTCAATGGTGATTAGCAGTCCATGTTGGATACCAGACATAACTGACTGGTGGCACCAACAAAAGCAAACGCACTGAACATACGCTGATTGGTCCTATGTGGCGCGCGAGAGATTCTCTTTCATAGCTCATGATGTCGGAGTGGAGGCCAGTTTTCCCCTAGGCAGAGATATTATCGGCTGGAGGCAGTTAAAAACCACAGGCATGACCCCTCGCGGAAATGCCATTGTAAAGCAGTTCGCTCAAGCCAATAACGAGTTTTTGGCAGGCGGTGACCAAGCAATGGCGAACAAGAATACAGAAAACAACTCCAAAATGAAGAAAGAGGCGGAGGAAAAGACATGCACAGAATGACCGAGGTCCACAACCTTTGGGAGATGTGGCAGGGCGGCCACAACCTGCGTGCTACACAGAAGGGATCTCGCGCTCAACATAAGCACATGACAGCTGGAGGATTCATTTCGGACACAGAAGAGATCGTGAAAGCATTTTGGTCACTCTTTGAACATTTTGGTGCAGCTGCATATAAATTGTCAGAAAGATCACCTTTGCCACCAGCTTTGTCTGCAGAGAACCTCCCTGGAGAATGAACTAACATATTAAATGACTGCTGAATCAGATGAATCAACCATTATCCAGTCGAACGTGATGAGATTACTGCACCTGCAAGCATTTCGGACTGCAAAAATTGTCTTAACTGGAATGGCGACTTGGATAATCCAAATGTCAGCCAAGACGATTGCACGGAAGGCGATGAATCGGATACAGAGTGGGACAGTGGCATCGATGATCTGGAATGCCCAGACCTGCGGGAGGTCAGTGCCGTACCAAACGTTCCCAGAATGATTCAGCCAACACACAACTCAAAGAGAGATGCGGAAATGTTTTGCTGACGGTCAACGCACTCGAAGAGAGGAGGAACCAGGGAGTAAAGAACAAGTTGGGCAGAATGCGTCAATGCTTCACCAGCTTCTTTATGTAGCTTGACCAAGAGTTTTAGTTAGAGATATAATATGGGTGAATGGTGAGCAGAAGCATGTGAATGTCAGTTGATAAACAGTGGTATAGCAGGCGCAATGAATCTTTTGTCAAGATATATAAATATTAGTCGAGTGATAGCGAACTGTGCATGAATGGTACTGCGCTCGGCTTTGCCACAGGGCCGAGTCTCAATCTGTCAGAACGACAACCAATAAGTTCAAATCATGATGAAAGTAATTATCAATGGCAGCAGATATTGAATGGACAATACAGTAAAATGAGCTTCAATGGAGCGTCAACAATTGGTGGTCTTCTAAGTATGGTAATTTGACAGTGATTTGGTCACTGTTATGCATAACCGACGTATTGGCAGCTTGTATCGGCAAAAGAGACAGCAACACAGTCGCCGCGCAATTCTGAGAATGATCATCCATGGAGCGGCAACGAATTTTAGCTTTGCATCTAGCTTAATTTATGTTTTGATCGGTTGCAGGCATCCATGTATGAGTTATTGGCTGCCAGTACAGCCGAAAACAACAGCGGGATGCTGCCTGCCGCATCCTGAATATAAGCATCAACGATGTGTCAACAGTTTTAGGTCTTGCTTAGTTGGTAATCATGGCATCACACGGATCATCGCGCTCATAACAGAATCATTGACCACCTTGATAGCCAAATTTTCAATATACCAAAGGTAAAACACGGATTCCAAATTAATCGATATTGAAAACAGCAAAACATGGAAAAACGTATTATTTGTTGTTGAAAATGCAACTTTGATACGATACTATTAATCCACTTCAAAACCAAGCTCCTTATATGAATCTATAGATGGACCCGCTGCGCGACTGGCGGAGAACCCACCACATTCAGACTGGTTAGGAGATTACCATCGAAGCGTGCCCGAGTTGACGGTTCAGGTTTACTGACTACCCAGACCACCAATTGGGGAACTGTTCAGTTAGGACCCAGACCCGGCCCCAAAGTGACGGTCCGGAACTGTTGCTAACACTATTAGCTACTATGGCAAGTCAAAGAGGTCAGGTACAACTAGAACACTCTGCGCTGCGCCTTGTCTTGAATATGGCCAAAGGAGGGTTTTCGTGCCCTGCAAAAGAGGAAACGCAATACCAGCTGAAGACACCACGAGTCGAAGTCAAAACAGAAATGAAGCAGGGTGTTGAGTTTACTGGGTGTAGAAAGGTGATGGCCACGGTAGAAAGACACCCGGCAACAGTTTGTGGAAATCAAACTGACGGCTGCCTTACTTGCCACAATGCCACAGCACTGAACCCGCAGACCCACTGGAGGTGCATATGAACGGGATCACCTCCATCATATCCAGCACCACCTACAGCCAGAACACCACCTGCGCCACCAGGTGAGAATGAGGGGACTCAAAGTTCCGAAATCGAAGGTGTGCCTCCTGGATATGTGTATATACATACTCCTCTTCCCAGCGCTCAATTTATCAATCTTGATGCATATGCCAAGGATTGCAAGTGCAATACAGATTTTATTCCAGATTTGTTGACTGATGAAGGAACATCCACTGGTTGGTACACTGTCTGCTGCATGGTAATGCAGCTGACATCCATTTTGCAGATGAGAGCAGCCCATTGAGCAAACCTGACAGTGAAAATGAGCATTGATAGAAAGGACCGGGATTTTTGAGTATTATCATTATCTACAATCAGCAGATACTTTAAAGTATATTTTAAGGATATATTTATATGTATTATTAAAGAAAGATGTAGTGATAAAGGCAAAAGTACATGAAGACAATAGAATGGCTGCCAAAACACCATTACTGATATAGTATGCGAAATTGAATTGTTCCATATTGCCGATACGCGCATGGCCAAATCCGCGTCAATGTAGCATCAACGATTTTTGGTCCTGTATGTCATATAATCAAAAACTGACTTAGTCGTCATTATACATAACCAAAGTATTGGCTGCATTTTTAGGCAAAAGAGATCGCACCATGCTCCCTGCCCCATCTGGACAATGAGCGTCAAAGGAGTGTCAATGATGATTCGTCTTGCATCTTGCGTAATCTCAGGGGTGCCTGATCGCTGACATCCATATACAAGGAGTTGGCAGCCTCTATAGGCAGAAAAGCAAGAGATATTCCCACGACAGCCTCCAAGACAATCACAACATAATTCATTTTCATCGCTGCAGCCCAGTGCGCATGAGCATTTTAGCCTATAAACCCAGTCAAAACTTCGTGTATAGACAATAATGGCCAAATCATGTTTTGATTAACCAAGATGCAACACAAGAAATTGTTGACGCTCCATTGATGCTCATTTTCAAAATAGGGCAGAGAACATGTCGCTTTCTCTTTGGCCTTTAAAGGTGGCCAATACTTTGATTATATATAACAATGACAAAATCACTCTTTGATTACCTGATTTCGAAGACCCCAGATTGTTGACGCTGAGTTGACGCTCATTTTCAGGAGACAGTAGCGATGTTGTAGGTAGAGATTTTGCCCATTAACGCGGGCAATACATTCATTATGCATTACAAGAACCAAGTCTCTGATTAATTACCTTCATTACAAGACCAGAAATTGTTGATGCTCTGTTGACGCTCAGATTCAGACTTGGGCAGGGATTGTGTCACTTTCTCATTCGCCTATACAGGCCGCCTATACCTCATTTATGAGTGTCTGCAACCAATCGCTGCTCAGTTTAACGATGATGCAATGCCAAAAAATTGTTCATACTGTGTTGACGCTCGTTTTCAGAATGGGGCACGGAGCGTGTCACTTTCTCTTGTGCATATCAATGTGGCATATACCTCACTTAGGAATCTCCGCATCCAATTGCCGCTCAGATTACCCGTTACAAGGGTGCTTTCACCTATCATCACTATGTTTATAACCATAAGTATTAGATGCATCGCCGCAGTTCATCATGTACACATATCCATATCTCCAGACACAATGTATGGGCTACCGATATTGATTGTACACGCAAATAGGGCAAATGAATATAGTCGATTCAGAAGCTTCCTGAAAGATCCCAACTATATCATTTCAAAGTGTAAAGCAGTAGCGACAATTCATAAGTTCATTCGAGATGATATGTACCGGTAATCTTTAAAGCCGTATATAATAAATCTCAAGGATTGTATATATCATATAGAATTTCATTTGATACATCTCAAGGATTAATTAATATCTTCCAGGGTGTTCAAAAGATTAATCTCATACATTGAATGATACTGTAGTGATGATAAACGTTTCCACTGATAGTGCAATCGTGAATAGACACATATCTTCACAAATTTCTTCCGTCTTCTCCTTGATAAAACTGAAGTTGAGAATTATCGGCAATATTACGTCTTAAGCATAAGCTTCCTCAGTATCCTCAATCCCCCTGTTAAGTGCCACACGGTTACGTGCCCGCTGCCTCCTACTTGGTTTCGCAAAATGTACCTCTGTATTCGACTGACCTTTAGTTTTGAATGTTGTTCCTGCACAAGGCATATGTATCACTGTCTTCTTATTATTTTGTCGGTTATCCCTTTAATCAGGAAGTAATTCCTTTCTTGGGGAATGTACTGCAGCAGCTTGATTGGAAATGTGTTCTGCTATTTCCATAGTAATATCCAATATAGGAATTTGGTAGTCTGGAACAAGTAATCCTTCGTCTGATTGACTGAATAGTGGAGTGACACTAACGTTATTTACATAGTCTGAAGTGAATATAATTTATAGTCCATAATCAGTTAATATCTCAGTAAACTGGATGATACTCGCCAGCCACTAAATACACTGGGCTGCAAACAACTGGTCTTCCTGCTCAATGCGGTCCAGCGATCAGGACAAGGTACATAATATCTCATCATATTAGTTGTTGAACATGAGCTTGTTCATGAGGTGGGGGAACTACATATAATCATTATTGATAATACCAATAATACTCGAATAATAATGATATTAAAATAAGAACTAACAACAACAATAGTATTTCAGCTTGTTCTTTGCAGGTAGGTATCGTTTGTGTTGGTGGGGCTACCCTTCCAAAGCTGCAGCATTGTGGTTCTTGTATAGTCTGTCTTGAAACCAGATACTCTGTTTCCAAAGCTTAACTATGATCTCATCTGTCATCTAATGGAATACATTTTATTGCAAGCCCGGCACCATGATAGAGGACCATGCATCCCAAAGGTTATCATGTAATTGCATGATTGGTTTTAAAGAATTACTCTCCCTCATGGGGCCATCATCCACAATAAGATTTAATCAAACAGTAACTTCAACTGAGATATCTTGCAACTCATATGTTTCGGATAGTCAAAACATCTCCTCGCCTGATGTGGTTATTTGGAGTGCTTTTTTGAGATCGCATAAAAAATTGAAACACATCCTTCCCCATATAGGCCATTTGGCTTATCTGTATCAGAGGATTACATGGCGACCCACAATTCATCTGCTGACATCTAATCTTGACATACCACCGAGGATAATATATGACAGTAAATTGCTTTGGTCGTATTATTCCCACCAGGGAGTCGGAAGCTCCGAGGCACTGCCCACATCCGAAGCAATGTGACGCACCATGCTTGAGCCGAGACGATTTTCTTTGGCCAGGGAGTAGCAGAGTGGTTCCTATCCACTAGGGGAAACGCTCGAAGACCAACTTACTTGCATATTGGCTGACATCTGCCTGACACGTCAGTTCCACTAATGCACTCGACACGAATGGTCCCACATAGCTCAGTTCACTAGATGTGGTTGATAATAACTGGCACCTTGGCCCGAAGGCTTAGGCAAGGCCAAGATTAATGCATTATCAAATCAGTTCTACTGTAATAAATGAACTTTCAATGAATCCACTAAGCAATGAAACATGCTTAACCAATCGACACCCGACTTCTATGTTGTCCCGCTGAAGACCATAGCACTGGCTCACTTGAAGCATTATGGAAAGGTGTGATGGATGCCACATGACTAGACCTGGAGTAACTCCGTGACATATATCCATTTGATATCTATGCAAGTACCATTATTGCTGTTAAGGGAAAACCCCTCACATTACCCAAGATGCAAGACCAAAATCGCTGATACTCCATTGACTCTCATTTTCTGGATGGGCAGGGAGTGTGTCTCACTTGTTTTTGATTGTAAAGGCGGCCAATAGATCAAAAAAGGACAATGATGGAACAAAGTCAATGTTTTGCGATTCACAGTTGGATATCTGAAAGCTACCATGAATAGCAAAACCCGAAAACCAGCACCGCACATTGGAACTGATAGGTCAAGACAAACCCGTGGAAACCCGCCAGTTGACGGGTATGGGTATGGGTTGGGCTGTGAGGAAGCAGTGGGTCGGGTCTTTGGATCGGTCTGGAATCGAACCGAACAGTTTTGGTGGTCAGAACCCGAACCACTGGCGGCTTACCCGGACCCATTGCCAACACCAGTCATATACCCAGACCTGTCACATTGACACAAGGTTGATCCGTAACTATTTATTCTATCAGATGATATAATTGCATCATAGGTCTTGTAAAAGTGATAACTGCCCTTTCAATCAGCTCAACATGAATGCTGTGGTGAGAAATACTGATTCTTATCACCACTGCTCACATTGACAGTGAGAGCTTTGGAGGGGGAGAAGGCAAACAGAGATTTGGCAATAATGATGATGGATTGGACGAAGGGGAATATATATATTTTGGATACCCCAGGGAAGATAGAGCATATCCAGACGCTGCAAATGGATTACTCACTCCGTATCTTGCAACTCTTTCATCAATCAACTGGTATTCAATTTTTGTTGATCTTTGCAATCTGCGTGGTTCCTCCACACCAGGATTCCCATCCAATCCTCTCATCCTCATCATCAGCAAGATACCAAAAGCTCCAGAAGTTACAAGTAAATCTCTGAAATACTCAGATAAGCATCATTGGTACTCCAATGATGCTGCAGATGGTACCAGGCCCCGTGATGCTATCTAAAGTGCACTCAGATATTGCAACAGCATTCTCAGCAGCTACTGAAAGCATGTGCAGTTATGGTTGAATATTCAAGATGCTAAAAACATTGACTAATAGGATACTCAGATTTTTGAGTAGCTGAGACCTCTGTGAAGGCCAGTGGAAGATTTTAAAGCTGGCGCTGTATTCTCTCACAAGTGGTTCTTAGAGTTCCAGATACCATAATCCCAAGCCAATTAGTATATCATATTCATCTTTGTTGCATGCTTGTGTTTCTCAATCACATGAAGATTCACTTCATCATCCAGTAGCATATATCATCTATCTAGGTCAAACAATATTTATGATTACTGTTCCTCTGGCAACAGATGACAATTTAGTGCAATCAGAGGAGCTCCCCCCGATAGTTATTGAACTTACCTAGTAGTGCACTTACAGGCTGTATTCATGGGGGTTTGGACATGTTACGGGTTCTCCCTTAATGGAGGTATTGGTTCTGTTTTAATTGTCAAATGGATATATGCGATGGAGATACTCCAGGTCTAGTCATGTGGTATACATAATGCTTATCCTAGGCAATCCAAGTATGCCAGTCCTGTGGTCCTTAGCGAGATTACACAGAAGACTCATGTCGATTTGATAGCGATCCTGATTGCGAGCGGATTGATTGAAAGTTCAAATACTACTGTAGAACTGATTTGATAATGCAATAACCTTGGCCAGTCGCAAGCCTTCAAGGCTTGAGTGATGCCAATTATTTCTTACCACATTCATTGAACTATGCTAAGCGGGACTGGACACGTCGACTGCATTGAGGCAACTGACGTGTCAGGCAGATGATAGCCAATGTGGAAGTAAGCGGGACTAAAAGCCGTTCCTCTCTGGGAGCGGAACACCTTGGGTACTCCCCTGCCAACGAGATTTGTCTCGGCCTAACCATGGTGTGTCTAATGAATTGAGATGTGGGGAATCAAATGAGTCCCAGAGCTTCCGACTCCCCTGGTGGGGATATGCGAGCAAAGCACACTACTATCTGACGATATTGCTGAAGTGCTACGTTAAGATTGAATGTTGGCAGAGCAATGGTGAGCCGCCACATAAGCCTCTGATGTAGTTAAGCTGAATAGCCTTAATTGTGAGGTTGCCGCTTAATCAATATGATAAAGCAAAGTGTAATAAAGCACTGCAATGACCCATGTCAGGCGAGCAGATGTTCCGACTATCCGAATAAAACAAGTTGCGAGATATCTCAGTTGAAGTTACTCTTTGATTTAATCCTAATGCTGATGATGGCCCTCCAGGGAGAGTAATTGTTCAAAACCAATCATGTGAGAACACTATAACCTTTGGGAAGCATGTTCCTTATCAAAAGAGATAAGCTCGCTATAAGAGTAGTCCCAGATATGACAAATGAGATCATAGCAATCATCGATTTATGATGGCCCTCCGGGGAGAGTAACTCTCCAAAACCAATCATACAATTCAAGGAAGCTGTAAAAAAAATGACAATGCTCCGGCATTGGAAGGATAGCCCCACAAGCACAAACGATACCTACCTGCAAGAATGAAGCTCACATATTATTGATGTTTCCAGTCCTTATTATTATTATTGTTATTACATTGGTATTGTCTATTAGGATTTTAAGTGGATCCCCCGCCTGATGGTTGAGCAGATGGTCAATACTGACTATGAGGTCATATTGTGCGCTTTATCACTATTACTTGAATGATTCGAAAAAGAAGATCAGTTGTTTGCAGCACAGTGTATCTGGTGGCTGGCAACCATAATCCAGATTACTGAGATATTATCTTATAATCGCCATTATGGGATATTCCCTTCAGATTATCTTGATAATTGTGAAGTACCACCATTGCCAAGTCAATTACCTGAAGGAATGATGATTCCAGAATCCAATATACCTGCTTTGGAAAGTGATAATGATAGGGATTCTGTGGTACATAATGCTGAAGAGATATAACTCCCTAAGTATTGAAACAATTAACAAACGAATCTACATATAACACGTTCAGGGAAATTATGTAAGAATACACGTAATTATCAAAACTCAGAATTGAAATCTAGATTCAGAAAACAAAACAAGCAGCAACGCCAATATACTAGATCTCTTCTTAGAGAGTGGAAATTGAAGTCCCGAGGGAGATTCTGCTTAAGAGGTAATATTACTGATAGTATCTGAACACCAGATTTGCCAAGGAGATAGGAAGAGGGATTTTGTGAAGATTGGTGTCAATGAAGATTGCATGATCAACGGGCAGATCATTACTGCCACTATATTGACTAATCGACGAGACTATTAATACCAACATACTTTACCACAATGAATGATCGCTGAAATTAATTCTTCGGATAAACTTTATAACATTTAATACTGACCGAGATTAATCATCAGAGTTATATGTATTGTCAGTATTGCATCACGCCAAGATACGATTTCGTTGCCATCCACTTGTTAGCATCTGATACAACCATACATATCGGTCCTCTTTACGCATACGATTTGAATAGGTTGCCATTACACTTTGGTTGAGGATACGGATAGGAGATTACGATAGAAACTACCACCGTGTACCTAGTACTTTCTTTTGTATCCATTGACGCTTCCGAATAGGTATAGTTACTTAGGTGGAAGCACCCACGTAACATGATATTCACCAGGAGATCACAATGGAGCAAGTTTGGAGATTCACTTGGAGGCAGTTATGATGCCAAATTTAGGATGCACAAGGAGCCTATGACCACGCAATGTTACACAGTAGTTGGTGGACTGTTTTGAGCGATTTCGGAGATGTAATTGGAGGCAGTTATCATGTGACTATTGAGATAAAGTTGGAGTCCATAATAGAGTTGGAGATGCATTTGAAGGCAATAATTGACTGTGTTCAGAAATGCATTTGTTAAAGCTGATGAACCAATGTGGAGATATTCAGGGAGCCAGTAACAGAGAAAATGGAGAGATACCAATCAAGGCAGTATTCGTGCAGGTCTGGAAATGTACCTTGACACCGTTACGGAGCAGAGTTGGAGATTCAGATGGAGGTCATCAGTGATGATACTCTCTATTCCATATGAAGGGTGTAATTACACCGGTTTGGAGGTGCACAGCAGGCCATCAAAAATGAAAGTTTAGAGTAGTGCTTTGGAGGCAGTGATTGAGCAAAGTGGGAGGTGAACTTCACGGTGATCAATCTGGATGCTCTAGATTGGAAGGGAGGTGCAAAGCTACCTGAAACTCTATTTATTGGTTAACTTATATTGATTACAATGGACAGTTGAGAGTACAACACAGTGCACCAAGTAATGTGAGATTATAGACTGGTGGGGAGTGGGACACAGTAGATCTTGGGATGATTCAGGACATAGTGTTTACCCAATATCTTGGCATGGAGAGATAGAGAGGGGTGAGGTAATATTGTATTCCCATATAAGAGTAGAGTTCTTGACAAAAAAAGAGAGAGGTGAGAGGTAATTGGGGAACTGATTAAGACAAACTGCGATTTAAGAAAGTATTGTGTACGAATGATTGTACCATTGGTGATAAGACATGTACAATGTCTGGTGAACCTGGTATGAAGATCTGTGTGAGGTATTCTATTTGTCCTCAGATAGATCATACTCCTTATTTGCCACATCCCATCATATTCTCTTATATAGTTTGCATCATTATTTCCTGGTCTCCCTTTGACATTTGTGACTAGACCAAAACACAAGAACACAAATCTGTGCGATCTCGTTTCTACCTTCACATTTCACAATCACAAGATAAACCAATCAACAGTGTCCACCCTACTTCAGCAAAATCAATTGTTTAAACCGGGAGCCTCAGGGAGTGTATGAGATTTGCAGCACCATAATGTGGAGACAGTGGAATATGGGAGTGGGCTAGAGCGATGTAGTGGCCTTCAGGTGCCCCTGGGAGTATCTTACAACAGAGCTGAGGGTTGAATCGACTGATTCAGTTGCTTGTGTTGAGCTGATTGGAAGTACAGATATCACTATGCCAAGGACTATGATGTAACTTGCCTCTTTTGTAGTTAGCGCCATTAGTCATCGATCGACCTTATGTCGATGCGACCTGTCTCGTTCAACGATACAATGGACACCTTTGCATACGCCCGCACACACTCGAGTACTCGAGCACACTCCACCATACAACAGGTTATGAGCCCTTTCCTGTGAAAGGGAACCGACAATAAACACATCCACTTTTGTTTGTCGATTGGACGTCATCGTCACGGAGAACCATCTCTACAAGCTAAGTGATTACCCCGCATTCTGCCATGTATCTGACAGCGGCTGCAGGACGTCTCCCATAGAGTCCGAGAGATTACAATAACTGACGATTGCGATACAAGATTAGGATAGTGCGAGATGAGTTCGACCACGATCACCATCACCAAGTTCAATGGCACGAAATGTGCAGCATGGGCAACCGGGATGGCCCTACTTCTTGAGCAGAAGCAAGTGTATGGTATTATCAAAGGATACGACGACAAGTCGGAAGTGCCAGCAGCAAACCCAACTGCTACCGAGAAGGCCGCTTTCAATGACTGGATGAATCGCCATGGTGTTGCCGGATTGACTATCCTACTTGGCATGGAACCGACGATACAGGCGGAATGTACGGTCGTCGACGATGCGAAGACGCTTTGGGAAAAGCTAGCATCAGCCTACAAGTCAAAGCTGAAGCTCAACATCTTCGAGATTAGGGAAGACCTTTGGAGCATCAAGCTACAGGACTGTGGAGATGTCGACAACTACGCATCGTGGATCGATCAGAAAGTGTAGGATCACAATCTCTGCCCTGGGCCATCGACCACTGACACTGATGCTACCGATACGGACTCTGCAATGACAATCGCCAAGATGTGTGAGCAAGAGCACATCTTCTACCTCCTTCGCGGAATCCCTAGGAACGACGAGTGGAAAGTCTCCCTGGTGCTCATGATGGACAAAAACACCACGATGACAGCCACCCCCGATGAGATCATCACCAAGCTCGTCGAAAAGGAAGCTGCAATCTAGAGAGAGAATGGGCTCGCTCCAGAAGCTCTGCTCTTTGCAAAGAAGGGTGGCAATGGTGGTGGTAATGGCGGTAAAGCCGGTAGAGGCGGCAACAGTCCAAGGAGGGATGAGAGAGATCATAAGGGAGACAACGATAGTAAAGAGAAGGATTTCCGGAAGTGCTTTCATTGCCAGCGGCAAGGGCATACCACCGAGAACTGCTTGAGCAAGCAACACGGCGATCCTCCAAAGTCTGCCGACACTGCAACAAAAGCATCAACTTAAGCATCAGCTACTTCGACTCTCACCACTTCGATCGGGAACTATTGGATGGTGGCCGGCTCAAGTGCTTCATCCAGTGATTGGTTCATCGATTGCTGATGCACGACTCACATCTCCAGCCGTTGATCAATGTTCATCACCTACACCGAATATCCTCCGAATACGAAGCAGGTGAAGGGATACAATCGGGTCACATCGTTTGCATCTGGATATGGAAGTGTTAGGTTGATTTGTCAACCACCAGATGGAAAGACGGAAATGATCATACTTCAAGAAGTGGTGCAGTCGGTGGGATCGTTCAATCGCATCTCACAGTCTCAGATCATGGACCAGGACGTCAAAGTCGAACCGGTGAATCACTACGGTCTTAACGTCTACAATCGCCACGGCAAGTTGATTGCCACTACCCCTCAGGTTGATGGGCTGTTCGTTCTGGATCGAGTTTAGGATCGGGAATCGACCGAATATACCGATATCGATGACAGCTGCCTGCTGGCACTTAAGATGGCTGGGTATGCATCTCGGCACGATGCAGAGAAGCGGATGTTATGGCACCGCCGCCTGGCACACATCGGTTCAATGGCCTTGGAGATCTTGCCGATGATGACCGACACTCCAAAGATGACCGGCATATGCGATTGCGAGAGCTGCATCAAGTACAAATTAGCTCGAAAGCCCTTTAGTCACACGACCTCCCGTGCTACTGAGCATCTCCAGATCGTCGACTCAGACATATGCGGTCCATTGGAAACAGCCATCGGAGGAGGTCCATATATGCTTCTCGTCATCGACGACGCCACGAGGCATACGGATGAGTACATATTGAAGTACAAGTCGGAAGCCCTGGAGAATTTCAAAGAATGGAAGGCTCTCACAGAAAAGGAGTCGGGCAAGCAAGTGAAGCAATTTCGTACAGATGGAGGCGGTGAGTATACCTCCAAGACATTGGCAGAATACCTAAAATCAGAGGGCATAATAAAGGAAACGACTACGCCCTACACTCCTCAGTCTAATGCAGTCATCGAACGGGCGAACCGCAGGATCATGGAGCGCGTACGATGCATGCTGGACGATGCCGGACTTTCGAAGAAGTACTGGGCCTTTCCACTCTCTGTGGCGGTCTATCTCAAGAACCAGTCTCTGACGCAATCGGTAGTCGGCAAGACTCCGTTCGAGTCCTGGCATGGTTCCGGAAGGAAGCCATCGTTGAAGCATCTCCATGTGTCTGGATGCTTGGCTTTCGTGCACGTTCCGAAGGAGAAAGGAAAGCAGCTGGATCACAGAGCCACTCCCGGCATATTTGTTGGGTACAGCATATCGACTAAGCAGTACTTTGTATACGATCCATTGCCCAAGACGCTTCACCGCTCCCGAGACGTGGGATTCAGAGAGACGAAGTGATTTTCAACGAGCACTTCTATTGAGATGTCATCATGGAACCCACACCCACCAAGAAGCATTCTGAAACCTCGCAGGCAACCGGAGATGGAAATTCCGAACGTCAAACGGAGGAGCCATTGGATGACGAGTCACCTCCAGATCCTCCGAAGCCAAAGAAGAAGTCACGAGAATTGGCTGGCCTTGAGATGTCACTTGGAGATGCATGGAAGCCGCCGGTCGAAGGTAGTCACCGAAACCGCACTGGGAAGGATACGTTGGCAGAGTCTGCAAAATTGGCTCTCGAAGATGAGGGATTCGAGGATCTGATTCCCATCTACGCTGCAGCTGCAATTTTCGACGATAATGAGGATGGCATAGATGATCCAACGTGTTACAAAGCAGCAAGCGAGTCTCTGCTCGCCGAGAACTGGGATACGGCGATGAAAGAAGAGATGGATGCAATTGGTCAGCATCAAGTCTTTGGAGATTTCATGGAGCTTCTGGAAGGGAGAACGGCTTTGCCAAGTCACTGGGTATACAAGATTCTGCGCGATGGAGTAGGCAATGTGCAGCGGTTCAAGGCCAGGCAAGTCTGTGGAGGAAATCACCAAATTGAAGGCATCGCCTGCCAGGCTACGGACGCACCGACTGCTCGCTTGGGCAACGCTAGGCTGGGACTTGCCATTGCCGCCAAGTACGATCTCGAGATCCATCAAATGGACGTATGCACTGCTTTCTTGGGAGTTGACTTGGAGGAAGAGATCTATATGCACCCACCACAGGGTTATTTTCGTTTGCTCCAAACAGGGAGATTAACAAAGACTTCGTGGATGATGGTACTCCGCTTAAGAATGTCTCTTTATGGCCTGAAACAGTCTTCGCACGTTTGGTATGGCACTTTTAAGAACTTCATGATCTCGATTGGGTACATGGCATCATGTGTCGACGGACGACTGTTCGTGCTGCATGATGAGGATCAAGACATCGTTGCCGCGGTCGTTCTGTACGTCGATGATCTCCTCATCATTGGTAACAAGTGCTTGATTGGGCAGATAAAGGACCAGAGGAAGAAAAGGTTCCGGATGCATGATCTCGGGAGTGTCTCCTTTTATCTCGGCATGAACATCAAACGCAATCGGGAGCATCACACGATTCACATACATCAGCACAGCTACATTGGGACGATCTTGGCGAAGTTCAGGATGGACGAGTCCAAGCCAGTTGCCACGCCAATGGCAATGAAGCTTCACAAGAGAACGCCCGACGAAAAAGGCTGCAATCCGACCATATAGCAATCGATGATCGGAAGCCTTATGTACTGGATGACCGCCACTCGGCCCGATATCGCATATGCCATCGGAGGTCTCAGCCGGTACAATCACGACCCGAGCAATCATCATATGGTAGCTCTCAAGTGCATGTTTCGGTACCTCAACTGCACAAAGGACTGGCGACTGCGCCTTGGAGGAGTACTCAGAGAAGGCGCACTTAAATGTTACGTCGATTCAGACTATGCTGGATACCCGGATGAATATAAATCGACAGGTGGACTGGTCATCACCTTCGGATGAGCAGTCGACTGGAGATTGAGGAAACAGCAGTCAACTGCCCAGTCCACGACCGCTGCCGAATACTATGCCTTCGGAGTACGCTGCATGGGACTCACACAGATCTCGGATCTCTCGAACGAGCTCAGCATCCCGACTATCCCTCACGTGTTCTCCGATTCACAGTCACTGATCGCGAGAATCAAGAACAGAATCTACCGCGGAAGTGCAGTTGCACACATTGTGACCAAGTACTATCTTGCTGCAGATATGGCTAGAGATGGAGTGATCGACTTGAGCTACGTACAGACTGCTGAGATACTCGCCGACTGCTTCACAAAGCCACTGCCAAAGCCCGCCTTCTTGAAGCAGTGTGCTGCATTGGGAATCTTCGGAATTGGACTCGGAAATGGTTGCGGGAATGTTATCGGAATTGAAAATGGCATTGGGAATGCCGTCGGAAAGTAAACTGATTGGGCACGTTTGTTTCAATGAGATCCACCCTGTGTGATTGGCTCCTCTTCTCCTTTGTTTACTGTCTTTCTTTGAAATGGACGTGATAGCCGTCCTGGAGGAGTGTTGAGCTGATTAGAAGTACGGATATCACTATGCCAAGGACTATGATGTAACTTGCCTCTGTTGTAGTTAGCGCCATTAGTCATCGATCAACCTTATGATGATGCGACATGTCTCGTTACACGATACAATAGACACCTTTGCATGTGCCCGTGCACACTCGACTACTCGTGCAGACGCCACCATACAGTAGCTTTCTGGTGCACCTCGGTGTACTGGTGCCAAATCTGCATTGCAACAGCTGTACAGACGACAATTTGAGGAGGACCACAATGTGCAGGCGATATGGTTGGGAGCATATTAATCACTAATGAGGAAACTTGGAACAATAACATATTCTTTAGGAATGCAGCATGTGAACCTGGAGATTATTGTTTCCTCTCATAATTGAACATTTTTACAATATTTATTCGGTGTTTACCCTGATTTATGTATCTCTATACCTTTGTATCTATCAATGTACCCAACCTCCATCTGGACTGGACACAGATGATACTCGAACACAATGATGGGTGTTCGTGCCGATGGCTAGCAATTCCACATTGTGATTTACATACTGTAGACGTAATTGTGGGAATGTAGAGATGTGCTAGGAGGACACTGTTGAGCGAACAAAATGATGCACTTAGTAACTTGTCATTGGATTAGCTTAGAGATGCACTTGCTGGCTGTAATTGAGCATGGTTTGAGACTGATATGGCCACCAACATTAAGTAAGATTGGAGATGCAGTGGAAGAGGATGGTTCAAAATGAACTTGATGGCAGTAATCGAGCAAGTTTGGTGATGCACTTGTTCACAGTGACTAAGCAAAATTGAAGCTTGGTGGTTGGAGGTGGTCTGTTGGAAACTGTCGATTAGGAGAGAGAAGCAACAGAAGCTGAAGTGCAACTTATTTGTTAACTTGCAATCATGGATATCTGATAAGAGTTGACTTCACCATTGAGCTTATAGAGAGTAGACTACAATCGGAAAATGGTGAGCACACAGTAGCGTGAATGATGGGTTGACTGATGGCCGGCAGGAAATAGTCAATCCGGGATTGATTCTGTATTCAGTTCATTTTGGTACTCAGTTTGATTCTGTACTTGATTTGGTGTTTTATTTGGTCTGACTGTTTACTCAGTATGATGCTGTACTTGGATCGAATCTGTACTTGAGCTCATCCTGTATTTGGGTTGTTTCTGTGCTTGGTTGGGTCCATGAATCGGTTTAACTCCATATACAGTTGTATTCTGTACTCTGTTTGATTCCTCACTCAGTTGGAGTCTGTACTTGTTATGATTCTGTATTTGGTTTCACTCTGTACACTGTGTTAGTTTGTTGATGGTTTGATTCAGTACACAGTGTAATACTATATGTGATTTGATTCAGTACTCAGCTGGATTCCATACTGGGTGTGATTCTGTTTGCAGGTTGATTCAGCATTCGATTTGATTCAATGCTTCCTGTCGGTGCGTACTTCACTCAATGTGTGGCTAGGTTTGATTAGGTTTTCGGTTTGATTTTGTAATTCCTATCTTTCTGCACTCAGTAGGATTCGGCACAATATTTGAATGTGTACTCGATGTGATTGAGTACTCTGTTTGACCTGCAAATCAGCTCGATTCTGCAGTCAGTTTGATTCAACACTCAGTTAAATACTGTACATGGTTTGATTTTGTAATTAATGTGATTCTGAGATTGTTTTGTTTCTGACACAGGATTTAATCTATATCCGGTTTAATTGAGAAGTCAGTTTGAGTCTTTACTTGGTGTGATTCAGCAATAGCTTCTATTATGTATTAAGTTTCATTTGGGAGTCTGATTTTCTCAGGACTCAGTTTCATTCGGTACTGTACTTGATTCTGCACCCCGTTTAATTCTGTAGTTGGCTTGACCATCCTTTACTATAATTCTGTAGTCAGTGTGATGTATTGCTTTGTATAATTCTGTGCTCAGTTGGATTTTGAACTTGCTGTGATTCAGTACACTGCATTAACGCCTGATCATGGCATGGTGCAATAGTAAAAGATAACCTAACTTAGTATTTGCTTTCATATTGTAAGAGTTGTGAATGAAACTGAATGTGATGGTAAGGAAGATGGGAATCATCAGACAGGGTATAAGGGAATATGGGAACAAAGGGGTATGTCCTGCTTGGGTTGGTTTCAGATACATCGCACAGGAGATAATATATGTCCGATTGGAAGCCGTACCTGCTCTATTAGGTGCAGTACATTGACCTGCATACACAATTCTCTTACATCCCAAATTCTAATCATCAGATCCACAATCTGCTCTTGTGTTTCTGGTTCTCATCCACTACTCTACCATTGCCTAAGTCTATAAAGATAAGTAATCCTTCTGTATTACTCCATGCCATGATCAGAAGTTAACACCAAGTATAGAATCAACCCAAGATTAATTATCCCACTCCCAGCCAGCATCTCATGCCTTGCCCGGCCCAGCTTGTTGTGTTCTACTTTCTACATTCTCATGATTCCATATTGATCTATATCTTCAGTTTCAGCTCCCCTTACACCTTGATTTCAATATATACCACCTCCAGATTGACCACCTCCAAGTACACTTCCAAATTTACTCAATCACTGCCTCCAAGGTAACACTCCAAACTCATCCAATTGTAGCCTCCAGGTCATCTCCAATCACACTTGACTACAGTCATGAAGTGCATCCATAAGTTGACTCAGTTGCAGTGTAGTGAAAACACACAGCATAATGGCTGAGAGCTCATCTTCAACACTCTGCTGCACAACTCACAGCATCCAAAGGCAATTCGTAATAAACACTGATTCCGGTTCCAGGATCATAAGATTACAGTGAGAAGGTATGATAGCCTACCAGGCCATGAGGAAGTATACATATTGCGTGGGTCTAAGAATGCTCGGCATAAGGACATGCAACCAAGAGCTGGGAATGATAGAGGGTGTATTTCAGTGTATGATAAGATGATATCTATTCACCCTGGGGACTCCCAAATAAATACTCCTGATGGCTCAGTCTATCTCCGTTATACCTGTATCTCTGTGCGACTCCCCCTGTCACACAGTCCTTTTGCCTTTGCGCTGTATCCCTGTGTACCTCCCGTGGTCATCAAGTGCATCTCCATTACCCCTGGATCCCTGTGTGCCCCATGTCAGCTCCCTCTCACCATACTGAGTGGCGGTGGTGATGAGTAACTGATGTTCCCACCTCAACTCCTCCCTGGCCCTTTGTCCAAAGCACACCTCTCCTTATTCATCCAATATAACTTTATACCCAAACCTGAAAGAACACAAGAATAACATAAACCCAAACAAAAGACATAGACCCAAACTAAAACCATATACCCAAAGGAAAGACATAACCCCAAAGGAAAGCCATAAACCCAAACGAAAACCATAAACCCCAAGGGAAAACATAAGCATGACGTGCCATTGTGCACTCCCTGTTTACTGCAACTCTTTGTATCTGCCTTCCGTTCAACTTGGCCTTTCGGGACGTACAAAATGTTGCGAAGCCAAGTGTCGAATTGTACTATTACCTGAGGCATTTTGCATCCGGGTGCTGTGAGTTGTTGCCAGGGTTGTATTAAACATCAGAGGTCTTGTTTGCCGTATATTGGAAGATGGGTATGGCTTTGTTCTTTGATGTTCTATTGTAGTTTGCCAAAATGATCATTTCTCTGTCCAACAGTTTCTTGCAGTTAAGATCAATACCAAGCCTGTCGAGGCAGCAGCTCTGGAATTCTTCATCGACTTGATGGTTGCTCGAACTGGTACTTTCGCTTCTGGGAGTGGCATGTTGTGCAGGAGTTGCGACACCCTTCTGCTGAGGATCAGTATGAATCTCTCAGGCTGTACCAGCCTTCATCTCATTGGGAGCTGGCAGGATAAAACCGGACTTTGACTATGTGGATGTTGGAGCAATCATACCGGTCTCTTTCTTGGCAGGAGAGCCGCTTTCATCCTCAGATCCATCCACAGCCAGATCATTCAAAGCCCACAGATATTGCTCATATCCTATTGCTTTTCCATGCCCCTCTATGGTGGTGTTAGCAGGCGAAGCTACCAGCTCTTACTGCCTGATGGAGGTGGTACAGGTATCCCATGATTGGCAGGCAGTACTGATAGTGAGATGGTTTGAAGTTATTTCGTGTTATTGGGGTCATCCATCCCAGGATAAACACTAAGAGGGATTACTAAACCCCATCACGATTTCAGACCAATTGTCTTGAAGTGGATTCCTTCTTCCCACTGCCAGCAGACATTATCTAACCACAATTTCACTTCCTGGAAGTTTCTCACAGTATACCACTTCATTCCATTTCAATTCCTGTTTTGGTTGGTGGGGCAGGGGATGTAGGCATAATTGAGGCATTTCTTGGCGACCTCAGAATGGCTTGATGTTTGGGTGCCAGTTACCAATGATTGCAGCCATTTCTTACTTCCGCTGGAATTGCTTAGGATTTCCTAGTGCTGGTGATAGTGTTGCCCAAGGACTGCGAGATTCTTTGTTACTGATTGCTTTCTGAGTTGAGGAGAGTGGTGCTGCATGTGCAGCTCTCGTACCCTGCCGGAGCAATCGAAAGCCATACTGAACTCACTGTAACATCTCTATGTCACATTCTTCCAGTGTAGGTTTCTATATGCGAAGATCGACAGCCATGTGATCTGGGCATTGGATGCATTAGTTCTGTCCCCAGACAGATTATAGATCACAAGTATGAAATTCACTTCACTTTTGTGGGAGATCTCCAAAGCAACAATTTCAACAGCATCTTGAAGCGATCTGCAATGTCGACTGGGGAGGACAGCCCAGCAGAGTTGTGACAGTGTCTCCGAAAAAATGGGTTACTGGATAGGGATCGCCAGCAATAGTGGAGAAATCAAAGGAGGAGACATATGTAGTACTGCCGGTGGTGGTGGCTGCTGTAGTGGAGGCTGGTGCGGTGGTAGAGTCAAGGGTTATAGTTGTGGTGATAGTGGTTAACAATGCTTCGAAATCTATGCTGTCGCCAAGTGCTACTGCGCCTTTAATTGATTCAACCATCATGTTGGTCGTTGCTGTTGGCTATTGTGGAGAAGGCAATATTGGGTGCAGTTATTAGTGTGCAGAGGGAGATGAACGGTAGAGTACAGTGTGTGTCTTTCCTTAAGAATGTTTGAGTAGCAGCTCTTTATATGCCTCGAGGGGTTTGGGTTGCCAATTCCTGCATTTTCCCGACTCGATAGAGTTCCTGATTTCCCGAGTATGCTGTTCTCATATCTCTTCACAACTTCTCCCCTTTCTTCTCCTCCTCCTTCTCCACAGGTACTTTGCAGTTGGGCATATGTTGTTGGTCATTGCCATTCTGGGTGGTGAATATTCTACCCACACCTGTGATTCTTGATGGCACTCATATTTTGAGGTTACTGCAGGGTTAGTGGAGAATGGCACAAATTTACAGTGTAATGTGGATGCAATGGAGCCAATAGGAATATTTCTTCCCCCTCCTGTCAGCAAGAATGAATGCTCCTCAAAACTGGTCAGTATACATTTTAATTAAAGTAGTTTTTATATACTTCATCTAGAGCTCCTCCATTCCATTGTGCCCTACAGCCTTCCAGTTAGTACTCCTTATCATTCTTTATTCCTTGCACAGCACAACTCCACTGTTATACCTAAATATATCAATATTTCTCCTACACTCCAATTTGGTTTGCAGATAGCTTAACTTTCAATCCATATTTGTTAGATATCAATAATCAAGTCAACTGACTTTGGAATATCAATTCTCCCCCTTGTCAAACAGATATCATCAGAACATATTAAAAGTACCTTGTATATTCTGTGCTATTAATTTGTTAAGGTGGAATAATATATACAATACACTGCATAACATTGAAAACATGTTCCATTACTATAATTTAATTACATTCTTCAGCCATGGTATTTAGTGTTAGCAAAGGTTCCAACCCAGAAGAACGGTTCGGGGTAAGGGTTGGGACCGGAACCAAACCGTTGCACCGGGTTTTACCACACCAGAACCGGCACCATTGCAATTGGGCCAGTTTTACCACCAAAAACCTGACATTTCAACGACACTACTTAGGCTCCAATTAAGTATCTGAGTTCTGATCGTATCATGACAAGATTAACACATAGATTGTGCGGTTTTAGCAGCTCTTTCACCTCACACTGTCGAATTTGCGATCCGACCATTATTTGTTGAGTCACTGTCGAAAACCCGGGAATATCGAATATAATGTGGTGTTATTTCCCAGTGACTAAACGAATATTGCTCGGATTGCACATCTGACAGCGGGAGGTGAAATAGCTGCTAAATATGCCCAATCTACTTATTAATCATGTCACGATACGATCAGAACCTATAAACCTAATTGCGGCCAAAGTTCAGCTAATGTTAAAGGAACCATAATATGGAACCGCGGTCCAGTTCCAACGGGGCCAGAATCCTGTGCAATCATGTCCGGTCCGGGTCACCCCCTACAGCTAGTTAACCGGTTTGGGTTCCATTGTGGTGTCTGACGCGGGCCGGGGCCTGCGGTTCAGTTCCAACCCTGAACAGAGCCGGGTAGCCCGGAACTGTGACAAACACTAATTGTATTAAGTATGCTGGAATTTTGTTGGCGGATAAGTCGCTGTTTCTTGGGATTTATGCGATAGTGATCTCAGAATGGTATGTCAATGAAAGGGAAAGATACTACAGTGTGATTTCATAGTGTTATTAATGATAATGTATGGATTGTATTTTCTGCACAGCGTATTCCATTGCTGGTGTATATCTGGAGAGTTTGAAATAATGTCTACAGTTCTGTAAATCTAAATCACTAAGAAATCATACAACATACTAAGTTACATTGTAATTTCCACATATTTGGGCTATAGTTTCAGATGAATTTAATAATCACTCCAGTGTTTTTGCATATAACCAAACGTTTTACCAGTGCCGCAAGATGTCTTACATACCAGTGATAAACTGTTCGATTTATTCCGCAATGGATTCCAACACCCTTCTATAACCCAATCCATGTTCTAGCTGGATATTTCTCAGTGTATACTCTATTCTGTCAGATATACTCAATGTGATTCAATGTCACAGTGATATACTTCGGGAATATATGCTGTGTTTCAAGACAAATAGAATGTTGTCGCAATACATACTCTGAAGCTACTATTAACTACTAAAATATCGTATTCTGTATACAGAGCATATTGTTTATATCTGTTGCAGTATGTGCAAAAGTGGGTTTTAACTGCTATACTACTACAGATTCATTTTTTGAAACTTCTTTTATTAGAGTTTGCACAATTTTCAAATTGATAGGATTCCAAGATATATCAGATCATATCAGATTCGATCAGTTGAAATAGTCATTCAATACGCACAGTATACAGTACTGAGAAAACAATGGTACTTAGTTGATATTTCATCAGAAATCAACTATACTCAATGACAGCATATTTATCCAAATTCTATGTAGACTATTAGACTACTAACAACAATCTTACAGTTAAACTTGAATATATAATTGTAAACATTACAGAATTATCGCATATTCGCATATTGAACATGAGAGGTTGACTCAAATAGACTCTGTTGAATTTCGATAGGTAAATAATATGAACAAATATATTAACAAATATATCGACAATGAGTTCCATGATTTTCCATTTTTCTATGCGGCCTGAGACTAGGTTATTTTTCAGTTGGTGAACTGGATGGGCATTTAGCAGCCTAACTGCCTTCTCAATACTGCCACATTCAAATTCATCATTGACTGTATTGATAAGAGTATGCACTACCAAACTGCCATTCTTTTGATTAAGGACACAATCACTATCCTCCAATGTCTCCTCAACCTCCATTGCCCCTTGGTGTGTTTTCTTTTTGTCCTCAATGATCTCTGTCAGTTGTTCTGAGTTAAGCTGGGCAGATGGGCTGATACTCTGGTACACCTGAAAGTCATCATGATGTTAGGTATTTCACAAACATAGCAAGCATTGGGTTAAATATATATTTGTCAAATATAAACAATTTTATTCTTTCAATCAGACCTTACATTCATATAACTACCATTCTCTTCCCCACCATCCTCATCACTATCAACTCTTCCACACTATTGAAAACCTTCCAGCATCGATGTATACTGCTTCGCAATTCTGAAGATCAAGCCTTAACTGTGCTAGTGTGGATATCATTAGCCCGTCTGTCTTTGTGCCCAGCAATGTCCTTCCTTGTTGTTATCACGATTTGAACAAACAGTATCTCCACATTACATCCCGGTCTTAACTTGAATGTATCTCAATGGTCATACAGTTATGAATTCTTCCTTGATTTGGGGTCATTCATCATTTGCCCCTATTCGGGTAACCCCATATACTTCATGTCCAAGTCACCATATTCCCAGCTGCTCTGGAATATTGTTCCGAGGCTGGAAGGCCCATTCAAGCTTGGACTTGTTTTGTTGAAATCAATCAGCTTCTTCTCATGCCTCGTAGCTGTGTATGTGGCTTCAAGTTCATTGGGAGATGAAAGGTCATTACTGCCATTCAACCCCAAGCCAAACACAATCATGCCAGTCTTAATTGGCAATTTTTGGTGGTTGCTCTTTACAAGTATGTTCACATATTCTTCCAAAGTTGTCGCAGGTTGCTAAATGGGTCACATTCTCTAGTTCAGTTGACTGCTGAATGTCAACGAACATTACTTCAATGACGGAATGCCTCAACGCAGAATTCATTATGCATTATCGGAATATTCCAACACCAACCATTTTCCGAATATTGCCAGAAAAGCTGCCGGAGCCATCACACAGTTCAGGGGTCTATTTTGAAACTGTTTCTAACAGCTCTGCCTATGGGTAAAACCCCAATGCTTTGTTTCTAGAACCCTAGCCACTCATACTGTTCTCTACATGTTAAACACACTGTAATTGGGTTGCCCCAATCTTTTGGCAAATTTCTTCATGGAGAATTCCACCATCTTCAGGCTGATTGGGGATTTGCCCTCAGTACCACCCAAGTCCAACAAAGCACTGCTCATATCATCTACATCATAATTGTATTAGAAAACCTCCAGCAATGGGGACCAGTCCAAAATCTCTTCCATATCAGTTTTCAATGGTACCAATGCTGGCTGGAATGGATCCTTGGCAGCGTTATGGGGAATCTGCAAGGTGCCCTGAAGGGATGTCGTTGTGGAGATGAGTTGGAACGTGTTGGCCAATGGACTGGATTGTGTCCCAGTGGAGCTGGAGGCACTTCAGGTGCACCTAGAGATAATGGGCTTTGCACTGTCAACTGCAGAGAGGGGAACTATTGAGACCTGCCATAACTGCCTTGCTGTTGTTCCAATCATTGCCATGGTGGCCCATAACTTGGAAAGCTGTGGCTTGCACTGATACATGTTTGTGAACAGGGTGTCATGTTGAATGGAGAATTGCGGAAAGACTGAGGAGTGTCTGGGAATGGCTGCCGGTAAGAAGGGAAACCATACCCAAGCGGCAGATGAAATCCATTGGAGTGTTACTCAAATTGAGGGACTGTACTAGTGCTGGTTTGAGTACAATTTTCCTATTATATGTTATTGTTATCAGCACATTATTGCAAGCCAAATGGGCCACCTGGTAGAGCCATATTCACAGTCTTCAGTGGAAATCCATTCATCAGCATGCTTTATGAACAAAGCATTGTGAACAACACTCTGCAAACAGGGAAGATGGCAAACTGATATAGATGCGAGTGGTGATGCACAATAATTCTGATGTTGGTTGGGCATAGTGGAGGAGGTTGTGATCATTGCCGGAATGAAGACCACTTATATTCCTTTATGTTGTCATGAACTAATGTGTTATACTACAACTGTGATCCATAGAACCTGGCTGAGAAAAAGGAACCTGTATTTCTCCCAACCTGCTTTTGGTTGAGACAGCCTCAAATTCATATCCACGATTTGTAGATAAAAGCACAGCTTCATGATGTTCCTTCACTATACCGGTCATAGATGGAATCTCATATGACATCTGAATGCATGGATCATGACTGGATATCCCATCTCAAGGAATGCAGCACTCGGGAGATTTCGCATTCATTGTGTGAGGAGTGACCTCACAACATATTTCAATTGGTGGTCCATGAATCCGTCAGTGCCAGTGATCGCTTAACAGTGAGCTCCTTACCTATACTTGGTAGTTCTCCTCTGATCCAGGTTCCAAGTCATGGTTCATTAATACGTCAGGTATTCTATCTACCTATGATGTCAGTTCTCGATGATCACGGAGCGGGCATAATGCTAGCTAGGAACGCCACCTATTGGTTCAAGTCTGGCAATGTGGCATCATGATTAGCTAGTTTGATGCTTTTGCATTGGTACATTTCACAATCATATTTTATATAGCCGATAGTGGTACTAACAGCAGCAATTGGTGAATAGTAACTACTGTAGATTGCAGTGATTACAAAGGATACCTTCATTTCTCTGCTTGCAATTTTCAGCAATACATCTGCATAGTTATTGTGGGTGATATCATGTATATATAGTGTTCGCAATGGGTCCAGGTGACCTGCCAGCGGGCCGGGTTTGCACGGCAAAGACTGGTCAGTTCGGTTCCCGCCCCACCCAAGGACACGACCAGCTGACTCTGGGTGGGCCAAACCCGGACCCGTAACCGTCATTCCGCAGGTTTCACCAGGTTTGGCTAGACCCATAGGTTTCAATCTCGTGTTCCGCATTTCAGGATTAACATTTATGGTCGCATTCAGATATGCTACTGTTGATTGTAAAATATTGACATTGGTACGTCAGAGTTCATTTTCAATGGATTGGCTGCCTTAATGATCAAAATGAATAGACACACCTGCCCTACCACATCCTGAAAATGAGGGTCAACGGAGCGTCAACAATTGTTGGTCATGTATCTTGGGTAATCTGGAGGTGCGACAGGTCAAATACAGTCATAAACAAACTATTGGCCGCCATTATTGCCAAAAAGCAAGCAAAACGCTCCCTACCCCAGCTCAATGATGAGCGTCAACAGAGCGTCAACGATTTCGGGTCTTGCATCTTCCATAATATGAGTGGCACTTGATCACAAGCATCCATAAACAAGGATATGGCAGCCTCTATGGGCAGATATGTACAGAATATTTCCGCCACATCCTCTGGGACAGTAACAACTCATTTCATGTACAGAGCTATCACTAAGTATTCGTGAGCCTTGTAGCGTACCAAAACAGTCAACACCATGTATAGGGACAATCACGGCCAAACCCCACTGTAATTAACCATTATGGAAGGCCAACAATCATTGACACTCCGTTGACACACATTTTCATGACGGGGCAGGGAGCATTTCACTTTCTCTGTTGCCTATAAAGGCAGCCAATACTTTGTTCATTACTATGTGCAACCTATCACCCTGCAGATTACCCAAGATACATCACCAAGAATTGTTGACGCTCCGTTGACGCTCATTTTCATGATGGGGCAGAGAGTGTATGACATTCTGTTTTGCCTAGGAAGGCAGCCAATACTTTGTTTACGACTATTTGCAACCTATTGCCCGCCTGATTACCCAACATACAGGACCAAGAATCGTTGACGGTCTGTTGACGCTCATTTTCCTGATGTGGCAGGGAGCGTTTCACTTTCCCTTTTTTCTATACAGGCAGCAAATACTTCGTTTATGACTATTTGCAACTGATCGCCCAGAAGATTACCCAAGATACATGACCAAGGATCGTCCACTCTCCGTTGACGCTCATTTTGCCACGGGTGTATCCACCATATGCAATCATTTGATTTCGGGTAGTCCATCATTCACGTTGATTTGGCAGCCTCTCCAGCATTTTCATTAACTTTCTTCTTGATCACAACATTGTTCGTCAATAATACATATAAATATAACCTTTAAAATATACTTTACAGTATCCGGGAATTCAGGATAATCATAATCTCCAAAATGCCGTGCCTTTCGATCAATGTTAGTCATCACTGCCTGGTTTGCTCAATAGGCTGCTCTGGACTTCAAAATGAATGTTTGCTGCATTACCACACAGCAGATAGTGTATTAACCACTGGATGTTCCTTCATCGGGCAGCATATCTGGATCAAAATCTGTATGGTGCTCGCTATCCTGGGCAGATGTTTCGAAGGTAAATGATTCAGCACTGGCTTGAGATGAAAGTTAATACGCATATCCGGCCGGCAAATTAATGATATCGAGACGTTGAGCTCCAGAAGTGAGACCGGTTGAGGCGGGTGGTTCTCCGGGCAGAGGTGGCGTCGGCTCTGGAGTGTGATCCTGAGTCGGCTCTAGAGTCTGCGCTCTGCGTTGGTTGGGCGGAGGTGCTCCTGAGCCTTTGTATCTCCAGCGTGTCGGCATATTTTTTGCGGTGCCATCTGGGCAAGAAAGGCATCTGGGCATGTGGTTTTGACAAAGCATAGCCGGGTGTCTTTCTATCACAGCCTTCACCGATTTATGCCCAGGAAACTCAACACACACTTCTTCCCTTCCCAGACCTCAGCCCGAGGTTTCTTGATCAGATATTGCGTTTCCTCCATTGCGGCACGCAAAAACCCTTCTTCGGCCATTTTGGCCGTGTTCAAGGCCACGCACATGTCGGACTGTTCCAGCTGTACACGACCTCCTTTCCTTGCCAGCATAGCAGCCATGTTGAATACCTAGACGAAATTTCTTGCTGCTTCAAACAATGAGATGCGGCAATTACCTTAACCATATACACTTCCGGAGCCTCATCTAAGGTGATTGAAGCCTGTTTCGTCTACTCTTGGGGATGCTTATTGGGAAATTCATCTGCGACAATCCCAGAGCTTACAACATCATGATGTTAGATGTCACAGACTGTGCGAACGAATGCCTTTGTGGACCATGGAGGTTTCCTGTTATGGGCAGTGGTGAATTTGTCACGTAGCTCCCGGCGTACACTAGCTGTATGGTATATGGTTAATTGACCGCCATTGACCACGGTGAGGATATACTTACATCCAACTGGATGCTTCTTCTTAATCGTGCTGGTTCCAGTCTTACGAACGATTTGTAAATGTGCATCCTGGGTCATATTCTTGGTGGCTGCATTGGCAGCGTCGCGGTGGACTAACTGGTGTCTGCGTTCTTGCTGTGTGCCGAGAAGTAATGTATTTGACAAAGCGCCTGCCAATCGGCTGGACTTGTATCCGCTTGCACCTGGCTGAGGTGGTTGTGTATCCATGATATGCTGGTGTGCAATAGGAGAGGAAGATGATAACGAAAAGAAGTGGGAAGTCCTGAGGATTATATAGTCAGCTTCATGTCAGAATGGAATAATTTGCTGGCAACATGTTTCTTATACTAAAGATGAATTCTGCTGCATATAGCTGCAAGTTTCAGGGTTTCCCACAGCCCCGAGAGGTGCAATATGTCAGTCTGTTGTAGTTCGTTTGTCAACAGGGATAAATTGCGCTGTATGAAAGCCGAGATCGCATCTTTGTCAGCTATAAATAGAACATTCTTCAAGAGAAAGGCCGTCTGCTGATGTTTGTCTCAAAGAATCCCCGGGATGATACATCATACTGACACTAACAATCCTGTCATGTTGTACAGTTAGCCTAACTATTCCCAATTTATTGACAGACACAAGGGAGATTTTGCTTTGTTCTAGCTGAGTAAATGTACTAACCTTGACATCAAAGATGCAGCTTGCCTCCATCTTGTCCATATTTTGCAACATCGAACATCTCGCCCAACAACAAAGTCAACGCAAACAACAACGGTCGATGCTGCGAAACAGAACTTTTGGCCACTTCCGGCAGTCAGATACGGCAAATCAACAACGCGGCCTACCCAAAGACGTCACCAAGTGAGTGAAGGCATGAGTGGCTTGCAGGCAGAAAGAGTCCGAGCCCTTGGGGCATTGCGTGGCATGAGACCCAAAAAGAAGATTGCGGCAGAGAAACGACAAGAAACGTACTTCTTAAGCAATGAAGAGAAAGAGAAATGGATTTAGAATCATGTTGAGAGAGAAACCGCTGGGGCAAGAAAGAAAGTTGAAGATGCAGAGGCAGCGGTTCAGCAAGAGATGGAAGATATGAAGAATGCAGAAATTGCGGGATTGATGACCCAAGAGCCCGAAAAGACTTCTGATAATGTGATGGTTGCTATCGCAGACAGTCTGAGTGATCTTGCAAGTTCTGACGATGGGGAGCATGGGGAAGATGAGCATGATGAAGACACACAGCAAGGCAAGCTGAGCAAAGATGACAAACCCGGCTGGGTGATCAGCACAATCATCTAAATGGTACAGCAGCGCATGGAGAGGTTTCGGCAGAAGCAGATGAAGCTTGAAGAATTGACACAACTGGGATGGGCAGATGCCGCCGACTACTTCCGTGAAAGATATATCAAGTACGGCACATCCGAATTGAGGGTTGTGGCCATCGTTCAACAGCAAGGGGATAATGGCGCTGCGGCACCTGCCCCGACGTCATTCAGAAAGCATATGGAGTCTCTTGCGATTGTCCCCAGAATATCGCCAATGCCCCAAGGGACTTCTCGACCAGGAAATAGTCATATTAGGCTTCGGTTGGTGAAGCCGCATTCAGACATGAGCATATCTGGTCTTGAGCCCACGACAGAGCGCGATATGTCACCTTTGCCGAAAGCGAAGCCTGTGGAACCAGTAAGCATTTACCCCTTCATAGAGATTCCAGCTAATCACCATATAGAGTTTGGATTGGGACGAAGACATGGTGACGGCTCCTGTGTCAGCAGAGGTATAGTTAGGAAATGTGTAATTTTTGACGTCATATCCTGGTGAAAAGCAATTTGTATACCAATTTCGCTACGGGTCAGCTTTTCCTTGATTTCAGTGACCAAATTGTGACACAGGATAATTGGTCTGTGCATGTGCAAGGGTCGAACGCACCATGTGAAAGTTCTAGAATCTACATGACACGGATAAACAGCCAACGCATTTGATTTCTATCTGTAAGTGACTGCTAAGCGACAAAGCAAACACTATATTGGTGACAAAATATACTAACAAAATTTTAGTGAGTGATGTCATACGTGTCTTAGAACAAGTGGTCAGTAATGATGACGAATCTGGCTGCATGACCACCGTCATGCCACATTCATCCATGTATCCAACTGCATAACTCTCCACACAGACCTCATGCACATGGTTCAGATATTTGAAATTACTGATGTTACATCATGGAAATCGAGGAGAAGGTGCTGGGATAAAGAAAGGTGAAGAAGTTGAGCTCTATCTACATAACAGGAGTGAGACGATCTACAAGCCGCAAATTGCCGGATGAATGCGCGGGAATGTGATAGGGCCACGTCATCTCTCACTCAAATAGTGTGGATTGCAGCTGATCAGAAATTGAGATGTAACAAAACTCCTGGATGCAAACGACAATTCATACAAACGCAATATTGGATGTCAATACTGTGTATATGAATCGTTGTATACAATGAGTGAAGGTACAAAGGCCGTTTCGACGTGATTGATGTGAGAATCAACAAAGTGTCACCGATTTTTAGTCTTACACATTCGGCAATCAATGGGCTGCATTGTCACATCCTTCCAATGAGAATGTATTGGTCAGTGTTATAGCGAAAAAGGCAAATGACACGCTCGTTGCCACATCCTAAACATGAGCATGACCAGAGTATCAACAAGTTTTGGCATTGCATCATGGAAAATCTGGCGGGCTGCGCAGTGACATTGACTCATAATCGAACTATTGCCCGCCTCTCTAGGCGAAGATGGTTGTGGCAACATCCATACTATGTCCTAACAATGAGCATCTACCGAGCGTCAACGACTTTTGGACTTGCATCATAGATTATGCAAGGGCTGTGCGGCAACATTAATCCATAACCGAACTATTGGCCACCTTTGAAGTCAACAATTGTTGTGACAACATCGCTATTAGGTCCTATAAATGAGTGTCAACCGAGCGTCAACGACTGTTGGCCATGGATCTTGGAAATTCCAATGGCTGAGTGGCGACATTAAGCCATAATCATACTATCGGCCATCTTTGTAGGCGAAAATAGTTGCGACAACATCGCTATTACGTCCTAAGAATGAGAGTCAATGGAGCATCAACGATTTTTGGCCTTGCAGGTTGGAAAATGCAAGTGCTGTGTGGCGACATTACGCCTTAATTGAACAATTGGCTGCCTTGCCAGGTGAAAATAGTTGTGACAACATCCCTACAATGTCCTAAAAATGAGCGTCAACAGAGCATCAATGACTTTTGGCCTTGCATCCCGGTACATGGATGGGCTGTGTGCCAACATTGAGTCATAATCGAACTGTCAGCTGCCTTTCTTGGCAAAAATGCTTTCGACGACATTGTCACTATGCTCTAGAAATGAGCATCAACCGAGCATCAACCATTTTTGGCCTTGCATCTTCGCAAATCAAGGGGCTCTGCGACATCATTAATCCATAATCGAACAATTGGCCGCCTTACAGGGCAAAAATGCCTGCGACAAGATTCTAACCCTGTCTCAAAACGAGCATCAATGCATTTTCAACGGAGCGTGAAAGATTTCTGATCTTGCATCTTGGCAAATCTAACGGCAAAAGAACGCAAATATCCCACAATGAACCTATCCGCAGTCTTTAATAGCAAGGATGGTAGCGACGATATCGCATCCGCCTTCCACAATTAAGCGCCTATGGAGTGTCAATAATTTCTGTGGAGGCTCAGAATGCTACACTGCAATGAACTGCATTGTGCTGTTCCTCAATCCAGTTTCACACAGTCAGTCTTTGCTATCTGTCTTTGTATACAACTTCACAAATATGCATGCAATGTCTTACAGATCCGATTTTTTTGCTTGTAGCTGTAGAGTCAATATTTAAGAAGCCGCAGTCTGCTATACTGTAACATTACTCTCAGCAGTCTTTCGAGTCGCATTACCCAGCCTTCTAAATCTCACCACCATCTCAGATTCAAAATTTTTGAACAACTCTTTGCTTGAGGTTATAATCTCTTCCAAAAACGAAGGTGTCTTTATTCGTCATTTGAGCAATGTTGCTTTAGAAATCATCTTCAATGATTACTGTTTGTCAATGAATGTCGGCTCGAAGTGGCTTATTGCTTGGGATAATTCTAGACATGCGCCTTCGTGGCGATTCTATTTACACTTTGGAATTGAGGATCCAGGCAGCCCTGGAATCATATCCATCATTTGTCATCAAGTTCTTCGCCATCCATCAGAACATGGGACCAGCTCAATAGGGAAATACTTCCTGGGAAAAGCTCACATCACGAAGTCAAATGAATTAGCAGAGTCAGAGGTTACTGAATTGACTCGTTTGACGGTCGATGACACAGCTTTGGCCATCCTGGAGAGGCAAGAAAGTTGAGGAAGCACAATAGTAAGTTCGCAGTGTCAAATCATATTTGACATCTTGCTTATTCCATATTGACCGAAATGCAATACAACACAATCCAAATGGGCAGCTCAGAACTTTGAAACTTCCAAATTTCACCTAGACATGTGGAATCGCTACCTCATGTTAGGATTCGTTTTGGCACTTATTCCATGGAAGGCTATATCAAATCTAGAGCTACGACGGTCATGTGAGGCATTACACGATGACCTAGTGCTCCTGTCTGCTGCGACCCTTAGCAACATTTGCTGGAGGTATTATTCACTGACAGCGGATGCAATGGGGAAGCAGTTGCCGTCACCTAATGAAGTTAGTTTCGCTTTGGAAGGATGGACGTCAACGAACAGAGCAGCCATAAGTTCATTCATTGTTTACGATATGGATCGAAATGTGTCATTGCGTGGAGTTCCAGTTGCTTTCGATGGAGTTGATTGCCTATTCTTTTCTGCTTTCAAAATCTAATTTGGGGTGATAGGTCAAGGGCGAACATACTGGAGCAAGACTAGCTGTACATTTGAAGGATGTGCTTTATCGTTTTGAGCTTGCCCACAGACGTTTGCATGGTATTACGACTAATAATGCTTCCTCAAATTACTTGATGACACGCGAGCTGCAATCAACACTTGAGGCCTCTGGAATCGAGTTGCCCGCATTAAGAAACCATATACCATGCATGGCGCACGTCATACAGCTGGCCTTAGGTGCATTCATGAGCAGTGTCGGTGTAAAAGGCCGCACCAAGTCTTGGGAAGCCCATGGACGGGATCAGCCATTTGGTGAGGATGAAAGCATAGACATCGGGATGAGTCAAAGACTTCGAAAAGAGGGCAATGCTAGAATCAACAAAGTGTCAGCCATGAGACCAGGTTTAGCAAAGATTATTAAAAAAGTACGGATTTCATGATATTTTGAAACTCCTGAAACTGACCTTCATATAGCAGGAAAAGCTTGCAGTATTGATTACGCTGAAACCTGGTGCCTGAAACAAGTTCATTCAGTGTCAAATAGCCAAACTCTGCAATGCAGTACTTCCGATAATGGATGTGAAGAGATGTTGGACCTCAACATTGGAGGTGCTCAAGCGCACCTACCGATCACGCGAATTCACACGTGAGTGGCTCCAAAAATTAAAATACAGTGATTACTGGCCACTTTTCACAACTCAAGATGAATGGACCATTGTGAAGTATGTTATTGAAGTATTGAGGACATTTCCATATTGTGCCCTGCGGATGTCGAAGTGGCATACAGTCACATTGCATCACGTTATCACAGTGTACAATGACATGTTCTATCCAATGGATGGCGTGATGTGAGCTTTGGCTCAGAAGAGGACTCAATGGAAGGAAGACTTGTTGTTTGGTGTGAAGTTAGCTCGACAGAAGCTGTCTAAATACTACACTGAAGTAACTCCAAGGAATGGCATGCTACTCATATCTGCACATATCCTCGATCCTGTCCAGAAATTGCGAGTCTTTAGAAAGTGGGACAAGGGAATGGATATTGATCCGGAGGACGAGACATCCTATACTACCGAATACTAAGACACCTTTCTGAAGTACGCGGAGCATCAATACTGAGCCAAATATTGTCGTTTGCTGTTCAATAAACATGCAACCTTTCCGAGCAGCAATCCCGTCCGCTCTGCAAAGGCTTCTGGATCCTGTCAATCATCCTTTGATCCATATGATGTGTGCAGCGGTGATGAGGAATACTTAACGCCTTACACTGTGGGCGAGACAACACCCGGACGAAGCAATAATGCACCATGCTTATTGACCGCCGCCAGGCTCAATTTGAATTCACCGCCTGACGCGCCAAAGAACTGGGATCAAATCAATCCACATCTCGATGATTACCACTCTGACCGAATGGAGAGTAGGAGTACATTTTGGACACCGGATATACCCGACTGGTGTCACCAACAAGTGGAACCGCACTCAAAGTAAGCTGATCACTCAAATGTGTCATGGGACATATTCTCAATCATACCACATGGTGTCAGAGTGGAGGCCAATTTTTCCCTTGCGTGAGCTGTTATTGTCTGGAGGCAGTGAAAACCCACAAGCGAGACCCTTAGCGAAAAAGTCATTGCAAGGCCAGTTGTTCGAGCCAATAACAGGATTTTGGTGGGGGATAACCCAGTATCGGATACAATGAACACAGAAAACAACTCGGAAATGACAAAAGAGATAGAGGAGAGGAAATTGCCCAGAACATCCATGGACCACCACTTTTTGAAGATGTGGCAGGGCAGCCAGAACATACGTGCTACACCAAAGGACACTCGTGCTCAACACAAGCAGATGACAGCCGTTGGATACATTTTGGCCCCAGAAGAGATCATCAAAGCCCCCTGGTCACTCTTTCAACATGATGGTGCGGCTGCATTTAAATTGTCAGAAAGATCACCTTTGCCACCAGTGTTGTCTGCAAATGACCTCCCTGAAGGACACGCTCAAATCCTAAATGTCTGCCAAATCTGGAAAATTGACCATCTTTCAGTCGGCAGTGACCAGGATAGTGTGCCTGAAGGCATCTCGGAAACTGAAAATTGGCTAAACTGGAATCGCGACTTGAATAATCCCAATGACAGTGAAGACAATTTCGCGGCAGATGATGAAGCCGATATAGAGCACAATAATGGCTTTGATGGTCCAGCATGCCCAGTGCAGCAGGATGTGAGTGCCGTGCCAACTGTTCCCGGATTGGTTTGGCCAACACCGAAGTCAAAGAGACAGCCTCAACAGGTGTTGGTGACGGTCAATGCAATAGAAACGAGGAGAAATAAAGCAGTGAAGAAAATGTATGACAGAATGCGTCAATGGTTCACCAGCTTCTTTATGTAGCTTGACCGAGAGTTTCAGTTAGAGATCTATTATTGGCAAATGGTGAGAAGTAGCTTGTGAATATGGGTTGATAAACAGATGTATAGCAGGCGCAATGAATCTATTGGCGAGATACATCATTGTTAGTCGTGTGAGATTGAACAGTGCAAGAATATTATGCCGCTCGGCTTTACCACAGGGCCGAGTCCCAATCTGGCGGAAAGACAACCAATAAGGTCAAATCATGATCAAAACAATTATCGACTGCAGCCGATGTGGAATGGACAATACATTAAAAAGAGTGTCAACAGAGCGTCAACGATTTGTGGTCTTGTAAGTATGGTAATTCACAAGTGATTTAGTTGTTGTTATTCATAATGGAAGTATCGGCAGCATATATTGGTGAAAGAGATAGCAACTTGGTCACTGCCAGATTTTTAGAATGATGGTCAAAGGAGCATCAACAATTTTTAGCTTTGCATCTTGGGTAATTTATGTTCCAATTGGTTGCAGACATCCATTCTTCAGATATTGGCAGCCTGTACTGGCAAATACAACAGCGACATGCTCCCTGCCGCATCATGAAAATGAACCTCAATCGAGCGTGAACAATTCTAGGTCTTGCATATTTCGTACTCAAGGCATCGCGCGGATCTTTGTGTGCATAACTGTAATATTGACCACCTTGATAGGCCAAAATCCCATATATCAAAGGTGAAACACATATACCAAATCAATCGATATTGCAAACAGCACAACATGTAAAAGCCCATTATTGGTTGCTGAAAACGCGATTTTGATAAGATACTATTAACAAACTGCAAATACAAGAGCCTTAAATGAATCTATAGATGGACCCGCTGGGCAACCCACTGACAACCCGCCCAATTCGGACGGGTTGGGAGTTTTCCATTGAACTCGACCCGTCTAGACGGTTCAGATGTATTGACGACCCAGACTGTCAATGTGACAACGGTTCGGTTTAGACCCGGAACCAGACCCGAAGTGACTGTCTGGAATTGTTGCTAATACTATCTATACCTCATGGTTTATGAACAAAATTGATTCTAAGATTACTTCATTGAACCAAGCTTCAGCAGTTGGTAGGGTGAGATGGAGTTTCGGGAGCGATATGGTAACCTGAGGTACCTCATGTTCACACTACATACCATGAGCGTCCAAATCAACCCCTGCAGCATAATTGAGATTCATCCAAATACACCTACAGTGACCATTTCCCAAATGTGGACAACACTCGCCAGAAACATGTTCAGAACAGCATCTGCAACAACAATCTTTTCGACAGAATCCTACAGAATGCTCAGTACCAACACAATCACGCAATATTGTTGATAGAAGGTAAATTACGCAGCAGGATTTGACCAACTGCAGACTGTGATCGACCCAAGCTGTAATGATTGGACTTGAGCAGGTGTACCTGAATGACCATCGCTGAGCTATTGCAGCTAATGATCTGCCCTTAGAGAATGTATGTTGTGCACCACGATCTGAAGATACAACTCCTAATAGAGAAACCACAGACCCCCGGAAGTCCGATCTGGCATGAACCATTGATTCGACGGAGATGAAGGCTCATAGTGGGGGTAGTTGGGACGGAACATGCAGAGAGGAGAGGGTAAGGCAAAGCAACTGGATTTTGCAACAAGCATCGCAAGTATGCCGCAGTATCAAATCATTGTCAACCATCTTGGTCCTGACATGATGATCAACAGGCTCAATTACTTAGCCAGTAAATGAAATGTGGATCAATCAACATCTACTGTGATAACTAGACCACTTGGAAATTGAATCATTCCAATAAACAGATGCCCTGCGAGAGCTTCCATCAGAACTCAATATCGAGCTTGGTGATGATAGTTAGATTGAATATGATTCACCTATATTTGGCACCCAAAACTAAAGTGATAGTTGGGTATGTATGCAGTACCGTTTGGCATATCTCCCATCTCAGGAACACCTTGGTATTGATACAGTGCACCTCACAAACACAGGAAGTGGTGGAATATGGACAGATCTCAATACAAGTGATTGGTGTGGGATATTCCGGATCCACTTCCTGCCGGCATGAAAATTGTGCCAGTCATTTGTTCATCTGACAAGACTCACCTGTTCAATCATTTGGGCAATCAGCATGCCTGGCTGCTGTATTTCACAATTGGTATTATTTGACAAGATATCAGCTGGACACCTACATTGTAAGGCAGGATTCTCCTTTGCTGAACCTAGACTGCCTGAACTTTGCCATGTACTCTGTCAAGACTGAGCCTCATGTGGTTGGTACTGAGCTGTCCCTGCTCAGGAATCTGAACATATCTGGTCCTGCCTTGGAATGGGAATATACTGAGGGATTCCAGAGACATTGTTAACCTCATTTTGCTTTCTGGGTGTGGCATTATGCAGAACACATCCTGGATACTCAAGTCTCATATGACGAATTCCTGATATCTGAAATTGTTAAACGTGTGCCATTATGGCATTCAACAATTCCACTGCTCAATATGACAAGATATCAGCACATCTACTCTGGTCATCTGGAGGAATCTAAGCATAATGTACTGCACACTCATTGTGTTATTCCAATCCACAACCAGTTCTGGGAACTCCCTCTCAGCAATGTCTGCTGGCTTTGGCAGCCTGTTGGATTGCATCACCTGCTGCTGGGATTGGTCAAGGACTTATTAAACTGGCTGCTCAAATAGCTCCAGGCTAGTGATGTCACATACCGAGTTGACAATCAATTTCCATCATTACCACTCTATCGAGATCTCCAGTGCTTCTCTATTCCATTGGATATATTGAAACCAGTGCCTGGCAGGGAAGTGAGGTCTGGGGAATTTGCAGAAAAGTGGCTATAACATGTGATCCATTATCTCTCAGCTCCAATGACAATGAGAAAACTGTGGTACGTTCAGCCTTAGATGAAATGGTAATTGGAGCAGTGTACATATTATGTGAATTCTCTCTGCTTGTTAGCTCACAAAATCACCATGATCTATCGCTCAAAGCACTAGACAATCCACTAAATAACTTTGCAAAGAAAATGCATTCTGTTCAACTGCAGAAAGTGTCACAGTCTGCAAAGCCCAAGGTTGATGAAACGTTGACAAGTGAATCCTATCTGTTAAACAGACAAAAAATTGATCTACATTTTGCTGCAGTGAAGGTCTATGTGACCCAGGCTGCAAAACCTACAATCCGAAACCCAATACACTCTCGGTTTCACCTGAATGGAGTCTGACAAGTAGCAACCCCCTGGTCATATGCTGATTGATAGAAAAGAAACCAGTGATTGGAGGGTGAAATCCATTAGGTGATATCTGTTCAATACAAACTATTCAATAAATTATTCCAACTCCATCAGCTACAGCTATTGCAGAAAGTAGGAACTAAACCAATCAGTTCCAGAAGCAGAATTTCGAAAACAACTTGCTCAAATGAAAACTGCCGCAAAACATTCAATTTACAGGGCAGCAACTTGAACATCAACAAGCATGTGCAATTTCAGGTCTACTCTTCCAATGCGGAGACTGGCGGCACTGCCTGGTGCACAACTGATATGGACTGCACTGCAAATCCCCTGGAGAGAGTGATTTGCAGACTCACTGGGAATGATCTGATGATGTTCAAAAAGGATTTTGACATCCACTTTATCAAGTTTCAAGCTTGGTGGGAGGGATCTTGTGATCAGCAACTCCAGAATACCATTGAACAAAGCATAATACATTTTGCATATTCAATGATGCATCTTGTGAGCCATGTATCAGAGTCAATTTAGCTAATTGGTTCTGGATACAATGTCACCACAGATATTCCTGAACAGCTTCATATCAGCAATATGAAGGGCCATATTGATCTACCAACAAAGCCGACTACGTTAGACAAATTTTCAAGCTAATGTGAGGTGTACAGTGCTTGACAATCTCTTCGCCGGTAGTGGGCCCACGAAAGGGCCCACATTCGCGTGCGCTGCACCTTGTCACTTATAACAACACAGCCACCCACTTAAACCTCCTCATAGAATATTATGAATTGAAAGATAACTAGTAGAAGCTTCTATTTATGAATCCTTCTGGCAGTGTGACAGGTTCTGCGGTGCAGAGTTGCATAGAAATAGCAGTACTTTGGAGATTGTGAGAGTACCATCCTCCAGCCCAGTGGCAACCACCTTCCCACTTCCCATCTACCACACCACAACAACCATGAGCAGAGAAGCCCTCAGACCTCGGAATCTTAATGTCAACTACCGACTCCCACCACTTATACTCTCATCTCCACCATCCGCACCAAAACATGTGAAAAAACAAAGTGCCAAGCGTCGCATCATGGACGATCACTGTTGTCCAGGGTGCACCTCCTCCGAACCACCACCACCACCTACAGTGGTACAGCACCGACCTGTTATTATACCTGATGCGTCTTAACCCACTACCGATGCTCCATCTGCAATGCTCAACCTTGACGATAGTTATAGCTCCTCAGACAAGACATATATTGAGCCAGCTGGGTCGATCACAGCTGATCACTTGGCCAAGCGGCTTAAGAAAACACTCATAATACCAATTCAAAATCGGACAGATCTTCCTGAGCTTCCCACATTCAACCATTCATAACCTATTGTCCCCCCTCACAAAGCATGGATCCGATTGCCCTTCTCGTTCTCTGTGCTGAATTCCATTCCTCCAATTCAAATCTTCAAACACTTTTTTACCAACTCCATTTTGGGACAGCTTGTAGCCAACACCAATTCCTATGCCCAGCAGCAACTTCTTGGGCCAGAGAAGGAGCGGCAGCGTTCCTGGCAGCCGGTTACTGCCCAGGAGCTTTATCCCAGGCTGGCAATTCAAATTCATATAGGTCTTTTTGGAGTTCCTCCTGTGAGGTACTGGATGAAGGATGGAGTTTACCTTCCCCAGGATGGATTACCACCAGCAGCCTACCTTGGCAAGACTTGCTTTCAGGAGATCCACCACTTCTTCCATTTGTCCCCATACAATTCACCAACTGAAACTCCTGAAGGTTTGCCTTGTTGGCTCTCATCAATAGCCTCATAATCTATCGAAATCTTCCAGCAAACAATGAGCGCACTGTGGAGCACTTTGACTTCCATCTCTCCATTGTGCATAACCTTCTGCAGGCTGGAAGTCCATCAACAATAAAAAGTTCCTCCCGTAGTCTGGCTTCACAAAAGATCACTTCGTCAGCTCCCACCACACAATCTGACATGCCCCCACTGCATACCGGGCTAGTTACCAAGTACACCCCACTTCCCCTCTGCCGAAAGGTACCAGGAATGCATTCCCCCTTTGGATGGAGAGTAGAGTAGCTTGTTTCCTTTGTAGGTGGAGAAGAAGTCAGGGTGGTAGTGGAGAAGGCATGAAAACCAGTATAAAGTGTGAGGACTGCAATGAGGCTTTGTGTTTTACACCCAAATGAAATTGTTTTTATGAATTTCACCATATGTAGAGTATTTTTATTTATTCTGGGGGTATTTGGCTGGATTGTGGTTGTGTGATGTGTATTTTAAAAGCGGGCGCATCTGTGGGCCCAAACCCGGTTACCGGCAAAGGGATATTCAGGAGACCCTGTTGTGTAGTGCCTATCAAGGCTGGTATGATAGTGACACTGCAAAAATATGCAACCTGCTATCCTCAACCAATCAACTGTGAAATACATGCAGAGCATTTCTTTTATGGCTCCAGCATCATTAGGAAGAGCAATTTTGTTGAACCGTGTTGCAACAGGTATATCATTTGAGTGGAATGAATCTCCACCGAGTTTGCAGAAGTATCATGTTCACTAACCTCAGAGTTCTATTACCAGTTTGTAGAAGTCTCAACTTTAGACAGCTGCTTCATGCACAAATTGGAAAAGACTGGGGACATGAAGTGAGTGGAGTGGTGATGAGTTATAATTGGAATGTACTCATAGACAGCATATTCATCGAATTTCAAAATAGACTGTCACGCTACCAACATTCGTTTCATTGCCCTACTTTGGTTCAGTGCCTGGGACTTTATTGCCAGGAACGTTATATGAAAGGCAACTAAAGGATCATGCGGGAATATCATAATATCTGCATTCAATTTGTGGAATGAAAAGACAATGACCTTAACACCTTCCAAGGCCGAATTCTGTCTTCTCCTGTATTATACTTTAGGTTGACTCCACTAAATCAGATCCTTCAATTTCAGGAGCACCTGACAGCTGGAAAACAGATATTGACCTTCTCTAATTGGTGCAACAAATGTCGACAATGGGTATTACATCCTAAGGCTCAGGAATATATGGCGGTGATACGGCCACGGTAGAAAGATTTGAATAGTTCTGGTAATTGTGTTGACTGGTCTATCTGGGTTGTCAAACAGAGTAATAAGAAGTATATTGTACCTGTCGGATCAATTTTTGGAACACTATTTCTGGTGTAACAGATTGCTGTATTAGGTAGGACTGATAGCATATGGTCTGTCAATAAACTTGTGAATTTAATTACCAGCTGGATGGTGTATTAATTAGAATGCCTGAATGAAGGTTCTGCAGGAGTAACATACTATATCAACTGGTACTATTTGATATTGACATTATACTAATCACTCCCTGAAAATATAGCTCCAGGTTTGAGAATTTCCAGAATAGTCTCAGGAATGTAGTCAATTGTTCTAAACGTTCTGATATTTGCCTATCCTAATTGTTTCATTTCATAGCATTTTGAAGAAAACCATACACTCATGAGGAGGTTCTTGTATTCCATTCCCCAAATTTGGGACAATTGATGAGCACTGTAGGGGTAGTCTTCGAGCACCTGAAACCACATCGCATTATATACATTGTCTCTGGGAGCATCTAGAAGCACTTCGAAGGATTTGTGTGACTGTTCAGAGTTGCTGAGTTGTTCAGTTATGCCTTCCAAACCATTATACATGTTCCTGATGTAGCTTCTGGACCATTTTATATTTAGCCATGGTAGTATTGACTACAGGGAGTGCATCAGTAAAATGAAATGTATTTCTCAAGATGACAGTTGTGTTATATTCATGATATATTAAGTGGCTATATTCATGTGAGAGTACCAATGTACTTGGAAGTCATCATTGAGTAAACAGTATCATTCAATTGGAAGTCAAAATTGAGTAAACTGAGAGATTTACCTAGAGGGCACTATCATGTTAACATTACCTCATACTAGGAGGCTGTAATGAAGTCAACTTAGATATTCACTTGGAGGCTGTAACATAGTAAACTTAGAAATATACTTGTAGACTATAACAGAATAACTTTGGATATATACTATAATACTATTATCAAGCATATTAGAAGATACACTTGTAGGCTGATATTGGGAAAACTTGAATACTATGATTGAGAAAATATACAGATATACTTTAGAAACAGTTTTGGAGGAGATTCTTGATATACTTGCATGCAGCGTTTAGGAAAACTTCAATATATACATTCAGGCAGTGGATATGGAAAACTGAAGCGGTACTTGGTAGCAGTCGATGTGGATGGGGTCAAGCTTGAGTCAATTGATCTGGATAATACTGAAGTGAAGAGAGTTCATTTGGCAGCAGTTAACCTGTGGTCAGTTGATCGGATGGCCATTGAACTGCAGGATGTTGACCTGAGGGCAGTGAATCAGTTGGGTGGTATAACTGAGTGGGAAATGGGAAATATTGATTCAAATAGAAATGAGGGAATATTGAAAGTTAGTGTATACTAAGATATCAGATACTGGCTGGAACTGGGAGACTATTAAGCTTTGGAGGAGCCCATGCTTGATGAAAACTCATGACGGTGGGATGGGGAGGTCGAAAAATATGACTTACGAGTGTACTCACTGTAATCGTAAAGTTGTACCTCAAGAAGAGAAATATAGGAGATTGAGATGAGAGAAGATTGGACAAATCAGAATGAGAAACTGGGCTTTAGGGAATTTTGCATTCCACAGTCACTTTATCAAACCCAATACTGCAAGTACATCTGCTAATCAGGAAACTCTAAACACTTATAGATGGGTATCTAAGTCAAATTGGATAGATCATACCCCTTTGTTATCACATCCCTCATATCTTTCCATATTGTGTCCATCTTCATCCACTCTCTTTCCTTTCATCATCTACAACTCTACTATCACTGGTGAATATTTAGTTAAGTTATCTATTACTACCTCCCTATTCTCTAATCATAAGTTGAAACCAAGTACAGTCTTCATCCAATATCAAATACTCCAAGTCCCTTCATCCCTGCAATTTTATTAATCTAAATTTACACCTCACTGTAGATACACCTCCCAGTGTACATCTCTACTGATTGGCCACCTTCAGCTAGCTATTCAGAAGTTCAAAATGGAATTCAACTCACACTGCATTCCCATGACTGCAAGTTATCCTAAGAATCCAGACACAGTTCACTTTATATCTCTCTTTCAATCAGCTACCTTAAGATAGCCCACTTCAAGATTAACCAGCTTCAGACTTGCTACCTCCAGATTTACCACCTCCAGATCCACTACCTCCAGATTCATCACTTGATGGTCCACCACTTCCACATTGAGCACCTCCAGACTGATCACCTCTGGATTGATTTCCTCCTTATCAATGACCTTCTGATCAGGAGAACAATATATATATTGTGAACTGTTGTGACATTCCCACAATTGAAGAGTAACTAACAAATACACTCTCAACTGCTGTCATGTCTCCCTATCAAGTAATAATCTGCAAATCAACTGCCTACAATTACACCTCCAATTTTAATAGGCCACTGGTTCCAAGGGTATCGCTCTGTTCACCAGATTAATACCTTGAGGTTTAACTCTAAAACCTATCAATACCTACCACCAATCCATATCTTGATATTTACTCAATGATGGTACCCAAGTTTCCACAATGACATTCTGCAAGTGTATTGCCAAACCCCCTTGATCACAACCTGCTTATGCAACTCCAAACCCTCTTAATCATAACCTCCAAGTACATCTGCACGTTTACTCAATTGTCCACTCCAAGTGCTGCAGCACATTCAGTCAAATAGGATTACTAGACACACCTTTCAATACAACTATTTGCCACATGCAGGGAGTTCAGATCAACTGTGTACAGATGGATAAATATATAGATATATTGATACATTGATACATTGATACATGGATATATAGATAATGACATATACCATATAGTGGTACTTTAAAATCATTTAATGATGAGTAGTAACTAATATTTCAAGGTAAATCAGCAGTATTTCAAAAAATAAATTATTTTTATCTGGCCACTCTACCACTATTTGATATTTTTTCCAGCTTGACATCCATACTTCCAATTGCTTCTCCAATTCTTTGTACCACTTATATGTACTTGAACATTTATTCCCTGTACTTGGGATTATACCTAAATGCTACTTCAATGATTCATTGGACATTGATATTTAATACCTCTAGATATCGGGTCAGACAACTCACAAATACTCTTTGAGTTTTCTAGCCACAAACAGATATTTTGTCAATGTCAGTGTTTAACATGTAAATTCTGGCAGTCAGAAAAGAATAGTTTACTTCTAATAAATCCATGCTCAATTATATTCATACTAGCTGTACTTCATTGTGATCCGCTATCATTTGATTGGTTAAACCTATATTAACACAGCAGCCGATTTACTATGAAGTACATAACAAGTGTACATATACAGGTGTCACACATATTGAACTCCTTGCAGTTCACTGGACAATGCATTCTGTCGAGTCATCTACTGTTGGTTTATCGACCTCAGCATTTAGGTGTATAGAACTCCATATAACTGACTACTGAAATACCTCAGCAAACCATTTCTGTCAGTAGATTTTACTGAGAATGTATATGTGTTTAGTATTTGTATATGGCCACTTCACAGCCTGTTTGAAATTCTGCTTGAGAGACTACTTGCAAGAGCTACACTTCGCTGGAACAGAGTTGAAAAAAGTTGTAATTGGGAAAGTCATTCTTTGAACAAATTGAAAGCTCTAGATTTTCAGAAGCTGTGGCTAATGTAAGGCTCTAAGTCTGTAAAAACTTAAATATGGATATTGTCAATAATGCATCCAATCTGCTTGTCTAAGTGCTTCCAGTATACTTATCATTACTATTGTATTTATCATTATCATTACTATTACCATTACTAGTTCCATTACCATCACTGTTACTATTACTATTGTCATTACTATCACCATCACCATTACTATTGCCATTGCCATTGCCATTCCCTTTGCTATAACATTGCCATTGCTATCAATATCATCACCATCAGTTTCAGACTGAATATTTACACATTGGTTCACAATCAACTGAAAGTGAACTAGAGATTCCACTGGAATATTCGTTTCCCACAGAAAATCTTGAAGACTAGTTGATGGTAAATTGACGAATCATAAACAGAGAAACCGTTGACAAATAATATACAGAACAATGTGTTGTCAAGTGATCAACAGAAGGAAGAGTTCATGAATGATCAACGGAATAATTGGAAATAACAATAGGATACTGATGTTGTGTGAGGTACTAGAGTGAGTTCAATACCTGGGTTACATTTCACTTCTTAGGATGGAGCAACTGTTCACTCACTGGTCCCAGAATGGGATAACGTATTTGGGGAACTGTTACTTAGTGGATTCCAATGTGGAGACATTGGAAGTCACCAGATATCCATTGTGGAATACTTACCCATGATATCACTATGTTGGATGGTCATGTGATCTTTGGTGGAATTACACTTGCACTGCAGGTCGATTGATTAGTGATCACCATTGTGGGCACTTGGGGATTCAGCTGTGAGAATACAGTTATGTCACCATAACCAGGAGGTCTATATTATGAAACATCAGCAGTGCGTATAATTATCAACCTCACCTACTATACCTTATATAGTGGGATAACACAGGAATTAAGTCACAATTTTGCAGACCTACGTGTGCGCCAGATGTCATGCTAAGCAAGTAAGCACAATCAATAAGCCTATCACCTCAGAAGTGGGAATGAATCATGGTAACTCTTGGTCATCGAACAGTTGCGACCTAAACATTGAACTTGCTAATGAATCAATGTCAGTAGCTGAAGATATAGGGCCTGGAGTGAATATAGTTTTTGGTTTTAGCTCATCTGGATTGGAACACTTAGGGCATGTCATAATCAACAATTGCTGACTATCAGTTGTGAGCAGATTTAGTATCTGACACAATAACTGATAAGTCTAATTATAGACAAGATATTGATTCATTGTGATAATGTACTTACTGTTAGGTTACATGTCTACAGATATGCAAACTACTGACCAAATGGATAGCAGGATGTCCAAGTTGAAGTTATAATCTGTCACATTGCTCATTTGTTATCTTGCAGAGGATTGCCTGAGTTGGGAGTGTAAATCTTCAAAACAACTTATGCATGAACATAATAACCTACTAGGAAGTTAAAGCAACATTCACAAGCGAATTTTGAAACTGGTAATTTGATGTAGCGATATGCTGTCAAACCAGTCTTTATGATATATTTGGAACATAGTTCAAAAGGACGTTTATGATGAAGGCCTGGCTAGGAAGTGATCACATTGTCCTGGCAATGAAGGCAATAAGCTCTGGTAGTGAACAGTCAGAACCCTACCAGTGAAAGAAGAATTTGAAATATTATTGAGTTTTTATGATATCTATTATCATTATATCTATGTGGGTTATGAAAAATATTAGTGGGTTATTGCGGTTCCCCTGCCCCCGTATGATTCCAATATTTATACATGATGTAGATGTCTTCTTTTGGACCTTCAAATAATTGATTTTTCAGTTCTGAGAAAAACAATATCTGTTTGTAGTTCAGTGCATTTGGTACCTATCAGCATTAGCTGGGTTACAGCCCTCTCGTGGAATACATTGGCAATCACGATTTCACATCAGCAAGGAATAATCAAGAGATGTTATAATAGCCCAGCTGCACATGATGTCCTCATGGCTGGGTAACACCCAATGTATATAGTTGACCCACTACAAGTCTTGAATCTCTAGCGATAATTTTAGTTTAACTTAGCTATATACTACTCTATCTTATTGACATCCAACCGTATCTACTCATATACTATCATACAGGATTATACACAGGTCTATGCCTTTACCCTATTATGACTTTTATAATTTCGAAGATAACTCATATACAAGATGTCATGAATTACCGAGTCCCGATGTGTACAAATATGCAACCAATGCGCAAGATATGATAGAGACTTTAGACCACTGATTTCAACAGCAAAGCTTGTCAATATGTCGATTGAATTGGGATTCACAGTAATGGAGACAATTTGATACCCTTTACAGAGACCAATTAGCCAGAGACACATCACAACACGCTAGATGAAATCGTGCATATTTGATAGCGACAGATTGAAGAAGCAACTGGGCCTGGGAAGTATACCCAACCAAGAGTAATGGTATTAGAGACAATTCCTAGTTCATTCAGGAGCCAATCGGACGAGAGGCACTTCAGCGACCAAGTCAGACAAGGACAATTGCTCTGAATTAATACGAGAAATCTAGGCATATCTTGTGCAGCATCAATCACATCAGAGAAGTTACCATCCAAATCAATTGATTGATGATGGCAGCAATAATTCCATAGTCCGTACGCCACAGAGAGTTGCATCACCAGCAATGCCAATGTCCATCCTGCTTCAGGTCACTGTTGATAGTGAATTGATTATAGTCAGTTACATCTCTCGAGCAAGTGCACCCACCAATGATCAGCGTGGGAATACATGTTACGCGGGATTCACATCTAGCAATACAACCTGTTGCAGTTCCAATCACAATTACCTTCTGCAAAACTTAATAGGAATATCTATGTTACGAATGATATTGGGAGTTTATTGCAGTGGCTACAGCTGTCTTACCAAGCTATATACGGTCAGCAGCTATGCAGTAATATTGCAATGATTCTCAATTCCTTTTGTGTATTGATGGGCACAGTTCATGATAGTGGAGCAGCTATTGCAGATAGTGCGGCAGTTCAGCAGGGGAAGTATAATAACCTCGAAGGTTCTAAAGTGGTGAGCACATATGATCTGCGACTACCATTGTGACATGTCACAATCAGCATCTTATGGGACAACCAAATCGGATCATTGCAAGGATTGAGAGCCATCTGTGTAAACTATATTCTATTGTGTCAAACAATTCAATGAAAGCTGACCAATCGCCAACAAGCCAATATGGATGTGTGCCTGGGTAATGGCATACCAAGACGGTTTATGAAATACAACGGAGATACATTCAATCTCAATTGTAGTTGGGATTCTGAGGATTTGCACCACTACCAGAGGATGGATTGCCTGGGCACTCTCAGGAGAGCGGCGGATTGATCATGTAGTCAAGGCATATAGAGGTTGAATTGCTGTATCTATCCCCACATGGGAAAGGACATTATTTTGTTGTCAGACAGTCCCAATTGGGTGAGGCAGGTACAGTATTTGGATGTCAGACATTTCCAATTGGGTGTGACAAGTACATGATTTGCTGAGTAAGTTTATTTGTGCACATGGTGGCAGCTGCAGTGGTTGCACTGCATGAGATACAGACTGAGAAGGAGTTGCCTTGGTACCAGGCCAGAATTCCGAGCATTGACTTGCAAATCATTTAACATTTGGCTCTGCAACCCCAGGGTGCACAGAAGAGGTGGCAGTGAACCGGGCAGGCCATCAGGTATGCCCTGCGAATGTACCAGGATCACGGCAAGGGAGGAGGTGCAATCCAATGGTGACAGCACATCATATATTCAACTACTTGCAGCTACTGCTATTGACAATCTACTGGCCAGTGAGGAGGTTGGCTGGATGTTCGGCATAAGGGTGGGAGTTTGTACAGGGCTGCTGGAAGTGACGGTAGAAAGCATCTGTGATGGTGAGATAGGCACCAGGTGCAGGACAGGCAGGCAGGAAGCAGCAGTGGCAGCAGTGAGATGAGCCACCAAGAGGTATACTTATTACCCATTGGTGGCTCACCAATATATAATGTGAGACTCAGGATGCTAGGGCTTGGCCCTATTATGGTGAACAATTCTCTTCTCGACTCCTGAATATCACTACTTACCACTCCATATCTATGATGAATTGAGAACTACTGTTTGCAGAAGGACCGGGCACAATGACAAAGATGGTGGCTACAGATGACGGAGGACATATCCCAGCCATATATGGAGATTTCTATGAAGTTTTCAGCAAACAGGCGGAGACACTGCTGCCGGATCGGTCAATTGAACATGCGATTCATTTGGAGCCCAGCTACAATCCACCATATAGGCGGATTACAGTTGAGTTGAATGTAGTTTAGTTCAACGGAGTTGAGTTGAACAGTGTTAAGTTCAATGCAGTTGAATTCAATAGAGTTAAGTTGAGCAGAGTTGAGTTGAACAGAGTTGAGTCGAACTGAGATGAGCTGTGAGGAGTGGTGTGGTATTCATGCAGTTGGGTGGAAAATAATCATGCGCTCAAGAGCAAAAATGTGGATTTGGAATTTGACTTAAAGATCACATGCCATAGGGACGGATTGATGAGTCTGTATTGTCGTAAAATGAACGATATGTCACCAGATGGAATATGGGACTGCGATAATGATGCAAAGGAAGACAGACATTATGGAGGTCAGTAATGATAACTATTCGAGAGCTTACAGAGCTACAGTCGAAGTCACAGAATACTGCCCATACAAGCGCAATTACGCACATGGTGGAAAGGAGTGGCTAGAATCAGCTGGAGCAAAGCGGGAGATCAATCTTCGCGGGAAATGGATCACAGCCAACGATGGATCATGGCCAGAGATGGCTCACGGCTGGAGATGGATCATGGCCAGAGTTGGATCAGGGCCAGAGATGAATCACTGGTGGAGATGAATCACAGCCTGGGATGGATCACAGCCAGAGATGGATCACAGCCAGTAATAGATCATGGCCAGAGATGTATCATGGCCAGAGATGGATCACAGCATGAGATTGATCGGGGCCAGACAGGTATAACGGCTGGAAACATCTGACAATGGCTGGATCCCATCCCGTGATACATCGTGGGATGATATTGATCAAACCTGGATATGGATTGATCACTTGGGATAGAGGACTGGAGATGGATCTCAGGAGATGGATCATGGAAGATGGATGATCATAAATCCCGTTCCCATATTCCCAGATATTGTGGTAATTGTGATGTTATAACATTCTCGAGATCAGGACATTGATTTGGAAACATGAAGTTTCAATGGAATGCAGATATGAATGTATACAATATAACAGTGGCACGGCTCCACCGAATACTATACCGAGAACTACTCAGAGTACTACTCCGAGTACTATATAGAGATGCTGAATTACACAGCTACATGCCTGAGTTACAATGCCAAATACAATCCCAAAGTAGATCCCCGGTCACACAGCTACAATGGTTATGCGCCACATTGTGAAGCTGTACACGACTAGTCTCTGGTGGAACAACAATCTTGAATGAGGGGGACGACAGTACCAGAAGTGCAACAACCCCTAGTGCGAGCTATGACCATACTGGCAGTGCCAAAACGAAACACTGTGAAGCACATTCACCAATGGAGACGGCTAGCAGCGGCAAGTGCACATGTTGAAGAATCAACAATTGTACACCTAGAACAGCGAAAAGTGATGGCGGGAAAGTGATGGCAAATGCACCTACAGATGAATGAAGAAGCCATATGAGATCAATTGTCAACAGAACTCTAAGGTACAAAAGGGGGATGGCCATACTATACTCCATACCAAATGGTACTGCAAGCAATCTCCATCCAGGAAGTGCTGGGAGGAAGTACCTTGGTGTGCACTTAGCAGTAGAGAATCCCAGCTGGAAATTAGTCGATGAACATGCCTTGGAATTGATCACCAGCAGAGTCAGCAAACGTATGGGGTGTGGAGTCAACCAGTGTATCTGGAGATGCTGCGACATGGGAACTCAGAAAACCATGATGTCGATATGCAGACAACTGTCAGCAAGTACCCCGGGGAGGGAGTGGAAAGAACACCCGGAGGAGAGCCTGCGAGCGCAACCAGCAATTGGAGATATGTCCACTGAGCACACGGTTGATGTCAAGTGTACCTACAAGTGCACCGACTTGGGGGATGGTCAGTGTGAATGCAGCAAGGACGGAGAGACGATCAGAAAATCGAGTGAGTCTTATATATTGCAAACCAGTGCAACTATGTCTTCCGAAGAAGTTTCTGACAAGACCAAAAATTTTCTCTCAACTAGCCACTTGGTGTACTAAATGGCATCGCAAAAGACAGTAACTGAACGGCACCATGAGAGACTGTCACTGAACAGCATCGTGATAGATGGACACTGAACGGCATTACGAGAGATGGTCCATCAGCAAATTACATTGCCGTCCAGGCGGAATGGTTGCGTCAGAGTGGACGTGCTCTGTCAGAGCCGTCAGAGAAACACCGGTGGCGGATTACTCCATGCCCAGCGTCAACACCTCGTGTCGCGTTGCATATCGCCCTCTGATCGCCGTTTCGCTGTTTCTTCTTTCTCTATCGTTCTGGTATTATAAACAGACACTGTGGCGTTGTGACCAACTGTGACCATACATCGGAATGGGTTCATTGGGTACACGTTTGCATCGTGATTGCAATACAATGGGTGATGCTGCAAATATCTCTTGTCGGGTTCCTTCTACATTGAGCTCAAGGTGCGGAGGAAGGTGAGAAGATCCGATACTACCCAGCCGTGAGGATCCACGAAATCTCGGACAGAGTGAGAGAGACCACAAGTTTGGAAAGATAGAGTGTGAATGTTCATTGTATGATAAGAGGAGATGGAAATGAGATGATGTCTATCTACTCCGGGGTCTGCTGAATATATACTCCCGGTCAGTCAGTCCACCTCTGTTACCCCAGTATCTCCGTAAAACCGCCGTCGCTCCTTGAAAATGTACTTGATCATTCGTGTTTGAGATGCACTTGGAGACGGCGATCGAGTGAACTCAGAGATGCACTTGGAGGCCGTGATTGAGCGAGTTTGAATATGCACTTGGTGACTGAGATCAAGTGAACTCAGAGATGCACTTGGATGCCGGGATCGAGCGAGTTTGGAGATTCACTTCGAGGCCATGATCATGCGAACTTGCAGGCCATAATTGAGCAAGTCTGGAGATACACTTGGAGGCCGTGATCGAGCGAGTTTGGAGATGCACTTGGAGCGCAAGATCAAGTGAACTCAGGAGATGCTGTTGGAGGCTGTGATCAATCGAGTTTGGAGATGCACTCTGAGGCTGTGACCGAGCAAGTTTGGAGATGCACTTGCTGGCTATGATCGAGTGAGATTGAAGGAGTACTTGGATGCGGTCGATTTGGAGGCAGGAGCGACGGCAGCTGAGACTCTATTCATTGGTTTACTTGTGATTGTGGGAAGGTAGAGAGTTGAGCACAACATCCACCGAGAGATGAGAATCTGGCTGGGAGCGGAAGACTGTCGATCTTGGGATGATGCTGTACTTGGTGTATGCTGTACTCTGTGTAAACGCATGAGTATACCATGGAGCGATAGAGAGGGATGACTTAACTTCGTGTTCTTAGGTGATGGTAGAGTTGAGCACAAGAAAGTGAGAAATCAGAGGAGATGGGGGAAATCATCATGAGAAACTGGGACTTAGAGAATTTTGTGTGCAAGTCAATCGACCATCCCCGATACGGCAGGTACAAGTCCCGATCCGGCAGGTAATAACACCGATACGAGGTCTTCCCAACCCAATCAGGCATGTCGTACCCCTGATTTCACATATCCGCTCATATCCTCCATATCATTCTCATCTACAACCCCCATCTCTCTCTTTCTCATCCACAACTGAACCATCATCGCAGAACACAAAGTTGAGTCATCCCTCTCAATCTCTCCATGACACGATCATGTGTTGACACCGAGTACAGCATTCACTGAGTACAGCATCCACCCAAGATTGTTTGTTTTCCCTTCATTCTCATGATTACGAGATGACCCCCGAATGTAGCTTCGGCTTCTGGCGTACCTCCCTACACCATCGACTACCATCAGCCTGCTCTCCATGAGAGCTTAAAGGTAAAGTCACATTTTCACATTCCCACGGTTGTGAGGTAACGAACCGATGAATAGAGTCTCATCACCTGGTGCGCTATTCATCGACCACCTCCAAGTACTTGTCCAATCTCAATCGATCACGGCCTCCAAGTGCATCTCCGAAGTCGCTCGATTACAGCCTCCCAGTTCGCCCGATCATGGCCTCTAAGTGCATCTCCAAACTCGCTCAATTACAGCCTCCAAGTTTGCACGATCATGGCCTCCAAGTAGCATACCTCCAAACTCGCTCGATCACGGCCACCAAGTGTATCCCCAATCTGGCTCAATCAGGGCCTCCCAGTTCGCACGAGCATGGTCTCCAAGTCCATCTTCAAACTCCCTCGATCATGATCTGAGAGTGCATCTCTAAGTTCACTTGATCACGGCCTCCAAGTGTATCTCCAAATACGCTCGATTTCCGCCTCCAAGTGCATTTACAAACTCGATCGATCACGGCCTTGGAGTATATCTCTGAGTTCACCCAATCGTCAGTCTCAGGCGCACCTCGAATTGCTCTCAAGCACTGCCTGCAGCCAGTCCAGATATAGCGTGTGTCGATGGGTAGCTCTATAGATACATCGATACATAGATGAGAATACAAACTGAATAATTGACTGTGATTCAAGGTGCTCCCAGACATGGCTCCGGCACTCCCAGGTTTGTCGCCGGCGCTCCCAGTTCATCTGAAGGCCGGCAGGAATGCCCTCCTAGGATCTGATACTCTCCTGACATTGATGCATCTAAGTTTACACTCCACATCCTCTCAGACACTCCTGGAGGTTTCCGGTGACTAAAATACATTTTGCTGATGCTATTCAACGCGACCTGTTGCATGGGCGATGGGATGCCTGTAATTTTCCGTGAGAGGGTAAGAAGTTCCGTCAGCGCTGTCAGAGCCGTCCGGAACACCCGGGTGTTTCTGACGGAAACTAGAGTTGTTGCTGATGTCACTGAATGGCATTGTGAGATAGTCTAGATGGCTCCCACAAGATAATTGCCTGATAACCTTGAATGGAAAGCGCAGCAATTTAGTAGTATTAGGAGCCCAATCTACCCAATGCACTGACTGGGATGTTAGCCAAACAGCATACCGAAATGAAGGCCAAAAGAGCAGACTGGAAGCTTATAAGCGTGTTTGGTGAAGGCTGCAGGAGGAAGAACATACATGGTATGAATGACCATTTCATGAGAAGCTTACAAAATAGATATGAGGGCATATATGATTGACAATCACTGTTGGATATAATACCGAAAGCAGAAACTGCCAATGCAGTAACAATGATCCAGAATGGGTTCAGCCTGGAAAGTTGTTTACAATGAATTTGGGGACCTTGAGCGTGAACGCACTTGAATATATATGGTAAGTATGACTGGTTACTGGAATGCTTACAAGTTAGTTATACTGCTGTAACAGCGATAACAATGATGCGCAGCAAGCAGAAGACATCATCGATACCACCATGTCAACACTTCTCTCATCCGATGATTTGGGACTTCACCAAGAGTACTGCGACTGATTCTGCCAATTATGTAAACTTCATATTTGTTGCAGGTGCAAGATTGGATAGTCGGATGCTGGACACCCCGGAAGTGGAGATATGGAGCACAGTATCACTTTCGATATTTCTTCTTTCTCTTCCCTTTACATCTTTACTAGTTTGGACCATGACCCAGTACAAATGACATCGGCATGGGCTTTTACCGCCTTCAGAGATGAGTTAACCAGAGGTGGTGTAACCACATGTACCAGGTCCACTGAAATATTGCCCTGAGCAGTACTGAGCAGTTGTGGGACTTATAGGTGTGTATGTTTGCATATGTTGAATGGTTGTTTGATTGTTTCCTTTGCTACTCATGTGCTGGTTTATACAGCCCAGGAGGTCTGCACCTAGAGAGGGGGATAATGTAACCATATGGTGGCACATAATGTATCTAGAGTTGGGTAACCCCTACATCATATAGTTGGCTCACCACAAGTCTTGAATTTCTAGTGATAATTTTACCTTAACTTATCAATATACTACTCTACACTAGTAATATTAATGGTAGCAACTGTATCTACTCACAAACTATCATACGAGGCTATGCACAGGTGTTCGCCTTCAGAGGTATCGGCAACTCCTAGAGACATTCAAATGAAATCCTTTACTCTGGAGTAACAACCAGAGTATTGTCCACTCATTGATTCCAACTACATCACCGGTTCAATAAATCAAATCAAGGAGGGGAAGGGAAAACCTGTTCGGAAATCTAAACATCAACTATAACGAGAATGGAACATACTAGTGTGACAAGCTAGGAAATACCTGAAAAGAGTAGTCTTGCTTAGGACAAGGTGATTATCTGAGAAAACCAGAAATCTAGCATAAAGGTACACAGACATAGTACCTGGGAGAGTGTCTGTCAAAGACAAGGACCAATTAGGATTGGATAAGCAGAGATTGCATCTGTGATAGCATTTGATAAAGACAAGGATGAAGTAGAATCAGCAACTAGGGCCATGTTAAAGTATTTATATTATATGCCATAACACCCCCCTAACAGTGTGAGTTATCAACTCCACCGTGGACACAATTGTCTTTGATATCTACGGAAAGTGAGAGTGATGTTGTCGACACTGTAACAATGAGGCATTATGAGATTCTAATGACATCAGCATACTTAATGAAGAGTATAGATAATAATACCAACTGCTATTGGAATTTCCACATTTCACTACTATATAATATATGCTATAAGCCATATAACACCCCCTAAACAATACCAGTATCAGGCTACTGGCCATATTCTATCTGGTACATTGTATCTGCATCCAACTCCATCTCTGTATCCAACATAGAAATACATTCTTGAAAGTATATAGACAAGCACATTTTGAAGCATCTTTGCTTTTGTGAAAGAAGTTGGAACCATACAGTCCGCCAGATGGAGAGGGCGCAATAAAGTGCAATTCAAAGTATATGCAAGAGTGTACTTGAACCTGTATTATCTAGTAGACTTAAAGGGTGTAATCTAGTTCAATTGGATATGCTTGGGAATATAAAAATAAGTAGACTGAGGCTGAGCAATCAAGTACATATAGAAGTATACTTGAAAGTATACATTGGAGAGTTCAGTAATGTAAATAGCAGTTTGTAATTGGAAATATACATCAGAGTATACGTGGAAGTTTGCCAAGAAGTGTCTCTGGAAATCTGGATACAACTATTGTATGCAGTATTGTGTATAGTATCAAGTATATATAATTTCATGTATATTATTGCAATATAGTGTATGGTTTCATAGAATCTTATAGTACCATGTATCTAATATGCTATGGATTACTATTCCATAAATAGCTTTTCAATAAGCTACATGATATGCATTGCAATTTTTCCCGCTGCAGGTTGAGTTTCTATTCTGGAATACTGTCACAATTTCTCCTTGCTCACTTATTCAGCCCAAAAGGATTGTCTTTTCTTTCAGATTACTGTGCAGTGGGTAGATTTGCTCTACTTCAGCTCTTGGCAATTGTTGCAATCATTCATCTCAGAGACTTCCATGCCAATTACTTCACTTGAAGTCAGGTCCCCCACCACTGTGGTAAAAGGCATCAAACTCCTAACATGACTTCCGCCAGGTTGAACAACATAAGTATTGACAGTCCTGTGCAACCCAAATCGTAGGGTAGGCTCTAACAAGAGTCCACGTTGAGATGAGTGAACCTCCAGGTTCTTCTATTTCCTGTATACCTAGAATATCCTTAGAACTTATGGATATGAGCATACAGCTTCAGCTGAGCCGAAGATACGTAGTTGCACTGATCGGATTCAGCTTGTGATGACCAACTGAGACTACACAAGTGCGCAGCCGCTGAGAGTGGATATGTATATACCAGCTGATGATGAATGTGTGCGGTTGCATATCCAGAGCTCTTGTACAGATATGAACACAAGTACCTACCTCTATGTGTCATTCACTAAGTTTGTTGGTGGGGTCATTCGCACGGTTTCTTTGCGGGAATTGAGATAATGGTAACATCGCGTACAGCTCATGTAGGATACAAACTGCCTATACTACGTTCATTTGCTGATATTGAAAGACAATCAAACTATAGTTTTTTTACAACCTCAATAATAACCCTTCCGACACCAACCTCCTCGATATGCATCGTCGTCCTCACCCTGCAATCCGGGTGCTTCTCAACAGCCTCCACAAAGTCCTCCACACTCCCTCCAACACCAAAGTATATCCTCTTTGCAGCGACTAATGCCCTCCCCTGTGACTTTAAACTACGCAATAGAACTTCCGTGAAATCCGGCATGGAGGAGGGCGAATATATTGTCTCGCTGCCAATCACCAGATCAAACACGCCTAGCCCAATAAGCTGCAACATTCCCTCACCCCAGGCCCCAGAAATAAACTTCAGTATTATCCCGCGCCTTTGCAGATCCAACAGAAATTCTGCTCTCAGCTCTGCAGATGCATCACACTCTCCCTTCACGCCGGTCATGCCCTCCTCCAATCTCTGTGTGGTTACAGCCCACGTCAGGAAAAGGTTCGGCAGTGTAACAAGGCGCAGCACATCGTAATTGTAATCCGCCAACATCAACTCCCCTGCCTTTCCTCCCGCTAGCATCTGGCGGAATAATAGCAACGACGGTAATGCAGTTCCGCAGCCGAGCTCCAGAACCCTATACAGCCTATCCTTATTGCTTTCAAGATCTTGCGAAAGATATGTCACCAGATCATGGGAACATTCCCAGCTCTTAAGCCCACCCTCATAAACTCGTTCGCGGATATCGATGCCACCCAGACTAATGTTTGTTACCGAATCGTTGCATGCGATAGTGAGGCCCTTGTCTTCCGCCATTAGCTGCATTCGGACATCATAGAGTTCCCGGCGCGGTAGCTGCTGAGTGGTGGACGCGAAGCTGTATACAATGTTGCGGGGAAGTGTGAAGAGAAGTGATGAAACAGTATGCATCTCCGGTAGGATAAGGGAGGTGGACAGTAATTTATCATTTAAATGCTGCGGCAGCGGTCGCTGCTGCTTGCCAGCATTGATATCAGCACAGTCACCCTCATCTGCTGTTATAAAGTTGAATTTGAAGGACATAGTATTGCACCCACAAAGTGCACTTTCTGTATCAGTCTCTTGTTTTGGAAGAGAAAGTAAACCCATGTTGCAAGAAGGATGCCGAGCCTCATCATCAATAGCACATAACCCTTATCCAAATCCGTTTAATGTAGAATATCTGTAGCTGGCATAAGTAAACGAAACTCTAATTTCCGTGTTTTCAGTGTTTTGAAGACCAGTCTGTGCTCTCCAATAAATCAACACTGCTTATACCAGTATGGATACAATGTTTGTTTATTTGTTTATATATGTTTCTGTGTACATTGAGTTTGCAATATATAAAGTATTTCTTAATTGATATTGCTAAAATGTTACACTTTTATACTAGCCTAATCAGTAGTTGCCTACTTATACTTATTCCACTTCAAAATATTATATTGGCAATAAACAGTAAAACAAGTTTTTGGTAATCAAATCTATTCAAAATAAGTCAGTGCTCTATATGCTGGTGCTTATCTGAATATTGTTGAGACTACTTTGGACAGTTAACCTGCTGACAGATGTGCTCACTTAGGATTACAGTCAGTTAGCCAATTGAAATGTGATATGACATGTTTTATAGAATATTCTCTGACTACAGGGTAGTTTAAACTATTTGCACTACCTTCCTTTGTAACATCAATCAGGTATAATATACATCAACAGCAGAGGTTATATGCTTCCCTAAACATCTACATAGGATATTTCATGGGTTCTGCTGGTGTTAGGAAGAAACTATCAGACTCATTTGAACAATTCCTGTTTAGACAACAGCCAGGACATTTCAGCTAAATTATACCAATCGTTTCAAGAGTCAGAAGATTCACCCTAAATATATATGTATGACTGGTGATCAGTGTGAATACTGATAGTTCTCAAAGCCTGTAAATTTCACAATAGTTGATCAAAACATTGAACAAATATATCTCATTAGTGGGTAATAATGCAATGGCACGCATCAGCAAAAGGCCAAATTCGGTTTCCAAAAATGGACCCCACACAGCGATGATTCTCCATATTCTCCACAAATAATCCAACCGACTCGTTCCCATTCTTCCACCATGCTTCACAGTGTTCAATGATGTGATCGTGTTGTCACAATGTTTCAAAAACCTGTTTCTCATCAAAGTTGATTTACTACACTTGCTTCATGCTGGTCCTCTAGATTTTAATCATTTCGACAGTTTTTTGAACTGTTTCATTGATTTCAAGATTATTCTTAACTATTTAATCCCTCGAGACATTGATTATACACAAGCTTGCACAACCCCCATAACAACATTAAGACACCCAAATTAAACACTCATCTGGATTCTATATATCGCTGCAATGATTACTTCACGCATCGAATTGAACAATCTACATGTAAAACAAAATGAAAGCATTCATGTCAATCGTGTTACTCCAGTACTGCAGCATGCTATCTCACTGTGGCATCAGCAGAACAAGGTGTACAGCCCCTTGGATCGCACTTATTGGGATGATATAAGTGGTTCCAATGCTGAAAATAGGCCAATGAGGGTAGCTTCCATCATGCAAGGGTTGCACCGGAGGTTGATGTCTCTCCCCAACAATCACCATCCCAGCAGTCTGACGTATCAGCCCTGTTGCAAATGTCTGAACCAAGACAAGAAGCCCTGTACCGCTTGATTTAGCATCATCAACGATGAAAAGACACTTGATATGTGCAGGGATGCATCCAGCAGTCATCTTGAAGTGGCTATCCGGACTCATCCCCATCCAGAGAAGTAATGTATCATTTCTTGGTTGCTGATGGTTTCTCCACCTTGTGGACCCAGTGCAATGAACCATATAAGCTGCCTGCACGTCTCATTGGAAAGTTGTTACCAGAATTGGCACTGCATTGTACCGAATGGATTTTGCATCATTGAGATGACTGAAATACCGATTGTGATCGATGTAGTCTGTGAAGTCGGCATATCTCTTGAGACACCAAGCAATGTGATTCTGTAGCTCCGCTTTTCGGATTGCACACCACTTAGCCAAGTCATCAAGGGTCTTGAGGATTGGTTGCAGGTTTTTCATCATTCGCCTGATAGCCACTTTGGTTAAAGGCATTTCATTGTAGCGTGATTGATGTGCAGCATATGCATTCAGCTTTCGGTACTGAAACACCTCCATTTGGGCTTGCTTTCCCGAAATCTGGGAGGCAGCCTCATGAACATTTGATTGTCGGTATACTTGTGATGATTCGTGTTAGCAACAGTTCCGGTTTCGGACCGTTTCTAATATAGTGGTTCCAAGAAATCCCGGAACCGGCTGGTTCAGTCTGGGTTTGTGCCAAATGGTTACCTCAATTAAGTCCATGAACATTCATCAGAAAATTTAGTGTTTGGTATATAAAATATGCAGCTTCAGACGGCGCAACTTTTGGTTGTCTCCGATTTTTGATATCATCAAAACTCAGTAAGCTGCTTTGAAATTATTGTCATTTTTGGCCCAAAAACGAGGTTTTTGGACTACTGCTTGCTGAGATTTGAAGATATCAAAAATGGGAGAGAGCCAAATGGTGCGCCATGCGGAGCTGCATATTTTACATACCAAATACTAAACTCTCTGATCAATATTTGTGGCTTTAATGTGATGGGTCGCGCAAAAAATCCTCGATTTTTGATGCGGTAAGGCCGTTGCCCGGCAGATCTATAAAACTGGCCAGGTCCAAAACAGGAACCATTGCTAACACTATTCAAGATCCATCATTGCTCATTCTGGGAGTTCAGAGCTTGCATTTAAGAGGTTGCCAAGCTGCCGGAAATGGTCGGAGAAGTGGTTCAGGGGGTGCATTTTCACATAGTGCAAATCCGATTCATTGACAAGATGTTGTGCAATTTCTCACTCACTGGGGGTTGTATTTTCAGCAATGAGACGATTCTTTGAAGCTGCCAAACGATTGTTCCAAACAGGGTCACTCTCCCGTTCCTCCTGATTGTGCAAAGTTAGCTCCTTTTTCAATGCTTCTGAGACCTTCATTGTTGATGTACTGGCCCAGAATTGACTAAAAACTTCTTTGGAGAATTGCAACTCCTCTAGATGCTTCTCCTTGTACTCGATCGTGGCTTCAGTATGGTACCGGTACTGTGCCATAAGATCAAAATACACTAAGTTCTTGACACACAACAGGGCTTCGGTGAAGGCCATCCTTTGGCTCACTGAAGGGTCTGAAAGAGTTGCCACAAAGACTGGAACAATCGTGTGCCCAAGTGCTTCCATCTCCATAGCTCTCCATTGCGTCACCTGGCTATATGGCGTGTTAAATGGAGCGAAGCTATGATATGGAGGCGTCATCGCCAAGTGCTGGTTGACTTTGTCCATCCCGGAATAGTGTTCAAGGAAGGACGTTACCCAGTCGATCAAATGCTTTAGCATACCAAGATAGATGGCAAGAAAATTATTGTGTATGATATTAGTCATTCGGGAGATGCATTTCATATTCTAGATGATTTCTTCCAAGATTCCAACTGCTCGATCCTCCACATGTTGTCTTACGTCCCCTCTCTCCGTCTCATCTCCCATAGTCGCGAGCATCAGCAGGTGGAAGGATGGCCAACAGTCTCCTAATTGCCATGACAATCAATTCCGTTCTCCAAATGAAGATTTCAGTGCATTGCACACTGGGCAATGGGGCTGCCAGACTGAGTGGAAGTTATTTTTTTCGAAGTGGTCAGCAGTCCATGCCAAGATAACAGGATGCCACTGCTGCATCAGACCGTCCGCTCAAAGCATGAACCATCGTGTGTTGAAAAGCAGGTCGAACGGACGAAAAATATTCTCGAAGACCTTCCTTAAAACCTCCCAATTCTGTAGTTGTTGTCCGTTTGTGGCAGTTGTTTATCCATATCATTTCAAGTTATGTTTCGGAGGAACGAGAAGAAGGGCAACAAGTATGCTTGCAAGGTTTGAAGGCTTTTATCTAATTGTTGAGTGCATGTTTCCAAGACTCAAATATACTGGCCATTCCATCTTGTTGCCCGATTAGTTTGTAAGATGTGTCTAGTCAGAACTGCTGAATACAGGGACCATCATAGCTACAAACGGCCTCCATAGCTATTGAAGTGGTCAAAATCATCGGAGCTACAAAATTCAATGAATGTACCTGTTCATTCCACTACCACTCACTTGATTTCACATGTGGGTAGATACATGCCTTAGCTTCGTTGAATTCCTTTGCCGGAGCATATGACATATGTTCCCTGAATGCAAGCTGTGGCATGAGGAACTCAAAGCATTCAACAGGATTGTGGTAGAAGAAACATGTGTAATTGTTATCGCAAAGGTTGTTTGGATCAGCAAAATGATTGTAACACACTGTGCCCAATCTGAAACAGTCCATGCGCATCATGTAGCAAATTTCATTCAACCTGTTGTGTACAGTGCGTGACGAAGTCGAGTTGCTGACAGGTGCCATTGTTTGGTTCCTGAAATGTTTGTTGATAGCAGCTGTCGTCAAGTTGTGCTTGACACACCAGTGGCTCAATCGATACTCCGCCTCACGGGAAATTGGTGACAATTGATCTGTTTCATGGCGGAAGATATTGACAGACTCATTGCTATTAGGATTTCCGGCTAGGCAGTTGTCCCAGTGTGGAGTACGATAATAACGTGTCAGAACTGGAGGTTGGTCTGGATTGACAAACCGATTTTCGCTTTCGGCTTCTGTGTAATGGGAATCATTGTCGCAATGGTGAAAAAATGGTCACAATGTATTTCAGAAACAAATGAATGTAGAATACTATCATGCTTGATTGCAAAACCATCATCGGGCAGTGATTCAGCTGATACATGTACAATCCATGCTGTGTGGTCGTGATGCAGGTGAGTGATGTAATCACCAATCTAGGAGTACGTCTTCGCACAGTAGAAACACCGTTGACCAGTATCCAAGTTTTGTTGGCAAAGTGAATTGACCCAACAATGTTAAGAAGCATCTCGATGGATTGTTAGGTCCTCATACCATTGCACGCTGGCTGGTCTTCGGACAAAGCCACACCTTCATTTGCTTCGTCCATACAAGGGGTGTAATCACTCTCATAGGATTTATCTCATCCTCCTTCACAACTTTGCAAAGTGTTTAAGCACTCTTTCATTTTCATCATCGCTTGAATCTCGAGTAGCGTACCGCATCTTCATTCAGCTTGTCGCAGCCATCATTTTGCACCCTTACAAGACCCTCATATGCCCATTGCCTGATTGGTGGTTGGCGCATTTTATTGAGTGTGTACCTGATGTGAACCGTGCATGCCTCTTAGATCCAGACCCAACACCGTCATCATGGGGTACCTGAACTAGAGCATGGACACACCAGTGAGATCTGACTGCAGAGCATGCTTTTAGTTGTCTTTGTGATGAATTTGAGCGTTTGGTTGATGAATCAAGGCGCTTGGATGATGCTGACCAAATTGTTTCCTAGCTGAATTGAACTGAAGATGATGTCACCGGATCAAGATAACCCCTCCAACCCCACATATCTATTCTCCCTGCGTGCCCACCTTACTTCCAATCTCCAGAATCTTCAACAAACCCTACTCACGTCTGCTACCGCATCGCATCACCCTTGACGATATATTCAATACTCCTGACACTTGTTTAGAGTAATGAGCATTCGATATCCATCACTCAATCATTGCCCACCATTGAAAACCAACAATGTAATGTGATGCCTTCTGGTTGCCAATACGAATTGTTGCCGAGGTCGATATAAACCAGATGCCGACTCAATGTGTCCGCCTCTGGGCTGAGAATGCTGGTGTTGGATGCAGCCAATGGGCAGCAGAAACCATGGTGATTTGGCAGCAGAAGGGTGGCTTGACAATGCAACGGAAAAATAATAAAGTGAGGGAGCATGTCTGGATGATTGCCCAGTTGATTAGCATCAGCAACAAGCACAGCACCGGCCCCAAGCAATTGGATCTCCTATTCGATCTTTGAGTTAATTGAATCACTGAGCTGGCATTGAACACACCACTTTGGAAACTCTCCATGACAGAGCAGACTGTCCTCGATTGTCATAAACTCAAGGCAGCATGTGATACATTCGAGGAGAGCGGCCTTCGCTGAATAGAGAATACAATCAATGAAACCCCCACTAAGGAGAGGAAATTCGTGCAGGTTGGTATGGATTTCATCTCCCCAATGATTCTTTTCCTCTTCCTGATGATGTGTAGATAAAGAAGACGATGCGGAAGAAACCTCAGGTCACAGGTGTTCACCGAGAAAGGTGAGTTGTGACGCCTAGACCGATTTCTTTGTTGAGCAATCCACTTCACCATCGCGTATTTGGATCCCAACGTTTCTGGGAAGAGGGTGGGCGAGAGTTATACTCAGCTCTTCTCAAGGCGCGGGCCAGAGAATGATGAATCATCACTTGCGATAGTTACATCATTTGTCAATACGACCATTTTGTCGATTGTGAATGCTGCCATTGTCGGTCTGGCAGACCCCAGCTGAAACATTCGAGTGCTTCAGGGCTCCCAGCAGGAGCCTAATGGAGATTGTGGTCCACATGCCTGAAATGTTACACCAATCTTTGATAACAACACTGCTGCCAGATGAGTAAAGGCAGTGATGAAATTAGACAACCCAACGCTTGATTGCCTCGTGTATTGTGGCCAACCAGCTGACAGCACATTGGGCACCCAGATGTGTAAGGGTGGTGGCCTCAGCAACCATCCTCTAGATGTCATCCTCCACCCAGCAGCCAAGGATATGATCAATGATATCGGAGAGGGATCGGATGATGATACTGAGACATGGCGGCCAAATCCAAGAAGCGTCATGACAACAAAATCAGACTTCCAACAGGTCGTAAGGCAGCTGCAAAGGAGCATTATGAGGCAACAAAGATACCTTGAAGACATCCGAAGACGTGCTCTTCGCCTGTTTGCTGATGATGAGCAAAGGGTTGTTGCTGATGAGGATATGGCTTGGCTAGGCAAGCAAGATCACATCATGAATCCTCCTGCTGTGGGTTCTCTGGCCAATTGGAAATGTACAAGTAGCTGCCCAGGTTCAGATCAGTCGTTGTGAGGATGGAATGCACTGGCTGGACAGTTGCTCAAGGATTGGCATTGTGGGTGGGTATTGTTCTGGCACTTTGGAGGGTGCATGGATGGATGATAATTTGGAGTTTTTTGGGGAGGTTTTGGGTGTCTTTTTGGTGATTTGTTTATTTTATTATTACGTCAGTCATAATCATGCATGAAGGGCTGTGTTGAGAGTTCACAATGTTGGGATCAATGGTTGAGACGCTTGTTTTTGGGAAAGGCACAGTGGCAGTGATAGGACTCTGTGTATGGCTATCATGCAATGAGTAGTTTGGTATCTTGGCCTAGCAGAAGTTGGCCCAAATGATTAATTAAATGTGAACGCTTTTTTTACCTCGCAGCAATGATGGTTTTTGTCAACAGAAGCCAATAAACAACCCTACAGCATGCTTATCACCTGCCTTTGTCAGTTCCATGTCCCTGTCCATGCAAGGAGTTCCAAGAGTGGGTGGCAGGATAAGCTAAGATCCTAAAATCGTCGACAGGATAAGAACCCACATCTCCGTCATGGGTTCAATCATATCAATGCTTTTTTTCTTTCACACCATGTGTGAATTCATTTTCTATACAGTCATTTATATTTCCTTTAATCACTATGTTGATTTTTTTGTCCTTACCACTCGCCGCCTTTTTGAATCATGACATGAAGGCCCTGCACTTCTTCTCCTCCTCCTCTTCATTCCAGCACATGGAGAAGCAGACAATGTAGCCACAATGTGAATCCCGATGACAATAGCAGCACAATACTGGACACGTACCTTCATCATAGAGATGAAAATTCGGAATCCGATGACAACCCTCTTTGCTGACCATGCAGCGATGCAATTGATCAGCGGCCATCAACACATTCATTCACGTCAACACTTGGAAAGCAAGTCACGGCTACTCAATTAACTTCTACATTGGCGCAACCCCTACATCATGAGCATTAGGTGGTCTATCCTGTATTGGAGTCGGAGGATCAATGAGAGCCAGCGCCTCTGGCATACAAGAAGGCAATAGATTCAGCATTTCAATGATTGAATTCGCCCGCTAATGTAAATATTTACTAGAGCAAGGATTGAAACGAATCCAGCGTGCAATCGGTCCCATGGACACCTCGCAACACATCGCATTAGGTGCCCTTTGTTGACCACATGACATGCCTCATTGTTGGCGCAGAATAAAATGCACAGAAAACTCTTTGGGGTGTTCCGGCGATGGTCATGGCACATGTGAAACATATCACGATCAATTACAGGATGTTTGTGAATCCCTTTGCCACGAATGCGGTGAAGACCGCCCAGATTCATAGTTGGTGGTATGAGGAAATCGCCAGGATTTATTCAGCACAGAGAAACTTAGACCCTCCATGTGCCAACATTTTAGTTGTAACTCATTCATCTCAACGATTTTTTCCATTGTTGACTTTGTGCATCATGCTCTTGCCATGATTACTTGCTCCCATGGAGCAATGGCATACTGCTGCAGGACTTCAATCAACTCTATTTACGGATTTTGAACAAAGTTGCCTACAGATATCTGAAAAATAGTAGCCTGATTATTGTCCAAGGACAGGTTTACTTGCCCCACAACCTTTCATGAGGTAAGTTCAAAGTTCCCTTCACGTTATATCATTGTCTTAAGAAAGAATATGCAATTGTAAGTTTCGATTTGCAGTGAATGAAATTGTGAATCTTAGTCACAGGACATACATCTATAGCACATGTCAAATCAGAATGATAATAGATCATTCATTGATACAATCAACCCGACAGTGATTGCCCTCTCCGCGACGGCCATCCACCATTCACTGTCGGCCCGGACAACAGGTGAATTTAAGGTCCAACCAAAGTTTTGTCTAGGAGGTGGAGCACAATGTAAGTGTGATACAACAAACATCAATCACATGGTTCATAATGCATGCACAGATGTATTTAGTTGTCTTGACGAGGATTTTCATACTTCCTCAACAGAGATCCAAGCCAAAAAGATAGACAATATCCATTGCATGATTCGCCAAAGGATCCACTCAAGTGGTACCGACCCAGCGATCGTACAACCTCACAATCATCAGGGCAGCTTTGATGAAGACTGTCTTGATTAAGTCCCAGCGGAGCTGACAGAGCAGCTCAACAATTCGTTCGATCGTCTCAGTAGTGATGTTGCTGCTACTGAAGCCTTGATGCAATTCTCCGCTGTTCTGCCTATGAGTGGATCTGCCATCGCCAGCAGCAGCCAGCCCATCCCCTGGAGCCACAGCAACAGCCACTGCAACAACATCACCTACATCAGCAGTGTTGAGAATATGGGATTAGTCTACAGAACTATGATTGTAGAGGGTGCGATGTTGTTTGGAGGTTAGGAACGGTGTCAGTGATCAGATTTATGATTTGTTATGTGTGCCATTTTATTGTAGGTTTCGTTGATATATCATAACAGTAGTAAATGTAATGGAACCGATGGTTTACTGAAGTCTGAACTGAAACACATGAAATCATAATCACAATGATGCCTAACCCTCCCATGATGATTGACCTCCAACCTACTGAACGAGCTTGTATCAACAAATTCATTTTTGCGAACGACTTCTGCGTGGTAACTGTCATTGCTCAATTTAAGGCATGAGGGATCATTAACAAACAGAGCGGCTTGCTTCAATCAACGTATGGAGCAAGTAGCAACATCATCACAAGGACAAATCGAATTGGGCAACTCAGGCATTTGCCGAGAGATGATTTGTGATAATTCTAAAGCATGCTTGAACTGTTCATCAAGCTCTCGTTGTCATATTTGCCAAAGTGGGTAAAGTAGTTGTGATGCTTGAAAACAGCATTGCGATTACTCAAAGAACACTAAGGAATGTTAAAGCCCTGCCATATTTCAGGGAAACCTTGATTTCATTTTTTTGAATTTGTGGGTACAATAAACTAAATAAATTTAATGAAGGAAACTTAGTTTTTGCTGATGCATACACAAACAATTGGCTGTAGAGGTGTTGTATTCATCATATAGTTATCCATAAGAACAAGAGGGTAGGTATGGAGAAGTAGGTGGTATCATAATTGACTCATTTTTAAGTACTACAACATTGACTGACTATTTGATATATACTTACTGGGCCTTGATTATGTACCAATTTCCACCAATCAGCAGGGATCTCACCATTACATTATCCCCCTCTTTGGGTACAGACCACCTTGGCTGTATCTGCCAGTACAAGAGTAGTAGACATTTATCCATGTATGCTTTTATACAAGTCTCAAAGGCCCATGAATAATTGTTTCTCTATGGTAGCCATACTGTGAATCTGGTACACATGGAATCTTGACATCCCAATTGCATAGGTCAAGAGGTGATAAACGCAATGCCGACACCACATAAACAAGGCATGGATTCAATTACAACAGATGAGAATGAGAACTCAAGAGAATGACTGAATCATCACAACTATTTCAATATCCTCCTTATTGCAATTTTGAATCTCTGTTCCATTACATCAGGTGGCGATAGCGATACAGTCAGCAAAAGTTGATAACTCGATTTTGGGCATTCAGAAGGTAGTAGAAGGGCTTCCACCTAGTTTTGACGTAATTGTTGCCAATCTATAGCATAAGGACATCCAGGTTGCAATTGCACTGCCTTGAGTTGAGGATACATCTGACCTTCCATTCCTCAGTTTCGTTCACTAACATTGAAGCAAACCTTGGCGCTGGTTCACCCAGAGTGGATGGTGTATTCCAATCGTCAACTGACAAGTGGAACAGGTTGTGATTGTACAATTTATGGGGCAAGTCTAGTGTGTCAGCATTCTGGTTCATGATTGTACTTGCTGTATTTGGTTGAGTTCATGTTTTGTCAAGCTTCCATAAAGGCCTTGATGTTTGCAAGCTTCTGAGTGAAAGCCATACTTTGTCTCCAATACCACAAGTCATTCTCTTTGCACCAGTGTATATTGACTGCTACACCTGTGCATCAAGTATATTATCTGTGTACGTTCTCTCAGTCTATCAGCAAAATGTAAAATTGTCTGATCACCATATGCAAATTACCCAGACATTCCTATCAACCTCATCCGAGCTCCTAAATTATTCCAGATGCTCCCAGGCTCTACTGAAGCTGAACTCAATTCTTAAAGATCCTCCAAGAGCATTCTCATATACACCTGAAAGAACCTGCAGTTATGGAGGTGCATGTAAAGGGACGTATGCCTATGCTTGACTGCAGACGTATGATATGGTAATACGGTTGCACATGAGAGCGAGTGAGTATATATGGAGAGTATAGTGGTATGATATTCGATACAGATCTAAGTGCCGTAGCGGCGACCTCTATACACTGGCGCTTACCCGGCCTCGGGTCGCGTGTTGCCGTTACAGTGCATTCAAAATGCTATGATATTTATCTGATCTGATGTTCAAATTTTGGAGCAGCTGAGACCTCCGCTCAGGTTTCAGAGAGACTTCTAGAGCAGAGGGGATCTTCTTCCAAGGGCTGCAGGAGTGTTCGAAATCAGCCGCTGAGATCTCTGTGTACCTCTGCTGGACACGTTAATCTTTGTGAGGTTTCTCACAGCAGTGGTTCATAAGGTCCCATAACAAGAAGCCATTGCATGTATCATATGCATCGTTGTTACTATCCGAAGAAGATTTGCTACATTATTGTACGGCATGGATTATATATGTCATTGTATTAGTAAATATACATGCTTTTAATCTGGCTGAAGGTGGGACCAAAGTGCAATTACAGGAGCACCTGGAAATATGCATTCAGTGAGGTTAGAGTTGCGCATGGAGACTGATTTAGCGACTTTGTAGATCAACTTGCAGGCTGCAATCGAGAGAGTTTGGAGATGCACTTGAAGGCCATAATGGTGCACGCTTGGAGGCCATGATGGAGAAAGTTTCGAAATGGACTTGGAGGTTATGATTGAGCAATGGTAAAGATACACTTGGAAGGTTTGATGGATGTAGTTTGGAGATACAAATGGAAGCCATGATAATGCAAAGTTGAAGGCTGTGATTGACCAATTTTAGAGAAATACTGGGAAGCACTAATTGAGCATTTCTGAAGATGCACCAGGAGGCCATGATCAAGAGCATTTGGAAAAGTACCACAAGCAAAATGTGATTTGGTCCGGAATCCACACCCAAACCACCCTGACACTCTGGTCGACCTCACTGGCCCTCTTTATTCATTCGAGATGCTCTCAAGCCCCCCCTGGAGCTTAGCACAGTGCTCTTAGACTCTGCAAGAGCATTCTCATGTGCACCTGAAAGCACCTGCAGTTATGGATGTGCATTCAGAATGCTACAATATTGGACATATGAAATTGTCATATTTTGGAGCGGCTGGGACCACTGCACAGATTGGCAGGAGCCTTCGAGAGCAGCTGAGACCTCTGCACAGGTCATTGGAAGACTTGGTGCTGTACTCTCAGAGCAGTGGTTTCATAGCGTTGCATAACCCCAAGGCACTTCATCTATCATATTTGTCTTTGTTGCAGTCACAAGATTCACTACATCATAAGATGGCATGTATTATCTATCTAGGTCTCTCTGTATATATACATATAGTCTATCTGGCTACAGACAGTACTCAAGTGAAATCAGAGGAGTACCTAGAGACCCCAATCGAGTGAAAGAAGAGATGCACTTGGAGGTAGTGTTCGCAATGGTTCCAGGTTACCTGGCTGAGGTCCGGGTTGGAACCTAACCCGAGGCCCCGGTCCAGGTCAGGCACCCCAAATGACTGGGACCGGGTAAGTTGAGCTGGGTTCTAACCCGGACCATGGATCCATTTTATGGTTCCTACAACGTTGGCCATATTAAGTTTTTGACTTCTGATCATATAGTGACATGATCAGTATGTAGATTGTGCAATTTTAACAGCTCTTTCACCTCCCGCTTTCAGATTTGCAATGGGACCAGTATTCATTGAATCACTGTGAAATAACGCCAAATTTCATGGGAAATTTGCAGGTTTTCGATTGCTACTCAATCAATATTGGTTGGAATGCAAATCTGGAAGCGAGAGGTGAAAGAGCGGGCAAAACTGCACAATCTACATATTGTTCATGTCATGATGCGATCATAACTCAGATACTTGATCATGGCCAAAGTTGTGAGGTTGAAATGGCAGGATTTTGTTGCTACAACTGGCCCAATAGCAACCATCCGGGTTTTGGTGTGGTAAATCCTATGGCAATGGTCCTGTTCTGGGTTGGAACTGCAGCCGCAACCGACCTGGGAATTTGGAACAGTTGGTAACACTACTTGGAGGCCGCAATCATGTTCACTGGGTGATGTACTTGCAGTCCTTGGTGTAGTGAGTTTGAACATGCACCTGGAGGCCAAGATTGAGTGAAAATAACAGATGCATTTGGAGGATGTGATCAAGCGAGTTGGGGGATGCACTTGGAGGCTGAGGTCAAGCAACTCAGAAATGCCCTTGAAGACCATAATTGAGTGGGTATAGAAATGCACCTTGAGGCCAAGAACAACTAACTCAGAGATCCACCTGGATGTAGCAATTGTGGGAGATTGCAGAAGCAGTTCGAGGCCATGGTCATGCCAACTTGGAAGCCATGTTCAACCGAGTTTGGAGATGCTACTGGAGGCTATGATTGTGTGAGGTTGGAGGCTGTGATCAAGCCAGTTTGGAGATGCACTTGGAGGCCAAGGTGGAGTAACTCAGAGTTACACTTGGAGGCCTAGATTGAGTAACTCAGAGATACTGTTGGAGGACATAATCGAGTGATGTTGCAGATGCACTTAGAGGCCATCATTGTGCCAACTTGGAGGCCAGGATTGAGCGAGTTTGGGGATGGTATTGGAGGCCATGATTGTGCGAACTTGGAGTCTGTGATCAAGCAAGTTTGGACATGCACTTAGAGGCAATGATCAATGAACATCGGGGGTGTACTTGGAGACAATCGATCCGGCTGCACGAGATCGGGACGGGGGAGTGAAAGTAGCTGAGACTGTACTGATTGGTCAACACATCATCAGCAACAACCCTAGTTTCCGTCTGAAACACCCGGGTGTTCCGGACTGCTCTGACGGCTCTGGCGGACCCTCGTACCCTCTGACGGAGAATCAGACGCGACGGGTCGCGTTCCATACCTCCCGTGCGGCGGCTATTATACCATGCCTCTTATTCTTGCGATGTGTCGCGTTGTATATTACGCTCGCCGCTCCGGCGTCAGGCTTCCTTCACTTTGCGTCCGGAATGTGGTGACGTATACGCACCATCGGAACGACACGTATGTTACACTCTTCGCAGGGGTTGCAGTTATGCAGTAGCCATTTACACAACGCCTGGCGATGTTTATGCCTTTCTT
>Ga0307515_10000604_pt1 | contig 83707 bp, 98 predicted proteins | sample 17_EM_MG_FD_194513 | JGI IMG/M metagenome (GOLD analysis project Ga0307515, IMG submission 194513) | Populus trichocarpa ectomycorrhiza microbial communities from riparian zone in the Pacific Northwest, United States - 17_EM | ecosystem: Host-associated > Plants > Roots > Unclassified | place... | reverse complement strand
AGCGATAATAGTGTAAAGGCATACGCCCGTGTATGGCCTCGTAGGAAGGAATATCAGTAGATACGGTTGCACACGTGGATGTCAATATTGTAGAGTAGTATAAAGGTAAGTAAAGTAAGATTATCGCGAGAGATCTAAGGCTCGTGGCGAGCCGACTATATATAAAGCTGGTGTTACCCGGCCCTGGACACGTAACGTGCGGCCGTGCCGTTACACATTGATATCGTTGTGCCATAACCGCGGAGCTTGTGTAAGACCATAGAGAGCTTTCCTGAGTCTGAAGATGATCTTTGGGGCGTTGAGGCCCTCTGGCCAGCCTTCTGGTAGAGTCATATAGATATCATCTTCGTTGATTTCGGGATTTAGGAAGGCGGTAACTACATCCAAGTGCTCCATATTCCACCCATATCTCCCAATGAGAGAGATGAGATACCAAAAGGTAGTTAGCTTCCCAACGGGGGCATAGGTCTCACTGAAATCCGTCTGCTCATATCCCTTTATGACTAGCCGTGCTTTGTACCGTATAGACCCGTCAGAATTGTGTTTAGTCTTGTAAACCCACCTAGAGCCAATCGGTGTAACTTGCAGTTGCGGTGCTTCCCGGGTGTTGAGAGCGGAGAAGGTGTTATTGAGCAGGATCGATGTGCTTTCTTCCTCCATGGCTCTCTTCCAGTGATTTTGTTGAGGCCTTTCCATAGCATCCGCATAGGTGTATGGATCTCCAGTGGCTACGGATGCCGTTAGTGCTTCTGCGGAGTTTTAACCTTGACTTCTTGTGACACGACTCCCTATCGGCGGAGCTGGAGCTGGAAATGCTTACGGTACTTGGGTTGGTTTCTTGATTGCTGCTGCCAAGCGCCGGGCAGTCTGATCCTCTCTGCGGAGGCGCCGGCTGTGGGCGAGGTTTTCTGCATTTGCTGCCGAATGCTGGGCAGTCCGATCCTCTCGGCGGAGGCGCCGGCTGTGGGCATTTTCTGCTTCCTCGTCAGGAGCGTCATGCATGTGAGATGTGGATCTCTTACCTATCTGTGTAGGTTGACTATCTCGGAGAGGCTCATCTCCGGTATCTGCCTCTTCAACATATTCCTCAACTTCTGGTAATTCAAACATGTCGATCTCATTGGATCCATGCTGACACGACATGTGTGCATTCCTCTCTTCGTCGAAGACGACTTCTGATCCGGTTTTTACCCTCTGGAATTTGGTATCCCAAATCCTCCACAACGACTTTGAGTTGAGTGTGTAGCCTACCATCATGCAGGGCTTGGATCTGGGGCTGAACTTCCCTTGGCGGCGTTGAACTTCGGGAATGAGTCTACTGACATAGCATCCGAATCGGTGTAGGTTGTGGAGAGGGGCTTGATTCGATATTTCGTTGCTGTCGGCATCGTGCTTAGGTTTTCCAAAACCATGCAGCATTTCGTATGGCATTTCGTATGGCGCATGATAGCCATTGCTGTTATTGTTTCTTCTCAAGCCTTCATTCGGTGATCTCTGATGGAGATAGACTGCGGTATCAACTGCTTCTCCCCAGAATTGAACTGGAGCTTGGGAGTCAATTATCATCGCCCGGGCCTTTTCAGTGATTCTACGGATCATGCGTTCGGCAACCCCATTCGTATGGTGCTGGTATGGAGGACCTGGCTCCTATGTTGTAGCGCGGGCCGCGAGGACATATCGGAAAGTCTTATTGTCGTATTCTCCCCGTGCATTATTGCACCAGAATCGCTTGATCTCGTATCCCATTGAGTCTACTCGGGCCTGGAATGACTGGTAGGCGGAGGTGCAGGTCTTGACTGTCTTATTTGGGAGCAGCCATATGGATGTGTACCTTGTGTTGTCGTCGATGAATAGTATATAGTATCAATTGTCTCCGAAGGTCGGTGTAGAGAAGGGACCGCACGCATCCGAGTGTACAAGTTCAAAAGGCTTCGTAATGCGCTGGACTGGCACATTGATGAACCTTTGTTTGTGCTTGGCCTGGATGCAGACTGTGCACATAGAATCATCATTTGTATATCCCTTGACTAGATACTTTATGGCAGTAGGATTCTTATGAGCTAGACGTCGGTGCCAAATTCTAGACTCTGAGAGTGTGAGAGACATTCGAGTGGACTTAGTTTTGGCTGCGATAGGTGCTGTTGATGATTTGATTGTAGGCTCGATTGTAGGCTGTGCGAATGTAGGCTCGATTGTAGGCTCTGCAATTGTTGGCTCGATGTTGTGTTCTGCGATTGTAGGCTCGATTGTAGGCTATGCGATTATAGGCTCGATTGTAGGCTTTGCGATTTGTACTGATGAGCTGTCTCTCTTTCTCTTTTTCCCGTGCTCGGTAGTCGATAAGAGTGCGGTTGCGGGGACCATGATATATCTGCCATTGATTAGTTTCCCAGCGAGAGTGCAGGAAGATGGCGAAGTTATAGAGCATTTTCCGTCCTGAAATATAGTCGTCTGCCGGCCCAAGTTCAACTGGTTGATCGATCGAAGGGAAAGTCGAAAAGTCGCAGTATGGAGGGCTTCGACTTCATAGCCTTGTATAACATCGACAAAACCGTAATGCGTGGCAGTGACTGAAGTGTTGTCTCCGAGTTTGATTACTATAGGAAGTGAGAGCTTTTTGAACGTTGAGAAGCTGGTGCAGTCGTTGCACATATCGTGTGACGCTCCGGAATCAATGACCCACTTCAGAGCTGCGGCGGCAGCCGGGGCAGCGGCGGCGGTGAGACCAGACGCTGTTAGTCAGAAGGGATTGCAGTCTCCAGTCGTAGCGAAGGTTGCTGTAGCAGTGGCTTTCTTCACTTTCCACCACTCCTTTATTCATTTGTAGGAGACGCCATCGACTTTGACGTGTCCTGGGAGCCCGCACTGGAATCAAATGCGCTCATTGGTGTTTCCTCCCTCCTGAGCGAGTTTCCGCTTTCTGCATGGATCTGAAGTATGGCTGTCGATTTTGCCATAGGTGCACTTACTTTCGTGGCTGTCTCCGGCTCCACTGCTTCCTCCGTGTCCACCGTGTCCACCGTGTCCTCCGCGTCCACCATGTCCTCCGCGTCCGCCACACCCACGGTAGCCGCCACATTGAGTGAAAAGGGCGGCCCCCGTGGATGCATCTTCAAGTTCTTTGGTGAGGCTGGCTGTACTTTCTTCCTCTAGGAGGTCATGCATGGCTTCTTCGGGTGTAGGTAAGGGCCTTCTATGCTTTAGGACCATTAATATCATCGCATACTGAGATGGCAGTGATGTGCATATTTGCGTGTGGAAGTCTCGATCGGTGACTGCATCGTCAGTATGGTCCACTTGTATGCGGTAGTTACTAAGCTTGGTGAAGTATGCTTTAAGTGGTTCGTCCTGTTTAGGTCGGCAGGCACGGAACTGGCGAAGGATGTCCTGTCTGCCGATATAAGATCCGGCGGTGTCCAGACTTGTTTCTAGTGTTTTCCACATTTCGTGAGGATTTCGTATACCTTTGACGATGCGCCGTACTTCGGGGGAACAGGAAATTCTAATCATTGATGCAACCTTGGCTTCCTTAGCCTTCCAATCATCATAGTTGTTATCGTGGTGAAAGTCAAGTGGCTGCGGTTCAGGATCCTCTCCGGTGATGATTGCGTATGCTTTCATGGCTAACAGGATGAGAATCATGTCGTCGTTCCATTCGTCGTAGTTGTTGTGAGTGAGCTTAGGGATGTTAGCCCACCTGGTCTTGTTGAAGGCTAGTTCCGAGGAAGTCATCGTGAGATCGTGGAGATGGTGTTGAGGGTTTTAGCGTTGTTTATGCGGTTGTTGCTACGGTGACAAGGTTTAGGGTTCTTGAGGCTCTTTTTTGGAGATTGTGAAGGAGATCATATGAAAGATCGTGAGATTTTAGATAGTAGCGATAACCGGGCTCATAACCTGTTGAAATACTGATTGCTAGAAGCTTGTATATCCTAAAGTGAAGGTATGTTCATGAACTTATATAGGCGGTATTCGGAGTATGTCTTGTATGTCTCGTACGCACGCATGCGCACTCAACTGTCATCTCCAGCTGAGTCTGGCATCTCCAGCTGAGTCTGGAATGACCATCATCTTAGAGAGATTATGCATCATACAACTGAAGCCATACGCCAGGGAGATAAACCATATATGCAACAACGGTTGCAAACGTGGACTCGAGTGATAGTATATGTATAAGTGTATGGTAAGATTATCATTAGAGATCTAAGTCTCGTGGCGAGCCGACTATACAGAATGGCCGTTACCCGGCCCTGGACACGTCACGTGCCACTCGCGGGAACCCTCACCGCCTGCCGTTAAAACACTCCATTGACGCTCATTTTCAGGATGCGGTAGGGAGCTTCTCTCTACTTGTTTGCTATATAAATGCTGTCAATACATCAGGAAATGACAATGCAGTACCATAGTCAATATTTTGCAATTAACAGTAGGATATCTGAATGCAACCGTAAATAGAAAAAGCCGAAAGGCAGAACCGGAGATGGGAACCGAATGGACTAGACAAACCCGGCAAAACTCGCGGGTTGATGGGTACGGGTCCGGGTTAGGCCCGCCAAGAGGCAGCGGGTAGGGTTTTTGGACGGGTGTAGAACCGAACTGACCCATTTTTACGGTCTGAACCCCGACCGTTGGCGGTTTACCCGGTCCCGTTGCTAACACGAATTATATGTATCATCAGCAAAATGTAAATCGGTCCGGAAGCCTCACGCAATCCTCCCAGACACTCCGGGCGACCTCACCAGTGCTTCTAAGTACTTCTAGATGCTCCCAGACCCCCCTGGAGCCGAGCAAAGTGCTCTCAGACTCTCCAAGAGCAGTCTCAGGTGCTCCTGAAAGCACCTGCAGTTATGGAGGTGCATTCAGGATGCTACAATATTTGACTTATAGAATAGTCAAATTTTGGAGCTACTGAGACCTCTGCGCAGATCTGCTCGAGACTTCGAGAGCAGGTGAGACCGCTGCACAGCTCTCCGGGAGACTTCGAGGGCAGCCGAGACCGCTGCGCAGCTCTGCGGGAGACTTAGTGCCGTGTTCTCACAGGAGAGCAGTGGGTCTAACATAACGACAAGGCATTTTGTGTTATCATATTCGTCTTCGTTACAGTCACAAGATTCGCTATATCATAATATGGCATGCATTATTCAAGTCTCTCTATATATATATACATACGGTCAATCTGGCCGCAGATGGTAGTCGAGCATAATCGGAGGAGCACCGGGACACACCCATTGAGAGAACTTAGAGATGCACCACTTGGAGGCCGTTGTGGTGAAATGATGGAGCTATAAGGCAGTGAGCCCACCATCAACACTCCGCCGCACCTCTCGCGACATGCAAACAGAATTCATGAGAAAGAGGGGTGCTGGCTCGAGCAGCATAGGAATCGGGTGAGAAGATATGATACGACCCGGCGTTGAGGATCCACGCAATTTTGAGGATCCACGCAATCTCGGACAGAGCGAGCGAGACCAAAGGTTGGGAATGATAGAGTGTGTATTTTCGTTGTATGATAAGATGAGATGGAAATCAGATGATGTCTGTCTACTCTGGGGTCTGCCGAATGTATACTACCTGTCACTCTGTCCACCTCCATTACCCCTGTATCTCAGTTCAGCCGCCGTCACTCCTTAAAGATGTACTTGGAGGGTGTGATCGAGCGTGTTTGAAGATGCACTTGGAGACTGAGATCGAGTGAACCCAGCGATGCACTTGGAGGCCGGGATCGAGCGAGTTTGAAGATATGCACTTCGAGGCCATGATCGTGCGAACTTGGAGGACGTAATCATGCGAGTCTGCAGATACACTTGGAGGCCGTGATCGAGCGAGTGTGGAGATGCACTTGGAGGCCGAGATTAAGCGAGCTTAGAGATAGACTTGGAGGCTATGATGAAGCGTGTTTGGAGATGCACTCCGAGGCCGTGATTGAGCGAGTTTGGACAAGCACTTGGAGGCCGTCATTGTGCGAGTGTGGAGATACACTTGGAGACTGTGATCGAGCGAGTGTGTAGATGCACTTGGAGGCCGTGATCCAGCGAGTTTGGAGATGCACTTGGAGGCCACGATCGAGCGCGAGATTGGAGGAGTACTTGGAAGCGGTCAATCAGGAGGCGGTTGTTTGGGAGGGAGGCGCGACGGGAGCTGAGACTCTAGTCATTGGTTAACTCGTAATTGCGGGAATGTAGAGATTTGAGTACATCATGGTCTGCCGAGAGATGAGAGACTGGCAGGGAGACAGTCGATCGTGGGATGATGCAGTACGCGGTGTATACAGTACTCAGTGTATGCTGTACTCGGTGTGAAATCTTGTTCATGGCATGGAGAGATAAGAGAGGGATGACGTAACTTCGTGTTCTTAGGTGATGGTAGAGTTGAGGACGAGAAAGTGAGGGATAGGGCAAATCATCATGAGAAACTGGGACTAAAGAGAATTTCGTGTGCAAGTCAATTTACCATCCCCAATATGGCAGGTACGAGTCCCAATCCAGTGTGTAATCACACCGATACAAGGTCTTCCCAACCCGATCAGGCAAGTCGTACCCCGGATATCTCATATCCGCTCGTATCCTCCACATCATTCTCATCTTGATCCCCCATCCCTCTCTTTCTCGTCCACAACTCTACCATCATCGCAGAACACAAAGTTAAGTAATCCCTCTTCATCTCTCCATGCCATGATCAAGTGTTGACACCGAGTACAAGCATACACTGAGTACCGCATACACTGAGTACAGCATCCACTCAAGATTGTTTGTCTTCCCTTCATTCTCATGATTACGAGTTGACCCCTGAGTGTAGCTTCCGCTTCCGGCCTGCATCCATACACGATCGACCGCCATCAGCCAGCTCTCCATGAGAGCTCAAAGGTCAAGTTACCTTGTCACATTCCCACGGGTACAAGTTAACTAACTGATGAATAAAGTCTCAGCACCCGGCGCGTCGTGCATTGACCGCCTCCAAGTACTAGTCTAAACTCGCTCCATCACAGCCTCGAAGTGTATCTCCAAACTCACTCGATTACGGCCTCCAAGTGCATGTCCAACGCGCTCGATCACTGCCTCCCAGTCTATCTCCAAACTCGCTCGATTACGGCCTCCAAGTGCATCCCCAGACTCGCTCGATCGTCATTGTCAGGCACACCTCGAATCGCTCTCAAGCACCGCCTGCAGCCAGTCCAGATATACCGTGTGTAGATGGGTAGCTATATCGATACATAGATTACAATACAAACTGAATTCATGAGTTTTACAAATTGTTGAACGATAAGTAGTAGCTATGATTTTCAGGCGCACCAGCAGTGTTCCCAAAGAAGACGTTGTTTTTCCCAGACTGCTCTACTGTGATTGGAGGTGCTCCCAGACTTGTTGCCGGGGCTCCCAGGCTCATCATTGGCGCTCGCAGGCTTGTCATTGGCGCTCCCTGGCTTGTCGCCGGCGCTCCCAGGTGCTCCCAGGTGCACCTGAAGTTCTCTCCGGAGCTCCGAGGTGTTCCCAAACTTATCACAATCACTCCCATGGTACTCTTGTACCAGTCATCAGAGATCCCAGTTACTCTGAATGCCGGCCGGAATGCCCTCCCAGGGTCTGAGACTCTCCTGAAATTGACGCATCTAAGTTTACACTCCACATCCTCTCAGACACTCCTGGAGTCTTCCAGTGACTCAAATACATTTTGCTGATGCATCAGCAAAATGTAATTCGGTCTGGAAGCCATACGCAAACCTCCCAGACACTCCGGTAGCCCTCACCAGTGCTTCTAAGTACTTCCAGATGCTCCCAGCCCCCCCTGGAGCTTTGCAAAGTGCACTCAGACTCTGCAAGAGCATTCTCACGTGCTCCTGAAAGCACCTGTAGCGATGGAGGTGCATTCAGGATGCTACGAGATTGACTATTAGAATAATCAAATTTTGGAGCTGCTGAGACCTCTGCGCAGGTCTGCGGGAGACTTCGAGAGCTGCTGAGACCTCTGCACAAACTCGGTAGGAGACTTGGTGCCATATTCTCACAGCAGTGGTTCTTAGGGTTCCATAACCACAAGGCATTTCATCGATCATATTGGTCTTTGTTACAGTCACAAGAATCGCTACATCATTGTATTATCTAAGTCTCTCTATATACACACATACGGGGATACAGGGATAACGGAGATGGACTCAGCGACAGGCATTATATATTTGGGAGACCCCGGGGTGGATAGACATCATCTCAACCTCTTCCTACACTCCTCGAGCTTGAACCGCTCTTTCTCACGAATTCCCTTCGGATACCATGCGAGGTGCGGCGGAGTGTTCATGATGGGCTGTCTGCCTTGTAGCCCCACCGTTTCACCACCCCGTGATCGAGTGAACTTAGAGATGCACTCCGAGGCCGCGATCGAGCGAGTTTGGAGGCCGTAATCAAGCGAGTTTGGAGATACACTTGGAGGCTGTGATCGAGCGAGTTTGGAGATGCACTTGGAGGCCGTAATCGAGCGAGTTTGGAGATGCACCTGGAGGCCGTGATTGTGCGAGATTAGAGATGCACTGGGAGGCAGTGATCGAGCGAGTTCGGAGATGCACTTGGAGGCCGTAATCGTGCGAGTTTAGAGATACACTTGGAGGCTGTGATCGAGCGAGGTTGGAGATGCACTTGGAGGCCATGATCAAGCGAGATTGGAGGAGTACTTGGAGGCGGTCAATCTGGAGGCAGTAGTTCGGGAGGGAGGCGCGACGGGAGCTGAGACTCTATTCATTGGTTAACTCGTAATTGTGGGAATGTAGAGAGTTGAGTACAACATAGTCTGGCGAGAGATGAGAGACTGGCTGGGAGCGGGAGACAGTCGATCTTGGGATGATGCAGTACGCGGTGTATGCAGTACTCGGTGTATGCTGTACTCGGAGTTAACTCTTGATCATGGCATGGAGAGATAGAGAGCGATGACTTAACTTCATGTTTTCAGGTGATGGTAGAGTTGAGGACGAGAAAGAGAGAGATGAGAGGATATGGGGGAAATCATCATGGGAAACTGAGACTTGAGAGAATTCCGCATGCGAGCCAAGTAACCATCCACGATATGGCAGGTACGAATCCCGATCCGGCGTGTAATTACACCGATACGAGGTCTTCCCAACCCAATCAGGCAAGTCGTACCCTGATTTCTCATATCCGCTCGTATCCTCCACATCGTTCTCATCTTCATTCCCCATCTCTCTCTTTCTCGTTCTCAACTCTACCATCACCTGAAAACACAAAGCTAAGCCATCGCTCTGTATCTCTCCATGCCATGATCAAGAGTTAACACTGAGTACAGTATACGCCGAGTACAGCATCCAGCCAAGATTGTTTGTCTTCCCTTCATTCTCATGATTACGAGTTGACCCCTGAATGTAGCTTCAGCTTCCGGCGTGCCTCCCTATACGATCGACCGCCATTAGCCAGCTCTCCATGACAGCTCAAAGGGAAAGTCCCATTGTAACATTCTCACGGTTGCGAGTTAACTGACTGATGAAAAGAGTCTCAGCACCCTGCACGCCGTCCATCGACTGCCTTGAAGTACTCATCCAAACTCGCTCGATTACGTCCTACGAGTTCGCACGATCATGGCCTCCAAGTGCATCTCCAAACTCGCTCGATTACGGCCTCTAAACTCGCTCGATTACGTCCTCCAAGTGTATCTCCAAACTCGCTCGATTACGGCCTCTAAACACGCTCGATCACGGCCTCCAAGTGCATATCCAAACTCGCTCGATTACGGCCTCCAAGTTCGCACAATCGTGGCCTCCAAGTGCTTATATCTCCAAACTCGCTCGATCACGGCCTCCAAAGTGTATCTCCAAACTCGCACGATTACGGCCTCCAAGTTCGCACGATCATGGCCTCCAAAGTGCATATCTTCAAACTCGCTTCATCACGGCCTCCAAGTGCATCTCCAAACTCGCACAATTACGGCCTCCAAGTTCGCACGATCATGGGGTCCAAGTGCATCTACAAACTCGCTCGATCACGGCCTCGGAGTGTATCTCTGAGTTCACTCGATCGTCATTTTCAGGCGCACCTCGAATTGCTCTCAAGCACCGCCTGCAGCCAGTCCAGATTTATCGTGTGTATATGGGTAGCTATATAGATACATTGATACATTGATACATAGATACATAGATGAGAATACAATCTGAATACATGAGTTTTAACAATCGTTGAACGATAAGTAGTAGCTATGATTTCCAGGCGCACCAGCAGCGTTCCCAAAGAAGATGGTTTTCCTGGACTGCTCTACTATGATTCGAGGTGCTCCCAGACTTGTCGCCGGCGCTCCGAGGCTTGTCGTCGGCCCTCCCAGACTTGTCGCAGGCGCTCCCAGACTTGTCGCTGGCGGTCCCAGACTTGTCGCAGGCGCTCCCAGGTGCTCCCAGGTGCACCCAAAGTTCTCTCCGGCACTCCGAGGTGTTTCCAAACTTAGCACAATCACTCCCATGGTACTCCTGTACCAGTCATCAGAGATCTCAGTTACTCTGAAGGCCGGCCGGAATGCCCTCCTAGGGTCTGATACGCTCCTGAAATTGACACATCTATGTTTACACTCCACATACTCTCCGACACTTCTGGAGGCTCCCAGAGACTAAAATACATTTTGCTGATGTGTTGTCGTTGTCGTTGGTGTGTCTATTCACAGTCACAGGCTGCTTGGTGGTGATTCACGGGGTTATAATGTCAATTGATGACGCTTGTCATGCTTACCCTGCACGATGCTTGGCATGCTAACCTAGCATCACCAACCATTGAAACCTGCGCTACCGAGGTTTCTCCTGCATGTCCATCTGACTACCGAACTTTCACAGATGATCAACGAATCTGAACCAACATACCAATGTCCAAGTAGATTGCTACCTGCAGGTACTGAGTGTTACCAATCGCTGCTGATAATCACTCAATAGATTGCGCAGACTGTTGCACACAACCCTACCAAGACCCCTAGCAATGTTGAAAAAATACTGCGCAACTACATTAGATCGCATATCCTTACCACTCATGCTAATCAGGGAACCGAAGTCGACCCTGCCATGGTTGACATATGTATCCCCATTGAAGAGTTGAGTCGAATGGTTTGAATAACTTCTACTACTTTGATGCACTTATACTTACACCGAAGCAGAACAATGTGATCAGCAAAAAAGATGTCAAGAATATAATTGAGTACGTTTGGCATAAAGGACTCCATAGTATCAAGAACATGCGCCTCTTGGAGGGGCTTTGCGGCACATGTAGACCTCCAGACAGTTCAATTGCTCGCCGCAAGAAATGCACGATTTGTCGGCGTTTGTTCATATCGTAGTGGCAGCATGACCGCAATCGATTTCAATAGACCAAGAAAAGCAAGCACTTGTCAACACACCGCAAGGTCTTGGAGACGTTCCACGATATGGATGCTGGGACTGAGAGGATTACCAAGTCTCTTGAGTGGCGTGTTCATTGATTTCTGAAACCGAATGTCGATGAGGGTATCGGTGCACTCCATGCAATGGGAATCTCTGTCGATTGGGACATTGTTGCTAAAGTGGAACAGTCTCTTTTGGAGGGGAAAATGTCAAGGCTTGGTGGGATAATTGGCACTGTTCTACCATTTAAGCAGATGTATTCTATAGTTTTCTTGCACCTGTCAATGCAAACAATAAGTTCAATGAGTATAAACTAGTATTGGCTGTAAGGACACGTACGCCAGCATCCAGCTATGTAAGAGAATTTGTTCTGCATGTAGGGATTCAACTGCAAACGGGGTCGGAGTGATTGTATCTGTATATGTATATTGTATGATTCTCAGTAAGAATTATTATCCTCACGAGCAGTCTATTGCAGGTTGTGTCTTACCCGGCCACATGATGTGCCCGGTTACCAACCCTAACCTCTAGTCTATGACCTCGCCGTTACATTATCCCCTCTCTAGTTGCTGACCTCCTGTGCAGCATCTCCATATTCGAGAAAAGGACAAACAAACACACAAGACACAAATTCCACGATCTTCCTGCCGATGCTGCGCACCGGCAAACTCTACCTCCACTTGACTGGGATCAGAAGGTTGTAAAACCTGTGCAGAAACCCTTTGTACTGGACCGCATTCATTCAATCAAGAAAGCAAGAGAGAATGCCAAAATGCTCCCTTTCATCCACTATCGCGGCTTTCGTAGATGGCTGCGGGGGACTTCATCCACCAGCTCCAGAGCATTCCCGATGTTCTTTGCTGGCTCCCAACTCGTAGGCATATATCTGTATCCGGCCCATTGAATAAGCTCATGGAGCATCTGATATTGCGATTTGGATTCATGTATACAATCAACTTCCCACTCTTCCGAGTGGTCGACGATCATCAGTAGAGGTTTTTTACAGTGGCTGGCCTCGGGCTAGAGGACTGTATCGATAGAGTTGTGACACGTGGAATACGTTGTGGTTCTGCATTGTGTTTCGCAAGTCTTATTTGTAAGCATTGCCATTGATGACTCTACTCACGGTGTACGGTTCCGCGGATTTGTAGTTGGGCTTCTGTGATGACGTAGTTGTCCGGAAGTGCTCGGTCAAGATGCACAGTTTGTCTCCAATGTCGCATGTAATTTCTTTTCCGCCGGCATACTTCGTTTCCTGTTGCTGGGCCTCCAGTATATTCTGACAGAGAGTCCAATGAGTCTCTGCCAATTCCTCGGGCGTGGCGTCCCCTTGGTTGTGCTATTTCAGATGTGAGGTTTTCCATGAGTTGAACTGCATCCTGGGGCTCCGATGGTTCATGGCCCGAAACAGTGTCATCCTAGTCAAAGTAAGCACTCAGTTGTTGTAAGTACATTCCGCCAGAGGAAGGAGTTGGGCCCAGTTGACTTGCTTGTGGTTGCAAAAGGCTGGGAGATATCATTCCATGGTCTGGTCCTGCCGCTCGGTCTGGCCGTCAGCCTGCCGCTGGAAGGCAGTCGAGAGTCGGTAGTCATTGATCATGTGGAAGTAGACTCATGTCCAGAATTGGCTGGTGAACTGCGTTCTGTGGTCGGTGACAATGTTTAATCGTACCCCATGCTTGCAGATCACATGAACGCAAAACATACGTGCCAATTCGGGTGAGTCCATATACTGATCGCAGGATAGATGAATTGCAATCTTGGTTAATCGGTCGACTATGACGAAAATCCCGGTGTATCCCAACATGGTTCATTCCAGCAGGTCGATGACAAAGTCCATAGTACTAACATTCCACGGGTCTTATGGTGGTGGCTGAAGCATATTAGCTCCATATCATGCGTGGCGCAGTGCATTGATTTGTGGACATACCTTGCAAGCGGCAACTTACTTCCGTACCATGGTGTCTGCTCCTAGGGAATAGAAGTCTCTAGTTACGAGTTCCGCAGTCCTAATGGCTCAACAATGACCATGTTCACGGTAGTCACAGAAAGGACTTATCACTTCATTAAGGAGTGCTTCTGGCACGTATATTCTCCCTTTGAAGGTGAGAACTCGTGCGATGACTCTCCACTGGATGTCCACTTCCTTATTTGTGAATCCGTCGTGTCCACCGGTTTTAGGTTAGTCAGGGTAAGCGATCCTATTCTTCATGTCAGTCGTTAGTGGATCAGTATGCTGGGCTGCATTAATTCCTAGTCGGAGATCATTCAAGAATTGACAGTGGTTGCGGGCAGGGTTGCCAGGAGTCGTGCAGTAAGTCTTTCGTACCCTTCTTCGTAATGTGGTCGTTGTGATGGTCCGACTGCACTGTTCCATTTCCCCTCATGGTGTTGAACAACGAGGTAGAATGATGAAATGATCTCAGTCCATCTTGCTTGCCTCTGGGAGAGCACTTTCGAAGTTTGGAAATACTCGGCATTCATGTGCTCGCATTGTATCAGGATCTTGTGATTGGCTCCCTTGAAATAGTGTCGCGATTGACTCAAAGTCTTCACGATGTCTAACAACTCCCATTCCGATGTGACGTAGTCCTGTTCGGCAGTCGAGCATTTTCACAATTAGAAATTGACTTGTCAGAGAATGTCAAAACCGTCTTATTGGTTGAGATTAATGGCGATAGCAATACCACTTGTGTCCATCTGGAGGATGATAGGCTTTGCCAGTTCAAAGTGTTGGTGGATTGGCGCTTCAGTGAATACCTTGTTGATCTTCCGAAATGCGAGCTCTGCCCCTCGGATTCATTCCCATCAACCTGGCGAATTCTTCAGTGAGAGAGGGATTGGTGTCGTTACCTTGGCGTATATGCAGATAAACCCTCGGTAAAAGTTTGTGAAACCTAGGAGCACTTGTACGTCTCAAATTCACTTGGGAGCAGGCCAGTCCTCAAAGGTTGATATGCATTGGGATTGCATGCTGACTCCGTCAGAGCTGATGATAACACCATGGAACACGATTTTTGAGACTCCAAATTGGCACTTTTCGGCTTTGCGATAGAGCCCGAATTGTCATAGTTGCTGTATCACATTCTGTATATGATCTTCATGTTCCTTCTCATTTGTCGAATAGATCAGTATGATATCTAGGTAGCATACAGCAACGTCGTCAATATAAGGCCCTAGGGAGTCATCAATGTAGGCTGGAAATGTGGCTGGAATGTTTGTTAATCCGAAGGGCATGACTCGGTATTCGACCTGGCCGTAACAGGTCCAGAATGCAGTGTGGAATTCTCGTGGTTCATTGATCCGGAGTCGGTGGTCCGTGATCCAGCGGTCCAGCATTGGGAATATCCGTTCGCAGCTCATTCGGTCACACATCTCCGAGCGAAGGGGTCGCGGGATCTGGGATTTGACAGTCGCTGAATTGAGTGCCCGGTTGTCCACGCATTGTTGTAGGCCACTGTCTTCTTTCTTGGCAAACATTATCGGTGCTGCTACTGATGATGATGACCGCTTGATGAAGACATTTGCTAGGTTCGTCTTGATGTATCCTTGAGACTTTGGTGCTTGACTTCCAAGAGGTTGTAGATCCGTCCATACGGTCTCTTGAATCATGGTTCCAGGTCAATTGCATGGTCAGTAGGGCAGTGTGGTGCAGTGTCTGAGCCTTTGTCTTGCCAAAGACGTCCACAAATTCTGAGCACCTTGCTGGGATGAAATTCCCATTGTACGTAGGTACCGCTTTGTTTGTTCCTTTTGCTTCACGTTAGCTTGAGTGTTTGTGAACAAGGAGGTAAGGAGGACCAAGAATGAAGGAAGGAGTGATCCAGGAGGCCATGTCGTTGACAGTTCGCCCCCACAGAAGCCAAGCCCGCCATCCAGTCACTCCCTTCCGGGTCTCGAAAAACTGGCAGCAGTAATTTAAACGTCTCCTCCGAGCAGCCCTGCTGCAGCAAGCACCACCGCTGCTCCCTGCTCGTCACATCCAGCGCTTGAGTCTGAATAACCCGGTGAATTGAGGGTTATGTCTTCCAAAGTCGCTCCCGGCAGCCCTGTGCATTCCTCAATCCGTAGGGCAAATGCTGACACAATTTCACCTCAGGCTGGCAGATTGTCGAATGTGGTCGCTCTGAGTGTCTGTACATATGGACCATGCCCGACATGCTGGTCATTGACATTTCAATTTTCGCCTTCAGACCCCTTTGATGCCACTGCCATAACAGTTGGTGTCATTTCCTCAACTCCACTCACGCTCGGTGATCGCAGGGAAGCCAATCGCCGGTGAGCCCGGTCGATGTCAGGATTTTCTATTTCGGACTGTGGTGATCCAAGTACAAAATTGTAGGCATGCGTTGGCACGACTACCGCGTCTGATTCATCAACCGGTGTGGGGCAGTCCAAATACTGTACTATCATCCGCATCATCTGCCTGTCCTTTTCATGTTGCATCAATCCCCGGTTTAGGCCGAGGATCATGATGTGTGCCGCCTCATGTGATATCCTGAGTCGTTTGAGAATTCTCAGTGCCATACTGATACTGGTTGCTCCGCAGTAGATAAGAACCCGTACGCATTGCATTGCATCATTGCTGTCTCAGAATGTTACTTTGTGAACGATGTCTGCCGCATCTGGTATTTCAGTGCCGCAGAGGTTATATTGTGACATTCTTGCACTCGGGCTCTCCAGAACAACTGTTGATTTAGAGAGATCCTGTGAGATTGAACATCATCCAGAGTTGCCATTAGTGCCCGTGCGCACAATCTCTCCATTCGCAGCTCCATCTCGTCAAGCCTCTCCTGCCAAGCTAACTAACAGGACAGGTATGCCAGTTTTTCGCTTGCTGAGTGTTGAAGGATCGTTGTCGCTCGATTTGTCAATTGCTGCCTTTGTCCTGTCTGTCTTTGCCTTTGCCATCCCTGGGTTTGAATCAATCTTGAAAGTTCGGCTTGGAGTATTTCGGGCATTAGAAGCTGTTATGGTCGTTGCGACATCGTAGGCATTGCCCATTGGCATTCCGTCTTGCACTGACCTCTCCGGGTATTCAAGGTGACAGAGGTAGATCTGTTCCGCCGCTGGATGAGGTATCGGACGAGTCGACTTTGGAAGCGTTCTTACGTACGTCTTTCGTCTCTGGGATTGATGGTCGGAAGTTACGCTCTCTGGCGCCAGGACGAGATGACTTGCCTGGTGGCTTCTGTTGCTGCTTGTCATCCTTCTCCGGTTCAGTTTCAACATCAGCTGCTCAATTGCAGAGTTCGTCAATGGAGTTCAACTTCCCATCTGCGTTGGTAAACCATTTCAGTTTGTGTAGTAAGTCGGCCTTCAATCCCGCCCAGACCATGTCGTACAGCATCTGTTGGAACTGCTCTTCATCCCACTGTATTTCTGTCTATTTCATTCTTAGTCTATTGGTGTATGCTTGCAGGTTCTCTTGGGCGTTGTAGTAGGCCTGCGGAATGTCATAGTATGATTTCATAGCCACATTGAGTCCCCGGTCCTTATCGCCGTCCATAGCCTGTAGTTCCCCAACGAAATGGTCGAACTCGTGGAGGCATGTCGAATTCTTCTTTTGTAGGTCTCGGCCCTAGGTGATTGGGTCAATCATAGTCATCTTCTGAATGTTGCGATCAGTATGGTAGGCCCAGCTTCCAACGTGGTCTCGGTCATACTGAACCTTGTCAGTGTTGTCCTGGCACAGGTGTTTATGAGTTTGGAAGTTCGATTCAAAGTGATCTGAGACAGGTTTCCAGTTCTCGAGCACCTCTGCGGTAGTGTTTCGCCGATGCCATAATAATCTTGTCTTGCGGGTCGGAGGTCGACGATCTGAGTCCCGCTTGTAGTTTGGTGTTAAGCTGGAAAAGGACGTTGATCATCATGTGCCGTCTCTCCACCAACTCTTGATGGTTGAGGATGGGTGGTGCAGTCAGTTCGTCATGATCGTGCACGGACTCATCAGGTTCAGGCATGTTGTTTTCCTGCTCGCACTCGTCGGCGGAATGGGGTCCTCATCGTCGTTGATGATTCTGGTTCTGCTGTTGGAGTCTTCTTCGATTCTCGCCTCTGCTAGAACATCAGGGATCACTGAGCGAGGGATAATTCGACTGGTGAGGCTTGGAGTGTTATGACAAATTGATGAGCGAGTCGTCTCTGCGCTCCAACGCTCATTGGCCCTGTGTAGAGGAAGCCTATTCTTCTGTTTGGGAGGCATTCAGTGGTCAATTGCCTAGATTTGGACGTTGTGTACAATATGCGACGCTTCTGAAATGTAGGATAAAATTGAAAACCCATGAGCAAAACATATCCGGTGACTGAAACACAGAGAATAGTTCAACGGCATGTATGCCAGCGTCCGACAAAGTGAGTGAATAGAGTATACTTGTATGGATACGGTTGCAAACATGGTCAGAGGGATCATACATGTATATGTACATGGTCAGATTCTCAGTAAGAATCATGATCTTCAGGACCAGTCTGTTTGAGGTAGTTGCTTACCAGCCCTCATGATGTGTGCGCGTACCGACCGTAACCTCTTGTTCAAGACCTCGCCAGTACATCTGGTGGTAGCATTAGGATGTATACCCTACCCGTCCGTATGATATACAAGCAAATACGGTTAATTCCAGCTTCATGTTACAGTATTGCGTAGTACTTGATGGTACTGATTGGCATTGTTTTGTATCGCTTCGTCAGCTCATTGATTTACGACCACGCTTGTTACCCTTTGATACAAATCAGTTTTTCTCGGTACCTGTCAGATTACAATAGTATCATTTTACACAAGTTGTTTTTCATCATCTCTACAACACTATGCCCAAATTCCTCCCTACTTCTCCACCTTTCTTTTCGACTTCTTTACCATCGTCTTTGTTGGCTTTTATGGCTGTACGACGTTATCACCAGTGCAATTGCCATCGCAATTGCCATTCACATTGTGATCGCTATTTCCATCACTACAGCTACCACTGGTATTGCTGTGATGCTTCTTTACTGTGGTACCGCATTTCACCGTTGGCTTTGCCTTTCTTTGGATTGGCATTTGCAAAGGCGTTATTCAGAGGCACTTCTGCCATGGTGGAGCGGCTGCAACACTCTGTATACTCCTACATCAGTCTGCTGGCAACCATGGCTAAAGGGTCTCTGAAGGGCATACAACAGACAGGCTCCTAGATATGTTTCCAAGCTATCGACTTCAACACTGCTAAGCAGATAGCTACCCGATGATGAGAAGTAGATGAATGAAAAGGTACCGAGATTCCCAAATTTCACATTGTGGCCGGCAACTCCAATACCTACTCTTAACACGGCAAAGTCCCTACTATTCGTGAAGATATATGGTATCATACCACAGTGTTTGCCAGATATCAGTAATCATCATCTATGATACCATCTCCAGGTTGCTCGCCAGCTGAAATGCATTCCTCCAAAGCCTCCCTTAGCTCATGTACCTTCTTGGAAATCCCTGTAGTTACTGCAATCTTCTTGAGTAGACGAGAACTGGGCTTGAATTACTTCTGCTCATTGGCGATGCATTGTTAGCGGAAGTAAATAATTCAGTACCAGAGATTCCCGTGTAGTACATGTGGACACTGACCATTACATCCTCCACCCTAAGGTTAGTCTGCCGACTTACAGTCTCAATATGTTGTTTGTTTGCCTTCCTGCGAACCATGCCATCATCAAAGTACTCTTGCTGATAGTTGATTAAGACACCTTGTCAGAGAGTTGAAGCCAGTTGGGGCGACATGTTTCCACCATTGACCATGTCGTAGGAGAGTGGATATTCATGCTGGCTGGTGCCATTTTGCATCGCTGCATATGAGGAGGGCTGCTTGTGGGGGCACGACAGTAACCACTCCCATCGGTGTCTCTGTCAACATGCCGAGACTCCACTTTACTTCCTTCACTGGCCACATGGTCAATCCCATTAGCACGTTCATCGACTTATCGATCAACAGGCCTCTCGACAGCCTCATCATCCACCACATCATCGGGTGAGTCCACCACCTCACCATTATCCACATCATTTTCCTCGTAGGCATTATCATTGAGCAGCAGACCACAAACAGCCCTGGACAAACACAGGTCCATCTCAGTCGGAAGCTCCAGGGTGTGTGCATTGCCCGTCTTGTTGACCAACCGGTTTGGAGAGGACACACGGGCTAAAGCAGGCCGCAAGGAACGGCCAGGTTCACACAGCGGGGAGTTTGGTTCTGTATGCATTGTGCGAGAGATTCTCCGAAGTCTGGTGAGGGCAAAGAGTGAGCAAGCCAGGGCAAGAGGTGTAGGTCCCAGCAGAGAGAGCAAAATACTTCCTTAAAAAATTCAACATCACCCCAGTGATGGCATACGGTTTTGTAAAACTCAGCAAGGCTGCATCATTTGTTGATTGTTACAAGCATGCAATGGCTGAGAGTAATTGTCAACAAAGGAAAGAGCACAATCAGACATGGCAAAAACAAATCCTGAATACGGCATGTTGAGTTATTAGATAATACGGAAAGATACTGATAAGTATGGCACAGTATGAATCGTAATATAACCACTCAATAACATTCCCGACGTTGAGTTGAAGAAGCATTTCTTAGTGGGAACCACTACTACCTAGTGCACTCGCTCTTCCCTTCATATGTACATTATTCACTCATATACTGAAAATTACCCCACCCTAGAACAGTCACAAAACACAAAAGACCACAACAAGAACAGTCAACGGCGCATGGACCGAGATGCCACACTGGGGGGCGGGGACCGCTGATGTGGCTGCCGCTGCCACTCGACTTTCCCATTCGTGGCCAGAATCTATTTCACTGGGTGTAGAGTCGAACAACATACAGAGGTACCCTCGGTATATGGAGGGATGCGGGTAGGTGGGTTTAGTGTTAGCAACGGTTCTGGACCCTCACTTCGGGTCCGGGTCTGGGTCGGAACCGAACCGGAGCCAGAGTGGTAGGGTTAGCAACGCTTCCGGGTTACCCGGTTTCGGTCCGGGTCAGCAACAGCCAAGCAACCGAACCGGCCAAGTCTTGGCGGGTTTTTACCCGGACCGGACATATACCCGCGGGTTTTTGGCCGGGTGGGAACCGGACCGCGGTTCCATTTGCACGGTTCCAGCCAGGATGCCTGTAATTAAGTATTTGAGTTCTGATCGTATCGTGACATGATCAGTACGTAGATTGCGCATTGCTTCCTGCTCTTTCACCTCCCACTGTCAGATTTGTGATCAGGTCAATTTTCGTTGAGTTGCAGTGAAAACAAGGCCAATATCCAGCGAAAATCGCGGGTTTCGAAAAGGGACGCAATGAATAGTGGTCAGATTCCAGATCTGACAGCAGGAGGTAAAACAGCGGGTAGAAATGCACAATCTACGTACTGATCTTGTCATGATACGATCAAAACTTAAATACTTAATTGGGGCCAAAGTTGTGAACTTGAAATGCCGGGTTTTTGCTGGTAAAACCGGCCCAATTGCAACGGTCCGGTTTTTGGTGTGGTAAAACCCGTTGCCACGGTTCGGTTCCGGTCCCAACCCTAACCCGGAACCGTACTAGCGGGTTGGAACCGTTGCTAACACTACAGAGTGGCGGTCCGGATCGTCAATAAACCAGAACTGTCGATTCGGGTATGGCTAAATCGACATCTCTCTACCTGTCTGACTTGGGCGGGTTCTCAGAGGGTTTTACAGCAGGTCCATCTGCAAATACATATAACATGGTTGCCTTTGCTATTTGATTGTTGTACTCAATCAAAATCAATTATTCGCCATCCAGGAATCACATTTTGCACGTATTGCATGTTGCTAGATCAACAATATTTCAATTCATGTTTTTCTTTTAATGATTTGTATCTTTCACCATGGAGTAGGTCAATAGTTCAATGATAAGCTCAGATATCCATGCGATGCCTTCATTACCCGATCTGCATTGCCAGCAATTGATGCCCCTCACTTGACACTGGGTTGAGAGATATTTTCACTATTGTTACAATGGCGCTGTGACCGTGTCCCTGTCACTTTTACACATACTGGAAGGCAATACATTGGTTACGAATTGCAGTGAGCAAATCACTTCCCAATAACCTCATTTTCAAGACCAAAAATTGTGGAGGCTCCACTGACCCTTGAGGTCTTGCGGCATTGACACAGACCATATTGCCTATACAGGCTGCCAATACTTTGATTGTGGGTGAATTCCTTAGCACGGCCCTTGGATTATACAAGATGCAACACCCAAAATCGGTGACGCTCTGTTGATGCTCATTTTCAGACTGCAGCTGTGACCATGTCGCTTTCTCTTTTGCTCCTAATGGCTGCCAATACGTTGATTATGGGTTAATGCTGTAGGACAGCCCTTGGATTATACAGGATGCAACACCCAACGTCATTGACACTCTGTTGACGTGGTGCTGATGCTCTATTGACGCTCTGTTGACGCTGTGTTGACGCTCTGTTGACACTCTGTTGAAGCTGATTTTGAGGTGTAGCAGTATCGAGACCCACGACATTGCCTATAATGGCTGCCAATACTTCAATTATGGGTAAATGCCATAGCACAGACCTTGGATTATACAAGATGCAACACACAAAATTGTTGACGCTCTGTTGATGCTTATGTTCAGACTGGGGCTGTGACCATGTTGCGATTTCGTTTGTTCATAACGGTTGCCAATATGATGATGATGGGTATATGCCATAGCAGCGCCCTCGGATTATACAAGATGCAACACCCAAAATCGTTGTCACTCTGTTGACAATCTGTCCACGCTGGGTTGATGCTCTGTCGACGCTCTGTTGACGTTCTGTTGACACTGTGTTGACGCTCAATTTGAGGTGTAGCAGTATCGACACACACAATATTGCCTATACAGGCTACCAATACTTCGATTATGGGTAAATGCAATAGTACCGCCCTTGGTTCATACAAGATGCAACATCCAAAATTGTTGATGCTCAGTTGATGCTCTGTTGACGCTCTGTTGACTCTCTCATGACGTTGTTGTGACTCTCAGTTGACACTCATCTTTTCGTGTAGTGACAAAAACAATAACCACATTGCCTATACAGGCGGCCAATACTTCGATTATGCATAAACGCTGTCACTTAGCCCTTGGTTCATACCAGATGCAACACCCAAAATTGTTGACGCTCTGGAGACACTCATTTTTAGGTGTTCCAACATCGATATTTAACATAATGACTATTAAAGAGCCCAATTCTCCCATTATGTGTATAAGCTGTAGTACAGCCCTTGGATTATACAAGGTGCAACGCCCATCATCAATGCCTGTCTGTTGACGCTCATTTTCAGAATGGGGATGTGACCATGTTGCTTTCTCTGTTGCACATAAGGGCTGCCTATATGTTGAATACGGATAACAGAGAGCAAATCACTTCCCGATTGACTTGCTTCCTACCAGAACCAGACATTGTTGACCCTCCGTTGACGCTCATTTTCAGAATGCGGCTGTTACCATGTCCATTTCTTCTTTACCTATGAAGGCTGCCGATTCATTGGTCATGGATAACAGACAGCAAATCGCTTTCCAATTACCTTGCTTACAAGACAAGAAATCGTTCACGCTCCATAGACTCTCAGTATCAGAATGTTGCTGTTACCGTGTCGCGGTCTCCTGTGCCTATAAAGGTTTCATATCTGTTGATTATGAATAACAGCAAACAAATCTCTTCCCAATTAAGTTGCTTACAAGTCCAAAAATCATTGACACTCCAGTGACAGTGATTTTGAGAATGGGGCTTTCACCGTGTCGCTATCGCTATCCGCTATAAAGGCTGCCAATACTTTGGTTACACATCAGTGCGACCAAATCGCTTACCAATTGTCATACCTACAATACCAAAAATCATTGTCACTCTGTTGAATCTCATGTTCAGCATTGGGCTGTCTCCATGTCGCTTCTTCTTTTGCCTATCAACGCAGCCAATTCATGTGTTAAGAACAACAGCATGCATCTCGCTTTCCAATGAACTAACTTACAAGACCAAAAATTGTTGACACTCCATTCACACTCACCTTAAACATGACCTACCTGTTGTTTTATGGATAATAATTTTGTACAAATAATTATATAGTCATTATTGACAGCCAATGTGTAATTTGCTTCATTACTCTGACGCATGCAAAACCTTTGTGGGGTATCAATATCTGATCTACTGAAGCACATGTTCTCTGAGCGATGGATAACATAGCACTGTGATATTCCAGTGCTTTCAGCTGGCAATTCACTGCATGTAGATCCATACGCCAATTTTTCATTACTATAGCCCAACTTGCTCACATTGCCATATCCAGTTCGATCTGCTTGATTTCCATGACCTACCATATGTAATTTTGAAAATGCTGACTATATTCACCTGGTCTGAACGTGGAGTGATAAAGTAGGATGTATGGATAAATGCAACATGATGGTGGTCATTCGTACAGATTGGCGTTTCGTATTGACTGCTCATTCGATTACTTGTATGCCATCACTAAGTGAAACCTTGTTAGTTAATTTTGTCTCTAGTTTAGATTGGGCGTTCTCACTTATGTGTAAGTGGCAGGACGACATCAGCAAAAAACAATTCCGCCCGGGCGGAATGGCTCCGTCAGAGTGGACGCACTCCGTCAGAGCCATCAGAGACACCCCGGTGGCAGATTACCCCGCGCCCGGCGCCAATACGACGCATCGCGTTGTATATCGCCCTCTGATCGCAGTTTCGCCGTTTCCTCTCGCTCTGTCGGCATCCTATTGTAAACGAACACTGCGGCGTTGTGGCCAACTGTGTTCGTCTATCATATTTGTCTTTGTTACAGTCACAAGATTCGCTACCTCATAATATGGCATGAATTATTTAAGTATCTCTATATATTTACATACGGTCAATCTGGCCACAGATGGTAGTCGAGCATAATCGGCGTAGCATCTGCCGACGCCCATTGAGGGCCAAAACGGAATTCGTGAGAAGGAACGGTTCTAGCTCGAGGAGCCTAGGAAGATAGTGAGAAGATATGATACTACCCGGCTGTGAGAATCCACGCAATTGCGTGGATCCAGATGAGATGAAAATGAGAAGATGTCTAGCTACCCAGGGGGCTCCCGAATATGTACTTCCCGTCGCTCGGTCCACCTCCATTACCCCTGTATCTCCATACACCTGCCGTCGCTCATTAACGATGTACTTGCAGGCCGTGATCGAGCGATTTGAGAGATGCACTTGGAGGCCGAGATAGAGTGAACTCAGAGATGCACTTGGAGGCCAGAATCGAGTGAACTCAGAGATACACTCCGAGGCCGAGATCGAGGGAGTCTGGACATGCACTTTGAGGCCGTGATCAAGCGAGGTTGGAGATGCAATTGGAGACCGAGATTGAGTGAACTCAGAGATGCACTGGGAGGCCGTGATTGAGCGAGTTTGGAGATGCACTTGCAGGCTATGATCGAGCGAAATTGGAGGAGTACTTGGAAGCGGTCGATTTGGAGCGAGGCGCGACGGCAGCTGAGACTCTGGCTGGGAGCAGGAAACTTGCTAGGAGCGGGAGACTGTCGATCTTGGGATGATGCTGTACTTGATGTATGCTGTACTCGGTGTTAAGTCATGACATGGCATGGAGAGATAGAGAGGGATGACTTAACTTCGTGTTCTTAGGTGATGGTAGAGTTCAGCACAAGAAAGAGAGAGATCAGAGGAGATGTGGGAAATCATCATGGGAAACTGGGACTGAAGAGAATTTTGTGTGCAGGTCTATTTACCATCCCCGATATGGCAGGTACGAGTTCCGATCCGGCGGGTAATAACACAGATATGAGGTCTTCTAAACCCAATCAGGCAAGTCGTACCCCTGATTTCTCAGGTCCGCTCGTATCCTCCATATCGTTCTCATCTTCATCCCCCATCTCTTTCTCGTCCACAACTCTACCATCATTGCAAGAACACAAAGTCAAGTCATCCCTCTCTATCTCTCCATGCCATCATCATGAGTTAACACCGAGTGCAGCATACGCCGAGTGCAGCATACACCGAGTACAGCATACACCGAAGATTGTCTGTCGTCCCTTCATTCTCACGTTTTCATAAGAGCCCATTCCCACGGTTTCGAGTTAACTAACCAATGAATAGAGTCTCAGCACCTGGCACGCCTCCCATCGACCGCCTCTAGATCGACTACCTCCAAGTACTCCTCTAATCTCGCTCGATCATAGCCTGCTGCAAGTGCATCTCTAAACTCGCTCGATCACAGCTCGGAGAGACTTTCTGAGTCCACTCGATCTCGGCCTCCATGTGCATGTCCAAACTCGCTCGAGCACGGCATCCCAGTGCATCTCTGACTTCACTCAATCTCGATCTCCAAGTGCATGTCCAAACTCGCTTGTTCACGGCCTCCCAGTGCATCTCTGAGTTAACTCAATCTCGGTCTCCAAGTGCATCTCCAAACTCGCTCGATCACGGCCTCGGAGTGTATCTCTGAGTTCACTCGATCTTGCCCTCCAAGTGCATCTCTGAGTTCACTCGATCTCGGCATCCAAGTGCATCTCTCAACTCGCTTGATCACGGCCTCCAAGTACATTGTTAATGAGCGACGGCGGGTGTACGGAGATACAGGGGTAATGGAGGTAGACTGAGCGACATATTTGTCGTCATCTTCAGGCGCACCTCAAATTGCGGACAATCACCGCGTGCTGCCAGTCCAGATATACCGTGTGTAGATAGGTAGCTATATAGATACATAGATACATAGATGAGAATACAAACTGAATGCATATGTTTTGAAAATCATTGAATGATTAGTAGCTATGATTAAACATCGCCAGGCGTTGTGTAAACGGCTTCAGCATAACTGCAGCCCCTGCGAAGAGTGTAACACACGTGTCCATCTGATGGCGCGTAAACGTCACCACAAAGTAAAGGAGTACGTATGCAATGCGAGCCGTCGCCTGGGCGACGGGTAGCGTGCAATTCTCCGTCAGAGTGTACGAGGTTCCGTCAGAGCCGTCAGAGCCGTCCGGAACACCGGGGTGTTTCTGATGGAAACTAGAGTTGTTGCTGATGGATATCGCATTGATCAAATGTCAACCAACTCGATTTGGAGCTTAGAACATTTGTATGGCCCATATGACCCTTGCACATGCACAGAGGAATTATCATGTCTCACAATGTAGTCACTGAAATCAAAAAAATTCTGACACTTATCAAAATAGATACACCAATTACTTTTTGCACAGATATGTCGTCAATAATCACATATTGTGCAGGTAGTGTACAGATGACTTACGAGCCAATACAACATGTCCATCTGAATCCATTTCCTGTATGGTAGGTAGGTATGGAGGAACCATGGTGGGGTATAAGCTTACAGGTTTAACAGGATTCGATTTATTAATCGGTAACAAATTGGGTATCGTGCCGGTTTTGAGAGCCGATATGCATATGTGAGATGGTGGTTTCCTATGTGTTAAGCTCATATGGCTACTTTATGCTCGTGATGTTCCTTGCGATGTTGCGATTTACCGCTGACACTATGATGTTTCTCCATCAGCTCTCCAAATGATGTCGGCACAGTTGCAGGTGCAAACTGATCCATTTCTGTCTTTATGACTGCCTTAACTGTCAATATGGCTGTTCTGGGCTGAAAATCTTACTAATGTTGCAAGATGAAAAATTGTTCACGCTCAACTTCAGGATGTAGCAGGGAGCATGTCTTTCCTTGCTTTGATCATAAAGGCTGCCAATGAAACAAATACAGGGAATGATGTACCAAAGTGAATATTTTGCACATAACATTAACATATCTGACTATGACCAGAAATAGAAAAACCCGAAAATGAGAACCAGAGATTGGAACCAACGGGCCTAGCCAGACACCACATAACCCACAGTGTGACAGGTACAGGTTCAGGTTTGGCCTGCCAAGAAGCTCCGGGCCTGGTTTTTGGACAGGTCTGGAACCGAACCCAACGGTTTTTCCGGTCCAAACCCTCACCACTCGCAGGTTACCCAAACCCGTTGCTAACACTAGGCAGGATATTCAACGCTGAACGCGCTGCTTTGGCATAACTACTTCCGCTCCACTCATCATATACACCTCATCCCTCCCTCCTGGCCTTCCTACCTCCCTCCCCACATTAGGCTCTAGCGCCAAAACCTGAAGCTCATCTTCAGGCTCTAGCCCAAGTTCTGCACTCTGCGATCTGCCTCATGCTCTGGCAGTAGCTCTAGTTCAAACTTTTGCTCGTGCTCGTGTTTTGGGTTTCTCACTTCAGCGCAGGCCACTACTTTTGCTCAACATTGAACTTTAGCTCAAGTTCAAGGTTTTGAGCACCATCTGCCATCCTTTGCATCGTGGAATTTGCTCACCCCTGCCAGCTGATGGTTGGTCAGGCTCGCCCCTACTCGCTGTCAGTCAAATCCCACCCACCAATTCACTTCCACTAGCCCTCTATCAGGCTGAACCATGCTGTAACCATGAGTATGGGATATGTACAAATGCCTGTGGTGAATAGTTCGTTTAAGACAGTTGACATCCTGATATTTACAATCAAAACAAGCAGGGAGTAGTATTGGAACGTACTGACACTGCTGAATGAACTCGTAGCAGTTGGCAACAGACAGGGCACCATGATATACCTACAAGCAGTTTAAATGAGCATAGAGCAGTACTGTGCGGTAACATGAAGTATGGGAAAACTTCTATTTGTTCTAGCTGAAAGGCTCAGAATAAATCGAATGAACCCAGTACATATATTGATATAGACCAATACACGCCAATACTGGACAGTACCAGGCTCTAAAAACCCAATCAATGCTATAAACAACATATGAAGTCAGGTGTGAATTCAACCAGGTGTTAAATATGGCGTTGTACCGATTAGTACTGCACAGTATTAAGCAATATGAGTATACACCCAAGTACTTGTTGTGTTAGATTCTGTACTTGTGCAAAATGAACACAACAAATGATCAGATACTGATGAGTGCAGATGAATACTAGACGATACTTGGCGGTATACTCAAGTTGGAGTATTTCACGAGATTGACCATGGACTGTTCCGCGAAATGAACATGGCTCCGACACAGATACAAGCTAGTGGATACCCATACTAGGCTGTAAAGATTTGTACGGAATGTCCACAGTGTGACCTTCGATTGGTGTTGAATCAAAATACCTACATGTCCCAATACGGGTCTTTTGTGACACATATTTGAAACTACTCCCAGACCAAGAGCTAAATCATGAGAGTTCAAAAATGTGTGGGGATAGAGATAATCTTTGCTGTTGCACAAGAAAATTGACAGCCGAACAATACCAACACTTAGTGATAAGTATGGCATAGAATTGAATGGTTGGAGTCTCTGCGTGAAGACAGTCATCCCAAGTTTGATGCTATCTAGCTCACGGGCAGCTGCCCACCACTTATTGACCATGTTCAATGGAGCCATTTAGCAATCCCAAGGACCGTATGAGGTCATAGAATTATGTTCCATAGGTGGTGTAAGCGTATCGTCTAGCCACTCTCCAAATCTTCTTGCTGCCTGTTTGTTGGTTGAAATATCATGATCCCTGACCATTATCCTGGCCAGCATCTTTGGTTCGTTATTCCCTATCTTTCTAGTGCACAACAGCACTTCAGTTGTTTTGATGTCATGTTGACGAGCATTTCCTGTCGCTCAAACTCATGCTCCTTCCGTGCTTCTCTCCAGTCATTGTGTGCATTCCCCCACTCCTTTTGGTAATCACCCATGCCACTCCATTGACAAAAGATATGCTCTTGTGTTCGCACTTGTCTTCTTTCTTTTCATCTTCTCCGAACAATCGGTACAGGTTTACAACAACAATGACAGGTGCTATTGGCGGCTGCTGTGGAACTGCCATGTCCACATCAATACTGACCTCTTCATTTCCATCCATCGACATGATCACTTTTCTTCGTTTGATGAAACTTTCCACCCATCTAACCGGATCAACTTCAACTCCCATTTCTTCGACTGTCCTCACCAGGTTCACTGCTACCACATGTCGAAAGGCTGCATTGACGTGCATTTACCACACAGCAACGGTATTCCCCCTACCCCACCCTTCTTCACCTTTCTTCATCAACCTTCCAACTGCTTCTATCGCTGATGTTGTTTTCCTGCACCCAAACTGTCTGTAATGACGCAGCCGCTTACACTTACACTGCCCTGCTACTGCGTTCGCTGCCACCTTGTGAACCACCTTTCCCGGACAAATTGACAATTTAATCACCCTATATGCGTTGGCGACTCCATAATCTGGCTTATTCAGTTTCGGTATAACCACCCCCTACGCTTCTTTCCAAACCCGCTGGTGAATGCGATATTTACCTGTAGGTAGCTGCAGCTACAGTAATTTCATATCCAATGTAATAAAAGCTGCTCAAAGCTGCAGAATAGACTTTGCATAGTTACCGTTGGTATGGTAATCTCGGTTGTGAGGGAACAGCTGGCACCCAGTACGAAGAAAGATGGTTGGCTGTAATCATTTTATCTGCACCCGCAGCTAATGAACCCAATTCTTGTCTCCTATCCAATTAAACTCCAATGAACTCGGCGTTCCTATCTTCTTTCATGACACATGTATCTACATGCATCATGTAAGCTAAGGTTCATGCACATGCAAGCGTCCAGTTTCTCAGTAATCTGAAAATTTCCACTGTTGCATATATGGTTTATCTCCCTGACGTATGGCTTCAGTTGGGCTGATGCATAATCTCTCTAAGATGGTGGTCATTCCGGGCTCAGCTGGAGATGCCAGACTCAGCTGGAGATGCCAGCTGAGTGCGCATGCATGCGTACAAGACATGCTCCGAATACCGTATATATAAGAACACGAATGTACCTGTACTTAGAATACAAGCTTCTAGCAATCAGTACATTTCAACATCCACCATTTGGAATATACCGAGTGATTATAGACGATTGCCATCAAACGATTGAACGGCAGGCAAGGTCCCTAGCGAACCGAAAAATATTCCCCAAGTACTGAGAGTTTTCCGTTTGAGCAAAAGATCAGACGCTGAGGGAAGCTGGCCAAGGGTGACTTACTGGTGAGATGTCTTTAGTTGGTGGGAAGGAGGTATGGCTGAGGGGGTGGACGGGTGCCAAGCTACCCATTTTTTCTTCGTAATGCGCACGGCTAGCGCCGAACAGAACGCCGTTGAGGTGATCCAGCCACCGCTTGGCATCCGGCCCCATCCAATCTTTAGACGCCGCGGGTAGGAATATTTTATATGGAAGAGATAAGTATTGAGAACCCGGGATGGTGGGTCATAAAGTCAGTAATACGGACAAGGCTGTTGAGAGCAATAGAAAAGGAACGAAGAAGCCGTATTTTCTACCGATACAAGAAAGGAAAAACAGTAGCCTTATGTACCTAAGAAAAGACCATACTCGGCGAAGCCGAGTATCACAGCCGAAGCCCGAAGCCGAGTAGCAGTGCCGAGGCTAGGCAGGTGAGGCTGGTGGGGACGAGGCCCCTGGGGGCTGCAAGTCACTGGCCTCATGCCCGAGTCCGCCAGCACCGAACACTAAGGGAAGCCACCGGGCCAAATCCCTAGTCAACAAAGACATTACCGCAATGGTTGTGCCTAGTGTTGATGCCATCCTAGGGGTCGGCACAAGGTTTATCGGGCTTTTGGTTCCTCTATACTGTTCGGAAACTCTTCACCACAATCTAACAATACAGAATATCATGCAGTCCATATCAACTCTGCCGCAGCATGTGTCTAGTCCAGTCATCACGCGAGCTAAAATCTCAATCCTTGTTTATCTTCTGGCGTTGTTGTTGTTGTTTATTCATACTGTATGCACTCTTACTAGAGTATGACAGGACCTAATACCCCCTCCGCCTCCGGCCGAGCCGGCTAGATGGCGGCGCTCCCCCCCCGCTACCCTTCATCCCCCCAGACAAATGACAGCTAAAAGATAGACCAGAACAGAAAAGAAAAGAAAAGAAAAGATATAAGCCCACTGCCGCCGCTCCCCGCACCTGAGTCGGCCTCTGCGCGCGCTCCATACCTCCAATCTTTTGGGCGGGAACTTCCCGACTTCAGTAGAGGCCAGGAAGTCCACCACCGCTTGATCGCACTCTTCCATGGAAAACAGCTCAGAGACCTGCATTTGTCGGCATCTGCCCGCTTTCCAGCCCGTCACCTTTCCCACCGCTTTCCAGAGTGCTTTCTGCTGGTCCCTCCACCGGCTGCAATGGCGGAAGAGGTGCTCCCGCGTCTGGGCCGCTGTCCCTGCGCACCACCACCATTTATCGTTCTCTCGGTGGCCGAACCGTTTTAGGTAGACTCCAGTGGGTGCATGCCCGCACTTTAGTCGGTAGAACCTGGTAGCCAGCGACTTCACGCTTGTCATCGGAACAGGTCTCTTGGTCCCTGTCTTGCCCTTGAGTCTGTAGCTGAAGTGCTTGCTGCACTTGTCGGCCTCCCACTTTGTCTTGGCTGCTGACCTTCCCTCGGAGATATCTTCTGGCGTAGCACTACCGGGCACGGTAGGCTGCGAAGAAGGAAAACTATGGGGTAGCTATTCCGAGACAGATCTCGGCGCAGCGGGCTCAAACAAAAGTCTTGATAATCGTTCCTACTCCAATGTCTGTTCGCAACAGGCGAAGACCGACATAGACATGAATATGCAAATAAGAAGCCGGTGAAAGCAAGAATGGAAATTGGTATGGAGATACGCTCAACTAGGAGTAAATTTAATAGTTTCATTGGGCTAAACGTCGTGATGAACGGAGGTTAGCTTTGATAGTGATTTGGCGGTTATATATCGATAGGTGGCCTCGCAGGCATCAATACTCGGAACGGAACAGAATAATTCTCGCCGTGTCGGGCTTGAGGAATATTAATTACGCATCATTCAACCAGAAATTACTTGTGTATCACGAACGTTTGATTGATCCCGAATCCTAAGTTTGTGATAGCAAATGCATTTTTTGTTTATAATCATAATGCATTTGACCATGCCTAATCATGGCATATAAGTACAAGTACTTTCTTCCTCCAATCCCCGATGCTTTCGTCCAAGTTACCTTGTCCGTATAGGCACACCCTCCCGTGGTCGCGCCCAGACCGCTACCCCTAATCCACCCCTCCCTACCCTGACAACACACCCCCAACCCTGTGGTGATGGCAAATGATGCCGCGCCCTAATCCTGCTTGTCATTGAAGGTGATGAGTCGTGAGTGCAGTAAGTTGCCATAGCAATGCTATATGGGGATGAGTTTAGGTTGAACAGAGTGATAGTAAGTGGGCATGGGTCTATTCCAGATGAAGGAGAAATGTAAAGGCGTTTTTCTATGTGTAAACAGGTACTAGCTTCTGATGATTCCAATTCGGTGGAAGTGGCCATCACCGGTGGTGGTAGCCGCCAATCTATTCCCTCCATCATTTGTACAGATGATTGAGGAACAATTGCAATCAATGATTCCACCAGTCCGGACGGACCCAGTCTGGGGTAGGGCTCAGTCCAGTCCAGTCCAAACGGAAGGTTGGACTGGACTGGACCGCAGACTGCCAGTCTTCGACTGGACGGGCTTGGTCTGGACCAGTCCACACACGTTTACAATTTTGACATTGTTTCATAGTCAAGTATCACTGAAAACATAACTCATCCTCACATTTGATAACCACTCACCTCTGAATACCCACTCTGGGCGAAATTATGACAGTTCTGTCTGAATATTCGGTACCATCAAGATATATTGCTCCCCTTAAATGACCGATACATTGAGAAATATACCCTAACCCTAGACACAGCGCTGGACTGATCCACACCAGTCCAGTCCAGTCCAGGCTTGATCCAACAGAATTGGGGATTGGTCCGATCCCGGTCCAAACGTTACTCGGACTGGACTGGACTGGACTTGGACGGACCCGGTCCGGACTGGTCCATTGCTGGACTGGTGGAATCATTCATTGCAATTGTCACAACAAGTTCAGTTGCAGGGACTCGGATCTTCATCTCACGAGCACACGCAGAATTTTCGACCTGATTGCTGCGCTTAGAATTCACTATCTACAGCCAAATATACCTGATTATTTCCCGACAGCGTCTGCTACTGTAAACAGACACTGCAATGATTCCACCAGTCCGGATGGACCCGGTCTTGGGTAGGGCTCAGTCCGGTCCGGTCCAACTGGAAGGTCGGACCGGACCGGGCCCCAGACTGGCAATCCTGGACTGGACGGGCCTGGTCTGGACCGGTCCAAACAGGGTAGTATTTATCAATTTCAAAGTAGATCGAAAAACTAAAGATGTGAGATGGTAAGCCCTGAAATCCTAACCCAGACACAACATCATTTCATAACCACCACCCGCTGCTAGCAATCACCATCACAAGAAGCCCAACCCACCCCCCCCACTGCTAGCAAGCACCACCATGAGATACCCAAACCATACCAAACGAAACTAATAGATGTGCATACCAGGGAATTCAACCTTCCCAACTGTCCGGGAACTACTCACGACGGGACGGGATTGTTTCATGCTGTCCATCTGAGGGTAGGACGGAACCAGTGCCATCTTGTCGCGGCAAGATGGCGAGAGACGGAAAGAACGGCCGGCGACGGAGATGAGCCATCCCCGGTGGTGATCTACCAATATCCATAGATCTGTAATGGCGGGCGGCACGTGGCGTGGCCAGGGCCGGGAAACGGCCATGCGATATAGTTGATGTTCTAGTCATTTCACGGAGAATGTCAGTCCGCGGAGTGACCAGTCAACCCACGGAATAACTGGGCTCCGTGAACTGACCGGTCAGCTGACGGAGCCTACACACTCCCTGGGCTGACCAATCAGTTCGCGAGCAAATACACTCCGCCAGCCGACCGGTTACTTCACGGAGCCCATTTTTTTTGTTTTATTCATACTGTATTGACTGTAATTAGAGTATGACAGAGCCTATAAACATCCCCTCCGCCTCCAGGCGAACCGGCTAGATGGCGGAGCTCCCACCTGCTACCCATCGTCCCCTTTGACAAAGGAAAATCAAACAAGCGCAAAATATTGAACAGAGAAGAACAAAAGAGGTCAACGAAGAGAGAGAGATCTCTGCCGGTCCAAATACCCTTAATCCTGCCCGCGCTCCTCCTGCCTGCGCTTCTCCGCTTGCTTTAGTGGGTACTTCCCGACGTCAGTCGGTGCCATGAAGACCATCACCACTTGATCCCATTACTCCACGGAAAACAGCTCAGAAAGATGCACATGTCGGCATCTGCCCGCTTTCCATCCAGTGGCCTTTCCCGCCGCCTTCCAGAGCGCATTCTGCTGGACTTTCCATCGGCTGCAGTGGTGGAAGAGTTGCTCCCACGTCTGTAGTGTTCCGCTGCTGCACGACGTGTATTTGTCGTCCTCTCGGTGTCCAAACCGCTTTAGTTACATTCCAGTCGGCGCATGCCCATTCTTTAGTCTATTGAACCTTGCTGCCAGTCACTTTATACTTGTCATTGGGACAGATCACTTGCTCCCAGCATTGCCCTTCAGTCTATCGCGATAGTGCTTGGAGCACTTGGCGGTCTCCCACTCCACCTTCGCCGCTGTCCTCCCTTCGGAGATCCGTCTAGCTCTATTCGCGGCCGAGGTGTATAGTCGGTCGTGTACTGTGTAGCCTCAGTCTTCTCGCGCTTTGTTTGCCTGGCAGTCAGCCTCTTCGTTCCTGGCGATGCCCGAGTGTCCAGGGACCCACTGGATCACGACTTCGATGCCGTGGGCACGAAGGACCCTCTCATGCTCGTTGATTGCTCTTGCTAGTTGCTGCCCTGGCCTTGGGTCCAGCTGAGCTCATCCAAGTACGTTGTGGATGTAAAGGGAATTGCGCTACCATTCGCTGCTCATGTTTCAAAGAGAAAGTTGATTGCACACTTCATTGCCATGGGCAAAATGATGGTATGCACTGCACAAATACTGGGGCTTCTGTAGCTCTCTCTGGCACATTCAGTCTTGCACGGAACAAAACAAGATTTGATCCACCTGAACCTAGTCAAAATCCAAAACGCCATCAAGCCAATACAGGCGGAGATACATGGGAGAGGACTTATTTTGCTTGCGTTGAGGATTGCGCAAAGGCTGGTGCAGAAGATGGGCCCCAGGCAGTTGCAGAGGATAGTACTGGGAGTGATTTGAGTGAACTGGATACTGAGGAGGGAGTTGAGGCATACTTGGTTACTGAGGAAGAGGAGGAAGAGGAGGAAGAGGAGGACGAATGCAGTGAGGAATAGACTGTTTCAAGCAATGACATGGAGCACAGTGAGATTGTTGTTGCGCCATGACGTTAAGAGATATACCCAATTGTAGGTCACAATGGAGGTGTGCGGATTATTTTAAATATTAGTTTGAGCATAGTTAGCACATATTTCTACCGGTCAGTTCACGGAGCACTGATCTGACTGGTTCCTTAATGGAAGGTGGGACTCCGTGGGTTGACTGGTCACTCCGCAGACTGACATTGTCCGCGAACTGACTACAACAGTTGACTCATTCCGAGTCATAGATCATTATCGAGAATCTTACCAATTACTCTGACACCTATACTCACTCGCGCCCATGTGTGCAACCGTATTCCATCCATTGCTATAGCTAGCCGGATGCTACCGTACGAGCCCTTACACCATTCTCGATTTTCGGTCATTGGATACGTTTCAATTATGGGACTACTCAATATAACAACATTTTCGACGTGTCGCAACACTTATACGACAAAAGCAATTATCACCCCACTGCCTCCAAATAAGCAATCTTGAGTTCAAGTACGCACAGCTGATGATCATGAGAACGAGGACACTTTACAGGAATCAGCTTTGACCAGCTGAGCTACGCCTACAGACCATGCCACTCCGATAGTCCTACCTGAAGACGAGCTTGACCCGGATCACAATCAATTTCACAATGAAAATGATAATCACCCTCGCCCGGCACCAAGTGGTGGTCAAGAACATAACCCTGACAATCATATGTCACACTTCACAGACGATGACTGCCTGGATATGATCACACAGAATCGGATGATGATGAAACTGCTCTTCGAGCAACGAGCTGAATGGAGAGAAGAGCGGAAGGCCGAGCGGGAACGTATGCCAGCAGAGGAGGCTCAGTGGGAGGCTGAGGTGGAGAAAATGGTGGCCGAGCGACGACCTACCCTGCAATCAAGCAATGATCACACGATGTTCAGCGTGGTGGACCCAGAGCAGTACTGCGGCCGTATCTCAGAACTCCATAAATTTCTCTGCATTGTACCAGGTAGTTTCGAGTCCCACAGCCATATTTTCCCGCACGTCAGGCCCAACCAGGTCCAGTACGTGCTCAACTTCCTCGGGAGCTGGAGCAGTCACGTGAACCCTACTCCAAGAAACACAAAGATGGAGGATCCAATGGCGTGGGGCCGAAAGCGACTGAAATTGAACCACCCTGTGATGAACGACTTCCACGTCTTCAATCCGGTAATCCTGAAAACCTACAGTGATATGGATCGGGAGATGCAAGCGGCTGTGTGGGGTTAGCTGATAGTTGTACAGAGAACACCACTACACAGAGGATGGTGTCCGGGCGTATGGTAATCAACTACGGGCATTATGGCAGGAGGCTGGATAGGATGAACAGCATTTCCAGAACATGCTCTATAAGATGGCTTGGAAGGGGATGAGGCCTAGCCTGCAGTCCCAGATCGCACTGTTGGTCGACGGACAATTCGGGAGCATTGAGAAGCTCTTGGACTGCGCTGTGCCGGCGGAATACAAGCCTTGACCACCGCCTGGGAAGACCGGCGGTCAACTGGCAACAGCAACAACAGCAGGAACAGCACAGGCAATCGGGAGAATCGTCCAACAAAGGGGATAAGATATGGAATTGTGGACCATCGATCTCGGAGCCATCCAATAAATACACGTGCCGCGAAGACAGCGGACACCGTCCCAAATTACCTTCAGCACAATGGGCATCTAATCATCTTTATGAGAATCATGTGGCGAGCAAGAAATGCACCAGATGCGGTGGAGATCACATTACGAACCAATGTCAAAAATTCACCTGCCCTCTATAACCGGACTAGAATCTAAACACCAGAGGTCACCAAGTCGATCGGCAGCGGTCATACAATACCCAGCAATTGAAAACCCCTTCTACCTCTCCCGGTAGCTAGCTCGGCGGGAGAGCGTGAACGATGCAGAGCTGGGGATTGTGAAGCGGGCAATAGGGGCATTAATGGCAACCTTGGACGAGGTCAGACCACATCGAGTTGCATTGAGATCGGCGGTTATTCTGGAGAGCCCTAGGGCGGTCATGTCAAGTCAATACCTGTGTGGAACAACCAGTCCGGATATGGCACACCTAATGCATGAAGTGGAGGTGCGGGATGCCCAAGGCGAAATGCAGCGAGTACAAGCACTAATCGACTGCGGTGCTACGAGCATATTCTTGTCACCCAGGCTGCGGAGACGACTCGGGATAAGAGATGAACCAGCACTCACTGCAACGGTAGGCCTGGGTGGTCGGGTACTGGTGGAGGCCAAAGATAGCTGCAAGGCCACAATGTCGGTTCGATATCTGTATCAATTGGTCCCAGTTGAAGAATTGGAGGTACTCATCGTGCCTTTGCGGGCGTATGACTAAGTCTTGGGGATGGCGTGGTTTACGGCCCCGAACCCCGGCATCGAGTAGAGCATCGGTCACGCTACAGCCTTACGAACTCCGAACGGGAATCTACAAGCAAGGGATACTCAGGATGAGGGAGTACAGAACCCTCGAAATGAGGAAGGATTGGTTCCTCGGGATGGGGAGAAATCGGAAATCTCAATGGCGGATACCACCAAAACTTGGCTAGGACGGGGCCACGCTCCTCCAAATGTTGAACTTTTGGGAGCTACCGCATTTGTCAATCTTTTTGCTAGCGATGAAGTCGACCAGGCATTTGCTGTACAAATAGGAGGTTGCACAGGGCTGCCGGGAGCAAATTTAGGAGGAACCTCAGGTGAGAAAATACGATGAAGTGCTGGACGTGACGAGCAGGGAGTAGCGGCAGTATTTGCGGCCGAAGAGTTACACATTGACAGTGCATGAATGTCTGCTACCGGCTAGCCGAGTCAGGAAGGGCGAGACTGGACGTCTTGGCTTGGCTCGTTTGTGGGCGAACAGTTGATGACAAGGCCTCCTGGATCACCCTTTTTCCGCTCCCACCCCAGTGAAATTGCAGGAACTAATCTCACCAGAAGGAGCATATACTGTACGTACAGATGATGGAGGCTATATTCCTGCCAAATACTCGGAATTTGTGGCGGTCTTCAGTAAGGCCACAGCGGAGGCACTTCCACCGCACCAATCAATTGATCATGCAATCAACCTCAAGCCCGGCTACAAGCTTCCATACGGAAGAATCTACAATCTGTCCGATGTTGAACCAAGAACAATCAACGCCTACATCCAAATGAACCTCGCCATTGGCTTCATCCAGCGGTCATCATCACCGGCAGCAGCACGGATCTTATTTACCAAACAGAAGGAATGCGGTCTGTGGCTGTGCGTGGACTATCGAGCTCTCAACTCAGGATCCATCAAGAACCGAAATCGTTTGCAACTGATCTCGGAAATGCTCGATGGGCTATGCGGAGCGCAGATCTTCACAAAACTGCAACTGTGGAATGCATACCATCTCATTCGGATCAAGCAAGCAGAGAAATAAAAGGCGGCATTTTGGACGCATTACAGTCAGTTCGAGTACCGAGTTATGCCATTCGGATTGGCAAACGCCCTGGCAACCATCCAGTCTTTCATTGATGCCTTCCTGCGGCCTTACATTGACGACTTTTCCTTGTGCTATCCTGATGATATTCTAATCTACTCAACCAATGAGAAAGAACATGAGCGACACTTTCGAAAAGTGCTGAAACGGCTACAAGAATTCGGTGTGTACTGAAACGCAGAGCAGTGCCAATTATGACTGTCGGCGGTCGGCTTGCATGGATTAGTACTAGACTCGGAGCGTATCAGCATGGAAATGGACCGAATATCGACAATTGAGGATTGACCTACGCTGAATGCACACTGGGATGTACAGGTACTCCTGGGCTTCTCGAACTTTTATCGGCGGTTCATTGGGTAGTACGCCAAACTGGCAGCACCAATCACCAACTTACTACAAACAAGATTGGGCTCCTCAAGGTGGGAGTGGACTCGGGATGCCAATCTCGCATTTCACAAGCTTATGAGGGCGTTCACTGCAGCACACATCCTCCAACATTTGAACCCATGGAGGCTGATCATTATGCAGACCAACGCGAGCGGCTTGACGATTACCGGCATCCTAAACTAGGATGTTGGTTTCGGGACCCTCAGACCAGTCAATCTTTACTGTCGGAAGTGCTCCCCTGCCGCAGAGAACTACGACACGTACGATCAGGAACTATTGGCGATTGTGGACATGATCAAACAATGGCGGCACTATCTCGAAGGCGCTGATCACAAGATTTCGATACAGTGCAATCACAAAAACCTCGAGCACTTCAAGACATCCAAATTGCTCTCCCGGAGACAAGCCCTGTGGGCTGAGGTGCTATCAACATGCGACGTTACAATCCGCCAGCTGGAAGGCACCAAGGATCTGCCGGATGCACCATCAAGGCGACCCGACTACGAGGTTGGGTATGAGAAACCGGTGGGTCGTTTAGTTGCAACTCTGGTGGCTACAGTTGAACGGTACTATGATCTCTTACCAGCAATCAAAACTGCTCAGGCCACCGATTCCTTAGCCATTGATGGTAATCACAGATTAGTAGATATTCCAATGATTGGTGGACCGGAAGGATCTGCCGACTCGGGATGAGAAAGGGATCAATGGAATGTTATCTCAGAACCTCTGACTTACGAAGGGAGGATTTACGTAATGGAGGACGATTCTCTTCACAGTAAAGTCATAAGTCTGTTTCACAACAACCCGGAATCCGGGCACTTTGGAGCTCTCAAGACTACGGAACTCACATCTCGGGATATCAATTGGCCAGCCTTGGATGCTACGGTTCGGAAATATATCGCTGGATGCTAGTTATGTCATCGGAATGTGGCGCCACGCCACGCCTATCATGTGGTCAACATGCCATAATTACCCTCATCACGGCCCGGGGAGGGACTCACGATGTATTTAGTCACCAACTTAGGAGAATCAACTGCTTCTGAGTACACCGGGATCTTAGTCATTGTGGATTGATTGACCAAGATGGCGATTTATCTACCCTGCCGAAAGGATATCGACTCACCCGAGCTGTCAAGGTTGGTCTTTGAACATGTTCTCTGGAAGCACGGAGTACCTTACAACATCGTTACCGATCGGGGGAAGGAATTCACCAGCAGATTCTGGACACCAGTTTGTTCTCACATGAGCATTGATCACCGACTCTCGACCGCATTTCATCCTCAGAGCAATGGTCAAATGGAACAGCAAAACCAAACATTTGAGCAGTATCTTCGAGCCTTCTGCAACTACAAGCAGGATGACTGGCAGGAGCTCTTACCACTCGCCGAATTCGCCTACAATAACTCTGTACATGCATTGGGCCAATTACCATATTCATCTTATAATGCAGTTGAAACGGCCAAAGGCAGCAACCGATGTACGGTCGGAGATGAAAGTGGACGTGATGCTAGCTGGACTTGAAGAATCACACGAGATGCTCCAACAAATCCTGTTGGAAGCATGTACTCGACGATCACAGTATGCCCGCGGGAGAGAAATGACTTTAAAAGTTGGAGAGAAGGTCTGGCTCTCGACCAGGAACATACGCACGATGAGACCATGCAAGAAGCTCGACTACATGCGCATGGGACAGTAAAAGGTAAGTAAGATCATCAATACAAATGCTTACAAATTAGACTTGCCTAAAGGATGCAAATCCACACTGTGTTACACATTTCTTTACTCGACCAATATTCGCTACCCATCATGGGCCATCCTTCATCGGGGCTTCGGCTATCCACAGTCGACGACTGTGGATACGAGTGGGAGGTCGAACGAATTGTCGACGATACCGAAAGCTACACTATCTTGTCCAGTGAGCAGGTTACAACTGCGTCCGAACAAGCTGGGAGCGGGCGGAAAACCTCGAGAATGCTCAATAACTGGTCAATGAGTTTCACCAAATACACCCGGGAAAACTGCGGAGGTGAATGGCGAGAGATATGGAGTTTTGTTTTTTTTGTTTTAATCATACTGTATTCGCTCTATTTAGAATATGACAGCCCTTTACTCCCCTCTGCCTCCGGGCTAGCCGGCTAGATGGCTGAGCTCCGCTCCTACTACCCGTCGTCCCCTTCTGACAAATGAATGCAAAGCATCTGATGATCTATATAAACTACAAAGAAAATGTGATGAAATCAGGGAGAGCATCCCTGCTCTCACTCGTCCTCCTCCTCCACACGTTCGGGTGGGAACTTCCCAATATTGGTAGCTATCAGGAAGTCCATCACTGCCCTCTCGCACTGCTCCATGGAGAGCAGCTCAGAGATTTGCACATGTCGGCATCTGCCCGCTCTCCATCCCGTTGCTTTCCCCACCTCCTTTCAGAGCGTCTTCTGCTGGTCTCTCCATCGGCTGCAGTGGCAGAAGAGACGCTCCCGCGTCTGGGCCACCGTCATGCCTGCGCCGCCGCACCACCCGCATTTGTCGTCGTCTCGGTGTCCAAACCGTTTTAGGTACGTTCCCACTGGCCCGTGTCCGGATTTCAGTCGGTGGAACCTGGCCGCCAGTGATTCCGCACTATTCATTGAGATGGGTCTCTTGCTTCCAGCATTGCCTTTAAGTCTGTAGCGGTAATGTTTGCTGCATCTGTCGGCCTCCCATTGAGCCTTCGCCGCCGTCTTTCCTTCTGAGATTCGTCTTGTCCTGTTCACCGCTGAGGTAAATACTCCCTCTCGCTCTGTGCCTGATCTGCGGCCCTCTCTTGTTAGATTCGCTTGGCGATCTGCTTCCTCATTTACAGCGATGCCAGTGTGTCTTGGGACCCAGTGGATTTCTGTCTCTATAGCAGCTTCGCGAAGAGTCCTCGCGCTCCGGTTGATCCACCTTGTCAGAAGCTGCCCTGGCTCTGGTTCCTGGTGCTCCGATCGTCGATTGGCCGCTTGCGAGTCACTGATCATGGCTCCCTTGGTCACTCCGTGTGTCTGTAGAGTTTCCCTCGGCCTCACTGACTCCCGGAGTGCGAGTCCGATTTCCCACAGCTCTGCATCATAGACCTTGATTCGTCCGATGCCTAGGTGGCTACGGATGGCTTTCCAGCGGTCTCCGTGCTTGCACACTGCGGCAGCTCCTACGCTACCGTCGTCGGATCGCGACCCGTCCCTCCAGCACATCCAGACCCCTGCACCCACTTTGGCCTCTCTTGGTCTCGCCCAGCGGATCACCTCTCTCTTTGGCGCCATGTCTTCGCTCAGTATTACCATCTTGACATGCGGCTCTTTGTCAGGGTTTGGCCAGCGCATGGTCTCCACTTCCCGGCCTCGCTCGTGCTTCTTTGTGATAACTCTGCAAATCGGTGCGCCAGACTTGGGGTGGTCGTGCAGGGCATTCAGTTTTGAGCCGTCGCACCCGCTTGCGAGCCTCGCTGTGAATCGTTGCTGCCTAGCTTACAGGGCTACTGGCGCAGGTGTGAGCCCAGACTCTCTCATATGTGCTACCATCGGCGTTGTGGGGAGGACGCCCAGGGTTGATCTAGCTTGCCGATTACGCAGGAGTTGACGATCCTCTTGTCTGCCGATCTCTCGGGGGTCCCACCAGAGTTCGCTTCCATACAGCGCGACGGCTTGAACGCAGGCTATCTGGACAGCTCGCACTCTCTCGGGGACGATTCCGTGCATCTTCGTGAGTGTGCGCAATCGGGCTTCTGCTGCCCTGGGCTTCTCCATGCATCGGTTGTGATGCTCTTTGAATGTCAGGTGGGCGTCCATCCAGACTCCCAGCTGTCCCGTCGCCTCTTTATTGAATCGGACGAAACCATGTCCTACAATGATTTTGGCTGTGAGTTTCGGCCGGAGGTGCTTCTTTTGGCCTTTCCTGCCTGTGAAATGTGGAGCCTCCGTCATTGCGGCATCGAACTGGTGATCTCGTCTGCTGGCCCACTCGATGCTCTCTGGTGCGCAGGCTTCAAGTCTTTCGACCACCTGGTTCACGTCCTTCCTGGTTGCCACCCATCCGAGGTCGTTTACAAAAGAGGGGCCTTTGGCTTGGACTGTCTCTTCCGCCTACTGTATCAGTCCAGCGGTGTGTATCACAAAGAGAATCGGCGACACAGGTGAGCCTTGCGGGACACCTGCTTTCATGTGGTGACTCTATAATACGTTGCCTTCGATTACCATCTCCACCGTCCTCTCTGAGAGAAAGCTCTCGGTCCATCATATGAGATCTCCATCTATCTTCTTTGCCTTGATTGCATGGATGAGCCTTCCTGTCGCTACGCTTCGCAACGCTGCGTTGATGTCCATCAGGAGGACACCCGTGATGTTTTCCTGTTTCCACGCGGCATGGGCTCAATCGACCATAATGGCTGCTGCATCGATGGCCGACCTTTTCTTTCTGCTGCCAAACTGGCCATCGCTTAGTAGTGCTCTTCTCTCGGCCTCGTCGGACAGAAGCTCTGCAACTAATTTCTCAACGAGTTTCCCCACGCAGCTGAGCAGAGAGATAGTTCGGTACGATTTCAGCTTCGTATAATCCTCCTTTCCTGGTTTACGAATCACCATCCCGCTTGCGCGTTTCCAGACGTCTGGGTGACGAGCCGTTCGGACCGCTGCCTTTGTTAGTCCCACAATTCTCATTCTGTTCCATTTCCGGAGTACCCGTATGGCTCCGAACGACAGCTTGTCTGAGCCTGGGGCTTTCTTGACCGACTGCGAAAACACAGCTCGTTCGACTGACCGCTCAGTTATGCATTCGTGGGCCTGGCCTGATGGAGGTTGTTCGTAGTACTGGTCCCCGTCATTCAGGGGGAAAGACTCCCCTCTCAGCATTTCCTCCTTTTCGGCAATGGTATTTGCTTGCTTCCCCTCTCTGTCAGCCAACGCTTCCACGGTGGCTCCCACTTAAGGGTTGGTATACTTTGCTGCCCTCCAGACCTCGCTCCCCCTAAGGATCTGCAAGTAGTCATCCCATATCCGGCTCTTGGACTGTCGAATTGACTTTTGCAGTTCTGCTTTTGCGCGTGCTGCCGCCTCTAACCTCCTTCCCCTTCTCTTTTCTCTCCCCAGTGCACTTCTCCTCTCCTTGTTCTCGCCGTTCCACCACCTCTTCAATCGAGCCCAGATTCTTATTTTCTTCGCTTTGGCATCTAGAACTTAGCTCAGTGTTGCTTGATACAATTTTGCCTCTCGCTCCACATCGTCTCCCATGCATTCCCCTCCTAGATGGGCTCTGTCTCTCTCCAGCTCCTTCCAAAGTTTCTCTGCTGCTTCCTCGTCCAATTTTGACGTTGCGGCCAGGTTCCATCCTATGACTTGCACATGGTCTGCCTCCTCCTGCTGGTCGACGTTAACCTCCCACTCAATCACCTCTTGGTCGGAGCCTGTAGCGTGGCTGCCCTCCAGTATGGTCCATTGCGTGATCGGTCGGGTGGCCAGGGTCAGCTCTATGGTCGATTTGCCTTCTTCGCCGCTTCTTGCCCAGTGGTAAGTGGGCCGGTCTTCATTTCCAATCTCCAGCTCGTACTCGTCTATAATCTCGTCCCATAATGTCGCATCGCATTGCTCCCGGCATCTCGGGTCCCATCTTCCGCTGTGTGCGTTCATGTCGCCCGTGTTTATTGTGCCTCCTTCCTGTCAGCTGGCTCTGTGCCAGTTAAGCTTCCTTGCCCATCTCTCTCAAGTCTGTACGTCTCTTTGATTGTAAACATTGATAATCCTCGTCATCCTTTCTCCTCTTCTGTTCACATCCGTCATCATGAAATTGTTGTTTGCACCCCCACCTAGGTCTGTCCGTTCGTCAGTTGCAAGGCCACTTCCCTTGCACACCGCCGTCCAGACCCTCTTTCTTTTTCTAATTTCATACACCGGGTGACTGATTCCGATTCTCCCCTCTGCCCACAGGAGCTCCTGCAATAGTCCTAAATCTGCCTTTCGATCCACTCCCGTCTCCAGCACTGCCAAGGTCCACGTGTAGGACCTGGCGCAATTGTGCTGGATTGCTTTAATCATTGGAAGTGGCAGCTCCCATTTTGATCTCTGCAGTGGTCTCACTAATGGTCACGTCTTTCTCCACCTCCACCCCCTCCATCTCCATCTCCGCAGTCTCGCCTTCCTCTTCGTTGGCCATCGGCTCCCACTCTGTATTCCAAGCCTGCCTAGTGCCGAGCGCTACTCTATTGGCCCCCGTTACCTCCCTCATCTCTCGTGCATTTGGTTGCACTCTCCTCCTCTGTCGCGCCATTGTGATGGCTTCGATTTTCCTCGCACACTTTCCGTTCAATGCCATATGATTCCCATTTCAGTTTGGGCATTTTTCTTGCGTGTGGCTGCATACTGTCCCTTGTTTCGATGCGCACCTGACCACGTTGCACCTGTGCTTGCTCGATTGGTGTGGTCCAGCGCAGTATCCGCACTTCGGTTGATGGTGGCTGCACTTGCTCTCGATGTGGCCCCATCCACAGCAGAGCTCGCAGAGGCTGACGGGGCCCGCATTCGTGTACGGTTCGACTTCGTATCGTACTCCTGCAGCAATTACGCCTTTGTTCACTAGTCTCGGTGCCACCTTCTTCCCCCTCACAATGAAGACCACCAATGATGCGTTGATTTCTCCTCTTTGCTCTCTCTCCCTGATGATTCGGGGGTTCGATAGCCATCTCACTTGAGCAGGGATTGCCACTCCCTCGTTCTCTGCCTGAATCTCCTCCCTCATTTCTTGTAGTCCTTCAGTGCCCTTGCCCATGTATCTCACTACGGGGATGGTGTGGATTTTCAGTCTTTTCCACGATTCGTTTCCTTCCACGTCGATGATCCCCTAGTGCACCAATCTGGCTGCCTTAATGATGATATCTCGGTACAGGAGAGCCATCTGGGCAGTTGCGTTTGGGTGCGTGAATACGGTTATTGTGCCCTTCGCATTGCTTCTCGCGTTCATGATCCGGATGTGTGCCGGGGCCTGCTGTTGGCAAGGTGTTCTGTTGACTGCTGATGGGATTTCCTCATCCATCTTTCGGGGTGGGGGGATGCTCTCGTCCTTCTTCAAAATCAGCCATCTATCTGCCATAATCAAGCCGGGAGTCGGAGCCGGGCCCGGGAGCGGTACATCCTCGCCTCTCTTTGTTATCAGGCGCCTCTCTGCCGTGCTCGGCCCGCCTGGGCCAATGGGTGCCCTCTGACTCTGGGTTCGGGGTGGGACTGTCTCCCAGCGTCACGTAGGTGTCGGTGCTCACTTTGGCTTGGGTTCGTGCTGCGATTTTGGCTGCACTCTGAGCGGCAGTCCGGGCTTCGGTTGCTGCTCCAGCTGTTGGTGATTCTCTGGTCCTCCTTCCTGCACTGAATCTACATGTTGGGAGGCCTCGAGCCCCCCGCCGTCCATCCCCGCAGTCTCATCTCCTCCTTTCCCTCTCGCCTCCTGGCCTGGTGCTACTCCTTTCATGACCTTTGCAATTATATTTGTGAGGCCTGCCCCCCACAGCGTGTCGTCCTCGTGGCGCGCATCCAGCTTCTCCTCTCTTTCTTGCAGCCATGTCCTCATTCCCAACCACTGAGCCTCTTCGTGGGCTGCCTCCACTTGCAGCAGGTTTGTTAGGTGTCCAACAGTTCGGGGCAGCTGCGTTAGCTCCTGCGCCTGTTGTTGCAATGTTCTCTCCATGCGGCTTCTCCAATCGCTGGGGGCCAAGGTGGTTGCCGGGGCCTCGCTCTTCCTTCTCCGCTTTCTGTACTCGTTTCTCTTCATCGGCTCAAATATGGTTGCGCCCGTGGCTGTGGGTGTCGCCGCTGTCGTCATCTCCATCGCCATGTCCATAGGCGCGTTGTTCCTCCTATCTCCCGCATCTCCTGTGTCCAGGTCGCTCCTCTCGCTCGCTCTGGCTTTACTCATTGTTTCTGTGAGGCAAGCCTCCTTTCTAGGGTAGCCCTCGTCGTCGCTTGCTGGTTGGTCGACGTGTCGGGTCAGTCGTGTTTTTGCGAAGACTTCGTGTGATAACCACTCAATTGTGTGGATCCTTGTGCGCGCCCTCCTCCTGAGGTCTCGCCGGTGCTGGGACGTTCGCTCCAGGGTCAATTCGACGTCCAGAATCGATTGCCGCCGTCCATTCTTTAATTGCTATCGTTGTTGTCGACTTATCGCGCTGTTTCTGTTTCGCCAGAACTTTTTGAAGAGGACTGAGAGATATGGAGTTAGGGAGTGGAGGAAGCTGTCAATTATGCGTTTTCTTTCTTTCCTTCTTTCTTTCTTTTCTTGGGACTCCGGCCCGATACAAATGGCGTCGGCACGGGTTTTACCACCTCCGGATCATCGTCCAGTGGAGGTGGAGATTTCCCATCCGCCGGACCCACCGAAAGGTCGCACTGAGCTGCACCAATCGGTCGTGGGATTTACAGATGCGTACGGTAACAGACGTGGATGCTTCTCATGTCTTTTCTTGACTTGTATGGGTTGATGCAGCCCAGGAGGTCTGCGCCTAGAGAGGGGGATGATGTAATGGCGGGCGGCACGTGACGTGTCCAGGGCCGAGTGACGACCATGCTATATAGTTGACTCGTTCCGAGTCATAGATCATTATCAAGAATCTTACCAATTACTCTGACACCTATACTCACTCGCGCCTACGTGTGCAACCGTATTCCATCTATTGCTATACCTAGCCGTACGCTACCGTACGTGCCTTTACAAGATCTTAGTGTACATAACAAAACTTATATATAAAACGGAATGATTACTGTGACCGTAATTCGAGATCCGTGAGCATCTGCTCCATGCTACCATGTTTTCCAAATCCATACCTTCGTGCTATATATAGAGTTTGAATCTGAGGGTCCTGCGGAGATGAGGTAGTGAAATTCAGAATCGCAAGTGGTCAGTAGAGGAGAGTGGTGACTGGCAGATGACAAGTGAGCAATTTTTTATGAGTCTATTTGGAGACTCAGTATATCAGAGTGGTAAGCAGTGAGTGGCGAGTGGCGTGGCAAGGGATTAGTGGCGGATGGCAAATGGCAGATGGCAAGTTAGCAATCGTTCATGAGTCTATTCAGTGACTCAGTAGATCAGAGCGGCGAGTAGTCAGTGGCAAGTGGCAAGTGGTGAGGGGTGAGGTGTGCATGGCGACTTGCGAATGACAAGTGAGCAATCATTTATGAGTCTAATTGTTGACTCAGTATATAAGTAACCCCCAGCGTATTCGGGCCGATTCGGCCCGAGTGGACATGTCCAAAGCAGTCCAGGCCAGTTCAGTCCAGGTCCAGAAAAATTGGGGATTGGTCCGAGCCCGGTCCAAAAATTACTCGGACTGGATTGGACTGGACTTGGACGGACCCGGTCCGGACTGGTCCATTGCTGGACTGGTGGAATCATTGAGAAACTGGCTGTATAAACTATGGGGAGGGAGAGGACCGCGGGCTTAGATGATGTCCGCTCCAATCCACTAGCCTGGGCCGACCGTTCAGGTATCTACGCCCCGGTTTGGATGCATCGTGACTACACACAGCCTAGCGCTTTGTCGGATACCTTCTCACCACGCGCCGTAGGAGAGGATAAAGTCGAGACTGCCAATTACTATCCCATCAGAACCCTGTCAAATGGTGAAGCCATGGTTCATGCAGAGATGGAGATTAGGATCATAGATTCTTAAGCCACGCCAAAACCATATGACATGACCGGCTAACATCCTTGTGGGACGATGTAGGTAAAACATAGTAGCAAAGATATTTAAGTCCCGTTTGTAATTAAATTACAGCTGGGCGGGCCAGGTTTTTACATATGTCAGCCAGGTATAGCGGGTGTATGCGTCCGTAGGTGGGGTTTCCCGGAGGTTAATAAAGACGTTTGGTTTTAGGAATCAGAATGACAAATTCGACCTTTGTTGATTTTTCAACAACTAAAACGTGCATCTTCCGGGAGCTTTTTCATATCCTCTGAAAAGTAAATAGAAGCGGTTTCGATTAGTTACATAGGTACCCAGTTAGTACTGAGAGCCTCCGGAAAGATTAGCATTAGATTATCACGCAGCGAGAGATTAGACCTAGAGATGCGAAACGATTGCGGGGCTGGGTTAGACAATGCGGTGCTACTGTGTTTCACTACTGGATGAGGAAAATTCTTTCTATTGTTTCACGATATCTCCAAGCTTATACGTAGGTCGCTGACTTTTTGTTTTATTTACTGTGCTCGCAGGACAATAGATAAGGTAGGGTTGGATACACGGAAGCAGTGTTAAAATAGTGATGATAGAGAAGCTTGTGATGCTTAATAGAGTTTATCTACGTGGGAGCTTGTATGTTCTTATATACGGCACTCAAAGTATGCCTTTGCATATATCTATCTGCACTTAGCTGGCATCTTCAGCTGAATCCCGAATGATTGTCAGCCCGATGATATCATGATCTCCATCAGCCCAGCTAAAGCCCATAAGCCTTACAAAGGGAGGCGATCCATATATGCAACAAGCAGCACTTTCAGACTCCGAGTGTCAGAAAGTGACGTCATACCCTAACACAGTCGCGTTGTGAAGAGATCCACTGAACGAAAGACGAAACGAAATCCCCACATCATAATTCGAGTATTAACAATATGGAAACTATGATAATGATACTAACAGTTTTCCCATATCCTTCCAAATAAACGAGCAACATTTCAGTTTAAGTTATGAAATCAATCATCCACCGATGTCAATCTAACCTTCGTCAGTATCAGCAGGAGGAAGATTCACGGGTGCATACCTGATCCCTCCAAAAAAGAGCTTGGACCGGCTAGCATATTCTTCTGAAACGTTTGCGGGGTCCCACCATAACTCAAATATAAGCTGATCATCTGCTTGTACTTCAAAACTTTTCACACTTTCGACCAGTGCCCAAGATCCACAGTTGTCAGGTACCGTAACAGCAACAGTGGCTGCTTCATCAACAGGTTCGCAGATCTCTGACATGGTGTCTCCTCTCATTAATAATACAGACATTCCCAGCATTATGCATCCATCGGTGTTTATTTCTCGCTTGTTTAAAGACCCATCCAGGATACTGCCCTCAGCCTGGTAGTGTTGTGTTGCAGTATCATGCAATAGCATGTAGGCCATACTACTTCTCCATCGCCCTTTAGGCACACAGATGGGTGATCGCGGCTGAAATTTGTGTCGTCTGTATGTCTCCTGTCCGCGGCGCGCCTCATTGTGTTGCCCCCCACTCAAGATATTGAATGAAAGAACAAGATGTCCCATTGGTATATCACTAGTTGAAATGTATTTCTCTATCTGTACTGTTGGAATAACCTCATAGTCGTTGGTCGGTGATCGAAGAGCTTCAGGCGCAATATTAAGCGAAGTACTTTCTAGAGGCAATGCTTGAATAATGTTCAGAGTCTCTGGGTGTATGGTTGATTCAATGAGAGTCTGTATATCTGTAGGAGATCCGAATCTTTTCTGGAGGTCTCGATTGTTCGGATTAACGTAGAGATTTTGTAATTGAGAGATGAATTTCCTAGTGTATTCGGCAGTCGAGGCCTGTTGAAGATAGTTTTCGGTTACCATGCGCATGGCAACCATTTTCTGGTGCTCAAATAACTTGATGTTTGTTTCTTCGCAAACATTGAACCGATAGTAAATTCCGGTTCCACGAAATTTGGACTCCGCATAACGGTGTATATGCTCACTGGAAGTTGCCAAAGCTGCTGCTACAATTGCTGCATCGATTTTGGCAGCCATCCGTCCAATAATAGGCAGCCCGAAAATATTGGCTCTTGCAGTGCCCCCAGCTTCCAGCTTCAAGCCCTGTTGAAATCCTGCCCCTATGCTAACTACGCAACCAATCTCGGCGAGAGGGTAAAGTATTTCCGCTTCTTTTATAAGATGAAGAATAGGATTGTTGTGACCAAGTCCACCATCCCTTAGACTATCAGCGGTTTCCCATCAAAGCAACATGGGATATGTACACGAAATACTTAGTTTCAGTTGGAGTGCTTATCCGCACTGGCTTGAAGTATGTTGGGGCTGCAGATGTCGCTCTGGCTGCTTCAACGATAGTAACGTTTCCAAAGGGATCATTAGGTGTATCGTATGATCGGAATAATGTAGCTCCTTCTGGAAGATTCGCTTTCTCCTTGTCAATAGACACTACAAAGCTGTGGACGTTAATCGATTTGTTCATGAATACATGGGAGGATCAAGTATGTTCCCAGAGATGGGATCAAACTCACATAGGGCAAGTCTTCTCCTCAGATGGACAGCGTAATAATTCTGAACTGTAGGAATCACCTTCTGTTCGCTCAGTAACTATGCGGCGAATGACTGCCTCAAGTCTAGATGAACTAAACATGGTCCCTGCCTGGAAGGCTTTTGGCTTTCCAAAAACTTCAATTGCCAGTGTTTCATAAAGTTCGATGCATTCAACCACACTCAAGCCAAGCCGACCGAGTAGGATGGCAATAATTCTGTGTTCGGGTAGAGTAAGTGTGAAGTACTTAATATCCGATCACCACGGCAACCGCATTCTTACCCTCCTGATGAAGTTCCTGCTATCATATCAAAATATTCGCATGGAAGTGTGTCACAGGCAATAACTCCATTTTCTACCAGACTTAACATTAGATGTCGCAATATTAACAACGAAGATATTCCGCGTATCCCGCCCCCATCTGTTAGCAGTAAGCGAGAAGTTCTAGACGGAGTCGCCGATGGGAGGTACCTAGAGCCAGAAGTCGAAGCTTCCTTCGACTGAATCGATCCACTAGCTGTGAAGATGACGTCTCGAGCCCACCTGTTTTGTTCGTTCTTTCCAGGTCATACCTCGGATCACGAATGCTTGATTCTTGTTCGATATTCGGAGATAAATTTGCACACTCCGATTGATTGGATATGGGAGAAATCAGCTCTGAATGTTCAATAAGAGAGTCCCCGACAGCCGGAGAAGATGACGTCTCGAGTCCACTGTCATCAGGACCACCGTCATCCCGCAGGTCGGTGAGAACAAATCCAAGTGTTTCTGGTGATTCCAGGGTTTCCTCACCGGGCTCGTCATCCGAAGGATTCGAGTCGAACACTAAGTCGCTTCTTCTGTCCAACATCTGACTTTCCTCATCGGCACAGGCTTGGTCAGAGTTACCGTCCTCCTCCCCTTCTCCATTATGTGGACCTGGAACAAACAATGAGATCTGTTGCATGTGCCAAGCCAAGTGACGCTCGAGACGGCCAGGGGAAAAGTTATCGCCGCAGAAGGGACATTGCTGCTCCGCCTCCATCGGCCTCTTACATCTATCGATGAGAATTTGTAGCTGAGCGGGTACGAAGTGGTCTGGATGGTGTGCCCGAATGTGGTCATGAATATCTGAACGGGTACAAAATGCTTGGTCACAGAAATTACAGTACCACTCCCGTCTATGCATCGCTAGTTCGTGCTCGAACCAGTCGCGGCGGCTATCAAAAAGATGGTCGGATTTGAGACATCGTTCAAATGTGCATACATATGGCCGAAGATCAATGAAGACATGTCTCCTGGGGAAAATATTACTTCTTTTACCGTCACGCTATTGGAATTGGATAAGAACCTACTTCCAAGATTGCTGACCGGTGACTCGAATGATGGAAAAACAAAATGGACACTCAAAAGGGTTGCCACCAAGAGCACCCTCATCTTTTGGTGGTGGTGGCGGTACATCAATATAAGACTGAAGTCCGCCATCCACTGACGAGGCAAAGGAGGTTTGTGATTGATCTGCCTCAGAGCGTGTGTCAATGGCAATTTGCTCTCTCTGTATAAAAGTTGAGGCCGTAGTGTCCGATATTGTCGTCGTAGCAATTGTGCTGGGACATTCTGCGCGGTTGTAGGCCAGGTTTTCATCCACCTGGGTCGTATTCTCCCAGTCATCGGTGGCTTGTTTATCTGTTGCTGAGTTCCGGTCAGTGGATGCGATATTCTTGGTCAGATTTTTCCGGTAGCCAGCTATTTTGACATGATGCCTCTCATGATACTTAAGAAGTTGCCGACGTCTGGTATTAGCCTTGCCAAAGCGGTCGACAAGATAATGTGCGGCGTCCGGAAACTTGTTACGTAAGTGTTGGATATCAAAAAATTCGAAGTGAGAGACATCAATGCTGTATATTGCCGTTAGTGTTTAGCTGCTCCAAGGATGCCCCACAAGGATAACACAGGGATGGAATTACGTTGAGCTTTTTTCAAGTCTATCTTTTGGTGCAGGATTCCGAATAGTAATTGAAAGATCGTATAGACACGTGATGACATGGGTAATATCAGTAATGCATTCATCCAATGCTGTGGACTTCGGCTCCGGTGATTCCATCGATTCTTCTTCTGTTGGTGGAGGTGCAAAGAAACTCAAATCCTCAAATGATTTTTGGACATGTTGGAGCTGCGTTCCATCCGAGATAGTTGTAATTGCTGAGATAGGGTTGATCATCATCTATCAGCTATTTAAACTTTGAAATCGTAGATTACTCACCGTCTTGTAAGTCACAATTCAGATTATCCAAGAGCTCAATAACCATTTCTTTGATCTCGGAGGCCTCGCGAAGCCGATGATCAAGAGAAACGCGGCCACTTCTATGCGCTCCAGCATTTTCAACCCACACGTTGAATCTTCCCAGTTGATTGACGAAAGGCACAAAATTACGAGGTTCGCACTTTCGTAGTAGTCTGAGTAGTCCGGTGAAAGATTCCCGGCAAGACTGATACATCTCAAGAATCCCCTCGGGGTCGTCAGATTTTGGAGGCATGGTGAATGGAGCGATATATTTTTGCGGAGGCTTAAAATATGGTGCGGGGTAGGGGAAGAATTTGCGTAAGTCTACAATCCCTAACCCACTCATCCACCAATCAATAAATCAGGAATACCCCGCTTTGACAAGTGGAGAATGGTCACCGGCGTCTCGTTAACAAACCTTCGCCACTGCTCCTCATGTCCGAGATCTACAGCCACATCATCACTGTCGCATAATGTCGGGCTTTGAAGTTGCTGGTCTCGTATTGGGGGCTTTCCCAATATTTCTGGAATGTCTCGAAGCTTATCTCGAAATCAGCGATATGAAAGACTTCAAGCCAGTTTTGAAACGACTCAATCGACAGCTTAAGACGGAGAAGTGCAAGCTCACCAACACTTGCAGGAATCTTGTTAATGGCATAGTCTCGACCGATCAAGCACACAAACTTGCCAGCGGAACCGGATGGGACGACCGCGACTTTCAAGATAAACTTCAGCAACGCCTCGGGTTGGAAACTGCTACAGTCTTTGTTGAAGTAGTAGGACATTTGTTTGAATCCCTGACGAAACTGAGCGATGAAGTTGGTCTCAATAGGGAGCAGAAGGTATTCCCAACCCTTGGAATGTGTCTAGGCGAGATGCTGATTCATTTCGTAACAGCCTATGCTGGAGAGAGTCAAATTTGCCCTCCAACAAAAAAACTACCTTACCATGCTAGAAGAAATCAGAAACACCAACACCGACCTATCTCAGTTGTCCAGAACCGCTTCGATTACCGCTCCAGCACTGCCTCGAAACTCCCTTGCAGCCGAAAACTACAACCGCATAAGGGAGCATGCACGAAGTTTATACAGTGTCTTACAAGAGCGGTTTCTACTGTCGAGATGTCTCTGTCGGGAGCCGCATAACGCGAGTTTACGGCTACATCGATCAGACCAAGATGAAACAAAACTGAAAGTGTTATTTGAGTTTGAGGATATTTCTGCCAAACGACGAACTTGGCGCGCCTTGGAGATTGAAGCGGTGGCATGCGAACTCCCAGCCAAAAGCATTCTGGCGAAAAATGTCCCAGAGATATTGCTCAGTGGTCCGAACGAGCTCGGTGGAACGGAAAAGCGCACCTTCAGGATTCCAGAAGGGATCAGGGAGTCCTGGGACACTGTCACTAGTAGGATCAAGAGAGCTCGCAGCCCATCGCGGGGAACAGAGTGAGTTTGAACGACGACTGTATGTATGTACTGCGTATAAACTGATATATGGTAGACCCGTAATTAAACCAAAGAAGATGGTCTCCATCAAAGATCCAGCTGAGACGAACGCAAAACAGCATACGCTTACATCCAAAGCTGAAATTGCGGCGAAGCAGATTCACGACTTGTGCTCCGCGATTGAGCAAGCAACGACAAAAGTTACGTCACAATCATCGGACAAAAGTTCAAATACTTACATAGGGATCCTTGTTGATGAAAGTAATGGGTTTTTGCATCGAATATATCCTCCAATAGTTATATCTCCCTCATATCTCTCAAACGCCATTTCACTTAGAGAGCTCCTTGTCCCGCAATTGCTAGAACCAAAAGTGCGATTAGAATTGGGATTCCAGCTTGCCTTAGCGGTGATGCAGTTACATGCGAGTGAGTGGTTGACCGAAAGCTGGGGAACGCAAGACATCTTTTTTCTCCAAAGATCTATTCGATGTCAAACGATTGATGGCCAGCTCATCTCGGTTCGCGAGACGGTAGTCGACAAACCGTTCGTCCGCCGCGTATTTGCTCCTCCATCAATACAGCAGTTAAACACTACACAAGCTACAACTACAAAATCTCTTGTGCAATGCAACAAAAGTCTCTTTTCCTTAGGTGTCGTTCTCATGGAGCTGTGGTTTGAAACCCCTATTGAAGGCCTTGGAAGCATCGATACCCACAGCACTATCAATGACAATTGGGTATATGAAACAGCGGAAAAGCACCTCGGAGAGCTAATTAGGGTTGCCGGCGAGAACTACGGCTTTGCCGTATCACGTTGTCTCAATGGACTCAGTCGTCCGTTGAAAGACAAGAGCTTGGACTGCCCTGCCTACAAGAATGCAGTTCACACAGACATAATTTGCCTACTAGAAAAAAACTTGAAGGTACATTGCAGTTCATAGACAAGCGGTACTTACTAATTTCTCTTCATTAGGCCTTTACGGATACAGATGATTGTACATATCATTGATCAGAATACCCGGGGGTTTTGCTAGAACGTTGCAAGGTGCGTGTACTGCACGTATGAAAGCGGGGTCGGATGCGGGATTGACCAACCTACTGTCCTCCCAATCTAGAAATTCTCAGAGACGTCCGACAGGTGGGGTTTTTCGTATTACTAGCGGTGATTGTTCATTGTTGAGGGAAATTCTGATTGGAGCATATTGTATCAATCTCAGGTTTCACTACAATCCCGAGCTGATTTCCTATTATACGTTTTCAGTGTTAGCTATTTGTATTTAGGTAGTGATAAAACAGAATGCAACAATATTTCATATACAGTCGGTGTTGACGGAACACTGGGCTTTCGCCCGAGAACATCGACAGGCATCGTATGATTGCTTGGCTATTACGTGGGTTGCCACTTTCAATATAGTTATCTTGACATCGTGTACATAAGCTTTCCCCTTTTCTCTTCTCACTCTTTAGAACTTAAACGGTTGACGAGTTTTCCACGCACACTGCAACACCCGTGTGTCAACAGTCGGCCATATCCATCTACACCTACTCATTGGCATACATACTCATGGTCGAAAGGTTGATTATCACAGTTGAATATCGGTGGTTTATCTCTTAGAACAGCACTCCAGCACTTCAGTCAATGGATTCAATTTCAGCAGGCAAAAAATCTATTCTCGGTAGTCCCGACATCGATCCCTGCATTTTATCGATATCGCGGGTTCTGTTTGCAATTACATTTCCCTGAAACCAGTTGCACTTTGATAACCCAAACGCAACACGTTGATATAAGATCGCAACGGGCGTCATTAGCCCTTGGTGAGCCGCTAATTCCGCTAACTGCACTGAAGCTATAGGGATCTTAAAATAATGATTCGGGAGATACAGGAGCTCGGAGGGGGATGAGATGATCGGATAAGATATCGGCAGAAGGAGCGATAGGAGCTAGCTAGATTAGCAGATTAGCAGGAAGGTGTGAAGGTAATCTCGGGACTAGCGGGAACCTACTGAGAACAGACTTCACTTTAGGTTCTCACCCCATGTCATATTGGATGCAGGGGTCACAACGGTCTGGAGCGACCATAGGCATTCGGGGTCCGACGTCACCGTTGCATCCTGGGTATGATTTCGGTGGTCCTTCCGGGACTGGTTTCGGCTGCCCTGGTAGTCTCGGAGTGTGGTACACTGCACTACAGGTACCTATAAGGGACTGGCGCCGACCGGAAGTCGGCATCTGGTGGTGGTGCCGGTGGGGAGCCGGGTATGAGCCTTAAGCAAATAAACGTATGACCATGAATCTAGTGGTAGTGGGCCTAAATACGAAATATATTAAAAAATAAAACGATATCCACCGCTTCCCAAAGCTCACCTCTATAAGTCATGACGTCATAGACTACAGGGCCCTGTAGGTATCAAGTCCAAGAACCATTTGCCCTGGTCTTAAACGGCCCAGGATTCTCTATCCCGAAATCATAGTCTGGTCTTAGGAGAGTGTTGCCCGGACGGGACGGACTATTAGAATGCCTGCGTAGATGTAGTATCTGACATATAGTTGCTGCTCCCATCCGACTCCACTGAGTCCGCTCTCACTTTAGTCTGTCATTGTCTGAACCCTTCTGCCACATATCCCAATTGAATCTCACCTCTCAAAATTACGAAGTCTAACGATATCAATATCTGACCGTGATGTTAGCCACCTTAGTGCTAACATATTTTAAAGTACACTTCGTCGTTGCCTAACGTAACGTATCACGATTCCGACACTTTATTTGATACACATCCCGATTCGGTTGTGATTCATGTCGTACGGGCCCAAAGCCGAGCTCTGCCATTTATTGAAATAGTAGACATACAAAACCCAAATAAAAGTTGTATCATGAAGTGTAAACCCCAAGGGTGGAGAAATGTACGGCCGACAGGCCGAAAGCTACATGCGAAATGAATTTTGCCAAGACTCCATCTGGATCCCAAGAAAGAATAGCAGCACTTTCTGCCGACCGGCAAAGCGGCAACAACTCCACGCAATACAAATACCGGAAGGGATCTGCCGACCTCCTCAAAGGTCTTATAAACTGTTGATGGCCTATTTTAGCTGTAACTAAACGGAATAATACAAGCAACACCCAAAGTCAAATGGGAATTAGCGACATCCGAAAAATTCAAAGATTGTGATGGAAAGCATAGAACAAAATTTGCAGCGGGTGGGGCGCACGTCCAGAATTCACAGTTGTGCACTTACCTGCAGAAAACTGCAGCCTAGTGACGAAGGTGATAAGAGAGGCTCAAACCTATATAGACTTTGCACCAATCTCCGTTATCTACCAGTAGCCATGGTAATCTCGCTGAAAATCTAGCGCCAGGTATGAAAGAATTTGACAGGCTCTAAACATTTATCTGGATTGGCAGACTACCAAATGAGGTTTTTCAGTTTTTCTCGTCCAGTCGAAGTTTAATATACTCGACGCTGCCTCAGAATATACAGTATTATTTCACCGTATCTGGTTTCTTTGTACTAGTAGCAAAACTGTTCGTGATGCCTACGGAAAGAACCGCAACCGGCCACCCATGAAAACGAAAAATCGCAATTTTACAACTACATAATTGAGAGAGCTGAAATTGAAAAACAGTCTTTTGGAGGATGGAGAAAAAGGTATTTTGTGATTTGGAAAAAAAAAATCGTGACATATACAGCTCTGAAGCAAAAGCTGCATGGGCCATAACCCACCTCACTTAGAGTACAGCTAAGTGTCTCTGCATTATATTCTCATCACTATATATCCGGATATTTTTTCTCCTTTGTCTTTAAACCCTTCTATATGTTGAGTTTCATATTCCAAAAGATGAGTTTTTATTTTGTACTGTAGATTTTGTAATTGTCACTTGATAGAAGCGCGGTTGAACGCATGGTGTTGGTGCATTTTCCCATTATCCAGGCTACTATAGCCTCATCTTGTAATATCGACAAATGAGATTAAAATTACTTATTCTTCACCATCTTAAATATCCAATTTCAAATTTTGAGGTCTCTCTATTGCGTTGTGGTTGAGAAACCGAACAATTTGTGTTGGTGATATTTTCGTGGAGCGAGCGCCCGGACCCCTGTCACGAACACTTTTGCTGAGTGTAGCATCGTAGGATGCCAAACAAGTTACATTTATGCGTCCATACTCCCAGGCGTGCTGGCTTCTATCCAAGTTCAAGACTTTGGGGCAAATAACAAGCAACGGTCTCTCGCGGTACTAGAAATAAACAGGGTACTATCAATCAATACAGTATGGCACACAAATGTGGTGGCACATCTGCGTGCATCATGCAATGCACAATTCACGACAGACAAGCTCCGTCTCACACAATCAAACCCCATGACACATATTCAACATGCTTTAGTTTCTCCATTCAATCTTGGGGGATTCTCAGTTGCAGGATGCCTGAATATATTGAGTTCCGAGTGGGCAATCGAATACTCGGCAGGATGACCCATCGGGCGATCGCCGCGGTGCACCTATATCGTACATTTCTGGCTGTAGGTTCGGGTCTGAAATTTGAGAGGGGTAATTCCGTAATTGGACGGGATTTATTCTCCCAGAAAACGTAAAGTGGAGCTTTATGAATGGCCAAAATGAACCAAACATTAGTACGATCTAAGATTATAGAAATAAGTGATGAGAAGTAATTCTCCCTCCTAGTGGATGCTCAAAAACAGTCACGTTGCCACCTTACAAAATTCCACCCAGAAAATAGATGTAGTGCCCTACAGCCTTTTAATGAACACTGAAATGTTTACAGTCAAAGATAACAAACCAAATATCCACACAACCTAACCCGATTATTCTCCTCCAAAATCATCATCATTTTCACTTTCATCTTCCTGCAGCTCCTCTGTGTCCTTTTCAACTTCAAGCTCAACTTCTGCGTCTTCTTCCTCTTTCTTTTGGGCTGCGGAATTCTCCTTGTCGAACTAGAGAGTACCTGTCAGATGGCGGTCTTACTGTGGGAATTTATGGCTTACTCGTCTGTTTATGGCGCCCAAAAGTAGTTTCTGAATCTGCAGCCAGTCATAAAAATCAAATTAGCACTCGACTCTAATGGCCTATACATAGGACGGGTAACCTACAACACCCCACATTTGCTTCTTGTCAGAAAGATCCTCCAGCTTACTTTGTACTGTAATCGCTAATATCAGCCTCTATACTCTCGGTCTATAGCTATGTGATATAGACGTACACAAACAGTCAATGTAGGGACTCAGGTCTTCGTCGTCGTCAAGTTTCTGAACTAGCTCTGTGGCTTTTATGTCGTCTCCAAGCTTAGCAAACTGGTATGACACGGCTAAAATCTGTCAGTATATAGTTTTCTTCTGTGGTGTAGATACCACGTGCCCTGGGCTCCATATATTTTAGCCTCCTTCACCTTAGCCTCCTTGTCTGCCTCATCCTCCTTTAGCTTATTCTTCTTTAGCTCGCCAGCATCTTTCTGCAGCTGGGCAGCAGTTTTCTTGATGACCATTTTCAGTTTACCCTTTGGTTCGCCTTCAACCTATTTATATCAACATCAAGCCTGTTAGTCGATACTTGTATGCTAGGCTAGTTTGGATCTTACTTCACCGTCGGTAATGATTATTATCAAGAGGGGCCTCGTCATGTCCTTGTGCACATATCCTTTCAAGATCTTCTGATACAGAATTGTCCCAATAGGTGTTGGGCCTTCAAAAGTCAAACACTTGATGAAGTTTTTGATTTTACCTGGAGTGACCCCGTCATAATCGTGACTGCCATTCAATGACTTCACGGCGGTAATCCCTTTTTTTCCATTACCGATTGGTGTAGCACGTGTATAGACCTTCGCAACGAGTTCCATGGTGCGTTCCAGAGTATTAACTCGGGTGCCGCTTTGTTCAATTTTCATAGACAGACTGTTATCTATAGATAATGTTAACAGCTATAGTCAATGGCTGGACAAACGTCGATGACTAAATAATAAAAGTAGGTGTAAACTCAAAAGTACATACCGACCAACATGACAAGGTCATATAATGTGAGGATTGCTAGCCCCAATGCGCCTTCTCGTCCAACGGCTTCGATATTTTTCATGAAGTTTGCGAAGGGTACGGCTCTCTTGACGTGGTCTGATTCAACAGATAGTTGTTTATCAGGTTCGTCATAAAATCGGAGGAGACCAGGGCGTAAACTCTTAACATAGTTAATAAGAGCGCTACTGAGTCCTTCCGCGGTGAAGTCGACAGTAGAATAATCCTTTGCTGTGTCATGATTGTAGTCGTCATTGCCGTTGCTGTTGCCGTCGCCGCTGTTGCCGTTGCTGCTACCGTTGCTTCTACCGTTGCTGTTAGATGTCATGTCGAGAGCCGCAAGTGAACAAGCAGAAGATAAGTATAGCTTCGAGTCTGAGAAAGTAGTGATCACATATTTACAGAGGTTCGTCCGATTCACATTATAAACATTGAACGATGTAAGATAGCTTGTTTGTTTTTCCTATCGAATTACCCAAATCAATGGAGCAGAGCCTCAATAGAACCTTGTCCGTTTGTATGCATGCTGTGAGAGTGGTGTTTTAAAGTATTTAGGCGCTAAATTCCTTGTGCATGTAGAGTGGAGTACGCCCCCACGAATGACTTGGTGCTCAATAACCCGCCGATAACACCCGGGACCAATCGTTAAGAAACACGAACTAAATACACAAATTGTGCTTCACCACCCTTTCCGCACATCTCCGCACACAATCTCAGACCGCCCAATCCGGATTTACGGCATGGAACAGGTTTTCATTATGAGAGTGCATGGTCTTCCAGTATGAGTCGTTTAGCTTTTGTCCCCTCACTCATGCAGGGCATCATATGCTTCGACTTTAGTTTAGAGATGCGGCTCTGGTAGTAGTGGTTGAGTAGTGGTAGGTGCTCTATGTTATGTTGAATTGACATCATTCCCTGCAACGATCCACACTCTCCGTGTGGGGGGTTCTGCTAGGCCCGCATGAGGCTGTACGGCTGATATAGTCGTGTTACGTTATACGAACCCACTGCGAAATGTAGCAATTTGCATGAATGCAACGCATAAGAAGCTTTGTCACATTCTAAATCCCTGCAACAGCCGGCTGCACTAATCCCAATCATTCGTCTCTCCCGACTCAGTGGCGGCTAATCAATATACAGACACTCTTGTTGTGGCAGCAGCTTTGGTAAAAATCGACTTTAGCACCCCCTCTGCTTAATTAATGAGACAACATCATGCACTTACAGAAAATCCATTTCAAGCGCTCCAATCTTTATTGCCTATCCGACATCCCTAAGACATAACTGGACTTGCGTCCTGTCATTGATCGGTAGTGTTTCCATTTGTCTCGGAGGTAGTCAATCATTGTACATCGGACGAACCCCTAAGACAACCTAGCTAGTGGATAGCTTAAAAAAGTTGTAGCGGTTGATCGGCATTCTGGCTGAGTTGTTTGGCATGTCTCAGTTTACGCACTCAACTCCTACATCGCGAGCTGTCTCATTACAGCCAATATGACGGCTAACCAACCACCTCGACGAATGCGGATGTTTCATCTGCATGTCTCACCGAGCAGTCAACCTCTCAACATATCAAGGCGCGTCTTCGCACAAAGTGTTTTATCCGTCTGAGCTTCACCTCGACACGCAAACGATGACAGAAACCTTCATCAACCAACGGCCGAAATTTTCATTCATCAAGACGGATGACTACTCCACGCCCTTCCAAGAAAACTTCGATTTTAAACCGCCACCAACGGGCAGGTTCGCCAGTTTCTATGAGCTCTCCCTTGACTCTTCCAGTCCGCCTAGTAAATTATTCGATGTGTACGATACGCAGCAGGGTAGCGCTTTTTCTCAGTTGAAGAAAATTCCGAGGGAGACACATTCGCCGGGAGAAGGGTTTGGGCCAAGGCTGGAAACGGAGAATCAATCTGACACGCCCATTCCGCCAACGACAGTGCATGTCGTGTACGGTAGCCCTATACATATTTCTTTAACTGGTGACTGACGCAATAATGAATAGAGAATTTGGAGGCATCAATTGGGCAATGGTAAGAATATATATTTACGAATATGATGACATCTGCTAAGATTTGTTCGCTTGCGCAGGATAGTTTGGCGGACGACCGGTTTGAAGGTTTTAGTGACCTCCGGGAAGAAATCAAAAAGCAACACCAGCGACAATTTTCATTTGGAATCTTTTTGGCAGCGAAAATCTGGAACACTGGATCGGAAGATTCGGCACTTTTGGTCCACCTTCCGTACTTAGGGCTTGGGGCGGACCCACCTGATTCCCAGGACGATGAGAGCTGGAATTTGTTCCAATACTTGGAATCGAAGGAACTCATTGGGGGTGGTGGAAATGACCTAAGATCGAGTCAGATATCCGTTCATCAGGCATTGTTTGCTAGTTTCAACCAAGGTATGTGAACTTTTTAACAAAGATGTGAGAATATACGAAAAATTTACGAAGGATAGATTTTATTATAATGGCTCGATCTAAAGGCGTTGGTAATATCACACGCAACATATTTCCTCAGCAGGACAGAGTTGGCGCATTCCATCTTTTGGTGAATATGGTTGCGGAGACATTGCGGGTTGACGACCGCAGGATACTGAAAAAGCTTAGATCAAAAGCGGCCGCATATGTAAGCTCCTGCTTCCGATTTATATCTCGGCCAAACTAATAACGTGAACAGGACTTTGAAGTTACAATCGACCAAGAATCTTCGGGCGACGATTCTGCAGCGAAAAAGGATCTAGCCCATATAAAAGCTGTCAAGCTCGTGACGGAGAACCAAATTGAGATATTGAGGGATCTGAAGGACTTGTTTCAGCGAGCCGGACCAGATCATATCACACCTAGCGTGTACAGCGCTAAGTACAATACCAATATGATGAGGATCCCAGTGATTTCCGGGAATGTTCAGCGCACGGATGAGCAATTGCACTATGTTGTGGCATCATTGGGCAAGACAATTGAAGAGAGGCAAGGATTTAACAAGGAACTTTCTGGCTTTATCAAGAAAATTGAAAAAACTCGGGATGGGGTATGATCAGGGATTTAAATTCCAGCCATGAAAGCAGCTGATTTGCAACACAGAAATCGACAGACAGCCTGCAATTTACGCTAGATGCGAAACTCTCAGAGCAGAAAGAGCTGGCACAAACCCTGCAATCTACGCTAGAGACGAAACTCTCAGAACAGCAAGACCAGGCACAAGCCCTGCAAGACGAAATTGCATCGCAAGGAAAGACGATATCAATATTTACCGTGCTGAATTTGGTCTTCCTTCCGCTCTCGTTTTTTACACAGGTAAATTCCAATTTTTCTTCATTGATATGGGCGCCGAAGCTGTTACTGATTACCGCAGTATTTTTCAACTAATAGTAACCAAAAAAGAAATGGAGCAATCGACGACTCGCTGGGTCTTTTCTGGGCAGTCACGGGTCCGATTACGGGAGTGATTGTCTTTGTCGCATTCGTTTATTTTTCGAGAAGCAATTACAACTGGCGTCAATATGGTAGACTTATGCAGGATTTGTTCTATTGGAAAGGCAGCCGGCGCCTACACTGGCTTCAGGCAAAGTCAGATATACAGGATCAGAGGCTATATCTCAAGCGACTTCCGAAGTACAAAATCAAAGCCGTCAGAAATTCGCCAGAAAGTACTATGTACCTCAAGAAACCGGAATTCTCTGAGGGTGACACGATGCTAACATTTACGGACTCCTCAACGGACATCTTCTGCTTCGATCAGGAAAACGGGTGGCTCTTATACCCTAAAGTGGACCGGTACAACTACCTGTATCGAGCGCATGCCAAGAACATCTTTCCTCCTCTCAACTCTCCGCCAATGAAAGTCAGCTGGAAAAGATCCCGTGTAGTTACCGAGGAAGCACCCTATCGATTTATGGGTCGATTTAAGATCACACCGACGGCAGGCGATGGGCAGATGGTAATAGGGCTGGAATGGGAGTTCAGTAGTGATGATGATGGACGTTCGGCAACGCGACGATGGGATACTAACAAAACCAGACTGGCTGGAGATTTCGAGTTCAGCGAAAGCGATACAGTGCAGGAACTAATCGTTGTCAATCCATGGGGAGGTAGTACAGGTTCGCAGAACCAATACAAGTTGTTCATGATTCCAGTACCTCCCGGTGAAGAGGTTCAGTAACATTTTGTCTGAGGTGTTCGGAAATATATGAACCGGGGGTCTAAGTTATTGTGAAGGATACTTTGTTGAACGGAAGGTGTTTCTGTTTTGCATATAATATCATAATTCAATGTTCACTTTGTTCTAATGGTTAGCGGTAAAGATGTTCGTGATCGAGACCCACATCAGTGATGCACATAGACGCAGAACCCGGATCAAACCTCCTGAGATGCCCGAAAGTAAAGTGAATCTAACGCTTAAAAATGTGCAGAGATGGTACGACGGAGCCCTATTAGCCCGCGGAACGACGCTGTCAGGCCGGATGTTCTACTACGTCAAGGAGCACTCACTCACTCGACTAACTCTACATGCATAATATCACTTGTGGTGTACGTCTCCCGCACATCTCTACCATGGAGATACTTGGACCATACGCACAGAAGTTATATATTGTGGATGTAATTGTGCATACTTTATTTATCACTAGGTCTGTCACAGATCACTGGAGTCATATAATCTCGATGCCCATGGTGGAAATACAGGGGTTTCATTACACATATAGACTTGGATTTATATTACCTCTATCTTTATTTCTATCTTCCTCTAACGCTCCCTCATTCTTAACTAGCTAGTGGACTCGCTCTTCCCCAGCACGTGCTTTATTCAATCATATACAGACATTTTCAGCGCTAGAACAGGCACGAAAGCAAAAACCGAAACGAAACAGTAAACGAAGCATAAACAGAGATGCCGCCTCGGGGGAGCGGAGGCCACCGCTGCGGCCGCCGCTCCACCTGGACTCTTGGCCGGAAGCCATTTCACTGGGTGTAGAGTCGAAAACATACAGAACTAGCATCAGTATATACAGGGATGCGGGTGGGCGGATTTTTTGATGCTGAAGGCGCTGCTTTGCCTAACCACTGCGCTCCGTTCCTCTTATATACCCCTTTCCTCGCTCCTGGCTTCCTCCATTCCCTTCCACGCTCAGGCTCTGGCTCCATCCTCGAGCTCTAGCTCAAGCTCAGGGTTTCGGCTACCTTCCTCCGTCCCTTCCATCGGCCAAATTGCTCGCCTCCGCCAGCCGCGGGTCAAAGGGGCTCGCCCCAACTAGCCGCCGGTCGATTCCCGCCCGGCAATTCGCTTCCACTAGCCCTCAGTCAAGCTGAACCATAGTACTGTGCATATAAATTATCAGCCGCCTCCCATTTCCGCCTTTCAACCCCACTACAAAACATGAACAAAATGCATACCACTTCGCACAAAAAAGTGTGCAGTCACAGAGCTAACATTGAAAGGTATCTGGAGCTTTGTTAATTAAAAGTTAAATTCGTGAGTAAGTGATGTTAGATGTCACAGAAAGTTGAGTGTCTGGTTGCATCATGGCAGGGATCCATTCATCGCATACAGTTGGTAGTAAAGGATGAGGCTCAACTTGTACTGCGTCCGAGACTAGAGGCTCTTCGGAGATTAAGATAAAAAAAAGCAATCTTCACGCTCAAATTGTTTGCTTTGAAAAACACTAACGAAGGAAATTGAAGAGTGGATTATGGCCAAATGAGCCTTCTTCAGAATATTAGCGGGTTAGTTATATGTAAACTGTGACTCCAAATAGCCTCAGCCTCGACCTTCATATACGTGCAACGAATGTGGCTACTACAGGGATGGGTGCACGGAATCCACCTAGCTCTGCCCCACTAGACCATTTTCGGCCCCACGATCTGCAGCGATACTCTTGTCTCGGAACCGGGCGGGCCTCCAGTCTCCGCACTCTGAGACTAACGATACTCTAGGGCAAAGTAGAGTACCTACTCTGCCCGGGGTACATAGCATGTACTAACTTTTATAGATTTCGATGGTGTGTATCTGCGTTTTAATACTATCTAAACTTTCTCTTTTCGCTAGTACTTTGAAACGAGCTTGCGAAGCTAAGTTTGGTTTACCAGAGCAGCATGACGAAACGTAGGGTGAACAGGACTATTCACGTAACAAAATCCATCCCCCTACTACTTGAGTATCATGCAATTATATTGGTTGAAGAAATATTGTTAAGACAATCCAGCATAAGCCACATCTACTCGAACACCAACACCCCATTCTTACAGCTGCCATCCAAACAACCTCCAGTTTCCCAACCATAGTGTAGACGGCAATGCTTGCGCTGCCCAGCCGCTGTCAAAATAGGCCACATTTCTGGAGGGCTAACACATACGCAAGACTAGGGCGGCAGTCGTGACTGGGAACTGAACAGAATAATAGAACATGGTAATTGAAGTTCGCGGTCATAGATATATATAATTCCAGACAAATCTACCGCGAGATACTCGGAAATAAGCGAACTGCATTCCGAAGGTAGTGAAATGGCTTACCACTGCTTGACCAGCGCTCGGAATAACTTTATCGCTTGGGAGATGCTATTGCGTCCTAGTACAATAGGTATCACTCGACCGACTGTACCCTGGACCTTGTAGATTTGCGGCCTATGTGAAACAACTCCATAGCCTGGCACGGAGAACCAAGGTTAGGCATGTGTCAAATACGTTCATGCATGAATACTTGATATAATATTACAAATAGTCATATACCTAAACACAACTTATTCCACCAAACGCTCTCTACCAAGCGAAGAAAATACAGTCCAAGCATTCAACTAACATTGTTTGTAGCTTCCTAATTTAAGTAGTCACCCATGGCACAAGTTTAACGCTGGGTCAGTTCTGCATACGGAAACACGAAATCATCGCCCCAAGCCGCATTAGGCCGCTTACTTTCTACGTCAGGCAGCCCACCTCCCTCGTCAGACTCACTGACATCGGACGGATCCGAGTCAAACTCCAACTCTCGTATTCCTTCGGACGTCTGGTATTCCTCATCAGAATCACCGATACAGGCGCCTCGAAAACTGGGGTTATTAGAATCGGTGTCGTCTTCTACTCCTTTATCATACCCTCTTAGAACAAACAGTGAGATCTGTTGCATATGTCGAGCTAATGGCGCTCTAACATACCAGGGGAAAACACTTCCCCACAGAAGGGACATTGCTGTTTTGCCTCCATAGATCGCTCACATCGGTCAGTGATAGTCTGAAGCTGGGCTAGTGTGGAAGGATCCCGGTGCCTTTCCCGAAGGTGGTCCTGAAAATCTGGGCGGGAACGAATCGCTCGATCACAATTGTTGCAGTACCACTCCCATCTGTGCGTCACCAGTTCATGCTCAAACCATTCGCCGCGGCTATCAAATAGATGGTCGGCCTTCTGACACCGGTCAAATGTACACACATATGGCCGAAGATCACGGAAAATATGTCTCCTGGAGGGAAATCAGCTCTCTGCGGACACATGTTAGGTCTTCTTGTGCCCAAAGTTATGTGAATGTGTTGAAACGAGGTACGAGCTAGCATGCGTCTGGGCACGAGACAAACCATTAAGTTGGGTAGATTGAATAGAAACCTACATCCACGACTGCCGGCTATTGATCGATATTATGGTAAAGCAAAATGGACACTGAAAAGGGTTGCCATCGAAAGCGCTCTCCGGGTCTGGCGGAGGTGGTATTTCGAGATGGGTATCAGGTCTACCAACCATGGTTGAGGCAAAAGAGGTATGTGATAGCTCTGTCTCAGAGCGTGAATCAAAGTGTGTGTCAATTGCATTTTGTTCCCTCTGCACAAACGTCGAAACTGTTGTTGGAGCTTCTGTTGTAGCAATCGTGCTAGGGCCTTTCCCGGGGTCGCTATGATCCTCGATAACATCGGAGGGGCCAGCTATTTTTTCGTGATGCATCTCATGATACCTGAGTAGCTGTCGGCGTTTGGTATTTGCCTTGCTACAGCGGTCGATCAAAAATTGAGCAGCACCCGGAAACTTATCACGTGAGTGTTGGATATCAAAAATTTCGAAGTGGGAAACATCAATACTATATAATGCGGTTAGTATCCACGGTTGATAACGACAGCACTACTGGGGTGTGATTACGTTGAACATTTTTGGAGTCTATCTTGGGGTGCGGGATTTCGAATGGTGATTGAAAGTTCATATAGGCACGTAATAACGTGGGTAATGTCTATTAGTACTGAGTGAAGAGAGAAGGAGAAAGACATATATACAAAGAATATTCGGTATATCTTTGGGTATGTTAGTGCCATCCTTTGCTACCCTTGCCACCTAATATGCAACAATGTGCTTCCGGCGATCTATCATAACCGCCTCCGGATATCCTAGACTCCAAACTTGCATAGCCATGAGCATATCACAATCCGACATGCTACAAAATCACAGCAGCTCAACTGTATTTTGAATACCAATGTCAGAGAGAGCTGACTAGCTGTGAATACCACTTGAAGCAGCGCATCCTCAAGGCGATATGAGGGTTCCAATACCCACAGCGACCAGTAACCATCAGAAGCGCTTATACGAGGAGTGCAGTGTTAACAATGAGTTTGTACCAACTTCAAGGATTTCATTTGGGACCTGTGCTTACACAGAATTGTACCGTCATCTTGTTATATAGTATGGTTATTCGAGGCCGAGTAATTAATTTAAGCCAACAAATTTCGACGCTAGCTTGACAATCAGACATTGGCCCCCGGAGATCTCGGTGACAACTGTTTGTGAGTACTCCGGCAGTCTAATGAAATTTCTCCTGTACCAGTACCCGACAGCACAGCCCGGGCAGCTGAAATATCTGCTGATTATTTGGCTCTTGACTTGTCATTTTAGCTCTCTACTATCCGTAAATTAGTCATACGGCTCTTATGCCTACACAAAATTTGCCACTCTCAAGCGGCCATCTCAAACTTATCTGCCAGTACAGTATACAAATCAACTTCGACCTCAGAGCCCGTCAATGCAAGACTAGCTTTGCTAACTCCTAGCCCGCTATAACCGCGTATCGTGAAATCTTGCTCAGGTATACCTGGATGCACTTAAGAGCCACAGCTATGGTTAAAGCAATAAAAACGCAGAGAAGATTTGTGATCACTTTCTCTCTATCATTTGGAGGCGAAAATAATCCATATTCTTTGACCTCGCGCAGGCTTAGCATAAGTAGGTAGATGTGTATCACCCACACACCGCCTCCGCTTCATGGCTACAAATCTATCATCCGGCCTCTGCGTAGGTCATGATTGTCAGGAGATGAAGTATCTTTCTGCGTGGCCCTCGGAAACTTTAAACTTCGCATAAATAGATCCGATTGGCACGTGGGAAACTCGGCCCGATCCCTGTCTCTCGGCAATCTCAAAACCGGAGACTTTAGCGCATCCGGCAACATCCGCTCGCCTATGTAAAACATAACCCGTTCAGATTTTAGCATGTGCCGATCGGTGTTAAGTGGGTGCTGATGCCTGTTCCATGTTGATTACCACGACCCCTGCCAACTCGACTCTTTTCGTCACTACCACCACAATAAACTTCCTCTCCCATTTTGCGTCGTGCCTATCTCCAACCATCACTCGATTCTGGTACTGCTTGCAATAAATTTATATATCGCTCGGCCCACGGTATAAGGCACAAGGCATGCCGGTAGGGCTTAAGGCATATGATAGTGCATGGTACCTTTTGTATACCAAAAATGTCTCTTGAAGATAGACTTCATAAAGAATCATCACTTCAATATGCAACACACACGGTTTTGTGGTGTATACATTGCGGATACACTAAATATTAAACAGATCCATTCGAACAACGGTTTCCTATGATATGCAACTAGGAATTAGCTTGCTAGATTCTATGCAAGCTTCTGATACCGACTACTTGTATGTAGTGCGCCGACCACTAGGTGAAACTTGAGGCATTGTTTAGCAGTGTCCCAATGCCTCTTACTTACACTTACATAATGACACTCTGCCGGGGACCATAATTAGACATACAGTGTTCGTTCAAACTTCTACAAACCCAAAAATGAGGGCCTATGAAACTCCATAGCAATGTTTCAGTGCATGCAACTCATATATATAGGTCTACGGTTTGCAGTGTCTGCGGGCGGTGCGGGGTTCCGGCGGTTTTTGAACATGTGATGCCGCGCCTTATTTCTTTGAGATCGATTTATGGTCAATAAGACGTGGGGTGAGGGGCAAGTGCGATTGGAGTGGAAGTTCAATCATGGGGAATGTTTGGAAACGCGACGATAGGTACCAAGAATATGAAGCTCGCAGGGGATTCAAGCTCTGTTGAGAGCAATCACCAAAGAGAATGAAAGATGCTGATAGTCTATCTTACAAAGAGAGAATAAGATAGACATAAATAAGAAAACAGATAATAGCTGGAGCGAAGCTCCACTCAGGCCCAGAGGCTCGCGGGGAGATAGGCACCGCGCCAAGCCCCTAATATAATGCCCACCTTAGTCCAGACGACCAGCAAGCTAATCTAGTGTCTGCATTAGTTCCGTCGGCCTTCGGGCTAAATCCTTAGTCAACAAGCTCAACGGAAGTAACGTAGAATTTTCCGTTTGGCGGCATGTGCTGGGATTGTTTTCAAGGAGAAATTGAGAATCTATGCTAAATGACTGCGGGAGTTGATAGGAAATATTATTGGTGGCCAGACCATGGATGATAAAAGCGATGGCACAAAGAAGGATGATACGTTGAAGCGAGCGCACTACCTCCTCAGTTGTAACTAATAAGTTCGCTAAGACAGACTTACTTGGTGATAGTATCGCCAGCTTCGACAAACCTGCCACCTGCGACACATGTGATAAATAGAGGATGGGGGAGAAGCAGAGAATACTATCTACAAGTTGCCATACTGCAAGTGCTTCGAGGAAGAGTGATTGAACGGATTGTGCCTGCAGTACGTATTAAGAAGTACATGTATTGGAGTCAACGTAAGTGGAGGGAAAATCTGCTTAAATGAGAAAGAATTTTTATTTTGCGTCTAACACCACAATTAAATATCAATCGTTTTAATGTCAGTGGTAAAATATTGATAGAGATAAAGACTACTAACATCTGCGACATCCACGTAGTCTCGGAACTCATACCTCTCTATAGATACTCCAATTATATTTGTAGAAATATTTGGTGTAGGGAAGACAACTTCAAATATGGTATACCCCACCGCTGGGTATTCCTTTTTCCGCCATGATTCCTAACCGCCTGGACTGCAATATGTCCAGTTACCAATAAATCTCTCTGAGATTCCCGAAAGTCACGCGTATCTCCGTTCGAAGGTATGGAGATAGCGCAGCAAAGTTCTACTTGCGCACGGAACGACCTCGTCGGTCAAGAAGTGCTATCTCACCAGTAAGCACTCGTGCATTGAGCATCACTCGCTAACTGGATACCTATGACTATTGCATATATAGACCGCCTCCCGTACTTACGGCTTATGGGCTTCAGCTGGACAGATGGGGGTCATGATCTCATGATGATGATGGTCGATCCAGACTCAACTGGAGATGCCAGCTGAGTGCGCATGCATGCATACAAGGCATACTCTGAATGTCGTATATAAGATCACACGAACTCCTGTAGTTTAGAATACAAGCTTCTCTAGCAATCAGTATTTCAACAATGGCTAACCTAACTTTCGTTTTTCAATATTCTTCATCTATAGTCTGACTGTACGCCTATCAATCAACTTTCTTGCGCTGATGACAGAAGCTCATGGTTGAAGGTGGTTCAACCTCGGCTTGTACGCGACGGACTTTTGGGACCTTCGCGTGACAACTCACGATGCTTAACGAAACAACCCAGTTGAGCTCCATTGTACTTACAGATTTGCCAGGCTATCCAATATTTAAGAAACGCAACGGATCGGTAGATTAACTCCTCTGGATATATCTGGTCTGACGTTTGCCAGGGTCGCCATAGATCGAAGCATGGAAACTGGAAATGACTAACAGCAGCTGATTCATTCGCCAGATTCATGAGTATTCAACATATTGATTGATTTGGGGCTTCCCTAGCGGGTAAAATTCACGGACGACTACCTGAATTCTTCTGTATCATCGGTAATCACTTTTAGTTATTATTTATCATACACAACGCTGACGATCTACATCAGCGGTTTTGTGTGTTCCTAGTGCTCCAGGGCAAGCCACAATACAATTTCTAAGTCCGAACATAGCTCAGAAGCGACAAGGTGGACAATTGTGCGAGAGGCGCGTTATTGTTGAGATTGAATCAGATGTGGACTGAGGTGCTAACCCATCCGAGCTATCTTCTGTAGTACGCGTTGAGATAACTACAATCATCGGGGACAATTCAGTATCTCTCAAGTACATAGCAACATGTGGGTGATCATTTAGGCACAAAGTGGTTCGCGGTTAGCTCTTGTGGAACTAGCTGCCAGATAAGCGAAATCATATTTAGCGTCAGGTGGGGTTTGGTAGAGTAAAATAGCGACCGTCAGATAAGCGATATGCCGAGTATTTTAGCTCCAGAACTCTGATAGCGTAACCAATGCTGCGTATTCATATTACATTATTTTCAGCCCGGGAACAACAGTTCCTATTATTAGAGTCTGTGGTCCTAAGAAATTTTTTAAGCGAAGAGTTATGATTTACCACAGATAACATTAATCTTGGACCGCGAGTAGTACGAGACTATAATGTATGACGATGTGGAGAGAGCTCTGAACTCGATCACTATCTGCCATATCTGCTATCTCCGATTACTATCTATTCCAATGTTGACTAATCACATTGATCTCCATCCTGATCAATCTCATTTCTTTTGACATCTCGCGTTATCGCTATCTCATCTGCACCCCACCATCTCCTTGTAAGAACCGCACGTTGGATGTTGTACAGAAAATGATCGAGGGAGCCAACAGAACGCAATCATGACTTGAGACACGGAAGAAGCTACGCACATATAACTTTGCCCAGCTGGGCTTGAAATTTCATCCGATTACTCGTTCTGTGGTCAGTTGTGCCTGTTGGTGGTAAAATTGGCAAAGGGTGGCAAGGGTGGTACGTACTAGCATACCTAAAAGCTATAGCTAATGATTCTCGGTATATACAATCTTTCTCCTCCTCTCTGCTCCCTATACCATAGTCTATACATATACATGCACACGATTCCCCCCTTCCATATCGCAACAGTGCCTTGTTTAGAAACGTTCTGCCTTGTAATGCCATTACTTGCTTAAGGTTAACAAAAGGTTAACAAATCACTGCCTTTACCGGCTACTGAGTGCATATCTGAATTGTCGATAAGCAACCGCTCGGCAACTCGGCAGTGCACATCCCTTATGTGTATTGACTTAGGATTCGTAGGGCCTGAGACATCGAGTGCAGCACTACGATACGCAGGCACTCCTCAGAGTACCTGTCACTGTGCCCTTGTGACTCCTTGGCCATAGAATGACTCTACATCGATGACACGATGTAGCAACGTAAGTAACGAGAAACTCGGGGACCATCGGGGACCAACATAACGACGTGTTCGATGTGAGACACAGCCGTACGGTCTGGGCAGTAATGCAAGATATAGGTCGATTATTGGATTGACTGTTTTGTTATTAAGGCGGTTGGCAAGGCGAATATAGGAAAAAGTAAAAATGAGGCGTATATTGGAGCGTTTGCGCAACTGCAGTGCTCACCGGCAGTTTAAGTTGCAACGAGGCGCTGTCTCTTAATAGGGTTATAGCTCAGAACTGCGGGCCAAGGACAGCAGCATATCAAGCATCGGCCATGGCAGCTTGCATAATCCTTCCTCTATCTATAGTGCCAGAAGTCAGTGACATATAGCAGACTTATACAACAAGCTAAGTGAAAAACTAAGTCTTTTGATTTTTTCATTATCGAGGATTTGCAGCTTGGAGTGTACTTAAAACCCAATCTAGCCAAGGAGAGAGAATGTCTCATACTTATATCTCCGTTTCCTAATTCCGGCCTAGTGGGTGATTTTCACCTATGAGATATATATATGTTTGGTGGACCCCTGCTGGGTTCCATGCATGCAGTGCGCACTCGTCACGAAACCAACAATTCCTCTAGCCTCGTACCCCGCCCCTTGATCTCACATGATTTTATACTAACTGAAATGGTAAGTCTGATCCAATTGGGATCATGAAAATCTCTCACCTTCCTTACCCTTGCCACACTATTCCCTTTTTATCACTTCGACATTCATCTCAGCGCTTGCCGCACAAATATGGCCTCAAATTGGCCTTGAATCAGACTCTCAATTGCACTAAAATGAAAATGGGAGTGACAAATAGCAAATAGTGTGCTAAGGGAAGAAAGTTGTGAGATAGAGCCTGGAGACCTTACTCCACACAAAGTTCACAGGTCAATCCGGTTAATATTTCAACACCATGGGTTCGAACGGAGTATGCACACAAAGAAGAGTTTTAGTGAATAGAACTAAACTTTATATGAGGGACTAAGCAAGTTGGGGAATATTAGTGGCGTAAAGTGAACAACAGTAAACGGGTCAAGTTGGCAACAATTCGATTCAAGCTGACAATATCCCAGATCGAGCTGGATCAGCTGTGGATTAAGGCTGCAGTGAGTGCATATGTAGTGGAATTCTGTAAAATAAACTCAGTATTGACTCAGATAGATGTAAGCTAATAGCCTCAAAAAGCTCAGCTTTCTGAAGGTAGTTTAAATTTTTGGTAGGGTGATATCTCCAGATCCTTTCCTCTCAGTTTGCTTGATGATTTCAATTTGAATCAGACTTACCCTTTCGGATGGTACGAAATTACATGGAATCAAGAGCTAGGGTATGAAGCCAGTCTTGAAGTAGACTCCCAGTTATGTACATATGCACTAAAATGGAAATGGTAGTGGCAGAAAGGGAATAGTGCGGTCACGGAATAAAGTTATAAGAAAGTCTGGAGACCTCACGCCACACAAAGTTTCCAGGTTAACCCAGTTAAAATTTCAACACCATGGATTTGAGCTAGGTTTGTACAGAAAGAAGAGTTTAAGGGAAAAGAAATCAATTTTATATAGGACACAAAGTGAATTGGACAAAATTTGTGGTGTAAAGTGATTGAGAGTGACCGGGATATACTGATAATGATCTGAATCAGGTTCGAGTTAAGGCTGCAGTGAGTGCAAATGTGGTGGATCTTTTTAAAAAAACTTGGTGTTGACTAAAGTAGCTGTAAACTAATACCCTCCAAAAGCTCAGCTCTTTGGAGGTAATTTGAATTTTTGGTGGAGTGATGTCTCCAGGTCCTCTCACCTCACTTTTTCATGATCTCAATTTGGATCAGACTCATAATTTAGGTTAGTATAAAATCGCGTGAGATCATGGGCCGGGGTACGAGGCCAACACAAATATACATTTGAGAGCCTGATTCGAGTCCACAATTCCTCCAGCCACATTGTACCGATAAGAATTGGGGAAGGTCAAAGTCTCAGCTGAAGTCGGCACAAAACTCAACGTTGGTACCCACTCTAAGAGTGCGGCGAAGTGCGTACTTTACCCAAGCTAAACCCTTATTTTCTGTTAATATATATACATGCTGCACTTGATTGCATCCTTCCAGGTTCAGCACATTCCAAAAAAAACACAAAATTGGCCACCGCTCGAGAACGACCCGGCAGATTCACATCTCCAAGGGGCGGCGAAGCCGCCACAGTGCTTATAGCGGTTAAGAAAACTGGTCTTGTTCGCTTCATTGGCCGGCGTAGAGTACCCAGTGACCATACCCTCACTCCTAACACCAGTAATAACAGGGTGTAATTTGGATATGTACGTACGAGACCTCAAAGCCTCGATAATACTGACATTTGGTGACTCGAAATAAGAAAAGAAGATATCTAATAATGCATTGATCCACAGCGTGTGGCGCATCCCTCACGCAGGACGGTCTCAAGACGGTTAAAAATAGCCCTTGAACACATACAGACTCAAGGTAGCCAAGACTGCTGCGTGCTCTTCGGCGCCATTCATTCCAGATCATTCCAGGGCTATGCTTAACCCTCATCGAACAACGCATCGGTTTTTGCCAGGTTTAAATGTAGGGTCGTCTCAGTACCCCTCCAACCCAGTAAAAGCAGTTTCACATTCCTCTCACTACTTCATGCCAGGGTGCGCGAATAGCTTCGAGCCTGACTTTTCACCACTAATCACATACACCATATCTAACAACCCCCGACGACAAGATTGACCGATAACGCTAATCCTTTCCACGAATCTTCAGAGAAATCTCAAGCTGCGGAGGTGACCAAACCTGTATATATACCAACACGCATCCTAACGGTGTATGTCGTCATCTCGGCGACTCGATTCGAAAGGAGCGGCGACTGCGGCTGACCACACGAAAGGCCCGAGGGTGTCAAAACACAGGCATTCTACACAACCAAGTGCTGCGACGATTCTAAAACCTACTTCAGTGAACAACCGGATGCACAACAGTGACGCTTCTTCGGCAGGAGATCCTTACGCTCGCTACATTGATCGCCCAGTGGCTGGGCTAAAGTGTATTCGAGTAGCCAACGTGCCGCTAACCTGGAGTAAAGAAGATGTCTATCAGGTGCTTGATGACATAGATCGGCCATTCAAAGGTCACAAGCATCAACTTTCGCTCTTTCCAGCATGTTCGGGTGCCACTCAGACAGCACTACTTAACGTTGAGATCTGTACGAAGTTCTTTCGGTGTATTCCTCCAAATAGTTATTATTATCTGGAGGTGCCAGCGACGTCTACCAGCGCCGAAGTACACCTTGTTATCGATTACCATTTTCATGATTTGACGCCGTTGAACACCCCCGAAGGCAAAATAGTTGCAGAGTTAGTTCTACCTAGCGCCACTATATCCCAGGTTATTGACACTGAACGTTTGTAGTGTAATTGCCGTAACCGGCCTTGCAGGCCATGCATTTGGGTCCTGGAGAAGCAGGGAGACCCATCAGATGTGGCTGAAAGACTTCCTGCCTGAGCATTTCAAGAACATCAGAATCATGACATACGGTTATGACAGCTGCATTATCAAGAGTAGTGGGAGCAACCCGAGCTCGAGTCTGTCTGACTATAGAAGGAGCTTCATCGAAGAGTTAGAAAAGTCGAGAGCTTCAGATAAGGTATTTGGATTTCCGTCGGTACAGTCGAATGTGTGAACTAAGCCGCATATTGATATTTTAGAACCGACCCATTATATTTCTAGGTCACAGTTTGGGTGGAATTTTGATACTACAGGTCAGTTTGAATAGCCATTTATTTATTTCACCCCTCACAATGACTGGTGGCAGACATTGGTAGAGGCAAAGCGCAACCCCCACCACAGGTCAATCCTCAGTTCAACACACGGAATATTCTTCTTTGGAACGCCACATCAAGGTCTTCGTACCGAGGAATTGGAAGCTGTGGTCATGAACATAGAGCCATACAGCGAACGAACTAAATTGATCAAGCTGCTGAGGGAGGACTCCGAATTTCTAGAATATCAAAAGGAGGAACTCATACGTATATGGAAAGATTTTAAAGGTAAAGTAGTCAGTTTTTACGAGACAGTGAAGACACCCACGGTCAGAAAAGTACGTATTTCAACTCAACAGCTTTTCCGCTTCAACGCTTCCCAGAGCAAACCATAACTTATGTTCGTTAGTCAAAGTCGGGTGGTCTGGTGAGAAGTAGCTCTGAGGTTCAGATGGTGAAGGAATTTTCTGCACAGTTATATCTATCGTTCGAGTACCGGATCCCGATTAATAAAAACCACACAGATATGGTGAAATTTGCCTCCCCGGTGGACTCGGAATATTTGTCAGTTGTAGCACACATGAAGGAATTTATTGGTATGTAATCAGTTTATCACAGAAGTCTGGTGTCTCGGGCCTAGATTTTTAGCTTCGCTTGCGAGCTCACTTGGCCAATTTGCTTTTCTGTTGAGGACGAGACAAGGGGCTTAGATTATAATGTCACGGCTGACGTCATAAAGTACCGTTTCCCACTGAGGAAAACCTCCGGTCTGAGATGGAGAGTGTGAATACATATCAGGTTTTTCAAATGCTATCCGGAATTGATCAAGAGAAACATAGGAAGACAATACCATCTAGGCATTGTGACCGGCCAGACTTCTATTGGATCTTTAAAGATATGGACTTTCAGCAGTGGTATAATGGTACTGGTCATCAGGCGCTGTGGTTATCTGGGCGACGCGAATGCTATATCGATCACGCCTCATCGCATATTGTCGATCTAGCAAAGTCTAAAGCCGCCGGAGTACAGCATTCAGTATTGTTCTTTTTTTGCTCAACTGCGGCTAGAGAGGATTCGATTGTGAGAGTCTTTGTCCACACACTCCTACAACAAATCGTCTGCAACTTGCACTCTCAAAAGCGGATATCGTTTATTACTAAATTCATTGAAATCCTTCTCCAGTCAATTCTTACTCGGGAGCTACCACATGATAAGGATTTGTGGCGGTTTGAGTACGTGTATTCACAAAATCCAACGATAAGAAAAATTCTCGATGCAGCGTCAGATAGCGATTACTGGGATGCTCTAAGTAAGGTCTTGCCTGCTGAAAATGGAACAGAGCTGTGTCTCATTGTCGACGGGTTGCATGAAATCGGACACTGCCAGGGCTTCATTAAAGGACTACGAACGTTCGTGTTGAACCTGCAAAAGAAAGTTACTAGGGTTAGATCTTTATTCACAAGCCGACCGCAAGTTGGGATCAAGGCTGAGATGGAGCGAATTCCCTGTATCGAATATGATGCGGAAAGAAAGGGTTGGTTCCTACAAGTTTTCCCCTCTTACTCCGACTCCAGCTAAGAATAAACGCAGCATGTCTCGATACTTTGCGTTTCAACAACACACGATACGAAAAGATTTCGAAAGAGCATGAGGGATCACTGCAGTGGCTCTGGGATAACGAACAGTACCGGCGATGGTCAACATCTAGGAAATCCGGTCTATTATATATCCAAGGAAAGCCTGGAAGTGGAAAGAGTACCGTTACAAAATATTTCAAGCAAAACCTTATGAGACAGGTACCAGATAATACGATCATTGCCAGTTTCTTTTACAGTTTTAGAGATGGTGAACGGGGAAAAAGTCATTACAATATGCTTCGGTCAATTCTCTATGATATTCTAAATCAAGATGAGTCCTTCTTTTACCAATTCCAGATGGAATATCGCCGGTATCTGGCCTTATTAAGCGAACGAAGAGGTGCCAATCTCACTACATGGCACTACCAGTCATTGAAGAGAATTCTTCTCTCTTTGGGAAACGACCGAAGGGATGAGCGTCTTTATCTTATTATCGATGCGGTGGACGAATCCTATGAGGAAGACAGAAAGGACATTCTCGCCTTGTTGTTTAAGCTTTGCTCCAAAAACTCCTGCACTGTGAAGGTGTTCGTCGCAAGTCGGCCGGTTATGGGGTTCGAAGACTCCGCCGATGAGTCCGGGTCGTTATCGTATCAGACCATTCGGATGCAAGATATGAACAAGCGTGATATACAAAACTTTGTCACCTCCTTCCTTCCTATTTTTGATCTACCAGCGGATACTCTCAGAGAAGCTACGGAATACATTGTTGAGCATGCTGACGGAGTGTTCCTATGGGTGCGTTTGGTTGAAAGTGTACTTCGCAAATATGCCATGACTGGATGCACCAAAGAACAAATATACGCCATTCTTAGGAGCCTTCCAAGTGAGCTCGAAGGACTCTATAACCATATTCTTAGGGACCTATGCAGGGGTCATGACGCGGATATCCTTGATGGGATAAAGATGTTTGAATTTATTCTGTTCGCCTGTCGCCCTCTCAAAGTCCCGGAACTAGAGCACGCTCTCGCCATCCCAAGCAATTCGGATGCGACAGTCGATTCGTTGATTGAATACTTCAAGAGGAATAGAATGTGGGGAATAAAGAAGCAAATTGTTCATTGCGGACGAAATCTGATAGAAATCAAGGATCACGGTATTATATTCTTCGAAGACCTTCATTCTTAGTCTAACATATCGATAGATGATAGTGTTCAAGTAATGCACCAAACCGTCCGAGAGTACTCCCTTCGAGACAGAGGATCTGTGGCGAACTCCAGGTTCAGGATGAGAGAAGATGATGTTCAGATTAAGATATCCATAACCTGTATCCGCTATCTCATCTTGTTTTGCACTACACAAACAACTCCCGAGGGAAAGCACTTCGCACCAGTTCAGTCCTGGACATCAAAAGACTTCAAGGGCTATGTTCAGTATCTCAACGAACGACCATTTATTAATTACGTACTAAGCCACATCAAGGAGCATATACGCAGGTGTCCGCCTCGTGGAGCCAAATACCGTTCCTATATCATTTCGCAGCTGTTGGAGGTATTAACGGCCAGTAGTCCCGCTTTCTATTTGTTAGAGAGTTGGGTTGGGCCGCATCTAGGCACGTCGCTCCCTCATCTATGTCAGCGAATAGTCGCAGAGGACTTCAGGAACAGAATTTTATCGGATGCAATAGAAACCGGATTTTATCAAGTGGCCAAAGCAGTATTGACGGCTGGATCTCAAGTCGAAACTCAGTTACAAGGCAAACCGCTCTTAGTCGCCTGTGCTGAGAATGGACACACGGACTTAATCCGATTGCTGCTTGAGCACGGTGCCGACGTCATGACTAGGGAATTCGACGGCCAGTGCAGAACAGCTTTACACTACGCATCGGAAAATGGACACCAGGCAACGGTCCAGCTGCTACTTGAGAAGGGTGCCGAAATCGAGGCAAAGGTATCCGCTGATCGGGATAGAACAGCTCTGCACTATGCCGCCGATAACGGTCACGATGCCACCGTAAGACTGCTAGTTGAAAATGGTGCCGATATGGATGCACGCGAATCTGGCGACAGGTGCAGAACGGCGCTTCACTGTGCAGCCGCGAACGGGCACGGGGCCACTGTCCAGATACTTCTCGAGAAGGGTGCCGACATCAATACGCGGGAATTGCGCAAGCGGGGAAGAACTGCGCTATACTGCGCGGCGAAGAACGGTCACGACACTATAGTTCAACTTCTACTTGACAACGAACCGAACCTTAATTTCAATTCCCGAGCGGAATTACAATGTGCCGTTAAGAATGGGCATGTTGCTACAGTCCAGGTGCTACTTACCCAAGTTGCCCGCTTTAGGGACTATCGATCACAAGCAAAGGCGCTGCGCAGCGCAGCAATGAATGGGTATGAAGCTATAGTTCGACTGCTACTTGAGAGTGGCGCGGATATCGACGCACCGGATAGTGACGGCCGGACGGCGTTACATCCCACATCCATGAACGGACACAAGACTAGCGCTCAGCTACTGCTTAAAGAAGGCGCCACGATCGACGCCCGTGATAAATATTTGCAGTCGGCGCTGCACATTGCAGCTCAGAACCGGGAATGCGAAGCGGTAGTCCGACTACTACTTAAGAGAGCCAACATCGAGGCCAAAGATTGGAAAGGGCTGACGGCACTACACCTAGCAGCTAGCAGCCGGGGGTGCGAAACAATTGTCAACCTACTTCTCAGGAAGGGAGCCAAAATCGAAGCGAGGACCAAAGACTGCCTGACGCCGCTGCACATTGCGGCATGTAGCCGAGGATGCGAAGCGATAGTTAAGCTACTGCTGATGAAGGGCGCCGACATCAACGCTAAGGACAACAACCGCAAAACGCCGCTGCTCTGGGCAACTGAAAAAAAGCACGAGGCTACAAGGCAGCAGCTTCATCAGCATGGAGCCAGGGGCGACCGCCACGGAACGGCTCTTCAGCGTGCGCTTCTGTTGTTTTGCTGTTGTGGTCTGGACAGGATGTCTATGTCGGTATGATGCGGAGTATAGTGTTCTGGCTTGTATGGAGGAGGAGGGTGCAGTCTTTTTTGATTGTTTTGGAAGTGTACATTGGTGGCCGAATGAGAGGGAAGGGAAAACGAGCGATCGGAGCTCTTTTAGGGAAGCAAGGAGTATGATTGTCAATATAATATGAAGAAATGACGTGACGAACTAAGAATCGGCCTTTATCGTTTCCTCAGATTTGAAGTTAGCATTAATATAGTTATTACCTCGCACGCTTAATTGCGATTGCAACCGGAACCACACAAAATCAATATTCGACATTCCGCAACACTACTTAATACAAGTTACGGTGGCGGCTTCGCCGCCCTTTGGAGGTACCCAGATAGATCATCTCCAGCTCAACTCCCAGGTATACCTTACCCCTGGCTTTCAAGTGCTTGGAGGGTACCAAAAGTTGGGCACAC
>Ga0307515_10000603_pt1 | contig 83775 bp, 94 predicted proteins | sample 17_EM_MG_FD_194513 | JGI IMG/M metagenome (GOLD analysis project Ga0307515, IMG submission 194513) | Populus trichocarpa ectomycorrhiza microbial communities from riparian zone in the Pacific Northwest, United States - 17_EM | ecosystem: Host-associated > Plants > Roots > Unclassified | place... | reverse complement strand
TCCCCCCCTCCCCTCCTCCCACGCAGCAGCTAACATACCCCAGTCCGACACCGACCTAACGCACCTCCTCACCCGCCTGGGTTCCAAGCAAAGCGTGCAATCAGTCCTAATACTCTCCCGGGACACAGGCGCCATAATCCGAGCCACAGGTGCAATAACGCGTCCGACATCGCCAGACCATCCGTTGGCAGTCGAGTACGCGTCCGCCGTGTACCAGTTCATCAAAGCCTCCGACGAGCTAGTGGGAGAACTGGAAAGGATCGATGGGGGAGTGACTGGTGGGGTTCCGCGCGAGAAGCTGGGGGATGAGAATAATGGGGGGGATGATGTGAAGTTGTTGAGGATTAGGACTAGGAGGAGGGAGCTGGTTGTTGTGCCTGGTTAGTATCCCCCGAGGAAGTGAGGGAAGGGTGACTGATGGGACAGATGCGAGGTTTATGTTGGTTGTTTTCCACGATACGCCGACGGCGCCTTGAGGGGTGTGGGATGTGAGGATTGTGAGGATTGGCGTTTGGGGCGTTGTTAATATATATTAATGATACATTTTATGGGAATACCGCATGCTAGATCAGGTACCTCTATATCTAATGACCAACAGCTTCCTTCTTCCTCAACGCCTCCACCCTCTCCCTCCACCCCACCCCACCCCCTTCCCTCCTCACAACCTCAGCCACATCTACCTCCCCCGTCCGTCTCCGCCCAATAATCCCCACATTCCTCGTGCTCGGAATCCTCAACACCTCCCTCTCCACCACCCACCCGCACTCCCTCGCAATCCGCTCCACATACGCACACAAACTCGCATACGTGCTTTTACTCAGATTCATATTCAGCCTCAAATCGCCGGCCGCCTCCGAGTCCTCCAGCTCCTTCGGCGGGGGGAACCGTTTCTTCGCGCCCGAAAGATCATGCGAGCAGCACGGGATCGCCAGAAACGGGCACCCACTCGCGGCAGCCAGTATCGGGGTCCACGGCGTAAGTTCATCAGCATGATTACTGACCACAAACGTGCCGCTCACAAACCTGCCATCGTGCACCCCCTCCCCCCCCTCTCCGTCCAACAAAAACGGCACCAAAACCTTCTCCTCCAACGCCTCCTGCGTATCCGCACAGAACCCCGCCCAACTCTTCCTCCCCCGCGCATCGAACCCCCTCCCCGCCCACCCCTCACGCAGCAAAATATCCACCAGCACCCCATTCCCACACCCCACATCCACGAACCCCACCCACCCGGCCTTGCCGGGATACATCCCCTCCCACAGACACACCAGAAACGTCGCGATGAGTATGTCCTCAAACACATGTTTCATTGGGTCCGTCTTCTCGCGCCAGCCGTCGACGAGGCGGGGCGCATGTTTCGCGCGCAGCGCGAGGTAGCGGTCCTGGAAGGCTTCGCGGGGGATCAGGAGGTCGTGGTGCACGCGCTTGACGTAGCCGGCGTCTATGCCGGCGGCAAGTTTCTGGGCGCGGGAGAGGAGATGGAGGGCGGTGCGCTGGAGGCGGTGGTCGACGAGGTGGGTGGGGAAGAGGGAATAGAGGAGGGTGAGGGTGTAGGAGTCGTCAAGCGGGGAGAGGAGCCAGGCGACGCCCCACACCTTTGGGAGGTAGTATGGTGTGTCTTCGGCGGCGTCGCAGTGGTTTAGGAACACGACGAGTTCGCGGATTTCGCCAGAGAGTGAGGGGTGCGTGAGGAAGTGGCATGTTTGTTCTGCGGGATTGTCGCGCGCGGGGTTGCGGGGGATGAAGCGGCGGGTTAGGGTGCGGGTTGTTGCGAAGCCCGGGGTTGAGATTTGGCGGGTGGGGAGGGAGGGGGAGGACGGTTCACGGGTGTCGGAGAGGGTGTCGGAGCGGAGGATCCACGAGGTGCTGTGTTCCGGGTGCTGGAACATCTGCTCCAGCGCTGCTAGGAAGGAGGAGGGTTTGCTGGAGAAGTGGGCGGTGAGGATGGGAGTCCATGTTTGCGGGGTGTTTGTGTGGTCGAGGGCGTGGAGGGGTGGTGGATGTGGTGGTGGGGCTGTCATGGTCGTGAGTGGGATGGATGGAATTCTCCGTGCACATGATAGGCCGCCCATTCACCGAGTGAGAAGCGATAGCTCTGGAATTATTGAACAAGCAAAGTGTTGCCGTTAAGCAAGGTTTGGCTGGCTCCCCCGGAATACGCGGATCTCCGGAATCATTGCGATTGGGCATTGTGACGAATACGGGAGCTTTGACCAACCTGCATTTCCATGTTTCTGCCCGCTGTCTGCAGCACACGTGGTTGGCCAACCCTTGTTTCCATTCGCAGCTGCCATATAACATGTTCACGCTCACAGAATACCAGCAGGTTGGATCGTCCTCCAGAGAGCTTCCCGAATCATCTCTCTGCAAGGAACACCTGCGTCTATTTGGACAACTATGCACCCACTCTCACTCCCACACCCCTTACCTCTTCTCAAACACCACTGGCAGCCTCTCCGTAACCCTCAATGAAAGCATCGTATAGCTGTCCTCCACCGTCCTCCACGCCCGTCTCTCAGCCATCTCCCTCGTCTCCCCCTCACTCTCTCTAATCCGCACCCTGAAATCCCGAAACACGACCGCTATCGCTGCCACAAACGTTACCTGCGCGAATTTCCGTCCCAAACACGCTCTCGCTCGATCACTAAACGGGAAAAATGCCCCCCTTTCGGGCTTGTGGATCGTCGGATACTCCAGTCCCGCCGCCATTAGCCCCTGCCGTCCTTTATTCTTGGCCAGGAAGCTGCTCGTGTTGGTGGCATCCCAGCGTGTCGGGTCGAATACGTCGGCAGTGGGGCCATAGTAATGCGGCGACCGCTGCACGCTGGTCGCGTCGACGACTAGGGTCATGGGCTGAAGATGCACTGTGCGGCCGTCGAAGGCGAGGGTTGTTCCCGATTCGCCGGTGGATTTGGGGATGTAGGGGACGATGGGGAAGAGGCGGAGGGTTTCGAGCTGCGTATGTGTCAGTATTGACACTGTTCACTGCGGCTGGTTACGTACCATGAGACACAGCGGCGTCACAAGCTTTGGAAACACCTCCTCGTACTTCCACGCCTGCATATCCCTCGGCTGTCCTTCGAGGGCTTTATCAATGCCGTCGCACACCCATTGCTGCATCTCTGGGTGCAGCGCCATCATCAGGAATGCATAGTGCAGTGATTGCGCCGTGGTCTCGTGCCCCGCAACAGTGAAGATGAAGATATTCCCCATCAGCTCCGGGAGGGATAATGCAGTGTCGTCACTAGTTTTTTCGGCGGCGACAAGGAGGTCGAGAAGGTTACTCGTCTCCCCCTGCGAGGCGTGGGATCTCGTCACCATCTCTTTGAGATACCGCGAAAAGTCTGTGTGTGCGTGTTGGTGCATGCGGATATAAGAGAACCACTCCTTTGGGATCCACTGTGGCAGCAGGCCGATGAAAGTATGCTGGAGCATGTTCGTGGTGATGAAATGCAGCGCCTGACGGAACGAGAACGTGAAGCCCTCTGGTGGGGTGTGGCCGTCTGTAAACAACTCCACTCCCTCGGCCGGCTCTTCTTCCGTATCCGTGAACTTCATCGGGATCCCGAAGCCGGCGGCGGAGATAACGTGGAGTGCCAGACTCATACAGTCATTTGGTGCATCTGGCTGGTATGATTTCGCCTCCCACGTTTCCACCATATCTGCCGCCTGCTGCAACGACTCCTTCCACACCAGCTTGTAATTCCGCTCTCCAAACGGCGCAACTGCGTGTTTCCGATGATGGGCCCACAGGCGTCCCTCGCTCTGCTACTCATTAGTCAACGTCTCAAAGAGCGCAACAGAACACCAACCGTCACAATATTCGGCCCAAACAATGTCAGGCTATCGTACGCCTTCCACGGCTTCGGGAATCTCTCGCGGTTGCTCATGATCTCGTTGGCCGCCTCTGCGTCGCAGACAAAGCATGCTACCCTGGCCGCAGAAACGGTGAGGTACACTCCGCCGTAACGTTTTGCCAGACGACCCTTGACACGCCAGTGCGCTCCGAACGTGGCGTTGTTGAAGTAGTCCTGCCATTGCAGCGGGAGCAGCAGCAGCAGTCTCCGAACCGGCCGGAATGCGGTGACGAAGATGAGGAGAGGCCCGCCGAAGGTGAGAGGGTATACGATGTAGTTCAGCCCGGTGGTTTTTGCGTACCGTATGTTCTTGACGAGGGAGACGGTGGATCCGAGGGTGGAGAGGATGAGAATCCCAAAGAGAAGGCTGAAGTACGGGTGCGTGGTGAGAAACTCCATGGTGGACGACGACGCTGCTTCCCTGGGTCCACCGCTGCGGATTTGGGTCGATGGATAAAGAGTAGGGTGCACAATTGCTTACGGCATTGAATTGGAGACTGTTGCTGCCACATTATTGCCCAGTGAATCAGACTGTGAGTGGGATAGTGGTGCTACAGTGTGCGGTATTTGCGGTGTCACTCGAGATAGTAATACGATGGCAGTTGATGGCTACAGCCCCGCATTCGCTCTCGCTTTCACAGCTAACGAGCCTAAGATTTAAGGTCACGCCCTACTGACGCCCCTAAAGTTATCCCGCCACTCAGGATCTTCTCGCCGCGCGGAAGCGCCTGACGTCGGAGGTCCGAACATCTCCCCTCTCCAATCGTATTCTCAAATAGCGTCCCGTTTCGCTGCGATGCAGGGTCCCGCTTGTCAAGTGCTGTGATCTGTACCTCAGCCTACTGTTCAGCTTCCAATTCCAGAGAATCACCACGTCTATACGTTCGTATTGCTCTCGTACCCAGACTTTTTCGCCTCACTCGCAAGCTCGCTCGGTAAAAAACCGCGAAGCGAAAAAGAACGTCTGGTATACGAGAGCACATTCATATCTCGCCGTCGTTTTCGCTCTGATTACGACGCTTTTATACTCGAAACTCTGATGCACAGGGATTGGACAGTCAAAAACCTCCGATTTTGATTAAAATACAAAACGCCGAAAAGTGCAAAATAAAAAATGCCTCATCTAATATTTTTTTTCAAACATCGCCATTGGATTTCTTCTCTTCCCTCTCTCCACTCTTAAAAATTTCCTCCCTCACCACATTCGCTTGGTGCGATACCTTCCCAGCCAAAGCCTGTCGGATCTCCGCAACACTCCGCGACTTCCAGCTATCATATCCCGAGACGCTGTATGGCCACAACGGCTTATTAGCTTCCGTGGCCATCCATTCCTTGGACTTCGTATTCCCGGGCCGCGAGGTCATCACGTTGAGATCGTATTGGAGACTCTGGCAGTAGCGGTCCAGGTCCAGGTCATTGACGTCGGATCCGAACGGGTCCTCGATTTCTCGACCAATGGCTGCTAGGCCGAGGATTATATATGCTGGACACCCATCGGGTTAGCGTAAGGTGGTCACAACGCATGACTCGGCGGGAACTTACCAGCAACAACTGTTCCCGGAATCGCAACCCATCCCAACTTCGAAAACAGCTGGAACGGAAGCACAAGAACGTACAACCAAGTGATCTGCGAGATCGCAATGTCTATTACTAAAGTCAGGTACCTGGCCTTCGTCAAACAAGGGGGGGACTTACTGTAAGCAAGCGGAAGCGGAGTCTGCAGAACCCGGTCACACCCTCCGTACGCATCCATCAAGTTATTAAACGCATTATAAACCTGACCATGTATAATCCCGCTATCAAACGTTCCCTGGTCCAACGAGTTCTTGATATACTGTCCGATATACGCGACAATCTCATACGGGAGGTTCCCATGTTGCTTCCCCTTCCTGGCTGCAACTTTATACACCTTCTTTGGATTCCTCTGCATGAACGAAACCCCCAGGAACTCTCCCAAGCTAGTCCTCTTCTTCAGCTGCACCTGTTGGTTATGCAGATTCGCCGGCGGGTCCACATCCCGCGCGCTTTTTGCAAAGGTGTCGAGGTGATCGACTAGCGGCTTCAGATCGGTATAGTCGTACTCGATCTCGTGGCGCAGGCGGTGCTTGCACGCCATCGCGAAAGCAAGGATGAGGTTTATGGCGCTGACCTTGCCAAGGATGTCGTCCTTCTCCAGCTCCCCGTCGCGCTCCTTGCCGTAGATCCAGATCACGTGTGCGAGCTGGCGCGCGTGCAGCGTCAGGAGCGCCCAGTACTTTCTTCCTTCGTTGTAGCGCTCGTAGGCGGTTGTGGAGCGGAACGAGAGGGAGAGGGCGACGACGAAACCAAGGACTGTCAGGAGGAGGGGGTCCACGGAGACTTTTGTTTGGTTGGTTTGTGGCTGGGACGCGGGGCGCGGGACTTACGTGGCTGTGCGTATTCGCTGATTGCTACGATCCCGGCGGACCAGATCGCTACGAAGGTTATGGGCAGGATGAGCTTGGGGAGTATGCTGCCGTGAAGCCTAGTCACCATGTGTTAGCGGCTGGCTTCTGTGTGAGGAAGGGAAACATGTACCGCATGAAGAAGGGAAATTTGGAGTGTTTTGCGGGATCGAGGGGGCCGGACTGGTGTCGTTAGCATCAATTGCCACCGGGCGAAGAAAAATGCTAGGGGATTTGGTTGAGGATTTTTTGCAGTTCCGTTGAACGGGTTCAACACTCAACCTCAACGGAATTGCAAAAAAGTTGTTCCCCCGGGATACGTACAAAGTAATTATCCAAATCCCACGAACCCTGCCTCTGCACGCCCATCCCCATCGGCGCCGTTGCCGTGCGCGCAGAGAGGACATGGTGTACCGGCACGCCAGTATCATTCCCGTTCATGGTCTGCTGGTCGACCGAGAAGCGCTGAGACTTTGGGGATTCGAGGTGGTGGAAACCAGCGGTTTCTGAAGTTTCTGGGCGCGCGGTGGTCGCGCGGGAGGGGTCGATGGTTTCTGCCATGTTGTGGACGTGAGGTTAATGAAATGGGGTGGATATATACCGAGGTAGGACGGATAGAAATCGGGAAACAAAAGCTCAAGGGGATGCAATGATCTTATAACGACAGGATAGAGAAGGATAAGCTGGTCGCTTCGAACGTACTCCAGGTACGCAAGGAATCGAATATACAATCAATTACAGCCGCTGTCTTGGTAGAAGCGGAAGTGGAAGGAAGGAAAGGGGGTTAACAATCCTCGGGAGTGCTCTAGATAAACTAAAAAAAAAAGAAGCCTACAAATCCATTACTGTACCTGGAGCTATCCCTGGCGTTCCTGACAGCTGCAGGTCATGAATGTGATACTAGTAATATCTCAAGCCTCAACCGTGACTAGACGCCTTTTACTCACCAAGGGATAATTACAATTTGTTTCGTCGATTGTTTCCAGCGCTGTGTATCCCCTGCGCTACGTCGATGCAACACTCACTCACGGTACCGCAATGAAGCTTTTACGAGTACCTAAGGATTGTATTCCCCTGAGATATGCGTGCAGGGCTCCGTTTTGGCTTCCCAACCGAAACGCTCCAAACTACTCTAGCTGGCAGCCGTGGTTCTGGGCATGGCATGGCATTGCCCAAATCATATCACCCCCGGCCCATGGGGCCACTATATCTTCCAGGCACCCACCCGCCCAACTCTGCGAGGTCAGTGAGAACCCCCATATCCGCACGCTGATGTGTACCAGGCCCCGGTGAGGTCGCATAAATAGAGTAGTTATCTCCGCAAACTGATCGGGGGCAACCAACCACTTTTTGCCAGAAAGCCGGCCAGGAGGAGAGAGGGAGGTTGAAAACATTGTTCCTGGATCCTGGCTCGGCTGTGGCCGCGGTTTCGCAATGTGCAGGGGTGCGTTGCCGATATGTGAGGGGGTGCCAAAAAACTTAAACAGACGCCACAGCAGATTTGCTTGTAATCGTGCGAGCCGTCACTCGGTTGGCATATGGCGTCACTCGAGGGTTTACCGGCACGGGCCGGGGGGGTTAGTTACGCATACTGGATTGATTGGGATCTGGGTATTCTCGATAGCTACTAGGCCCGGGCAGTGGGAGAGCGCTGATATGAAAGCTGCGTGGTCCGGCGCATTGGCCATTGTTCGTGATTGCAACCACGTTCAGATCTTACGCTATGGACTTGGGCTCTTGCTTGTGCGGATACAATCTCATGTAGAGAAACGGTTATGCTGACCACGGTGGCTTAGACGGCGGTATTCGGGACACTAGGTTGGCGATTGATGTTATGTGTGGCGCTCCGAGAGTTGTATCGATTTGTTGGCAGCGGTAGGATAATGTATGGTGGATTTTAGTCACGGTAGTCAAAATTGGATGATAATGGCAGCCTTGGAGGGTACGGGGGAAAGCTACTTCCTCATCTTCACTACTCGGTACAGGGGAAATATAGTAATGCGTAATGCACTTTCAAAGTACTTCTCGACTAACAGCACCACCAATAGATACCTGGACGATGACGCCTGAATTGCCATACTTTCCTCTGTATCGAGTACCACGAGCACAATCCAGTCACACTCACATGCACGCATTCGCAACGAATCCCTCCCTATACCGGTTCTACATTCCCCATCGTCATCCTCCATCCCCAGTTATTCTGCCCCTTTCTATATCTCCCACGCCGTATCGTCCGAACCGGCAGTTCCTCCACCCCCGACACTCCGCGGCAACGCCGACGGCCAATAGCAAGCCGAACATAACAGGCAGATATCCGGAGTAGTAATCCGCTCTGCCAACATATACATGCATCTACTCTATTCTCCAGGCAGCAGCGAAAAAACCGGGCAGAAAAACATGGATCATTGCCGCCTGGGGGTTCACAGAAGCGGAGGTGGTACAAAAGCCGGACACTTTAGCGATAGGGAAGGGAAAAAAATAGCCGTCTGACCTGCAGTTGAGAAGGCTTTCACACATAGGGCTGAATCTGCAGGTTATATGCAATGTAGCGGGAATGGGTGACGGTGTTATCCCCCTACGTATACATTCGTTTTGGGCGGGTTTGTTGTGGTGTGTTTTGGAGAGTTGTCAGCCGCACGATTCGAGACGCTTGCGCTTTGACCTGACGTTGCGTATCCAATCATATTCTTGGCGACATATCCGCCCATGGATGGACAGATCAGAGGCTGCTGTTTTGGGCCCACATCTTCCCATATGCGATGAAATTTTTGTGATGCCATTACAAATTGAGGAGATTGGAGGGTTGACGAAGTTGTGACCTATCGAAGATAGTGATAAAAGTTATCAATAGACCAGCCTCTTCTTGGCGAGAGCTAATTGAGCTGGACGGGGCGACACAGATGCTGCTTCTCAAGCGAATGTGGACAACTGGTTGAAACTTCCAAAATGCCAATCTTTCAGTCGCCCCCAGAACTAAGAACCCGAAAGGGAAGATCTCGCAGGTAGGCGTTGTTGTTGTTGGATCAAGCGAGCGTCACAGAGAAAAAGAACCGATTAGAATTGGCAGGAAGAGCCATTGTAATGATAACCGCACTCCAGAAAAGAGATGTTTAAGAGTAGCACTATTGGTGGTCGTTTTGATCCCTTTGAGCAAATTCTAGCGTGGTGGAAAAGTGAACCAAAAGGACCACTGAAAACTGCCCTAGAGCTGCTTTTGCAATCATTTTCAGTCTTCTCAGAAGTCACCTTCGAGCTTGCGCAGGTTTCTTCCTACTAAATGAACTATTAAAAGGACCGCTTTGAACAACTTTAGAGAACGGTAGCTGTGAAATTTCATGGTGAGCCGATTAGTCTTCGGTTGACTACTCAACACTTCGAATTCCCAAATTGCTAGTGGCAGTGTATACAACTAGAATAGTTCCAACGCCTATGAGCTTAGACTAGTATTAAGTCGTAGATAGAATATAAAGCAGCCTCACCTGCAATCACTTGTACGAGGGTCATTGTCCTTTCTGTAAGATCCGGAGCTTTCCAGAAGGACCATCGACTTCTCGTTTCTCTAAACCATAGGCTCTGTAGCTCCGCAATCTACAATCACTTTTCTATCTATTTGTGGGCTGAACAGTTCTAGTGCAGTGCTCACCAGTTTTTGATGATACTCTTATAAGAACTAACAGAAGGCTTTCCATATAATTCCACGTTGGAGATGTATTTTGGGTGCACCGATGATGTAGGCTGGCTGTGACATATAGCTACATGGGTACGGTATTGCTCTTGCTTCTAGTTGTTGCATAGAGCTATTGCTACTGTAGCTAGGCAATGTATCATGGCCGCTCTAATTTTACGACGGTAATGTAGAACTTGAATAAGCGGTGGAGTTTCTGGGGAAGCTCTGTGGATATACTGGTACAAACACTTGGAATACAGCCTCTGTAATTGAGGCGCTGGCCTTCTGGCGATTGTTATGGGCGATACGCATTCCTCATGAGAAATGTCGCATGGAATATCTACAATCCGACTCATGTATATGTATTCTATTTCGTGATACAAACAGCCCGCCTATCAGCAAAGGCCGGTACAGTAATAGAACTTCCAGCTGGGTTAGTGGCAGGTAGAGCTTCTATCTACTTCATAAACGCCCGTGGCGGTACGTAGGGGGGGTTATAACGGACTTATCTTGGTTCTATTCGAATAGAACAACCTCTATTCGTTACGGGAAGTTCTCCAGTCAGTACGGTGGCATCAAATGCCTCCCAAGAACCACATTGACCTCGCATGAGATGTATATCATGGATGAATATTATAAACGTTTAGAGGTCAACTATAGGGGGACTCACAATGAAGACGACTGGTATACTACGAGTTCTTTGTGGGTAAACTGAAGTAGATTTGTATAGATGTGAGTTACCTTATTCTGTTCTTATCTTTGATAAAGGCGAACCCAAAGTAGAGGCAGAGAAATGGCTCTTTAGTAGCTGAGTAGAGAAGGGAAGAGAAGGTAGAGAGGCGATACTACGGTTACAACAGTATCAGATGTATACCACACATACCATCAACGTTTGGAGGGTGGCTAGAACATTTGCCACACGATTCATCACATTTGGCACAAGAACAAAGTTTAAAAATCCCCTCATTTTTTTAAAAAACAAGTCTACTTAAAACGTCGGCTCCGATACTGTTATAACCTCCAAGGTGGCAACAATTCCAGCCTTCCTCAGGTTGCGGCCATCGACCTTCCTCGACCGATCCGGGGCTCCGCGAACGTCGTCAACGGAGCAACTGGGTCCTCCGTCGACGTTTACCCTGTAGAAACCCGAGCCCGGGGAGAGGAACGACACACCTCTAGGTCGGCGTGGAGGGGAGGGACCTCTAGCTCTGTCTACAGCGGTGTTAGTTTCTTGTGCAGCATTGTTAAAAATATTGGGGGCATTACTAATGGCACCCAGTTCAATGTTTTGGCTTCTTCGGCGTTGCGTCTTCGTGCGGCGACGATGTTGAAGAGACGCAACAATGCATGCGAGAACAGCTTGAAGGGGACCACAAACGAAAGTCGCAAAGAACGGCGCATAGTGTGAGATTGCCGCGAGAATATCAGCCGCATTTAGGATATCGAGGCTGATGATCTCAGGATCAGTCTTAAGATGATAAAAGATCAAAAAGTTCCTAATCGTGGTCGAAATTGCCGCGGTTTCCAAAATGAGAAGAACGGAAAAGATCTTGATAACCTGACCTCTCCTCAGGGTAACGTAAAACCCATAGAAGATGCTGTAGAGGATTCCAGCAACTAGGAGTGTATGTTAGCAGTGAGCTAGCAATAGGAAGAGAGGAAGGATGCTTAGGTACTTATGATGATAGATCCAAGGTTGATGAACGAGTTGTAAACGAGGTAGTCCATATACTGATACGGTGTACATTCCTCTTTATTTCCCCTAGCAAACACGTCAACCATTGATCCGATAGGGAAGAGTCTTGTGAATACATACCATTTGTGGTCACACACCGCATAGTAGTACCCAAAATTCCCAGCGGAGAAAACGCATACGACACCAAAACAACCCAAGGTCTTGTAAACATGATACTTACTCGCATGGGGGATAAGTTCATAACACTTGCTTATCAAGGAGAGCTCAATGCATCCAAGAATAACCGTAGCGATGATGCCTTGGTTCTGAGCCATCTAGAACACATCATTGTTAGCATAGGATTCATTGTATTTGAACATTGAATGTTCATACCACAACAGCAGACTCGAAATCAGTACCAGTAACCCAATGGACACGTATAATGACAGTCGCAAGGCCGACAACAGACCAACAGTATCCAATGAGAAACATGACGATGCCAACTAGATTGCTGACTCTGATGGAACGTCGAAGCCTGTTGATATCATCGGCAACCTTGATGAAAGCGAAGAAGGTCGCGACGGCAAACAGGATACTGGGAATAATGAGGGCAGCAGCTTGCGAGAAATGGGCGAATCCTCCCGGGCGATGATGATGTTCGAAACTAAATTCCATTACTGTTATCGATAGGACCAAAACTGCGATAAAAACAGTGATAGATGCGAAGAAAATGGGGGATGGAAAATGGGGTTTGAAGATGGACGAAGTGTAAGTTAAGTGTAAGGAGGAAAGCTCTGCCGAATTTAATTGTTCAGTCTGTAACGCTTAGTCGGCGATCCTCCAGCATTGAAAGGGCAGATTGTTTGTTCGCATCGTCACCATCACACGATGTCACTTAGTGGATCAACTTTACAACACTACAAGCCCCTCCCGCTGCTACCTTTCATCTTTTTATTTGTTTAAGAATACAGTCTGATTTACATCTACGGGTTCTTCCAGGCATGTTAAACCAAAGCTCCTTCATCATCTGTCATTCATTCTCAATCCTAACAAGATAGGGCGAGAAGGCATTCTTTAACACTCTGCTTCATTTCGAGTAGACCTTATAGGGCATACCAACACTAGATTAGATATGGAGCGTGATCAACGACAGCTCAGGACCAAAGAGTGGCGGATATTTATGGAGACGGAAGAAACGAGGATCAATCCCATGCCGTCTCATCCTTTAGAGAGTTAATCCCCCGTAACCTATGAGACGGCGTCTCATGGCATCAATAATGACGGAGGATAAGTCAATAGAAGATCTCAGCTTCTGAAGGGGCTGTTCTTGCGGAATAAACGAGTTGATGAAACTGAAATCGCCTTTGGAGTTCCATGTTTGAGCAACTTCGGCAAGGCTTTGGAAATTAGAGCTAGGAAACATTCACTTGTTTGGAGCCTCAAACGGGGAATTATAGACAGCGGATACTTGGGTTCAATTCCACTATAATGTGTGCTGCCTACAGATTCAGGCTTGCAAAATTGGATAAGAGATGCAGGTGCTCTCGTATACCAGGCATTGGCTTTGAGCTTACGAGCTCTCTGTAAAATCTGGCAACAAGAATAGATTCAGGTGTTCCCAACAGATGCACAGCAGATATGTAATACTGTACCGAGCGTCAAGGTTTGTACGGCTCTCTTTGCGTGACGTCGTTTCTCTTGTTTTTGCTTTAAGCAATTGATGTCGTGACAACGATTTATTATTGGCTGGAGGTCCGTGATGGCGTTTTTTGTGTGGCTATAGACGAGTGAAGTGTCATGATTTGGTGTAAATACTTCAAAAATTTAAGGTTGGGCTTGATAGAGGTGGAAGTGGCCTAAAATTGAATTGGTATGATGGATTAAACGGGGGAAAGTAGTCTCGAACTGCTGCTGGCGTATGGGAGAAAGGCTGGTATAATGGTAGCTGGTTCGAGTGCGGAATACTTATTTTTTACCACTACGAGTAGCCCGAATGCACACGCGTGACATGGCATTAACGTACCCCAGCAGCTACGTATAGGCCTTTGTGATGGGTGACGAACTCGTCTTTTTACATACCATACAGACCCTCCGTGACGCGGTACGTACGAACCTTGACGCTCGGTTCAGTATCCCCAAGCTCCAGTAGATACTCTTCAATTCTACACACTCCTCTGACAGTCTACCATATTTACTTGATAATAAGGCACTGTACTAAAATAGTGACGAGTGACTGGACGGCGGGACCTCGTGTGTGAACCACGGGTTCCCGTGATGACTTACACATGTCAGTCCAGTGCCTTACCACTGAGTAGATGTAGATATGGCATTACGATATTTATAGTCTACAGAGCTTAATAACTAGTATATGGAGTCTCATGCATATGGTTCCTCCACAAGTCTGTGAGCCATAAATAAGTTCCACTGCTGGTAAATTGAGGCTGTGAATTTGATTGAACAACTTTACAATATACCTAGGCGAGTGGCATTGGTAATTAGGCGGATGAGAGGGCTTGAAGATATCGCACTAGAAACAGAGATAGATTTTAATTTTTGTATATAAAAGGTGTCTTGATGACAGTCAGTAGTTACCGCAGCCTGTGATTACAGACATCTGCACTCATACTTCTCTTGATTACGATTACCGAAGATTAAATCTTGCATACCGAACTCCGCATGATTACGATCACCGAAGATAAAATCTTGTATACCGAACTCCGCTTGATTACTGATTAGTATGACATTCACAGCCCGGTATAGTCATCATCTCGTAAGTGATCCTGTGATCGAGTGGCAATCACAGAGGCGGAATGGAACCCAGAGTTCCTAGGATGGCTGTGCACTCAAGTATGGAAGGCTAAAGCGGATAAAAGTGTTAGACTTGTTTTGTTTGTCAAGTTTGCTGGTATGACAAATATTCACAGTTGAGCACTTATCAATATCAATGTACTATGGTGTACGTCAGGGTACACATTAGTACTAAGGGTATCTAGACATACATTATTTAGTGCTAAAGTTTGAACATTTGTCGTGCAATCAAATGAGAAATGATGAAAGCTGATAGAGAAACGTTGAAACTTGAACTTGTAAATTAGCGTACGCCATGGTACGGCAGAGTACCTAGAGGTACATTGGTGTACGTTGATAAGCGCTCAACTTTGAACATTTGTCATTCTAGCAAGTTTAACACTTTTGTCCACTGTAGTCAACTATACTCGAAGGTGTAGACTATGAGACTGGATAATTAACGGGCAGGGTCCAGCTGGAGAGCGCAGCATGGTTACGATGAGAGATCTGCCCCAATGACAGTTTGTACGCGACGCCTATCCCTGCATCCGTCTCCGCACTCTTCAACTCCGGAACATCAATTTTCCGTCTCCACCTCACCCATTAACAACATGGCAACTCGCCGACGCACCTTCAACACGCGCTAGTAACATCCCCCCCTCCGTCCTCTCCCTAGTTAACGACCATAGCTTCCATCTGTACAACCTCCTCAGCACCCTCCTCTGGGGCACAATCCTCGGCCGCACAATCCTCCTTCTCCCACTCGTGGGCGCAACCCAGCTACACGCCGCGCTAGGAAGCCTAACAAAATGGACGGTCACGCTCTCACTCCTCTCCTTCACCGTTCCGTCCCCCAAAGCCCTCTCGCGCCTGTTCCTCGTCTGGGGTGTATGCGACCGTTTCAATGCTTCGCAAGACTCAACGGCATACACGACGATGCTGCTGGCATGGAGCGCGATGGAGGTTTGTAGATACGCGTATTATCTGCAGCCACGGATGAGGTGGGTCAGGTATAATGTAAGGTATGTGGCCGACCCCATTGCCGTCGCCAGCGAGGCGTGGTGTATTTTCCGCGCGCTGCCCGAGGCGGCGGAGGAAGGGGGTGGGTGGTATTATTGGTGCCTGGTTGTGGCGTTGGCGGGTTATGTTCCTGGTAGGTGGTTTCTCCGTTGGGGAGAGAGAAAGGGCTAATGTGGGGTAGGATTGGCGCGGTATCGGTATATAGTGAGGAGGAGGACGGGGAGGAGGAGGAGGGCGTAAGTTGTGGGTGGAATATGGATGGGGTTTGGGCTGTTTGAGAGCGTCCTTCTGAATAAATTCTAGCGTAGTGCAAAAGCAAACCAAAGCTGCTCTGGAATATCTTTTGAAAGTCTAATTAGACCTCCAACATGATCAGGCGGGGTTATTGAAGACAGACCTTTAGAGTAGTCACTGCAGCAAGCGCTCTCCTCAACTGGACCCTACCACGAATTGTCCAGCTCATGGTATACAACCTCGAATCCTAGGAACTTAATGTTTAGTCCGCTAGCCGCTGCGATTATATCAGAGCGACCCATCGAATATGCTGGGTGACATCACATAACCCCGTGTGTTAACGGTCGATCTGGCAAGTTACAAGTCATATTCCATGCTAGCCCGTCTGCATCGAATTATTGAAATTTTAGCACCGTAGGACTCTAGGTATTCGAGTGACAATTCGGTGATATTTGTAGCCTGGCTAGCCAAACCACATCTAAAATATGTATACCCTCCTACATGGCAAGAAGAGCCCGCTGTGTGGATAAATGAAACCAAGGTAGAGGAACTGGGAGCGATAGTTACCGTTGGGTTAGGTTTTCCGACTACTTCTAGACGCCAGCCACTAACCCACAGGAGCGGTTCCTTACATGCATACAGAATTGCGCTTCGCTAATATTTGTCTTGTATTTTTATATACAGCACTTATTTCTGGGCGATAATAAGTAGAAACCCGAGGTTGAGCATTGTTTACCCAGAACAGGTAAGAAAGTCTTAATGACGTAGGACCTCCCCACTAAAAACCCCTCACTTCCCCTCCACCCATCTTACCCACAATCCACCCGCAATCTACTACAACAAAACACGCCTCCACCACCAATTCCACCACAACCACAACAATGGCCTCCAAAGCCTGCTGCACAATCCCCCCCATCGTGGACTCATCCTCCTACAAACCGCAGGGCACATATACCACCCTCTCGAGCATGCGCACGTACCACAGCGGCTCCACGACCTCGACCACGGGCGTCCTAGTAGTCTACGACATTTTCGGGCTAGACTTCCCACAGACGCTTCAAGGCGTGGACATAATCTCTTCCTCGACCTCGTCCCTCGTCGTCGTGCCAGACCTCTTCCACGGAAGCCCCATGGACATCGCTAACTACCCCCCGGATACGCCCGAAAAATCCGCGGCGCTCTCCGCCTTCTTCTCCGGTCCCGCTGCGCCGCCCAAAAACGTCGCAGCCGTGAAAGAACTAGTGCCGGTGCTGAAGGAGACGTTCCCCTCGGTGGCCCGGTGGGCGTTGGTGGGGTACTGTTGGGGCGGGAAGATCGTGACGTTGTTGAGTCAGGAGGGATCCGTGTTTGTTGCGAGTGCGCAGATCCATCCGGCCATGCTTGACCCCAAGGATGCGGAGGGGATTGTGGTGCCACATTTCTGTCTTGCAACTAAGGATGAGAATAAGGATGCGACGGAGGCGTTTGCGGAGAAGGTTAAGGCGAAGGAAGGGACGGTGGGAGAGAAAAGTTTGGTGATGAGGTGGGAGGGGACGTTTCATGGGTTTATGGCTGCCAGGGCGGATTTGAAGGATAAGGAGAATTTGGAGTATTATGAGAAGGGGTATAAGAAGCTGGTGCATTGGTTGAAGGAGGTTTTGTAGGTGATGCTGAGCAGGTATGCCTATTTGCTAAAGGTGGGGAGAGGTGCTGACTAGTGTAGGGACCAGAGAAAGGCAAAGCTGTAGCTGGAATGGAATGAAAAGGTGTTAGTATCTCTGTTACTTGCCTTTCGTGAGGTATTGAATACTACTGCAGTCATTCTTTATCTTCAGAAAAATCTGTCGTTAGATATTCTTCCGATTCACTCACAATTTAACTGTGTATTGTGAATCCTTACAAAGAACTTCATGATAATGCAGTCACAATGAAAATTATTATTATTACCGTTACACAACACAGTACAATAAACATCCAACTCCATTACCGCAAGCCAGAAAACAAACCACAAGTACAAATCGGTATCACCGCACAAAAACAAAACCCACCATAGCCCTCATTACACCTTCCCTCCGGACGTAAGACTCTTCCCCAACGCCACATTCGGCGCATTACCAATAAAAAAGTTCCTCCCCTTCAGCAACCAAACCAGCAAACCCCACGGCTTCCACCCAAACAGGATACCCGTCCCCATCGCAAACCCTCCACCAATAGGCACAATCATCGGCGTCGGCTCATCCTTATATTCCTTCACCGGTTCCTTCCCCTCCACAACGGCAACCACATTAACCACCAACGCCTCCATCATCGGCGTCCCACTAACAATCGTCTTCCTCTTCACCGCCGCCGCATCTCCCGCCGCCCACACATTCGCATACTCGGTACTGCGCATATGTGTATCCACCTTGACGCTCCTAGTCTCATCCAGCATCTCGGCCGGCACGAATGCCGTGTTCGGCGACAGTCCGAACGTGGGGATATGCAAATCGGCCGCGATACTCTCGCCATTGCTGAGCTGTAGCGTCAACGTCCCGTCCTGTTCCTTCGTCTCCTTGACAACGCGCGTATTAACCTTCACCACGACCCCCAACGACTCCAGCTGCTTCTTTGCAGTCCGCCGGACATCCTCCCTCAGCATTGGTAGTGGGCCCGCACCAGAGTCGAGGAGGTAGACTTTCTTCTGGCCCTTCCACAGCGTTGCTATCTCGCCCGCTGTCTCTACCCCGGTCGGCCCTCCGCCCGAAAGCACAATGCTTTTTGCAGCCTCGATAGCGACGTTCTTGCTCTTCAGTGCCTGCTGGGTCTCGGTGTGGGAGCCTAGGGCTTTGAATGGCCACCCATCGTGTGCGGAGGCCCCGGTGGTAATGATGAGGTGTGTGTATGTAAGACTCCGCTCTTTGCCGGGGGTGCCGTCGTCGGATTGTGTGGTGACCAGGACGGTGTTGGATTGTGGGTCGAGGGCGGTAGCTTTTCCTTGGATGAACTCGAAGCGGGAGGCGGGGTGGGCGGAGAAGCCGGGGACGATCGGGGCGAACAAGGAGGCGTTGTCTGTAGAGAAGGCGTGGGCCTTTGTGATTGCTCGGGGCGTGGCGACATTCCATAAGAGGTGTGAGGAGGGGTTGACGAGGATTATTTTGTAGTTGGAGGGGAGGAGGCGGAGGAGACGGTGTGCGGTGGGGATGCCGACGTAGGAAGCACCGAGGACTATGATTGTGGTGGAGTCGGAGGCGGTCATGGTTGGGGTTACTGCAGTGTTAAATGCTGTTGCTGTGAATGCTGTTTCTGTGAATGCTGCTGCTATGAATGCTGTTTCTGTGAATGCTGCTGCTATGAATGCTGTTTCTGGGAACGCTGTTTCTATGAATGCTGTTGCTGTGAATGCTGTTGCTGTGAATGTTGCTGTGAATACTGGTGCCACACAGGGAGTGTTGTTGTTGCTGTGGGTTCGGATTCGAGGAAGGAAAGGTTTGCTTATATATTTCCACTAGATGTCTGAGCCTACTCGGGACTCCGAAAGTGCAATACCAAAGGGCGACCGTCTAGTAGAGCTTAATCGGGCATCACACTACCATTTCCAAGCTAGCAGACATCGACATTGCGCGGTTCCAAGGATTTCCTTAGTTTGCAGCACCATTATTATTCATAGCCGTTGTACGCCAATCACCGCTTCTGGCCCGTAGTCGTCGATTAAAAAAACCTTGTGAACTTTAAGGTTGGCGGATTACAACATTTCGAGATGCAGTTACCCATACCCATGTACGACACTGGAACTCCGGTTCCTACAGCCTCGCACCCACCCGGTAAATTATAAGCGCAAAAGCGAAGATCTGTAAGCGTAAACGGTGGTGCTTGGAAATCGCTTTGATATCCGTAAGTGGGGTTAATTGCGAATCTTTCTGGGGGTGGTGGTGGTTAGGGTTGGTGAACGACTGAACAAATGGAGGGGGAGTGGTACAACCCGCAGCTATGACTGCGGCAACCATCCAACCAGTATCCGCATTATTGGGGCGAAGATACTAAGAGGTTGCAATCATTGCAACCACTCAAGTCATTGTCGGGTAGAGTAGGAGTGGAATCTTCTCCAGCCTCGCAATGCTATCGTTTCCTTAATATATAGCCTGTATATTCTCTTTAAATTGAAGACCGGCCGCGTCTTCAATATGTCGGCCGAAATGGCTTGTTCACATTGTGCCTCAACTAAACCTACAACTCAACCCGGATAAATATCACTGGCCCCCGGAAAGATAAGGAGATTCATTCGGAGGAGCTTAATCGCGGCTCCTGGGTACTTGGATAAGGAAGACGAAATCGGGAGTACTCTGAAATGATTTTCAAATCTTCCTCAAAAACACCTCCCCTCTGATTTCCCCTCTGATTTAGAAGTCCCTACACTCCCAATTTCACCTTCCACATCCGAGTATCTATCCGTGATGCTGTATCTACGTAACTTGAATATGTTACACAAACTTTAATCCAATGGGACTCGGCGCTCTGGGTACCGACCGCACACAACCCCGAGTTGTAAGCAGCTCAATGGGTATCTACTGTCAGGTCGCTCGCCCACTCTAAGTTCGACCCCTGTCCCGGAATGTTGTACACAACGAGATCGGAGTCCAGTCTCGCCGAATTCCCGTTCGCCGGGTACTCCCATAGCATTGCACCGAGACCACTGACATATTATTAACATGAAGAGGAAAGGCCAAACGTATCGTTGAAATAGCGTACATCATATTCATTCATCAAAGCCTCCACAAAACCCCCAAAACACCCAAACTTTTCCCATTCCAAACTATTCGCAGGCTTTAAAAAAACCATAAGCCTTTCCCATTCCTATTCCCGCACAATTCGCCGTAAAAACTCCCACGGTATCAGACACAAAATCCATAACCAACCAACCATAAACCCACAAAACTTCCCCCCACAATCTACCAAAGATACTCCCCCTCATACGCTCCCCACCCCTCAATTTCATTCCTCTCCGCGACCGCCTCGGGCGATCTTACAAGAACAGGCGTACTGTCTCTCCACGCTGCGGGAGCATCCTCATCCTCATAAAGACATCTACATCCGCACCCGGTGGGACACATCGCCATCGTATCCTCCAAAAACCACTCCCTATGACACTTCGCATGCGCAACGTGCCCACATTTTGCACACATGCCGTAGAGGCCCTTAACGATTACCTCGCAGACGACGCAGGTCATGGTGCCCTGCCGACGTTTACAGGCTTTACACTCACCACGAGCGCCGGAGGTGACATCAAGGACGCCTGCACACTTAGAGCAGAAGCCTGCGATCTCAAGGCCGTCGCCGCGTTTGGGGTTGACAGGGAGGAGGATGGGGGATGCGGGTTGTGGGTCGGGGGTGGAGAATTTCAGGATTTCTAGACGCGCAATGGGGAGGTTCCAGGTGAACAGGAGGTTGGCGTAGTTCTCACGATACGCTTTATAGATGTATTTTCTGCTCGGGGAGAGTAAGGGGAGCGATTCGCGGCCGTCGAGGAGGGTCGTGTTGTACATATTGATGCTTATATGGTCGATGGGATCGCCCATGCTGGTTTCCTCCGTCGCTGTGTCGGATGCTGCTTTTGAAGAAAACGTTGTTATCGCGCCGAACGTGACACTCGACGTTGTGAAAGGTACTAGAATGCTCTCGGCGGGACTCGGCCGCTGCAACCGGTTCTTAGTCAGAGGCGGCGGGGAGCTATTAGTCATACCGAACGTGCGAGTGACGTTAGCACTCGTCGAGCGGCGGAATGGGTGGTGATGCTGTTCTGGGGACGGGGAAAGCGAGATTCCGTTATTGTTCCATTCTTCGGGTCCGAGTCGGAGGTTGGTGGTTGGGGGGGTGGTGCCCGTGGAGTATGGCATCAGTGGATCGCTTCCACCAACAAAGTGGGGGGCGCCAGCTGAGGAACCGTAAGAGCCAGTAGCGCCGATCGGGGTGATGGCGGCAGAGTGGTGCGATGGGGAGATAGAATAGTTAGAATTTTGAGATTGTACTACCATTTCAATACTGGGGTAGTATTCGCGCAAAAACGACGTTTGTTTCTTGAACGGAGGGATATCCTATGATCCATTAGCAATATACCGCAGAATCCCGAAAAAAATATACTTACAATGCAATTCGGCAGATCAGTCTTGCCACTTTTATCTTCCGTCTCGGAGAGCACACAACTCAGCATGGCCAGCATCTGAATATCTGCCTTCTTCTCAAAATACTCAAAAAGCTGCTCAATCAACCATCCGCTGCCCATGGGATGCGCACCCCACTTCACCCTTCCCCAGAACTCGGAATCGGTTAGAGCCAGGTCCTTATCGTCGTCGAAATCCATACCCAGACCACTATCCCTTCGACTGCTCTCCAGATTTGCTCGTTTAGCCATGACCAGTATCGCGTCGCCCCAGCCGCCAAGACGATCCCTTGCACCACTGTAAATCTCCAAGGGCACATCGTCGCACAAGACCATCTCAACAAGTCTCCAAACGTCCGCAAGGTCTCTGAATCCGTACTTCTCGGCAACGGCTGCGTTGTGTTTACACACATCAGCGCCTTCACCGATACGGTACTCCTTTGCCAGCTGCAACTTCGCGGGGAGGATATGTGCTAAATCGTGGATCGAGACGATACTCTTGCGCTTTGCGGTTATTGTAGCGGTAGTTCTGACGCCAGTACCGGTACTACGCTGCGTACTCCTGTCCGTGCTACCGGCTCGTCGCAATCCTCGGGCCAGCGATGAATTGCCTTGCAGTCTCCATCCAAAGCTTGGTCTAAGTGGTCCGACATGGTGTAGGTCGGTGTCTCCGTCACTGCTGTCGTTACTGGAGTAGGAACTATCCGAACTATTGGGTTCAGCATCGGTATCCTCCTTGCTCGGATTGGTCATATAGAGCCGGCCAAATCCTTCCCAGAGTCTTCCACCGCCTGGAACACGCATACTACTCCTCTCCCCTTCACGTGCAGCTAGCGAAGAAAGCAAGCTTTTTCCCATTCTGTCCTCTTTTGGCGGGAAGAAGCAGACCAACTGTCCGTTTGGAGCCCACACAGCACCGCAACTTTTCGGAAGCGGGACACTAGCCTGCTTCGTGCTGTTAATCAGACTGTTTAGCCCCTCTTCCTCATCGCCGATGACTTTGGTGTTAACAATTTCCTCGTCGTCCGAAGAAGAGTCTGGATCATCGTCTGACAGGGCGTTGTCATGTCGTTCACCAAGTAGATAACAGAGACACGCTTCGAGGCAGACGCGCCTCCTGCTTACGAGTGCTGATGCGATCTTTTTCAGTTCGAGATCGATTTTTTCAATATTTTCGTCGGATATGTTATTCGTCTTCTCCAGCTTGAACTCAGGAATGCTGTGGCCATCGGTAGGATAATCTGGAGGGAACGACACATCTGCACGGACAAATATTCTTTTCTCGTCGGAACCCCAAGGCCCAGTGAGAGAGAGAGTACACGTCCGGGCCGCAATATTAACCTTTTCAAAAGTGATATAATTAAACTTGGATCCGACGTATGAAACTTCGTCTCCAAGATTCTCCGGCGCATCCCAACTCAGCCCAAAATCACCACGAGCACTCGAACGACTGGTATCCATACCACCTTCCAACACCTTTCGGCCGATTTTGACTCCTTTCATCCAAGTAATCGGGTTAACTTCGATCGGCTTCCTACGACCAACACGCATAAACCCGCCTTCTCGAGCACCAGACAGAGCTCTCTCGAACCGTCGATCATCTTCATTCTTGGTTCCGTTGGCTTGATTCATTTGTCCTATGCCATACGCAAGTCCACCCTTCTGACCGGCAAAGAGTCCATCCTTTCGGATTCTAGCCCCATCCACGGTCAACGTCAACTTTGGCGGTGGCTGTTTCGACACTTCCTTTCCCTTTAGCTCCTCTCCACCCAACTTAGGTAGCTCGGCCTCGTTCCGGTAAGTCATGTACTTAGCGCCTTTCCTAGTGACTCTAAATCGCATCTTCTTTGACGGGTCGTGTCCAATCTTTGCCATAGTATCATTGTCGACATCCCAAAGGCGGATGTCCTTGTCTAGGCCCCAAGAAATGAGTTGGAACTCTCGGTCATCACCACAGTCACCTCTTTGGCCACCTCTCCACCGCCACAGGAACTCCTTGACATTATCTGTATGTCCCTCAAATTTAGTAACTGGTACATCCGGAGTCGCACTCTTAGTACGGCGGTCCCAGAGATAAAGCGAAGTATCTCCTCTCTGCGGCATCGTGAGGACACCCCATCCGAACGGCGTGTGTCTGGCTCTCCAAACCGGAAACGAGGTGTGTATAATCCGTTCGGGGGTATCGTTAGGTGCAAACTCGTAGTCCCAAAACCTCACACTCTTGTCTAGCGCACAAGTAATAATCCCGGTCGGCCTCGTCCTGTTCCAATCCAGCCCATAGATCTTGGTTGAGTGAGCGTTAATCTTCCGAACTTCTCTTGCACCCATGCGGGTATCCCAGATATACAGATACCGGTCGTGAGCGCTGGCCAGGATATGCGGGTTCTGTCTGTTGTACTTGACCTGCGTGGCACCAGCAAACCAGTCTGCAAAGCTGACCGCTGGACGACGAGGGGCCCGGAGATCCCAGCAGTGCACCATCGAATCGACCGAACAAGTAGCGAGGGTGTTGGGGTCGTGCGCCGAGAAGTTGATATCCGTGATAGCCCTGGTATGTGACTGTAGAACGTGCTCGATAGCTTTATGCGAGCGCATCGCCAAGTTCCAAACAATTGCCTTCTGATTCGAGGTGGACACGACCCAGTGGGCGTGCGAGGCGTGAGGAGACCACTGAACATCGGCAACCGACCATGCCGTAAGATGTTGAAGGAAACGGGGAGGATCATAGGGATTGTCTAGATCAACGATATGGAGTCCCTGCTTGGAAGCCAACACGACGTCTCGACTACTCGGGGATATCGACATAGCTCCCACTGGTGCATCGACTTTAATCGACATATCCAGCTTAAATGTAGGCGAATCGAAAGCAGACTCGATTGCGCCGCCCTTAGAGGGCGACGGCTTTGGCGGATTCATTTTGCGCTGGAAGACGCGGTTGTGGTTGTAAGTTTTTGCGCAATTCTCCCGAGATCTGGCAACTGATAGGTACTGTCAGCACGCAATTCTAAAGTTGTTCGTTAACCTTCAAAGTGCTGTTATGCATACTTAGAAAACCCCTGTCTCGTTCCTATGATCCCCGTCCGAAGATTCCCGTCGAACCACCGATGGGTGGGGGGAGTGAGTGATTAGTTGCTAATGGTGGGTGCGAAAAAAATATGCTCGAGGACTTTGTACACAGGGGGATCCCCCCAGAAATGTGTACGAAGAAGTTTGGAAAAAAAATTCCTTCCAAAAAAAAATATATTTACCAATGATGAATGGTCTTCCTTATGCGCCTAGACGCTGCCCTTCACGAAATAGCCAGCTTCTCCCCCCCCTTTCCTTCCGTGTGGAGACTCGACAGCAACTGCAGGATCCTCCGCGCAGTAAACGCGCTCCCTTTCTGCGTGCACAGGCTGGGTTGGTATGTGTTGTGTTGGTGGTCGTGGAGGTCGTTGTACTCTGGGTGCGAATCGAAGCAGACCATTCAGGCCGACGGGGGGTGTGGGGTTGGTGTTACTGCCAGCAAAGAAAATGTTCTTTTGGCAATGGGAACGGGAAACAATGGATGGCGACGCGGTGATATCTGGATGTCGAGAACGACAAGAACTAGTGCCCAGCGGATAAGCACACTCGATCAATGGATAATGAGGGCGGAAGAAATTAGGGCGCACAAGATCGGCGATGGAGCTCAGGAGCGTTTCTCCGTATTAGCAGCTGATTGGGCACGAGGTCATGGCACGAACGAGGGAATATGCAGAAGCGGCCGTTGAGAACGGGGGTGAGAAGGGAATAAGTGGGGAAGAGGAGGAGAGGCTTTTCGGCATGTTGGGTGCCGTTGTTTTCGGGTCGGCTACCGAACCGAGCAGCACATCCCAGAGCTGGCCAGCAGCAGACGACTGACTCTACCCCGCAATCGTCACTTCAACTTTCATCCAGCCTTGCCGTGTGTTGTCTTATCTCGCCCGGATATTCTTTTTTGCCCACCTTCTCTGCAGCTCCGTTCCTCTTTCGCCCCTGCACCTCTCCCACCATCGTCATCCCATTACTTCACATCCACTATCCGCACACTTTTTTGCTCCGTCATCCATCACGAAACCCCGCCACACCCCGCCACCCCGCCCCCTGCCTTGACACGCGTCGCTTTCCCCGCCGCCATCACGAAACCATGGCCTCCGGTCTTCCCAAACGCATCATCAAAGAAACCGAGCGTCTCGTAGCCGAGCCGTACGTACCCTCCCCTCCTCCGTTACCCGCTAACCCCATCCAGGGTCCCAGGTATCAACGCAGTTCCTCACGACGACAACCTCCGATACTTCGATGTCTCCGTACGTGTCTCCCCTCCCTTCCAGCTTTCCTCCCTCTAACACCGCCAGATCCACGGTCCAGCCCAGTCCCCCTACGAAGGTGGAATATTCCGTCTCGAGCTCTTCCTGCCGGAAGACTATCCCATGACACCACCCAAGATCCGCTTCCTGACCAAGATCTACCACCCCAACATCGACCGACTGGGCCGTATCTGTCTCGACGTGCTCAAGGGGAACTGGTCGCCGGCGTTGCAGATCCGCACAATCCTCCTCAGTATCCAGGCGCTTCTCGGCGCGCCGAATCCCGATGATCCGCTTGCGAATGATGTTGCTCAGCGGTGGAAGGAGGATGAGAAGGCGGCTATTAATACTGGTATGTATACTTCCTGTGATATGGTGGGGGATGGGGGCTGATGGGGGGATAGCGAGAGAGTGGACTAGGACTCATGCGATGGCTTAAGCCGGAGTGAAGGGATGGGGGGTTTGTTACGTGTGTCATATCAGCTGCCCCCGCAGTTTTCTTGGTCTGGTTATAAGCAGGTGTTGACCCTTTTTTTGTATCTGTAAGAAGCTAGAGTTTATAGCTCGAGGATGCCCGACGGCTGAGGGGAAATGCAATATAATGAGGCTGTAGTGCACATCAGTACCTTCGTGACTACGAAGGTGTAATTGGGGAGTGGACTGGGAGCTGTATATCAGCAATCTTTTATTGTCCCAAAAACTCGTATCTCACCCTCCACTGTTTGACTGTAGGTATTGGGTATTTTAGCAAGCCCAACACCGCGGGTATCATAAGCAGTCAAAGAAGCCTCAAACCAAGAGCCATTCGTTTTCAACAACCTAAAGGAACCCTGCACCCAGATGATATTTTCCCATCCCATCCCCCTTAAAGCAAAAACTTTGTACCTCTCCATCAACAAATATTACTAAAAACCCCCTTCTTCTCCTTCTCCTTCCCCTTCTTAGCCATCTCCTTCTCCCACTTCTCCAACCAATCCTTCCCCTTCTCAAACCACCCATTCCGTCCCATACTCTGCGCAGCCTTCTCAATCCTCGGGGCCTGCGGCCTCGCAAAACACTCCAGATCCTGCGCATCGCTGTTGATCAGGGTTTCCGTCGTCGACAAGATATCCGCGATCAACATATCCAACAAGTCAGCGCTCATGCTCTCGCGCACCACGACGCGGAGAATCTCGATATCTTGGCCGCTAGGAGGGAGGGCGTAGTCTTCCTAGTTAGCACAAGCTCGGAAGGAAGGCTCGGAGAGGGGGGGATACTTGGGATGATATAGCCCTTAACCCTAAGCAGCGTGCTAACACTTTGCTGCTTAACACGCGGAAACTCCTTCCTGAACGTATCACTGAACCTAAACGCGACGACAGGAAGTCCAGGATTATACAGCATCGCCGCATCATGCTCACCACCGACCGTTTTCTCCTTCAACTTCTCCCACGTGCCACACTTATGGTGGATTCCAGACTCGCAAGTGTACCATCCGCTGCCTTCGAGGGCTTTCGATAGCAGCCGGGCGTTGCGGAGCGCGTTCTGCATGATGTTCGTGTAACCATCCCTGCCGAGGGAAAGGAAGTTGAAGTACTGCGCTATCACCTGTGCAGAGGGGCGCGAGAAGTTTAGGGTGAAGGTTTCTTCCGTGCCCCCGAGGTAGTGGAGTTCAAAGATTAGTTCTTTTGGAAGCCATTTCTCGGAGCGCCAGATCTGCCAGCCGAGACCGGGGTAGACGAGACCGAATTTGTGGCCGGAGGTGGAGATAGAGTGGACGCGGGAGAGACGGAAGTCCCAGAGGCCGTCGGTGGCGTTGGTGAAGGGTGCTGGAGGTGTTAGAGGGATGTGGAGAGGGGAAGGGGGGGAGGGATGTACCGACCATGGCGCCGGATGCGCCGTCGACGTGGATTGGAATGCTATACCCAGTTTCTTCCTCGTATTTGTCGAGGATTTCGGATATGGTTTGAACGGGCTCGTAGTGGCCGGTGTAGGTGCTCCCCATGATCACAAAGACGCCGATGGTGTTTTCGTCGATGTTTTCGCGGACCTTGGTGGGGTCCAGACACCAGTTTGATTCCTTGCTCACAGGGAGAATGCGTGCTTCGACTTCGAAGTAGCGGGCGAATCTACCAGGCGTCAATATATATATGTATATGAGGAGAGGATGAGGGTTTTACTTCTCAAGCGCAACTTGACAATTGCTCCCCATGATTATATTAGGATTCTCTGTACTCTTCTTCTGCTCCCGTCGGTTATTCTGCCAGATACGCTTCATCGCCAAACCACCAAGATGGATAGCTTCGCTGCTTCCCGTTGTCGCTGTCCCTATCGCCGTCTCACCCTTCGGGACATTCCACAGATTCCCCAGCATCGATATACATCGCGCATGTATCGCCTGGACAACCGGGTACTCATCCGCATCCGCCAGGTTCTTTCCAATGTTCTCGGCCATCAACTTATCCGCATACGGGTCCATAAACGTATTAACCTGTCCCCCGTTGTCAACACTGTCCCTTCAAATCACATCAACTTTTGACTCACGAAGGAGGCAAGGTTGAGGTTCGGCCTCCCATCTAGGTCTAGCTCGTCCTTGATGAGCTGATAGATCGAGTGACTGCCCGTACCAGTCTCGGGCAACTTAAATTTCGGGATTTCCATGGCCGCCTGGTAGCGACCGCTATAAACCCGGTGGCTCGTGGTATTATCATGGCCGGCTAGCGGTCTATGCTTTGGCGGGTCCTCGCGCAGAGACGCGATCAGTTCATCTGGATCGATCTGTGTTGCGATCGAATCAGCAGCGGACATCTCGGAGTGGGAGCTGTGCATCATACGTGTTTTGAGAGTGACATTTTTGGGCAACAGCAGTAGGAGTACGAGGTAGCAAGTAGCGACCAATTCGTGTTTCACAAGATATCGACGGATTCGATAGCAACAGATTGTAAACAATAGGTATGAAATTGTTTTTAACGGCCGCCGACTGACGAGTGTCCTCAAGCTTAAGTATGTGACGTCCATTGAGTAGGGTTATCGAGGGGAGTGATGGAGAGATGACGTGCAACATGCAGGGAACCTGTTTAATCACCAAAGAAGGAATATTTTGCATTCCACAGCTGTTCACCGGCTGGAGCGAAGAAGAAACAAAAACAGGCGGGATACAAATCGTTATGCAGTTGATGCCCGTTTTGGGGGATGAAGGTGGTCTGACATGGAGAGATGCTGCACACGATCGGAGTCAAGGCCATCCGAATCCTCAGTCGTGTTGCCGACAGTGGATCCCCCGCAAAGCTTGATTCTTACCCAAAATATAGCCACGTTGGGATGCACATAGGGCATAGGGCTGACACAGGACCTGTCCGTCCGGCGCTGTCGAAAAATCTGCAGCAAGACAGGCGGGTTCCTGCCGTTTTCTTAATTAGCACACCCCCGAGCGACTTCAAAGCGTTCCTCCACAGCCGTGATACAGGCGTGGCTGCAAAACATGGCTTTATGTCTGTCTACTTAAGCGGTATGGCAATCCGGAATCTCCCAAAAGCATCCCAACAAGTGGGGTGAATTCATTAGTCGGGAGTTAAACCTCAGGATCAACCTTACAATATAGGCACTTTAGTATCTATTGTAGAGTACACTACCTATTCTACAGCATTTATGCATCACAGCTCGCGACTCGCGCTCTTATTGCAACATCTTGAAATGCCGCAGCGTACACATTATGCACCAGAGCCTCAACCGATATTCTCTCACCAAGACAGCGTCGATCAATGCAGGTCATCTCCCCATTGTTCCCACTGTCGCCAAAAGTCTCTTCGCACCCTTATGTGAATCTGGTTATTCACTGGTTCAACTTCTTTCTCCCTCATCCACCGGTACCAACTAACTAACCCAGCTGAACTTCAACCACCAATTATGCCCCCCCGGCAACACGGAACAAGCGGAACCTACGTAACCCGTCGCTCCCGAAAGGAACCCCTCTTCGTCATTCTTGTCATATGCGTCGTCACCATCTTCTCGATCTTTGTGCTTGCAGCTGTCAAGGTTACTCGGGAAATCCGGGCCGAGATTAACGTGTTTTGGTATTACCACCAAGCAGCGTGCGCGTTTGCGCGCAAGCACTAAACACTTGGCTAATCGGTGGTCGGCGATAGGGCAATCATCTACACGGCTGCGCTCGCGATCCTTTCCCTGCTATACCTCACCGTCCTCGTTGCCTACTACACGCAGCTGCCCGATAACGGGTGTGTGTGCATCCACTTCTGTCTCGGGGTAGCGTGGGCCATCGCCTTAGTTGCAGAATCGCTAGATCCGAACAATACCTGGCCTAGCAAGCTCCGAAAAGTAAAGCAGAGCGGGAGGCATGGCGAAAGTAACCTCAACTTTAAAGCGCGAATTACGCTGACCGGGATTACGGCGTTTTTGTTGCTGGCGATGGCGCTGTGTGGGGGGTTGAGGGTATTAGGAATTAATTGCCATGATTGGAGGGAACAGGATAGGTGGACGGGGCCTTCGGTTGAGCTGGCGGCCGGGAGATCGCGCGTGGCCTATACGGAGCAACCTACACCACCATCGCCAAGAAGTCCCATTATGGCGGTTCTGACGAAAGTAGGGATCATAAAGGATCGGACTACGATAAGTGAGAGAGCAGTTAGCAGTTGATCGATATACATGGTCAATAATTTATGATGCGGTGTTATTCACCAGCGTTCCAAATTATGTAGACGTTTCCAATGGTTGTTGGGTTTTTTTTGGATACCTGGGAGTATTTCAAAGAGTTTGGTTTCTTCTTGGGCGTTGAAGGGGGTTATAATTTTTGGTGTATGAATGGGATATGAATGATGCGTAATGTTGGTCTATCTAGTTTTCAAAATCAAAATACTTGACGATCTCTGGAAGTACTAAAGTACTTACATTGTAAAGCAGAAGCGAGTAGGTCTCATACAGTACAACTCAATAAACACATCTTCTATTTGCACTAATTGCTAACTTAAGTTTCACCCACAGCTCGAAGTCAGCCCAACTTTGGCATTTGAGTCCATGACGCAACCAATTCTGCACGGAGTTCCTGAGGGCTTAGCTTCATTTTATACCCATCCAACATCTCATCCATTCTCCAGAACCTCCGGCAGTAATGTCCGCCTCCAGACCACGAGTTCTGATTCTCCTCTTACGCCGGGACCTCCGCCTCCACGACAATCCACTCTTCCACGCCCTTTCCCAACCCGCCCACAAAACCTCTCACCACTCACACCTTCTCCCCATCTACATCTTCAACCCGGCGCACATCGAAGTCTCAGGCTTCCTCTCCTCTCCCGAGCAAAAATCCCCATACTCAGAATGCCGCAGCCGGATAGGAGGGTTCTGGAAATGTGGGCCACATAGAGCTAAATTCATTGCGGAGAGTGTATGGGATCTGAAGCAGAGTCTCAAGGAACTCGGGAGCGACCTGGTATTGAGGGTGGGGCCACCAGATGAGGTTATTAGCAATATCATCAAGGGGCTGCAGGAAGAAGGGCGTGCGGATGTGGTGGGCGTGTGGATGGCTCAAGCCGTAGGTTCCGAGGAGAAGAAAGAAGAGAGAGGGGTTCAGAAAGCAGCAGAGAAGGGAGAAGCAGCATTTAAGTCGTTTGAGGACGGGAGCTATCTCTACGGCCTGTGCGTGTATCCATCCAGGACATGACAGCCGCTGATTGGGAACAGAAGCGACCTCTCCATGTCGCCGAAGGAGGTCCCAGACGTCTTCACCTCCTTCCGAAAAACCGTCGAACCCCTCCGCAAAACTATTCCAGCACCACTTGCACCTCCAAAGTCTCTCCACCCCATGCCTGCCACAGCAGTGCCGCAGCTAGAGCCATTCACAATCCCCATCACGCTCGAAGGGCTGATAAAGGCTCTCAAAGCACCTCTATCAGACCTAGGTCTCCCCGGCATACCTCTTACCTATCCCCTAGGTGCAAAAACCGCCCACCCCTTCACCGGCGGCGAGACCTCCGCAAAGAACCGAGTCCACGACCTCATTTCCACCGGTGCAATGACCAGCTACAAAGACACACGCAACGGTCTCCTCGGTGAAGATTTCTCGTGCAAATTCGCTGCCTACTTCGCGCAGGGCTGTCTCTCCGCCCGCCTCGTCCACCAAGCCATGCACGCATTCGAGGACGGCAGCTCCTGGACCAACGTCCTCGAGCTCAACCCTGCGGCTACTGCTCATCCCTCCGGCTTCGGGAAAGGCGAAAACAAGGGCACCGCCGCCGTCCGTTTCGAGTTACTCTGGCGCGACTACTTCCGTCTCTGCGCGCTCAAGTTCGGCCCTCAGGTCTTTGCAGTCTCCGGATACCGGCGGGATACAAACTACAAATGGAAGTCTCTCGCCGAAGCACAAGACGCATTTTCGAGGTTCCAGCGCGGGAGTACGGGGATGGGATTAGTCGATGCGTCGATGCGGGAGCTCTACCTCACCGGATGGACGTCCAATCGTGCGCGACAGAATGTTGCTAACTACCTTGCAAAACGCCTCGGTATCGACTGGAGACTCGGGGCGGAATGGTATGAATCGTTGCTGGTGGATTACGACATGGTTCCTCCCCCCCTCTCCTGCCACAGCAAAGCTGACGGGTGGGAGTAGGCGAGTAATTGGGGGAATTGGCAGTACAATGCGGGCGTGGGGAATGATCCGAGAGGTGAGGGAAGGGTATTTAATCAGGTGAAGCAAGGGAGGGATTATGATAAGGGGGGCGAGTATGTAAGGACTTGGTGCGAGGAATTGAGAGGCGTGGAAGGGGAGGTTTGGCAGACGGCGATGCTGAAGGGGGAGGATAGGGAGAGGGTATGTGCGTTCTCCGAGGATGCGAGGGTTGCGGTGGAGAAGCCGTTGGTTGTTATTCACAAGCAAGCTCAAATGATACATTTATGATTCGTACCAGAGAATCCAATGACTGGTGATGTTCGTTGTTCATCTCTCGGTACAGTATTCCTGGCAAAACATTTGGCGACGACCCCTAGATAGACTTTGAATTTGGACCGTGCGAATACAGACTGAATTACTCGTGGACTTTAAACCTAACATATACGTAAGTATTATATCGCCAATTCAGGGTATCAAACAACCTTCTATGTGATGTGACTTCTCCATACCATCATTTTACAATCGCCCTTCAGTCTATTAGTGATATAACCGGCTTTGGGACCTCGTCCTCATTTGTCGCAAGTCTCGGCGCAACAGCTCTATGATATGGTGTAATATACAATTTCGGTTTACAGTGGATGGTACACGAGGCCTAGGCATTATATACAGACTGCCCTCACATCTACATCTGAGCCAAGAAGTTGCCTTCCTTGATCTTTGCGCGTCCCTTCTTCCTCATGGCCTTCTTCACCTCTTGCCTTGCCATCGCTGCTTCCTCGGCCGTAACCTGCAGCTCTCCCTCACTCCCAATCACCACCGTCGTCGGTCTAACCTTGACCTTCGTGCCACCAGTGGACTTATCGACGCCCAGGTTCTTCCCCACGCCTCCAATTGCCGCAACGACCTTTGCGAACGGCGCACGAGTGACAGGGCCGTAATTGGCATTGGTGACAGTTGTAAACGGCAAATCGACCGTCTGTTCGCTTATAGGGACTATTTTCTCAGGATTAAGGGCATCTAGGGCAGCGCGTTTGGCGGCTTGCTTTTTGGCGAGGGATCGCGCCTTCTTAGATTTAGCTAGGAAATGTTAGTCACTTCAATGCGGGAGGCGCAAGCAAAGCAGTACAGTATAGATCTCCGACGTCTTCGGCCGCATCGCCCGGCGCTTTTTTGCCGCTGTCGAGAACGCGCCATAGCCATGAGGGGTACTCGTGGTCTTCTAGTGCAATTGGGTCCGATTTGTTCTTGAAGTAGTTGATGCCGTTGAGCTTTGTGCCAGCGGGGACGGAGCTCCGGGATTCGTTGGTGGGCTTGACCGGACTGGGAGTAAGCGGGGTAGTGACGGGGGCCTCGGAGTCGGCTGAAGAGAAGAATCTGCTAGCAAAGAGAATGTTGCGGTGAGTGGGGATGCGGCTAATGCAGCGGGTGCACAGCATCGCGGTGGACATAGTGGTGGTTGTTTCCAGACGGCGGTGGTGGTGATGTTCGACGTTGGAGGTGCGGCTCTGTGAAAATTAACTAGTGCTTAGGTATCTCTCGCAACCGCGTAACCTTCAGCACATACGCCAGACCACAATAGGCCTAGAGGCGGGAAAGGGATGGGAGGGTACGGAAGTGGGAGAGGAAGTGGAGGAAGTGGCGGCAGGGGAGGTGGAGAGGGAGGAAAGCATAAGAGGGCTGGGAAAGAGGGGATTTGAGGAGTGACGGAATATGCAGCTCGTGGAGTATCCCCTGGATCGTAACTTTGGCATTCCCGGCCCGTTTGGGCATGGCAACCGACTCCCCACCCGCAAATGTTTAGCGACGCAACCACCACTCTGTGGGGGTGCCCTGGGAGCATTATAAACTTACTTTCTTATGTCTTGAGAGTATTTTGGCAAAAATTAAGGACTGTACAGGAATGGGGTGCCGATAAAAAGGGCAGTTTTTGTTGGGAGGGTTGTCTCAAGATTAGCTCTCCAAAAACTCGAAAATGTCACTGTGCAGCCCAGATGGACAACTCTGCCCATAACACCCCAAAATATCCTTCAAGCTTGGTGCTAAGGACATGCCCTGAAGTCCAAATATCCTTACACACAAGGAATTCCATTTGTAATGTGCCCAAGAGTTGAGGCTCAGAGGGGGGATACCAATATCCATTGTACAGCTCTCATAGTGAACAAGGCCAAAACCCACTTCATTGAACATCGAAGAGGGCATATCTGTACCCCTCAGCCAGGGCTAGAGCCACGGGCGATTTTCAGTCCACCTTGAGAAGGGAAAGTAGCTGGGATGCTGGCTTTGCCAGCAGGAAAGCCCAGTCAGAAATACCAAATCTCCACCCATGCTTTGCTAAGCATGTTCAAAATGCGAGTAACTGTGGTGTCTCAATAATGAAAGGCATTGTTTTGCGGAATTCAATCACCTGTAAAGGAGAAATGTGGGTAGTGGTACATAGACATGGGGTGGGGTTGCCAGTTCAGAGAGCGAATTTTGGAGGGGCAGTAAGACTTACAAAGTCACATCACATATAATTTACAATTCACTTGGATAGAAAGTTTTATTTGCTACTAAAGAAGACTTGATAAAAAGGAGGGCCTCTGATGACCATTTTTGGATGTGTGGCGAGGTGGTTGCGCGGGCGGCCCGTATGGGCCGGGAACCGGTTACGATCCAGGGGATAGCTTTACAACGTTGAGTGTTAAGTCGAGCTACCCGCTCAGGATATCTACAACTACAAAGGACAAAAAGAAACTCTAGATTTTTGCCTAGTAGTAGGCGTAATTTTGTAACAGTACACAAACGAGACTCAGCATTGAGACTAGCAAGACGTCTCCAGTCCCACCATCAGTTTCGAGTCAGTGAGTAATCCCCTGACCCATTAATCAAGCAACCAGTTGATGAAAAGTTTCACCCCTCCACCGTTCACCATCCTCAGTGTAGCTGGCTACTAGATTTGCAAAGTTATGGCTGAGACCATTGAATCAACAAGAAGCGATCTCTTAGCTTATCTGGTGCCAGAAACACCAGGTAACTGAGTTACAGGCTCAAAACCTACAGCGCTCAATTGGTACTGTAAACACCCATTGGTAAGGTCGCAGGCTCGAAGCCTACGGGGGCTAATCTCTTATTTTTGCTTAACCGGCTTCGGAGCTAGAGACGTCCCACCTCCAGCGACGTTCGGCTAAACTGGCTCGCTACTGCAGTTGAGATTGGGCATATCAATCTTAAAATCTGAGATCTTGCCCCGTCCCTCCTTACTTTGTTCCCATAAAAGCTTGTGCAAAATAGCGAAGCATTCTAGCTTCTTCTTCAAGGTGTGGGAATGTTGACCTAAAGTATTATTCTGCACGTTTGTTGGGATCCTCGTAGTTATTTTGTCCTCTTTGAGATAACGACCATCGAAACCAGTGCAGCGTGTGGAGCCAGTTCTTTCACGATCGCAGGGTCGATTATGTCCCAGCCATCCCGCATGGTGATATTCCAAACCGTCATTATTTACTACCGCTTTATATGCCCGCATGAGACATATCAGTTTGTTGGTAGCTAGAGCTAAGCCCCCAATGCGAACAAAAGAACGTTTCACCATGGAAATTCCCCCGATATCCAGCCTATTTTAGCCTGCAACAACCGACACATCAGCTAGCTTTGTGCAATAATTATATCAGGTACTTACTCGAGGTAGTTGAAGTTTGTGGCAAGAGAGGTTTGAATACCCGCATGGCCAGTTTGCTGTTGTTTCTCTATACGGATCAACCTCGCGAGTACCTCGTCGAGCTTCTGCTGTATCTGTAGCTGTTGATTCTTCTCTGTCGTTGATGTTGCTGTAGATGTTGCTGTCGTTGCTGTCGTTTCTGTTGCTGTTGTTACTATTGTTGCTTGGGATGCTGTTGCTGGCGTTCTTGCTGCTCCTGGAGATGCTGTTGCTGGAGTTGTTTTTGTTGTTCCTATAGCTGTTGTTGCCGTACCTGAAGCTGCTGCTGAGGCTACTGACATCAAATTTGTACCTCGCCAAATGGTGAGGAATTACTGCTCGCGGTGGAAAATCGCATGCTAGCTTCTTAATTAAGCTGTTTCATGGCACTAATGTCCCTCGCATTCAGATGGTCAGAAATCATCAAAGTCAACTCAAGTGGTAAGTTTCAAGCCCGGCCATTGTTGTATGTTTTCTTAGATCATACCCTGTAACTGGGTCATGAAAGGTAAATCATGTTCTTATATAACTCAATTAGTTAGAATGAATTTCACAGCATAAGAAATAACCTACCTTTTTTGGGTTGGTGTCACGTTAATGAACCGTCTCAATGCATTTAACATCGCGAGGCCTTCCTTTAGGAACTTGAAGTGGATTTGGCAGTGCGCTGTGACTTCTTGTAGGTTGAAAATTCCAGGTGCTCTCTCCATAATGTTTCCGCTCTTCCGTTGTTTTTTTGGTCCTTTATCTCACAGATGCTTTCCAATCTGCTTGAGAGAGCCTTTCTGTGTTGCGTCAACAGCGAATCGACAGCCGTATATCCACCACCGAAGTTCATTTAAAAAGGACCAGAGCTATTATCTTTGCTTCGTCTATAATCTCTTCTGCAGTGCATATTTCTTTCTCTCCGGTGCGGTAAGTGATATGGAGAGGAGAGATAAGGTAGTGTGTAATCCAAGGTATGTGTTTGGGAGCAGTTGAGGATGTTGAAGCACCCTGGTACCGGAGGGGATAGCACAGAATGTCACGGAAGCAGTTGTTAGGGATGTTGCGGTAAATTTTGCGGCGACATCTGTGTGTGGGGACGGATTTGAGTGCGGTCATCACGTGGGTTGGTTTAGGGTTGAGCGCGGCGGAGCCGCATGCACTTTAGTTCTTGTGTACGTGTCAATTAGACTTAGACAGTCAGTGAGTTTAGGTCAATAGAGAGATTCAGCACAGCGGACACGGTACAACACTGTGCAGGAATTGGCCTTGAAGGCAAGCCGTTTGCCACTGGACGGACAGTTTAACGTTCTCCGCAGAAGAAGAGAAGAGAAAGAATCTCACCCTTGAGAAAATTGGATAGACTGCAAGGGGAGGGCTGTTGGGGAAGGCCGACATCGACGAGTAGAGGAATGCCTAGAAGAAACACTGTACTCTACTGTGTATGGCAAAGGCATAGAACTAGCCGTCTGACACATAATTCGAGTCCTGTAAAAAATCAGCAAAAAGTAATAATCGCAAGTCTCGAGCCTGGATCTTGATATTTATACTATTTAAGTATTTCAAGTTTCGAACTTGCATGCTGATGCTTCTAACACCACCCTCGGGGCTGAGATATTCCTTGTTGTTATTTAATGATTTTAGTTGTAATTATGTAAAGTTGATAGAGCAAAAAGTCTAGGCTCATCGAATTCTCCTCGCTCGCTTGGGCTCGTGGAGTTCTGGGTGAAGGTTTAGGCTGCTTTGGAACATTGGCGGGTCCGCAGGGTTGATTAGGAGTAGGGTGAATGGAGTTAGAAACTAAGGATTGTTGGTCTGCCATGATTGGCTGAGTTTGGTGAGGTCGAGGTGGGAGAGTGGAAAAGAGATAGAAATGGGATTTACCAGAAGATCCTAATATTAAACTACGTTCTTAATACTAGCTGAACTATAAACTATAATATGGGCCACTTTACCTAGCCGTGTAGCGGGAGTTGCGGGCTGGCTTAGGGCTTAGGGCTTTAACCCTCATTTCATTGAAACTTTCGCGCTTTTGACGGACATGTGAACTACAAAGACCCCTTCGGAAATTGCATTTTCTAGCATTTTTTAAGAATGGGTAGAACCATCGGAGCGAAAGATAAAGAATTTACATCCTACGAGAGGTTCTCCATTACTCGTTAATGTTATTCGGGGCACCATAAGGGTAATCGAATTTCAGCTCCTCCTCGTCCACGCCTGCACGCGTTACGCCATCTGTTCCCACGGTCCAGCCAAATCCATATGTCTTCCTAGAATCTTTCAGCCTCCGATCCCTCTCCCTGGAGCCCAGCCGCCCCCGTGCCATCTCATCAAAATCACTCAGCATTCTGGTAGCATGCAAGTATGTTGCAATCGCTGGAATAGAGTACGGCAGCCGCGGTAGGGTCTCACCCCGCCGACCGTATGCTATGCCACCCAGTGTTATAGCCAAGAAGATAAGAATCGTGGCACTTCCAAGGGTGGAGACGTTCCACAGCTTGAATGTGAACCCGCCCGCGAATGGCACCACGGCCAGCAAGATGACGAGGAGTTCCACCAATAACCCGATTAGGCTGATAGAGAAAATATAGAAGTTGCCTCTGATGAGAGCGTAGACCGCAGACACGATCGGGATATCGCGCACATAGTCAACACATATCGATTTCTCCGGAACTTGGTGGCGTTTCTTCAGTAGACGGAAGGGTTCAAGATATCTGATTCCTGCGCATTTATGAGCAGGGGCAGACAAGGCGGGATTGATATCCTGGTGACAAACCTCTTTCGACTGGTTCCCAGAGCGATCGTATTATTATACCAAGTCCCATTATGAAGATTCTCACCCCCGCGCTCTCGCTGTCCATGAATTTCTCTAACCAAGTATGGCGCACAAATCGATAGACTAGCACCAATGTTGCCGTCCCAGCCAACAATGCCGCAAACCCAGCCAAAACGAACCCCCTCAACATCAGAGGCCTGACAACGCGTGGTTTGGTCAAGGCTATTGTCCCTTGTACATAGCCCTCACCCTCATTTAGCTCCTCTAATTCCGCAGCTAAAATTATCTTGGAGGGCATATCAGGATCTGGATGGACGTGCTCCACGAGACGAAATAGTGTATTCGAAACCCGCTGCCTCATCGCTTCCTCCGAACAACCTGCATCCACGCTGCCCAATGTCTCAAGTGCATCAGGCTCGGTCACTAGCATTGCGATTCCTGCAATACTGAACGGCTCACTTCCCAACATCATTTTCGACTGTCTGAGCCACTGTAGTAGAGCAACTAGCATTACACATACAACGATGAAGACCAAGAGACCCTCGAGCATGCGCACGAACACCGGACGGATTGAGACATACGCACGGCAGTCATACTTGTTGTCTCCGACACTGCAGTTTCCCACAGCTGCGACAAACACTGTGACAGAGGAGAGAAGTTGCACTAGTATCAGAAGAGAGTAGATGAGGGAGGACAAAGCCGGGATCCACTGTGTCCTAATTGCCGCAAGTAGCGGTGCGATATAGATATTGGTGAAAACGAGATTGAATGTCATCAGATCGGCACCCGACACGCCACCTACGTCTGATAAGCAATACCATGGCTCCATTCGTTTGATATCGATATCGATTGGCTTCCAGAGTAGTGTGAGAACCACGGCGATGGTGGTGAGGAGAAATTGGCCAAGGAATTCGGTAGGTATCTTATATATGAAGGGATTGTTGGATGCAGAGTCATGGCCTGAATTTGTGGGTCTGTCCGTTGGAGATTCTGGAGAAATTGAGGATGTGATTTTTGGCACCATGAGGTAGGTTCGGGTATTGAGAATCGTTGATGTCCCGGAAATGGATGTTTCCACGATGGTTGTACGTCGGAATGTATTGGAAGAGGCGGGAGGAGATTTTGAAGCCTCTGTTGATGCTATCTCTGCAAGAATTGTAGCGACAGATGTGACTCCACCGCTTTTCACCATGGTGATTCGGCGAAGCGATGTGGAGATAGAACCATACTGTGTATCGCCAGCTACAGGTGTGGCTACCGCCGTGTCGGCAATAATAGTAGCTAAAGTCGTGATATAACTACTGCCTAACTTATCCTTCATAGTTACCAACCCAACTGATGCTAAAACAGGATCTGTAATTGTAGGCGGAACTAGGACTGTATCTCGAACTTGGGTGGTACTTGGGACTTTAACAACCGCCGTACTAAGAGCAACGACCCGTGTCGTCTCAGCGATAGTTTCTGCGAGAGCTCCGGATCCAGCGCTCCGAGTTTGGGCTGGAATTACCATGGTGCTCAAACGTACGGTGGTGCTCAAGACCAAGGCGGTGCTCGGACGAAGAGTGGTAATAAGACGGTTCGGCAGAGTGACAGTTTGGCTCGGGTAGCTAGTGGTAGTCCGAGGCGTTGAAGGGGGCGTGGTCCGAGTTGCTGTGAGCGGAACCAGCTCGAAGCTGGTTTCTACGATGGTACTTGGTTTGTCCTTCGCTGGTGCTGTGGTCGGAGGCGCCTGAGATCTGAATTCAACCGTTGACACAAAGTCGAGACGAGCAGGACACACGCCAATAGTATTCAAATCAGTAACGGTAATGTTACCACTCATGGAAGTTACAGTCTCAGTCTTGTACAAGCAACGATGACAGATGACTTCATGACCGATCGCTACGGCTGTAGGTTTTCCACCTTCATCGTATCTAGTCTTCGAAACAATCATAGACTCGCAGCCATTGGAGTCGATGCCGGTGGTAAACTCAGAAGAAGTGCTATCCGGTAGCGTCGTATCCGGAGCTCTCTGTGCTGCCGGCGACCGCCCGAGTATGGGCTTGTACACAGGTACTCCTCCGTGAGGGCGAGCAGGCGGATTCTCGGAGCGTTTGACCTGTCTTCGATGCAGGCCTGAAGCAAAGCCTCCCTGGTGCGTGAGCGCCTTCGAGTTTTGGAGGTATTCGAGGCCACCAATGTAGAGCAGACATAATACTGCAAAGCTGAGAAATGTTATTGTAGAGAGTGTGAACGGAACAAAGCCATGCCCACTCCCGGGGGTTACTTCACACCGTTAGCTTTGCACATGATGGCTCGGGGTTGTGGGAAGTATGCTTTTGTAGTGGTGTCGTGGGGCCATCAAGGCAGCGTGAGAGACTGCTCGCCTAGCTGATCTCCGGACTGAAGGTACAGCAGTTTTATTGCCAAATTCGTTGCACGTGGGGCCGTTCTTTGCATCCTCACGCGATGCACTGAACGTCCACACATATGAGTTATATATGGTGGATGTCTAGTCCTCCCTTGGGTCTAGTTAACATGGCGAATGTATCATACAGGTAAGTCTAGATGAATAGATACACAACTGCCGCTAATTGGAAGGAGGAATCTCATGGTTGTGGTATTTAGGACGACCCAGATCATGCAGTTGAGCGTTGCCTGAGGCTGATCGGCCATTTTTTCTTCCTTGGTTTAATGGTGGTCACAAAATTAACATGTTCGAATTCCATCCAATAGGTGCGGCTGAAGCCCGCCACCCCACGCCCCTCAGCCGCATAAAGTTTCAGTCCCGGCGCCGCATATCGCAGCCGTTCATGTGGCAAATTCCTGAAATTGGATGGCTGGAAGAGGCTGACATTCGCCTCAGGGGTGGGTACAAGGTGGTACAGGTTGTTACTCTATTAGCTCCCCAAAATGCAGGCAAATTCATCACGATAAACTTGCAGAATTTAGTGTCCAACTGACCTTTAATAGCTCAGTGCAAACGCTTAACTTGTGCATTATACGTGGCGTCGTAAAAGTGAGGGATCGCATGTTATGGTGATCGTCACTCACACATTTGCGCTACTGTACTATACATAGAGCATCGAACGAACCTGTACCATTCCGAAGCTCGTACTCTATTACACGATACAGAGAGGGTAAACCATAAGCATCAGTATCGCCCTGTACCAGGAAGTGTGGGCTCCACTAATATCAATGACAAGATGTGTTGCACAGAAATAGATGAAAGATGGTGATAGCAGGCATATGTTCTGTAGAGAATATAGCAGTTCGACGCCCATATCTATGCATCAGAATATTTCTGACCCATAGATATTGGATATGATGTTGTAAGAATGGGAGATTACTGAAATACTAAGTCCTTCGCACAAAAATGTTTCGGCATTGGAATGTTACTCGGCTTTTCCATTCTGCAAACCTCCAACCACCGAGTAGCTAGAGCATTTCCGCTGCAAGCGTTGGAACATAGCTGGGCATGAAACTAACAGAAAAATGTGCTATCGCGAAACCCCCTCTCCCGGTTTTGTTTGCTTTTTATTCGACCACTGAATATTGGAGACATCACCAACCACCACCGAGCAAACTGTTCCCCTTCTAAGAAGTAAATCATCAAACGCTCGAAGGCCCTGAATGTGCTAGCCGCTGGAGATGGTGTAAGAGAGCGAGAGGGCTATAGCGATCACTTGCCAAGTGCAAGTGTTCCCAGATCGATAAGCCACCCTGAACATAAACCGGAGTTCCCAAGAGCGGCCAAAGGTTTTGAACATTACCACATTCAATACCTTTCAGCCTCCTGGAATCTGTCTCTTCAAAGACGCCAATGTCCCCGTAGTCTGATCCAGCGGAATAAATGAGCCATTCATTCTAAATATCACCTACTCTACACCGTAACGTTACAGGGAAATTGTGGCGGGATGCCGCTAGGGTTAGGGCATATAGTTAACCTCTGTTCTCCCTCTCTCGTTACCTCCTTCGCAAGCTCGTCTTTTGGTAAAAAGAGGCACGAGACAAGACTATCCCATATTAGAGATCACTCAGAGTCATTCAGTCATGTACTCCGGGGATTACATACTGTCTAGTTAGACTGCTTTAACAAAAAAGTTAGATCTACTAAGAACTATTTATTTCGCCGGCCCCAAGAAGTCCTTTGTAGTACCGTATCTACGGATAGGGTATACGTAGGTACACCACCGGACATCGCGCTCGCTGTTATCTAACTTAGAGAGGGTCATCATTTGGTTTGAACGGAGCAATAAATTATATCTTGTAAATTCGGCCAACACCACATACCGTTCATTCCGGAAATTATCCGTGCGGCTTATTCAAACGTAAAGCTAGTCTGGTGGGTCAATCAGTTGTTCTCACCTCAGATACCTATCGTTTCTCCCGCTACTGTTGCCATAGAACACTGCCGTATAATTCCAGGTTCGGGGATAGGCTGCACTCGTGAATAAGTGGCGGACAAGAAAATCACAGTAATTGGCCAGAGACCTTGGAAATCAACCTTAATCCCACACTCCATGTAATGGAGCAAAAATGATAATCGCAGGCTTTCAGCCTGAAGCCTTGGTGTTTATAGCACTTATTGAGCACTACAGGGTTCGAACCTGCACCTTGGTCACCTCGTCCTCGTGTTTCTAGCACCTCAAGTAGGGGATCGCTCCTTGTTTATTCGATGATATCAGTCATGCATACGCAGTACGGCAAGGATCAGTAGAGGGGGCTGGGACTTTCAAGGGGGAACTGATGGAGGGAACTCGAGATAAGATCTTGTAGCCATATCTATTCGATGTCTTTCCAGTCTTGAAGCACCTTGTCTCGTATGCAATGCTACCTTGTCCGTTTTGTTCTTAAGGTCAATACTCTTTCGCCTTCCGGATCTTTCAGCCCCTCTCACGGGCAATACGGGTCTAAGGAAATCTCAGTATTTCGATATCTCGTCTCTTGAAAGATAGATTTCATAGCCTTTCCCGAGACCTCAGAACTAACAGTGCTTTACAGCAGCCTCTGCCCTGCCCGGTTCTTCATAGTCCATACTTAGTCGACATTCCCACAGCGCCGGCACCTCCCCCCGCTCCCAAGAAACCGCACGCAGTCACTGGAGCCTCAAGACATCTTGTCTTGCGGTCTGTATGGTGAAGACAGACCCGTTCCATACGTATACGCAACTATAACTTTAGCCTCCACGCCCGTTATAGTGTAATTTCTGTAACATAATAACCGTAATTATAAATACCCACCGCTTTTCTACTAAGCCCAGGCATCTGTAGATTTCTATAGATCCCCGCAAATGTCTATGCCAGATAGATATCCAGACATTTTCGACCGTTAATCTGGCCAGTCTATGCCAAGGGCAGCTTCGCCAGGAGCGACCGGGCAGTCGATCTAACCGCTTGGGAACAGTTTAGTGTTGTTGTCGCCAGAACTATAAGCGGCCAAATACATATGATTACAAACAAACAAAACTCTGCCTCAATCCATTCCAACAACTCCACTCCGTCACGCAACACGTTTCTTCCTTCTGCCTTACCCTGCGCCCACTCTGCCATCACGGCCCCACCGCCGCCGCTGCTTTGAAACAGTTTCCCATCGCATTTGAGGTGAAAAACGGAACAAAAAGGTGCAACGCAGAAAATAACGAAGATCTAGGATGAGAAGGCTAGCAGAATTCTAGGAGCCGAAAAGAGAACACTATGTTTCAGAAAAAATTGACTAAGTCTGTAGAAGGGCCTAATAATCAGTTGGGGTGTTCTCGAAATCTTGGTGACCCCCACACCCAATTTGAAACGTGCCACGGATGCGGTGGGAAACTCAAGGCGAAGTCTCCCCAGCTTAGCATCTTCGGGTGTAATGTATGAAAGATTGGATAGATTTGTATCCCTTTTCAACATCGCACCTGGATCCATCATAAGAGCAGCCGCAGCGTCGACAACCACTCGACGGTGACATCGACCTTGAGCCCACAATAACAAGACACCCGACAGAGCAAAAAGCAGTTGAGTTCCCAGCCACCAGACAACTCTTTGTTTAGAGACAGTCGCTTCCAAGAAACGGACTTGTTTCCTCGATATCAGGCTGGAAGGGCGTTCATAGTTCTAGCCCAAGGTACCCCACGCAGACTGATAGGATTGGTATATAAGAGTTTGGATACAAGTGTCCAATTATCCCATGTTGCGAGTCCAGTGGTATTCAGTTGCGACAGCATAATCATCACATTTGGCACCATTTGCAAAAGCCTCTGTGACCCATTGACCACTCCGAATCTCTTGCAATTGCGATGTTTTGATTACCCTGTTTGAAATATATTCGCTTTCAGCGCTCTCGATGATACCAGCTGTAACTTTGACTGTCCCAACCAAGTAACAACTGAACTCACCAGCCACTACATGTTTCTGAAATCGACTGATGTCACCAAATGTGCCTTTGAACGAGGCGCAATCAACATTAATTTGCGCATCTATATTATGGCCACTAATCGCGACAATTACTGCTATGTTTCCTTCGAACCTGAGTGGCTGAGCTGGTGTAGTGTGTATCGTTCGGTTCTGTTCTGCTGGATCGAATAATACCGCGTTTCCAGGGGGTGAATACTATATCATTGAAGAGGCCGAGCGTGTGAGATTGGTTCAGCAGCTTCCCTAATTGTCTTAGCTGTAGTGATTCGTTCTAGTATGTTTCGTTAATCTTGATGTAGGGAAGTGTGGCATTGAACAATTTCGAGCCAATTGGCAGGTCACTGTTGACCACACGCCGGCAGCTGAGCTGGTCCCCCGAGTCGTTGTTAGTCCACATAATGCTAACAAAGCCTGCCGCTTGGAATCCTCTAGTCTGTCTTTCAAAATGGCTGTTTTTGTAAAGAATACAACTATTTGGTCCCTCAAACTGAGCATTCGGGTTACCGGCTAGGTTGATATTTGCAGGTTCTAATGATGCCGAATTGTGCCAGTCCACGGCCCCGGATAGCAAGAGGGAAGAAATACTTCCAGGCCACATTAACAGGACAATCGCGACCACAACAAACTAAGCCTGTCCTTCGAGTCATCCTCATACTTTTTGTAGGCACCAGAGCTCCGTCGTCTGAAAAGTGGCGAATGACAGCAGTCGCCATGTCATCATGAAACTGAGTTCTTTAAGATCAAGGCCCCATTTCTCCAACAAGATGTAGATGCATCTCCATGTCGAGATGGTTGTCCAAGCAGTTATAATTATCCGCACGAGGAACAATGCAGTCGAGACAACAGTCGTAACATCGCTTGCTCGTAAATCGCCATAATACCAGAGTTGGCGACTATAATCGCAGTTTATATATTCGACTCTCAACCCGTCGACAAAGTGAACCATGAATGCAGAAAGCGAGATGCTGCCACCGGGTGTAGTACCACCGGGTTCCTGGCCTTGAAGAATCGCCACCCTGGGGTTTCGGCATATCTTTCAAGCACCACTGGATAACCGTTAGTTAGTTCAGCTTCTTTCTAAGGATGTCTAAGTGAGCGAGGTTGATTAATTACCCTTAGGTTGAGATGTATCACCCGCGACCATTGAGTAAAATGGGTGGATTACATGGTAAAGAGGAAATAAAGACCCTGAAAACTGACTACAAAGATGAAAAACTGTAGTAACTCCTACCATAGCCATAAGACATCGTGAGACCCTCGCGTCGGAAGATAAGGTTCACGCCAATAGATCGACCGACGTCATGATTTAGCCTACCCCCCGTGTACCCAGACTCCATAACAATCTCGTACAACTGATATCATACTGTTCATATCCACGCGCAGGTCCATAGGACTTCATAGTGCTACGTGTCAAAATTCCTATGGAATACCGTCCGAAAAACAGCTTCTCTATGAGCTGCAAGGTTATTTTTCCCGGTATATGATTGGTAGGGAAAGAGTGCAATCTGTAGCCTGATATGGGACAGCTATCCCATACAAAGAAATCCAAATGCTAAGTTCAACCTTAGCTTGACTTCCATCGTCTTATTCATTTCATCTGCATACTAGTAGTCTTTAGAAGGAGAATTTTAATGAGGTACCGGAGACTTCACAAATGGTGATTGTCGATTCCCTTTTTTATAAATGTTTGATATATTTGTTTGTTTGTTTCTTGCTCTACGGAATGTAGCAAGAGGGGGGGTGTTCCTGTAAGGTCTGGAATAAGGTCGCCGATATACTGAGTCGCCGAGTAGACACATGTAGAATCATTCACGATTACTCACTCGCCACTCCTTGCACCACTCCATCTTCTCCGCGGGATCTCCAGACTCTGCATGTATATAAAGGCATAGACTGTACCCTTATATAGACCAAGAGACTTGGTCTTCACCATAGAATGCAGCAGGCACTTTAGTTTCTACAATCAAAAGTCAAACAACTAATGTGTGTAGTATTGCGGAGACAATTAAAAGGCGAAGTAATTCTTCTTCTCCATCCACCCAACTTGGATAACGTAACCGATACCACCCATTGAGCTTTGACTAATAAAAATACTGCTTTCTTTAAATTCGGTTTTTGGCCAGATGTGACTCCGCGTGTGATATTCCATGATGCCTAATCCTACCGGCGTGTAGAACTGAGCTCAACCTCACAACAAGCACTGGTCCTGGGCCCACTTATTCCATTGTCAACCAAGCTGCTGCAAGAATTGTCGACTGAAGGAATCCAACAAATTCCATTAGACATTAGGGACCGTTGCTATAGCTTTCCGTAACCCTCATTATTCAGGCCAGACAGCAAAATCTTTAAGATATATGTAAGTAATCCAAGACTACTCTCCGTAGAGCGCTACCTACCTCTCACTAACCCGGCACAACACAATACCAAAGCACACCCCAAAGGTAACCATAAACACCCGTGGACAGAAGTGAAGACCAAAAACCACGAAACCTCAAGTGAGTCCGTCACTGCCCGCTCAACATTCTTCCCATTCAACATCATCCATCAAAATCCATCATTCATTAAAGTATTTACATTCTCTCTTAGTGTCTTCACAAATAACAAACGCAAAAAAAAGGCACGATTCTACTCCACGCTAAAAACATAAACAAAATTCACGCATTCACAATTTGCTTGGTGGGGGCCATTAAGTATCATATACACCCAGCAGTAGTCATTACACATGCCTTTTTCCTTCCCTTCCTTCCCCACTCTTCTCCCCTCGAGCTTCACGCCGCCCTGCCACGTTCTAGTAAGGACAGATATTGAACCCCAAATAACTTGCCTATCAGCCTCCCACTAATCAATCTGAAATCCCCCCAACTTCTCCCTCTTAACATTAGCGGCCTTCTCTTGTTCCTCCTGCTCTCTCGTCCTCTTCCTCGCCGGCGGCGTAGCAAAGCTCCCATTCCAGCTCCCGCCCCTGCCCACAGACTGTGAAGGGACCGCCCTGAACCTCGATGCAAGGTCGGATCTGGCTCCGTAGAAGTTATTGTATGGCGGCGGGCCTTCACTGGGGTCGACTCTTTTCAACACCGAAGGGGGGGGAGGGGTCATGTCTGCTCTCTGGCGCTGGGACGGCTGAACGGGTGCCGGACTGCTGTCGGTGGTGGGGAGATCGTTGAACAGCGGGATTTGAATTTGTGATGAGAGCGCGGAGAGGCTAGCGGTGGGAGGCGGGGATTTGCGGAGGCGGCCATTGGCGATGATAGAAGAGGACTCGCGCTTGATCTGGGATTCGGCGTCGGAAGGGGAGGAGGTGAGGGCTGGCGTTGGGACTGGTGCAGGCGCAGGTGCAGGTGCAGGTGCAGGTGCAGGTGCAGGTGCAGGCGCCGCACGACTCCGAGTGGAGACCTTTTTGATTGTGGCGGTGGTTTTAGGGATAGACGTGGTGATCTGTTTGCGGGCTGATCTTGTACGGGGCGGTCTAGGAGGGGTCTGTCCAGTTGCGTCTTGTGTGGAAATGTGACCCTGTGAACTAGAAATTTCTCCAAAGCCCGTCTCGCCGTCTTCCGCAGATCCAAAATAGCGGTTAACCTTCGGCTGCAGGACACTCGGATCCACGCCACCACGGGTGCTTTCAATGTATACAATCTCCTCGATCATGGTCTTCCACGTTTGCGTATTTGATCTTAAGTCTTGTCTCCGCTCACGGATTTCCTTCCGCAGCACTAGAATATCTTGTGCAAGAAGACGCGCATTTCTGTCGGGGAAGCGATGGATCAGAACGGCCACCCCGACGAACTCGACTGGCGAGAACCTCTTCGCATGTTTGTAATTCTGGTCTTCAAACGTACGCGGAAATTTTTGAAACACCTCGATATATCTATCAAAGACACTTCTTGCCATTTTCTTGAAAGCGTCGTCTAGCCACTTCGTCTCTGCACAAAAGCCTTTCAGAGCGGCAGCACCAGCCGCATACGTCGGATCGAGGTCTTCGGATTTGATCAGCTGCTTGAATATCTGTAAGATAAGCTGGAAGCCTCTTCCACGTCGATTATCCACAACCCCCACCAGTTCTTGGTACTCCTTCTCAATGATGATGGCAAACTCCTGCCACTTCCCCGAGCTAGCGCGAAGCTTCTCGGCCGGCGTCAATGGCATACCAAGCTGCACACGCGAAAACAGATCTTCCTCCTGACGGCGTTCCAGATTTGCAAACTCAGCGCACAGTAGCTCCTTCTTAAGGAATTCCCGGCGCGTCTTCTGGGGAAGAATACGGCGTTTCTGTCCGGAGTTGGGATCATCGCAGAAATACCAACGCCGCTTAGAAGAATCGGAGCACGGTATGATGCCGTTTACAAAGTCACGGATAGATGTGAGTCGCTGTTTTCCATCGATCGAAATCCGCAAGAAGCGTTCTTCGCCAGAGCTGTCTTTAATTTGTCGCACGTTGAAGATGACAGGTGGGACGTAGTATCGGCTCATTAGCGAGTCGATTAGCTTCGTCATGCGTTCCGGCGGCCAGACAACATCGCGCTGGTAATCGGGATTAAGATCTATGTAGGGAGTCTTCATCATATCTATGTGTACACTGCATGTTAGCGTTCAGGATCGAGGATCAATGTACGCGAGTCAATGGGATATGTACCGACAAGGTCTCCAATGCAGCGCCGATGCCAATGCGCCTCGGCCAGTTGTTCTGGGGGTTCATAGCTGATACTTCCTGTCCCGTCATCATCTTCGCTACTGCTGGTGTAATCGAGCTCTTCGTCGGTTTCAAAGACGATGGAACCAGCGCGGTCGCTGATACCTTTTGCCATAGCACACTTGGTGCTATCGGATCTCTGTTGTAAGGATTTGTGGGGGTTGGTGAGTGAGGTTGTATTCAGAATAGTGGTAAGTGGTGTTGATGGAGGTAAACTAGTGTGGTGTTGAAGTTGGCTGGGGTGTGGAATGAAGCTGGGGGAGATGAGGGACAGATCACCCACCCTCAAGAAAATGCTCAAGCCAAGCCAAGGAAACAGTCTAACCTCAACATTAAATTGTCACTTGATCCTCAAAAAAGTAACCCTTTAGTTCAAGTCCAAAAACCACTTGAACAATGTGAATTAATTGGAACAGTCGTCTCAAAGTCCTACAGTTGAACCTAAGGATTACAGGGAACAATACGCATGAAAATCTCACAAATCCGGCATGCGGAGGAGACAGCAGACAAAGACAAGCAACCGATACCGTACCGAACGCAAAAGAAATGCGGTATTTTTTTCACGAAGATGCATGGATCCGAGCCCAAGGTGCCAGCTTTCTAGCCGAGACACTATCGTGGCCTCACCCCATACTTTTGCTTCATCTAAGAAAAGTAGGTACAAAATATTTCATATTTCTGTATGGCCTTGTGTGCACAGGCCTCGAGTAAACGTACAGTACACAGTACATATACATGATAGATACACCTAAACAGAAAGTGACTAACCCTCCCATTGCCATCACCGAGTCAGAACAATGAATACACCAAAAAACCACAAACCCTAGTGAAAAAAGAAAACCAATCCGTCAATTTGATATGGCTATGAAGAAGGAATATTCACACCAGCAGCCCTGGCAGCAACCAACGCAATAAGGGCAGCTCCAACTCCGCTGCCGTCTTTTGCGACACCCATTCTAATTCTCTTCTCTCCCTCAACGCCGAGCTCCTCAACCTCCCGCAAGGCCCCGCGGACGTACTTTTCAAAGCCTGGGTAAAACTCGACAACACTGCCGTCCACACCAATATCGATGATGTCTAGCTCTTCCTTGGTGTCCGCCTTATCTTTATCACTCTTGACTGAAGGCGAGGTTGGAACACCTGCCGCAGGAGGATTACCCGAAAAAGCGCTCTTAACAGCTTGAATACCCTGCTCGAGGAGAGAGAGTTTCTGGATAGGTATATCACGAAGCACCGAAGATGGCTTGATCTTGCCTGTGGCTATAACAATAGCAGCGATAGGAACGGCGGAGAGACGTGCTGAGCGCTTTCCGATGGCATGGACAAGGATTTTGACCGCTCGTGCTTCTTCTGTGTGTAGACCGGCTGTGGGAATACCGAGTTGCTCCTCTAGTACAGCCTTGGTTTTGGACAAATCCGTTGTATCGTCGGCCTCGAGATACGAGAGCACACTGGTATCCACGCTCCACGGAACATTTAGGGGTGCATCTTCCGGGATCTCAGTTGTTGAAAATAGTCCAGCATCCTTCTTGAGGCCAAGAATTGCGTTCCTGAGAATCTCTCCCAAAAACATGCCCGAGATGCGCTTCTCGAACATCTGAATGCCAGGGTTTACTGAGTTGGCGTCAAGCTGTCTGTCATACACGGTATCGGGCAAAACCTTCATGACGTTGTCGAAACTCCCCCATTCAGTGTTCACAACCATCTCTCCGGTAGATGTGTTGTACTCTCCTACTTGGGCTCCAGGTTTGGTCATCTTGGTGATTTTGCCTAACTTCTCAACGTATGCGCCGTTCGTTCCAGTTCCGAAGATCGCTCCCAATAGAGTACCGCTCTTACCGGGAGATTCGTATGAGCGTGCCATTAGGGTGCCAACAGTGTCGTTCACCAGCGCTGCAACCTTGACGGGAAGACCCAAGGCATCAATCTCTTTCTGCAGCAGCTCGCAGACATCCTTCCCAATGGCATCAGCGATGTCGAAACCCTTGGTCCAGCGGATGAGATAGCCTTTGTTCACCGCTCTCTGATCGACGGGGAAAGAGAAAGTGAATCCCAATTGCAAATGATGTTCAGGGTCTTCTAGGAAGTGATCCGCGTGGTGTGTTTTCACGAATATTTCTACCTGTTTTGCAAGGAAAGAGAACAGGGTATGGGAATCTGAGACCATCATAGAGCGAGGAATAGCAACTTTGGATTGTGTGAGTGTGAACTTAGTGTCGCCGGATAGCGATACAGAGCAGACACGGAAGTTGGTACCGCCGAGGTCAACCGCGAGGTAAACACCCTGGAGAATAAAGTCAGCACTGTTCGAGGGAATGCACAAGTTGTGGGTCTCGCGCGAACCTTCTCAGTGCCGTTAGGTACACCAGTCACATAGGTAGGAATCATAGTCATGGCAGCGCCGTCATTCTGTAATCCAACGTCTTTTGCAGTAGTCAGTATCACCTACGAAAGATGTCAATGATGATCACTGACCCATCAATCTCAAGAATTCCTTGACACCCTTTCGCACGTCATCTGCCCCATACTCAAATCCCTTTGAGATTGCCTCCGCCCTATCGATCAAAGGCTTGTAATCAAGTAGTGCCATAGCTTCCTCGTTGGTGTGATTATTCATTTCAAAGTCTGGTAAGTATGTTGGAACTACTTTGCAATAGCCGCTGCTGTATATCTCCCGCGGTCTCGTCCTTGATGTCCACGGGCTAGTAGGTTCTGGTTTCGGTCTCGCCCGTCGAGGATACGTGAATATTGAACCACCGGGGTCACCAAGTATAAAATACCGTAATCCAACAGCAAAGACAAGAAATAAAACCGACACTAGCCGGAAGAGTTTGCCAGCAGAGGAGAATGTATTTTGCTGCTTATCTGAGGTTGTTATATGTGAGTCGGGAGTTGATGTGGAGGGTCCCGAGAGAAATGCAAATGGAGATTGAGAAGACGAAGTGGGGTTTTGTTCGGTCACGGTGAAGGATGAAGAGGGGATTAGGGGGGCGGTAATAAGGTGGAGAATACCGGGCTGAAGCACGACGGTTTAGATCTGACGCCCGATGACGATGGACGGGTTCCTTGGTGGTGGGGTACTCTGGGTCGTCGGCCAATCACCGCATACCCCAATCCCCAGGATCGAGAGTTTCCTTGGTGGCGTGTCGTATGAGCGCTTTCTCGATGCGTTCTCGATGATGAGCCGATTGCTGCAGATAAACACAAGGGGTGCAGTTATCTTGGTATCTAGGCGGTTTGCAGGCGACTGGAGAGTGTAATAATAGAAATTGGCTGGCTGGCTGAATGCACTTGCAGAACAGAACGGAATAGGACAGAGTAGAAATCATGACAGGGGGGGTGAGGTTCTCTGGAACTACGAGGCATTAGGTTAGAACATGCACAACGAACCATGGGCATCCAAATTGATTATGTTTAAACATACCATACGAACGAGATAATGACAATAAGTACTGAGTGCATGCGTTGACATCATACTGCAGAATCTCCATCACGCAGGAACTGAAGGGGCTTGTGACGGAAGATGACTGATGGCTGATTAGCCCAGAGCCGCACGCCTGCAACCCCTGATACTTTAGTTGGAGAGCCCAACACAACCCCACCACCACTGAACAAACTCCCCAGAACTCCTCCTTCAACTTCGCCTCCATATTTCTCACAGTTTCTTTACCACAGCCTTCCTCTCAAGCCAGCTCTTGTTACATCTAGTGTAGTCGAAGGATTTCTCCCAACAACGACCCATAGCTCTAGCTATGAGTTCTGAGGCCCCACCACTGGCTAGCCTGCTCACGACGGTTGTTCCTTTTCTCCCGACATACGCCCATCTACTCATCACGGCACTCCTCCCTATCTACGCCGGTGCTCATGCGTCACTGAGACGCCCACTCAACACCCTCTCTCCAAAACAGGTCAAGGCCCTCAACCCTTCAGAGCTAGAGGAGGACGAAGATGAGGACGAAGATGAATCTTCCCCAGAAAACTTGACCGCTACCGATGCGATGATGTTTCCAGTTACGGCTGGTGCGTTGCTCGGAGGGCTGTATCTCATCATCAAATACCTCGACGACCCTACTCTTCTCTCGAGGGTCTTGACATGGTACTTTTGCGCGATGGGTGTGTTTGCGGTTGGTAAAGCCTTCGCCGACATTTTGGGCGTGGCAGTAGGCTACGTGTTTCCGCACCAGTTCCGGGACGCCAAAGGGAAGCTTCTGACTGCCGGCTTCGACTCGTGGACGGTGGAAGGTTCAGACAAACAAATTGCAAACCCTCTTCCAACTATCAAGCTACCCGAGTCTCTGAACCCGTTTGTCTGGAGTTTGCGGAGAAAACTTCTTGCGAGATGGGTGCTCAGCTTCAACTTTCAAGGAGAAGCAACCAAGAAGCCCTTTTGGATCGGTGATCTTATAGGACCAGTTGTAGGTACCATTGTAGTGGGCATTTATGTAGCAGGAGGAAAGCACTGGCTTTTGACCAACATGATGGGAATCTCGTTTTCCTATGGTGCTATGCAGGTAGCTACCCCACACCCCCTGTATCATATTTCGTGGGCTAACAATGTCAAGCTTTTGTCTCCAACTACCTTCCCGATCGCAACCCTCCTCCTCGGCCTTCTGTTCTTCTACGACGTGTTCTTCGTTTTCTACACACCGATGATGGTCACCGTCGCAACAAACCTCGACGTCCCCATCAAGCTCCTATTCCCGCGCCCTGGAAAGACAGCGGACGGTAAAGCCGCCCTCGCAATGTTGGGTCTGGGAGACGTTGTCCTCCCAGGTATTCTAATCTGCATGGCTCTCCGTTGGGACCTCTGGCGTTTCTACGAGATCAAGCGTCGTGCGCTTCTCGCAGCCGCCAAGCAAGGAAAAGGAGAACTTTCCAAGGAAGAAGTGGCAGCACTCAAGCCTCGCTACAACAAAGCTACAGGCCTGTGGGGCATGCTCTTCTGGGATTCCAAGGCTGCTGGTGCTTTCCCCAAAACTTACTTCAACGCGAGCTTGGTCGGATATATAGTCGGCATGATCACGACATTGATGGTTATGCATGTGTTCAAGCATGCTCAGCCGGCACTGCTATATCTCGTTCCTGGCGTATTGGGAACCGTGTGGGGCACCGCATTCTTCAAGGGCGAGGCCAAGATCATGTGGCACTACACCGAGGAGGGCGAGGCAGACGAGGAAGACAAGGAGAAGGAGAAGGAAGAAAGGAAAGACACCGAAGCAACCGAGATTAAGGGCGAGGTCGACCAGACTATCTTATCACTGAAGATAACCCGGCGCCCGGCACTCGGCGCAAAGCGGGTTGTTGTTGAGAGAGAGAGTAGTGAGTCGGAATTGGAGGACGAGGAGGACGAAGATGCAAGCATTACCTCCGGGGAGGTTGTGGAGAACCCGGAGAACCCGGAGAACTCGGCAATGTGGAAAACTACTATGTTTGATTAGATGGTATTTTGTAGCTTCTTATGGGTCAGTAGGGTCGACGTTGCGTTGTGATATTTCGGGCGTGTAGGGTGAGTGAAATCATAAATGCATATGCACTATGGAGGATATGAACATGGCTGTTTGGTGTAGTGGTTATCACACTTGTCTCACACACAAGAGGTCCCCAGTTCGATCCTGGGAATAGTCAGTTTTTGCTGGTGAGCGTGATTGCGCTGGAGGAGCGGCAGTGGGCCGATGAGTGATGCGTTGGTATCGAGGTTTAAGGACTATGTTAGTCCAATTCACGTTTTTTGGCACTTTATTTTCGAACAAACATCTGCAGTCACAATTCAGAACATATCCCATAGATGATATGCCCAGGTAGTTGTGAACCCACTTTTTATACTGCTTTGCTCTTAATCGGACATAACTCACCGAATTATCACCAGAATCTGGAGCCTTCTGTATTCCAATCAGAAGCTAGAGCATCACATCTGAAGGGGTGCTCCGCAAGGTGCTTGGTTTCCGTGCTGGTTTCCATAGGTTCAAACAGCAGCGTCTCTTCCAAGTGAACCTAGTTGTAGGAGCTAGATGATAAAAATAATGCGGCTCACAGATATTGCTCGTAGTAATAGCGTTGGATAAGGGACCGGTTCCAGGAATGATGCGAGCCAGGCCTGTTCAACCGACGAACTCTCATTGTTCGATGAGAAGTTCAATCAGAAGAACCACATTGTGGACAGTCATCCAAGCCATCCAGAAGGTCATTGCCAACTCATCGGGTAAAGTTCCGGACAGCGAGATGGAAGAACCACCGAGATAGAGGATTGATAAGATTAGGGTTTGTAGATAGCGGATGTCTAATGTAGCTGGTGGTGTTGATGTGTATGGCAGTGGAAATGGACAAAATACCATTTCACAATGTCATACATGGAATTGGGTAAATTCATATGCACTAACACCTAATTCTACTAATTCCATGCATGATAACTAACAATTTTGTGCATAAACTTGTAGAATTTAGTGCTGGTGCACATGAATAAGGACTTTTGGAACCTGATGCACATTAAATACTTAATTTCCTAAATCATGCATCAATAATAATTTGCAAAATCCAGTATCTAATGCACATCAAGTTCCAAAATTCCTAATAAACACTGAATTCTTATAATATTATCAAATAATATTAACCACTACATGTTGTACCACGATGTTGTGGTGCTAAGCTGATGTGGTGTATAACTACTGAAATTGGGTGTAGTCTCGAACCACTACTGTCGTAGCGAAGCAGTCCGAGACTAAATTGGGTGTTGGTGTACATGAAGTTACCTAATTACATTAATTCATGCACGACATCATTGAAATGGTATTTTGACCACTTTACCGCACCATAGATGTACACGCTAAGTTGAAGTAGAGTGACACTTAGAGTGAAGATTAACCTAATCTTATCAAACCTCTATTTCGGTAGTTCCTTCCTCTCGCCGTCCGGGACTTTACTGTTACGAGACGTTGGTAACGAGATAACAGTAGCAAGCCCATATTCAAACACGGACGGACGGACAAGGCTCTACCTGAATTTGCAGGTAATGGAATAAGAGAACTTAGAGTGTTCGCTGGAAAATGGTGATGTGCTGTGTAGTCATATAGTCTCACTCGCGGATTTTGCTTTTAAACATATTGCATGATAGGTCTCTGCCATCTTATGGCCGGAGATGACTCTCGTATGGCCGGAGGTGAGTCTCGTATAGCCGGAGGTGAGTCTCGTATGACCGGAGATTGCTGTCGGGCTGATGGCACTATACATAGATACGTACGCACGCATTTACACTTGTATGCCATATATATATGGCCTTGTGGCCCTCTTAGATAGTACAATCAAGCTTCTCTAGCATCACTATTTGAACAAAACATATTGCATGTGTACCTGCATCGTGAGCCTCACTGCTCAGGTCCGTTTGATATGCAGTTGGTGTATGAATATATGCCTCAGGAGAGTGGCTCATATCAGTGCAGAGCGGCTCATATCAGTGCAAACGGATATGCAAACGGATAAGAGATATGGATACGAATATGGCTATGGATATGGGAAACAAGTCTGTATATATACGGGCCTTCTGGCCTCGAGAAGATCAGTCAATCAATAAGTCTTACAAGCATCCAAAGTAACAAAACACAGGCTTCGTCCGAGAGGCGGTGGCTTCACTAACCCATGATTGGGGATTAATTGATGAATCTGAGGACTCCTAGCCATGTACGTATGCATTGACATTCCAGCGCTGGAAATCCTTCATGAACTTTATCTTCAGTGTGGGTTTATATCCAGTACTTTACTCTGTTTGTCCTCCCGGTGGAGGTAGCATAAGGGGTGGTGGAGTACATCGTAACCGCTGAGAAGTACGTACAGTACAACACCATAATTCTCTACCTCCTTGGTTGTGATGAACATTATGGATCGACCAATACTCGACAATCGCTAATCGAAAGAAAGCCTCAATTTATCACAAGAAGTAGGACCATAGAAATCTTTATATTTATGGAATTTCTATCCGACACTGGTTTTCAAGGTGGAATGGTATTGGTCAAAATTTTCACCACCATGCAGCACCAGTCATAACTCAGTTACTAACCCGTGGTTAGGGACGATTCAGCCTTAGGATTTAAGATGCGATGTATAGCCGCATGTGGCCGATTATAATACAGAAATAACCCATCATTCTCTACAATCATGGCGGTGAGAAATGAGATGTCCATGGTTGCTTTACAACTTCATCGAGCTAGCAAGATGAAAAAAATCAGTGTCTGAGCAACTCGAAACCCGATAAGCCAAGTTCTGGACGATGGTCTAAATTCGCGAACAGCAAGGCATCAAAGGTTGTAGTCAGAATATATGTTGCACATTCAGCTGCTGAAAATCTTAATGCCGATAGGGCTGTAAAAGACACGCAAAGGCAAGTATGTATTGGTTTATGCAGTGCATATGTCAGATTCCATCTGTCAAAACTCCACCGCACTCCACCCGTTGAAGCAGTCGGTTGCATCTGGCAGGTTGCATCTATCAACTCCATCGCGCCCCGCCTCTACCGCTGTTGCATATTGTCGCACAAGCGGCGCTGAGCTTACAGATGACATGATGCAGACCGCCAACCCCCAAAAACCCAGATTCCAGCCAGACGAGAATGCGTACTTATTCTCCGGCTTCAAGATGATACCCCCAACGATAACTCCAACCTTTCGATGGCGCGATCCCCCGCCCAGCCCGCCATGCCTCCAAACACGAGTCCTTCGACGTCTGCCCAACCTACAACCTCCGCGAAACCCCTCCAAACCCTCCTAAAAGCTCTAATCTCTCCCTGTGGCTTGCTACTTACATTCATTGGGGTTGCCATTACGCTGGTCAGTTTTGTGCACTTGACATCTCAAGGCTACGATGAGCTAGAACTAGCCCGATGGACGGCAGTGAATGAGTTCCGCAAGGAATGCGAGAATCACCAGGTACATTATACTAGCACCAACAGTGGCGGTGGGTCCAGCTTTACTGACGATGCCCCAGGATAAGCCGAACTTTACCTCCGACTGCGAGAAAGCGCTACGAGCGCCCTTGAGCCCGCCGCCAAATCTCAAGAGCCCCCCTAACGATTGGCATCCACCTAAGCGTATTGAGAACGCCGGAAGCACTCCCTCGACGTTCGCTGCGGTATTGCTGGTGGTCAGCGTATGTTACGCATACATTGTGTTGTTTTCGTTCTTTGCGAATGGAGGCGATAGACAGCTGGCGGAGAAAAAGGCGGAGCTCTTTTTAAAGTTTGAAGGGGTCCCTAGTTGGGTGGTTTGGGTGCTGTTTACGAGCTACTGCGTAGCGTGTGCGCTGAAATATCTGTGCACTTCAATCGCCAATGCCCTGATTTGCTGTGCCCAGGTGTTCCTTTATCGGTTGCGGCGTGGTAGGTGAAATCAATCTGAAGCTCACCATCCATTACCCATCATCCCCTTAATGAGCCGATGGTAGCTGGGTGGTAGAAGCTAGAGGTATTGAATTGTATGAAATGGGACAGAGGATTGTTAGATCTATAGATTTCATCTCTTTGTTTTAGATGATAAAAGCCTTCACAGTTTACTAGTCCCTGAAGAGTTGGGTGATAAAGCCTGATGATTGGCGGACACAAATGCTCTCAGCTTCTGTAGTTTGATCCTCGTCCAAGAACCAGGAAGGATTGTAGATTCTACTGCGGCTTCCCGAGCCTGACCAGGGGAATCAATTTTCTTTGTTCGAGCATTCCATAAGCATCCGTCTGATTCTTGTATTAATCCTCTGTCTCCTAAGTATATATTTATAAACATTGCCCTTCGCACTGAATCTTAAACATGCCCATCTGTTCTCGTTGCCATTGGCTTAAGCTCAAATGGTAGTTGTGTCTTTCTATCAAGGTCTCAATGAGATGCTAAAGGCGAGAGAATAAAGTTTGTACCAAACCATGACCTACACCCTCTACAAAATCCTCACACGCCGACTCGAAAGAAAGAACCGTGAGCCGGAATAGCAGACTCTTTCGAATTCTCGCAGGAAACGCACCAGCCGCAGTGTTTCTCCCACATCTGCTGTCTCATCCTCTGCTCGGCATAGAAGCCCTACACCACAGACCAATAGAAATCATATTTTAGCAGCCAGCGCCACCCACTATGCAACCAGTGACTCCTGCATTCGGTCATCGCTGTACTAGACATCCCAATAGCGAGCACCAACACCTCATAGCCCGCAACGGCAATATCAGTGACAACTTCAATGATAACGCCGGCAGAGTTTACTTCATGTATCCAGTTCTTGCCTGTCCTACCCATCGTAATCTAGGGATGAGACAATCTGATCGGCATTGACGAAGGCGACATGAAGCGTTATTGTGAGCTACCTTCAAAGAATGGTTGGATAGGAAGGGATACATTTACTCTGGTGTAAACTAAAGAATAATTGCTTTTTGAGGGGGTGAGTGGTCTGGAACGATGACTTGAATGACACGGGATATTACATGTATTTTTGACACCAATGTAGCCGGAAGTAGAGTGAGGGTAGTGAGCACGTGGGAATAAGGAATGGAACGAATGGTGCCACTGTGAAAACCAATTTGACAGTTGTGATTGGAATGATGGGACTGGATGGAAAAGGATGGATCGTACCTAGGAGGACGCAAGTTTAACAATATTACGATTTATGGATTACATGACGGAGGGTTTTTATGGACTTGCGTATGGAGATTAACTTAAATAACTTTAGTGGAGTTGGTCCATAGTTGTCAGTAGAGAGGTGTGTAGGAGCGCCTGCTGCGGTTAAGGAAGTGCATAGGATGAAGCAGGGTACCGTTCCACTCCTCTGCTCAAACGTGAGTCCCCCCAATATGGTACTCCGAGCCTGCCTATTTATAGAGACCCAGTGCTGTCCACTTTGAATTCAAGGGAAAAAAGAGACTACAGAGACGCCAGACCAGCATCAGCTAGCAGCTACTGTTTTTAGTCGTATTTTCATCCAAAAACCGGGCAGATTCTCGAGCCACTAATGCAGCTTCCCGAGCCTTGGGCAGGATGTGGATTCCTTTGTTCTAGAGTTCCCTCAGGTTTCAGCCTACCCCACCTTCAGCACTGGTTTATAAACAACCCCCGAATGCGTACACGCTGAACAAGACAAACTTTCATCCGCGTTCTCTGTTCCAGCATCGGCCACAGACCAAGCGGAGGTAGCTATCTCCGCGTAACCGATCGAAGGCTGAAAGTTAATAATGAAATGAATACAGCTCGCAATACTATTATAACCGACACCGCATCACAAACAATCCACCAAAAGTCTGCTCAAATGAGCCAGTGCGAGCAAACCCCTTTAACTCCTCACATGGCTTGGATCGACAGCCACAGCCCCAGCGCCTCTCCGGCACCAATACTTTCGATGCCTGTTCATCAACGCAGCCCAGCACCAAACACCAATAGAAGCCCTATTTTAATCGAGGCGTTTCTTCCTCCAGTTTCAGAGACACCAGAACCACAAAATCCTCCTCTCTTCGGACTGCCCGGACCGTTTAATTCTCATTACGTCCATCACCCCGATATCGCACCATATGGTCCTGCAGTTACCGGTTTGGACTATTACTCGTATCCATATCCTGCTTTCTCAGACTCTCCTTACCTCGAAGTCTGGGATGAGCAATCCAGAATTGATGACGCGATGGTGAACTTGTCGAACATGGAGAGGGCTTATGAGTTTTTCGATGATAATGAGATAGCCGACCAGTTCATCGGTTTAGAACCTTTCCCTCAATATCAGGGGGATTATATGGAAGACGGGGAGCATAACGACTGGATGGAACTTTTGCCAGAGGGTAGTGTGGTTTATGTCGGTTTTGGGGGTGACGACTATAATGGTTCCGATTTTATGGAGATTATGGATTCAGAGGAGGAAGATGTTGACGAGGGATATGACACTGAATATCCTGATGAAACTGATTCGGATTGGTAATGCTAGGATGATCGAGGCGGTTACCACTGTTTCTGGGAATACTACGGAGGAATAGAAAGGGAAAGGTTTGATTTTGCTTTCTGATTGCGAATTATTCCTTATGTCACGAGGGCGAGGATGATGGGTATTGTTATTTGATTTGATAAAAGTTTGGGGGTGCTGATAAGGTCATGTAGCGAACGAATGTCATGTAGCCAGCGTGCAGAAAGAATCACAACTTATCTCCATAACTTTCCACGCAAAGGGTCGTTTACGCTTCCTTGCGTAGTCTTAAGTTCATGTGCATGGTATTTATTTAAGTGTATCCATCTAAGCGCGCATGAAGAATTTGGCTGAAGTACGAGAACGTAATCTATCTGGTACTACTCTCCCCAAAGAGGCTCGAAAATATCCACAATCTCTTCTTCTTCAACTCCTTTTTCTCGGTCATCTCCCACAATCCCTAGAGCTCACAACACTGTTCCATCCATCCATCCTAGATTATCCCGCACAAACTTCTTTCCCCCCATCAGTAGCCACACCATACCCACGGCAAAAATTTGCTAGCTTTCAATACTTATGCTAATGAGAAGAGCTGTCTCAAGTCCTTCATAGCTCAAGATTCCTCGCAAGAGGCCATGAGACGTCATGAATTAAGGATACCGTGCGCCGAGCTTCAACTCTGCACTCTACCCTCAGAAAGCAACGGGAGTGCAGCTTCTTCAACCTTATCCTACTGTTACTATCGGCACATCATTACTACTGCGACTATCAGGGCTCCGCATCGACTGAAATTACCTAGGTTCGAGGAGTTTACTATCAGCCCGAGCGGCCACTACACGAAGACATAACCACCGTTACAACAGGCAAAATCAACTAGACCTGTATGTGTAAAAATGAAGAGCAACACAGTTCCAACCGCAGGTTTAAAGCCTATTTAGTGTTTATAGCACCGACCGCGTTTCGAACCTGCATTATATGGCGTTGCTGGCACCGTCATCAGCCAACTAGGCTTAAGACCGCTTCTTGTAGAGTGTAAGTTTTGACGTTCATGTCCCATTCCAGTTGTATGGTCACCATAAGAAAAGGAAAGAGATAACGGCAGATTTGGAGCCTACAACACTAACTGAGCATTGCAAATTTCGAACTTGCAACCTAGTGTTTCTTGCACTAACCCAGCCAGACGAGTGAAGAAAGTGAGCAGACGCTTGGCATTTTCGCGAATCACGCGCAACGTTTGAAAGCCGATTCCTCAACACAACACAGGTCAATTTGATTAAGAATGGAATTACAAGTAGTATACATATGTGAGAAGCTCTACCATCGTGTAGGACCACCATTGTTGTGAAGCAGGGTACAGACCCTCCTAGGCATACCATCTATCCTCCAGTGTATATGCTTCCACAGCAACTCCTCCCACAACTGCAGCATGACAATAATAATTTCCTCACAGCCCTGAGGTCGTTGTTTAGGGTCCCGCATTACTTTTCTGAAGTGCACTTTCCACATAGACCATACATTAATGATTGCACCCTCCATGTACCAGTCATTGACAATGCGATGAATAGCAGTTTATCCCATTCCAATTTTCTATTGCATTTCACAAAAGGAATGACCTTCAGACTTTAGCTGAATAACCCAAATAGATTGTTTGTGTATTGACTCCCTTCTCCTGCCGTCAGGGTGGCTAGGCATGACTATGTGTGGAGTGGGAGCCTGGGAACGTGTCGGGGTTGCGCGATGTGAAACTAGCGCAGGTTCGCTCACTTTCTTCACTCGTCTGCCAGCTATCTCGACTAAGAGATCGCTTCCTGCGAATTCGGTCACCCTGCTGCCATAGCCGTGGTTATTTTAGCCACCGTTGCAGTTCCAGCCAGAGTTGACTGCCAGTGTAAGTACATATAAAAATACCAAAATGTGATAACCGCAGGTTTCCAGCTCAGGTATTTAGTGTTCACAGCACCACTGCAGGTTTCGAACCTGCGCATGGTGTTTCTAGCACCATGCTCTCTAAGCTAAGAACTCTTTCGATGATTTAAACATACTTCTATCAAAGTGCATGCTGTTGTGGAGAGCGTAGCGTACTTTGATGTCACCGGTTGAAAATGAGAGCAGTCTCAAAAAAAACGGCTAGTCGAGGTTGCCCACGGGAGCAAAGATTGTATCCGGATGGAATCAATTCTATCCATGAGCAAGATTCCTAACTGCCAAGCAGATCTTGCCATTTCATACCAGTATTGTCTCGTCTCCATCCGGTAGCGCCAAGTGCAATTTTTCTTGTCGGCTACCGGTGCGGAGATGGCGGTTAGGGTTAGTCACCCTATCAAATTTGACGGCTGGGCTCGAGACAAGTACCAGTACTTAGTGAATCTGCACATAGCACAACTTTACCTCTGAGTATGATACCCAAATTCAAACTCTTCCGGATAAACGGTCGCAGCGACCGCGCATGTAGCCAAAAAGTAGAATCACCAAGGTTTCTAGCCTAGGGTAGTGTTTACAGCGCCACTACAAATTTCGAACCTGCGTCCCGGCGTTTCTCGCACCATACTAAACGACCTAAGTAAGCGATCACTTCTTACTGCGTCGGTGACTGTAGCCGTCATAGCTGCTGTTCCAGCTCTGGAACAATTCCACCACACTTGCAAACACCAATACCCATGGAGTCAAACCTTCGCCGCGGAAAGAGTAAAAATAAAACCTGCAGGTTTCCAGCCTGGGGAACATTGTGTTTACAGCACTGCACGGCAGGTTCCGAACCCGCACCATGGTGTTTATAGCACCGTCCCCAGCTTTCTAGGCTAAGATGTTGCATCTTATTTCATAAATGAACGAACCATGCCGGGCTTGTATCATCACTACCTTTCACCCTCGGTGGAATAACCCCCCCATGCGGTGCCGATGGATTGTACACATACCAGCGTCGCTATTTCAGAGGCTGATAAAACGGACTAAGATCGCTCCTTTTCCATCTCAATCGTACACTTCCGCCTAGCACCTCCACGGACTCTAAATTCTCTAACCCCTAACAGGCTCGAGTGATGCAGCCGTGAAATTACTCCGTGGGTAAATCTAACATGTGATTGGCTGTTTGGTGTAGTGGTTATCACACTTGTCTCACACACAAGAGGTCCCCAGTTCAATCCTGGAAATAGTCATTTTTTACATTCTTTCTGCCCCCGAGACCGGTTGCTCTTGCGTAGACTCTCCACCGGTATTCGAGTATGGGTCTGTCACCTTGTTTTCTGTGGGTATGAGCTAGGCTTTCAGATTCCTCATGACTCTGTAACGGTATTTATGACTTGATACTGATGGTCTCTAGATCTTCAGCAGGTATACCAGGAAATCACCGAGTCGCTGTAATCAACCGATTGTAAGTAGTGTAAAGTCGTGATCGTGATCTATTCTACTATGCATGCCGCATCTATATGACCCTCTCTTCATTACGCAAACAGCTATGTAACTTGCAAACTTTTAGAGAAAAATCTTTACCATAAACCTCCGCAAGAAATTTCGCACTATTTAGCCATCCAAGCAAACATGAAAAAGAAAGGTTAAGGAAGCAAAGAAAAGACAGAAATGAAAATGAAAGAGAAGAAAGAAATCCCATCTAGTAATCCCACATAGCCCCTCCTCACAAAGCTACCACTGAAATGTCATCAATGCGGGGTTCAACGCAATCGGCAGCAACATATGACTTCCCGCGACTGTAGCCATAGGCAGAATCGCGACAAAATCCCGAATCATCCACGTCTTCGGCACGAAGCTGGCCGTGGCGAGTATAATCATCGCGGCGATGGCGAGTGTGCTGAACGCAAATGAGAACTTAAACTTCCTGAGCACCTTTGGAACCTCGATGAAAAAATTCGAGTACTCGACCTCCTTTGCCGTTGCGCCCCACGTCATGTTAATTTCGAACATGTGTGCCAAAAGCGCCTGTGAGACGTGGAGTGACAGTCCGCCAAGAAAGATGGCGAGGAGAAAGACCCATTTGAAGTTCTCGAGCAGTGCGCTGAAGAAACTCTTCTCGCCGATGCGGTAGCGCATTATTGCCAGTGCGACATTGCCGAGAAGGTTGAACACGATGACGATTGAGAACCACACCTTCCATGAGTCGATGTAGTACTTGTCGAGATATCCATTGTACCAGCCGATTGCAAAGTAATTCGCTGTGGTCATGATCCACGCTGCTCCGATGGCGTAGTACGTGCCGATATACGAGATAATGGTGATCTTACTCGTCATCCGGATGTTGGAGAACAGAAACCTGCGGAACAGCGGCGTAAAAGGGCCGCGTATCGGCCAGAAGCGAATTGGGTGGAACAATAGCTCGTTGCATCCGTAGGCATATTTCTCCCAACGCGCTAGCTCGTCATAGACTGTGAGTGACACCCCTTCTTTAAAACCGTCTCCGGTATACGCAGCAAGGCGGATGATATATCCATCGCATTGCAAACGAAGAGACATATCAAAATCCTCGGACACGTGAGACTCGGACCAAAACTTCTGGTAGCCGTCGTCGTCCTCATACGACACTTGCTGAATTGCCGACCATCTAAGGATGGCGTTATGTCCGACAAAAGGGGCAACATCGCCGTTGGCGACCGTGTAACGAATAGCCGTATAGATCAAGTTGGTGAAGAATGTGATTCCGTTTTCAAAGTAGTGGTGAACAACTTGCATAACGCCGGAAGAAAACTGCATAATTCCGACTTCGGGAGAGCGCTCCATTTCCGACGTAGCATCAAGTAGGCAATCAGACGGTACACGAGTATCGGAATCAACTGTATACTCCGGTTAGAAAAATTGTTGTCCAACGGGTGACGAGAAAATGGCAACTTACTGAGAAGGATGTAGTCGCCCACGCGGATGTTGCCATCCGCCCAAGCTCGTCCGTCGGCCTCGAGAACATCCTTCAAGCACTGCTCGTATGCTTGTGCCTCTTTAGCTTGGGTCCAGCTGTCGTCGTGTTCAATTTCTGCAAGCTTGTCTTCGACCTTGCAAGAAATCATAAGGGCGAAGTTCATGTTCGAAGCCTAGTATTTGAATTGTCAGCAAATAGTAGGTTCCCGTTATGGCAGGGATCTGCGGTTATCTGATACACCATTGGCTACGACCATCAAAAGCAAATATCACTCATTCAAGCCGCAACCAACTTAGTTCCAACGTCATCTCGTTTCAATGCAAACAAAACTGACCTTCTTGAATTTACCACGTCGCAAGAACCCGTTCTCGCCATGCTTTGGGCGAGCAACCCATCCAATGTTATGATCCGTGTAGAAGTTGATCCTAGCCTGTCTTGCTTCGGGTGATAGCAGCTGCAGTCCGTCGTCATTTACGAAAATATTTGCTGTGCCGCCTTGGAGCTCGTAAGTCGAGATTGCCTGCTTGATGGATTTTACCGTTGGAGCGATGACAGATTCCAATCCTTCCTTATAAACCGGGCATTGAATGGTAACATGTGGGCGGGTGGCTGTCCGAATTCTCGGAGGTGGTTTGGCAGAGTAGTATTTCGAATTAACGGTCATTTGCGAGACAGGACCAAAACACTGCGCAAGGCATCCAACAATGACCTGGGCAAAGAACTAACTCTATGTCAGCTCACGTTTCAACGGCACTGGAAGCAGCTTACCAATGTGAAAAACACCTGAACAGGCGTCAGAGCAACGAAAGCCATGCGCAAGTAATTCCTATCCACAGCAGTCTGTATAGCAATCTGCCTGTATCCAGCACCCAACATGCTAAAGATCAGCACCAACGTCAACGCAACAAGTAACGTATTCATCAGCATTGTCGGCCGGCGGTCTCTATATCCAAGTTCGCCGGTCTCCTCGTCGATTATCTCCTCGACTGATGATATTGCAAACTTTGCTTCCTTGCCTTCCTCGTCCTCCTCGCCGTTTGGAACTTTCCACACAAGCTGCATAAGCTCGCTTTCGATCTGTTTGGCCCTGGTAATGATATTGAGGGCATCGTCGTCCCACACAATTAGCAGCGAGGTGTCAGCAATGAATGTAGCGAACTGGTACTTGCGGGCCCGTGCGAGGTCCGCAAGGGTCGGCAAGATCTGGATGCGAAGGCCGTTGGGTAACGGTACATCCACTGCATCCGGTGACCACTGCAGAAACGTTTTGACGACGCGGGAATTGATTGTCATTGCGACCTGTCCCCTTTAGCCCAATCCCATCCATTGCGAGAACAGCTAACAAACCTGGACATTCAGAGCGGTACACGCCCTCGCAAACTCGCCCCTCGCCAGCTCCGGCGGACAAGCCATATAGTTCCCGCGACTCTTCCTTAACAACACTCCTTCCTCCGTGCCACCGCTGGCCGGAGCCCCGAAGTAGCTATTCCGGTCCGCAGGGTTCCCCCACATCATGGCATTCTGCTGCTGGAACAGGTAGTTGACCATCACCTCGTGCTTAATGTCGTCGATAAGGCCGGAGGAGCTGGAGCTGATCACTCCCGAGGTGTTGCCGCTCATTGGTGTGTTGAGTGCAGGTGGAACTGCCGTTGTCTTTTCTTCGTTCTTTCCGGCATCCTTCTGAGAAGACCGGTTGCGGAAGTAGTCTTTGAGACCCATTGAGGGTGAGTGAGAGTGGAGGGAAGATTAAAATTATCGTTAAGGGAGCCTTGAAGCTGAATTGAAGGTATGAAATTTTCTACTCTCCAGTACAACATAGAAAGGTCGGCGGATTGAAGGGAGGGAGCGAGTGAGCGTGAAGAGGAGACAGAGGGTCTAGGAAAGAGCAGAACGGTCTGATCTTTAGGTAGCTCGCGAGGGAGGGTACCACCTCTGAGATTGCGGGAAGTAACAACACACATGAGAGAGTCACCACTGCCTAGAACCACTTCCGCCACCGCCTCCGTAATCCCGCTGCCGGAAGCATCCAGCGATAGAGACCCGTCAATGCCAACTAAGATACAGGTACCGCGGCACGTAACACCATCACGGTACCACCCGGACCCTTCCTAAGGTACGAAGTAGTTATCTCAGCTGCAGCCTTACCTACTCTGGTTTCTGCAGCCCAGCCACCAATCTAATTTTACTCATCCCCAATTCACAGTCAGTCTCGCCTGCACTGCCAGGAAATATGTTGGCGATCGTCAACAATGTGAGCGTGCGTTGAGACACCTTCCCATTGGATATCGCACATGCAGTTACCAGAGACTATACCCTGCAGTTGGGAATGTCGCAGAAAAAAACCCTTTTGGTCAGGCAAAAACTCTCCATTCTCGGTGAAACACTGTTTCCAGAAACGAGCACCAGGCATGGCGGACGGTTACCTGCATTTTTGTGCCTGACTTCTGGTTATTTCGCTTATTTTATATTTGCTGTTCAGCTCTCATCAACTCTATTATCATTAAAAAAAAAGTGCAGCCTCACACCTACGCCTGAACTGAGAACTGCCGCCCCATTGTGTGTAGAAACAAAACAAAAGAAAAAACAGCATTGAGAACGTTCATCATCGTGACTCCAAGGCCCCCCCCGCCCAGAATGTGAATGAAACATGAGAAACCAAAAAAGATGGTATCCTCAACAAGAATGCACACGTATACATGACATTATCCCATGTTTTACAGTTCTTCAAATCTATGCCAAACTAACCACATTGCTGCCACATCTTGACGCTCTTAACTACCATCTCACCGTTATCCTTCCACGTAGGGTACCAGTCTCCTCTCTTATCCCAGAAATCCTTCCTCTCCGTTTTACTGCCGTCAACCCACGGCTTCCCCTGTTTCCCATCCTGAAACCAACCGTTGGTGCCTCCGACCCCAACATTGAGAATCAGATAGAATGGTTGATCAAATGGGGTGTTTCGATTCCCCGTTTTTGCCCAGGGGTCGATATACCGCGTACCATTTGCATTTGTGAGCGGGAAATTTCCGCGTTCCCAGAGACGTTGGTTGAAGTTTGTGAACAAAACAGTCAGGAGCCGGGAATCGACGTAGGTGAAGATGTAATTTTCACTCCACTCTAGACCAAAGGTGTGGTAGGCCTCCGCAAAGGTGGTGTGTAATGCTTTATGTTTAACGTTTGTCCTCCACCACGCATTATTAGCCGGATCGGGACCCCAATGAAGCGCCGACGAAATGATGTCATTCCCGCCCTGCGGATGGGACGCATCGTTTCCTCGGCTCTCCATGAGATCTATCTCGCCGGACGCGGGCCATGGACCGTATGTCTCGTTAACTGGCATCATCCAGATCGCTGGCCAGAGCCAGAGACCTGCTGGAAGCTTGGCTGTAACTTCGATTCGTCCGTATTTGATCGATGCGCCTTTCTTGGTGCTGATCCGTGCCGATTTTACCGGATTGACGATGGTGCCGTTTGTGGAGTTTGTGACGGAAACGCAATTGTAAAGGTGAGGTGAGGAGCAGATGCCCATTTGCGTTAGGTTGAGAACGGCGCCGTCGGTATTGATGAGCTTTTCGTCCTGAAGCGTTGGACGGATATGCAAAGCACCATCTTTGACGTACGAGTTCTCTTCGAAATTGGTGGTATATTCGAATTGACCGTTGCTGTTAGAGTCATTTGACTTTAGCTGCCCAGGTGCCTAGATATATTGATGGAAGGTCGCCGAGCGGGAAAACTCACCCAAAACCTCCAACCTCTACTTCCCTGGTCCAGATACTCTTGTCAAACCCATTGCTCCAATCCTCCATCAACACTGGGCAGTATTTGTGATTGATGACCGATCTCAGACCCAACCACACCAGCAAACCGCAGATAACCAGTCCGAGGAAAAGCCCCACGCACGGTATTATTGTGACCCATTTCTCGCGGGGATCCTTTTTCTCCAGCCAAGGCTTGGGAACCTCTCCCTTCTTAATTCGTCTGCTGTGGAAATAGCGGCCCGGAACACGAAGACCTGGTGTTAAGAACCCCGAGGTGGAGCTGGGAACTGAAGCTGGTGTGGAGGCATAGGGAGTTGTTGCGCCTATTGGCGTGATTGCTTCATCTAAGCTACCGATGGACGGTATAACAGGCGTTGAAGGTGACGATGTCTGAGTCCCACTCCCGCCGGCTGAGAGGGATGGCCCTGAAGACATGAGAAGGAAGTGGTAGGGTTATCTCAGGGCAAGAAAGAACGAGAAATCGAAATTAGGTGGTAAAAATAATGAAGTTTGGGATCTAGGTGCTGCAAACGAGAGATTTACAGGTGTTGAAGGAGTGGGTGGTGAGGGGAGGACGGAGGAAAGAAAGAATTGAGCACGTCGTTGAAGCACGCGAGAGCGATGGGCAACAAACGTGGGAATACAGGAACAAGAACAAAAATGTTGCGAGCACTTGTTTCATTCGTAAGTTCGAAGATGCCTTGTTGTGGTCCGAAAAACGAGACCTAACCCACACATTCACTCCGAAGAGAAAAGGCGGCAAACAATTAAGAGTCAGCCACATGAACAGCTGTCGATCTGCCCACGCCGAAGATTGATTGCTCTCGCTTGATTCTACTGTATGCTGTGGCCTTCCAGGCAAGACGGAATAAATGGGCTAACTTATCAGCTGCGGCCAGGCCTGAAGCATGGACAGGCGAAAGCAACAAGCAGCAGCAGATGCTTACACGAAGGCAAGTACAATGCCGCAGCGTGGGACAAGAATTGCAGGATTCGCTTTGTCGGGATTTTAGTACCATAAATAACATCAAACAGTCTGTCCGAGCTCCACCACTATCCCTATACGCCCAGTAATTTCAGATTTGTTTCAATTTTCAGCCCTACGCGCTTATTAGTCGATCAATGTCAAGGCAGTGCATTTACAGGCCGTTGATTGGCTAAATCTCATGATCGACATCCCAAACAGGAAATGCAACAAATCTGAGAATCGGGCGTGTAGGGTTTATCAAAGGTGAGTAAATAACCAACTCCTACATCACTCAGTAACGCACCACTCTGCACGATCGCGAGCGTTTCCCTGGAGCCCACCGCTCTTCATAGTTGATACTATTTAAGGTACATTCTGTACTTATAACGTGGGAGCTGAAATTTGCGAGCAATCATTGGCATGGCGAGGTTGCGGTGCGCATGTGATCAAAGAAGCTATCTTCAGCTCCTGCCTCATGCAAGACAAGATTATGGAGAGGTATGAAACACACAGAAACGCCATCTGTGGCTTTCCGTTACCACCTGCCTCGGCACTGCCGAATATCTCCATCTCAGCTTTACGCCTAGCTACATCAACCATAACACGATCTGCCAACACACGTATGCACGCACTGTGCGGGAAGGCCCGAAGGATCTTATCAGTTTATCCGGGCCCACTTCCTCAAATATCTCCGACGGCTGCGAATTCCGAAACAAGTTCTGTACTTGTTTGGGTCGTTTAGAACTTGAAGAATGTCAGCAATAGTTTCCGGATGCCTGGCAGGCTGATATTGAGATTCCCTTTCCGAGCCCATCTCCTTTGCCGTCTGCAGATTCCAAGCGGGAAGTACTAACTTTCCATGGAAACTTGTAGCGGCAATTGGCGAGAATTCAAGGCAGGAATGGATCATACGTAGTAAATCTTCAAAACCAAGTAATATCATGCTTACTTGATAGTGCTTTTTGCGGCGGAAGCGGGCGGGTTGATCTTCAAACAGCGAGATAGCTGATCTCGCTTGACCACTCCCTATCAGCGAGGCGAAATTCTGGGGAACGAATTCGGAAGTATGAGATAAAGTTCAAGCGAGTTAGTAATAGTACATGCTATATAGTGGGATTTAAACCAACCGTAGTAAATGATTGGAACGTATGCCTGTCTTTCGGGTAACTTGCATTCTTTAGTACTACTTAGATGCTGGTAACGGCCCGAAATAAATGCCCCAGCAAAAAATTGCCTACAATTAGAGTAGGTACTGTAGATAGTGCTCGACCTCGGCCCGCCAGGGTTCCTAATGATTCTACCAGTGATCTTCGGAAATAGATCAAAGTTCGCTAGGGCCAATTTTTATAGTCAAGTACCTGCAATATTCAGGCTCCTGAGTTTGAACGGGTACTACGTAGTCCAGCGACCTAAGTGCAATCTAGTAAGATCTAAGCTTCATTCCGAATACCGAGTGATTTTTGGGGAATCTGCTGCCCTCTGGCAGAACGCGATTGTGGTCCTACCTGAGTTCAGTATGTAGAGGATGTAGCAATCGGGGCACGATGATACACAGCATGGGCGTGTGCTGCCGAAGCTCTTATCAGCTCTATATACAAAATATCTTGGTATTCTATAGTCTTTAATTAGGTGCTCACCCAACAAACCCTTCACTCTCGATCTGACGTCCGCCCAACAAGTTGATGTGAATCTCCTTAGTGTGCTCACATATAAAGTGACACAAGAGTTGGATCATTCATTGCGAATGACCAGTTCAAGGACCACTGGCAATTGAACGCACGATGACCTATCGGTGGAATGTTCGAGATCATGATCGCAGCTACAATCCTGAGATACTTACCGAATGGATCTCATTCTACAAGACTGAGTAGTAACCAACAGAAAGTATCCACCGGTACGCATGTATCGCAGATACAAATATAGAATTCCATTGCGCGTTTCCTCTTGTGCTAGGATAAAAACATTATGTGGTACGGCACAATCGTGCATCACACACGAGTACAAATTGTAAAAGTTCGTTTGTACCTACTTATTCTAACAAAGAAATCTCGGCAACAGACATTTGAGTAAGCCATTAATACAGGTGAGAATTCATGACCAGACCTTAATTTCTCTACCAAATCTGCCCAGAATTGGGTGTCCAATTTGCAGGAGCATCTGTACCACACATACCAACGATCTATATGGAGTTTAGCAGGTTGGGTTAGGTGGTTATTGGGTTTGATCCTATCACCGACACTATTCAATATGCACATTTGTAGGACTTTTAATTGTATCATATCTACCATTTGTAGCATTCCAAAACAGCTATGGCATCTGGGTTATATATAAGAAAGGATCTAGCAGTCCGTATACTTATTTCCAATTGGCCTAAAGTATAATGGCTATTAAATCATAAATTGTTACTCATTATACAACTACGTCTAGTGATCGACCTAGCTCTTGTCTTCCGAATCTAATTAAATCTCTTAATCCATGCACGAGGATGAATTTGGCTTGATGGTTCCAGCTCCCAGCTTCCTACCGGCACTAACTCCTGGCCATATGATTCCCTGCTCCAGGTCCGCAACCGCCCTGTAAGCACTCTCCTACCTATCTAAAAGGAATTCGTATGCAATAACTTTCCTATTATTGACTCGTTAAAAAATTTAAAAAAATAGCGCATTTATAAAGAAATAGGTATTAGCTAGAATATCGAACTCCCCGTATACGTACTCAGCTCAGTATAGTAGCCGCCCCGCGGCACCAAGGGTTGGCTTTCGGCAATCCCAGGCAGGAGTTTGAGGGAGTTGTCAATTCTCTGAAGACAAAAAACCTCAGAGACTGGGGCAGCGTTTGACCTTGCTGTGCGTGAAGATGGAATGGAATGATGAACATCGAGCTCTTAACGTCATAAAAACTAGAAATAAGTTATCAGCTGTTTAGCGCGATAGCCGAGTGAACTCCCACGATCTTGGCGTATGATATCTGCATAAATGTACGGGGGTCACCCTCACATGCGCTCACGCCGGGCCACCATGACCCTGAGGATAAGAGTGACAGATGACAGAACGGCAATGCGAACAATTTTGAAGCTTAAAACGGCGGACAAGCGGATTAGCTATTACGGAGGCCGATAAGACCCGGTCCAACCCGCCATAATTCAAAGTAGCGAGCATCAAGTAGGCGCTTAGCGAGTTGGCTATCAAAACTTTAGTTAGCAACTACTTACTTAAGCTATTAACTATATAGCTAGCTACAGCTAGCTAACATATATTATGACAGGCGGAGCTAACAATTTCTAAGGCCATCGCCACATCACAGAACTCTGGCCCGCTTTCAAAGTTCGCGCAAATTTCGGAAAGCACTGTCAACTTTCTAGCTTTCCTCTACTTTCAGTGTTTTTCCTTATTTCAGAAAGCACCATGAACTTTCCAGCTTTCGCAACGTCGCTGCTTTCACAGCCATTTGCAGCCTTTCCAGTGAACGTTCCAGATTTCCTTCGCCTTCGGGGTATGTCTCCTTTCACCAGTCTCTATCCACAGCCGATCCCCTCTCTCAGCCTTTCACGGCCATTTACAGCGTCTTTGCATTCGCAGCCAGTCTTCTTTTACATCGTGTAATGTACAATAGATCTCGTTTAACATCTACATTGAGCGCGATTGCGGTTTCAGCAGTATGATATTCACAGTCTACCTATCAACCTATCTATGTATCTATCTATCCATCCACTGACAGCAACTCTAGGTTCACTGGCAGTTGGGTGAAGATGGTACTTAAGTGGAGTTGGAGATGGGTGGACTTGGAGAAGGCACTGAGCGTATATGGAGATACATTTGGAGGTAGTCACTCGAGTGCACTTGGAGGTGTACTTGGAGATGTACTTGGAGACAGTTGAGTAAGAGAAGGTGCTCGGGAGCAGGCTGGCGATAGTAGTGATGGACTCGTTAGGAATAGACTGGAGATGGTCGATCTGAGCATATTGGAGAAGATAGAGATGAACTTAGCGTGAGCTGGCTGGAGATGGTGCTCGGATAGTGTTCGAAATGGGCTGGGAGCCCTGGCATCTTCAGGCCTGGCCGTTGGGCTTTGGACAAAGCCCGGCCGGCCTGCGGGCGCCCGCGGGCCGAGTGACCATCTATGCTCACTCCAAATTTGTACTTCACTACTAAAAATAGCTCCTTCTCCACGGAAAATAGTCCACCCCTCACTAAAAATAACATCATCTGCCACCCATACAGGATGATTGTTTGCTAATTTTCATGTTTCAGATATGCAGGCCGGCCTGCGGGCCTTTACAAAGCTTGCGGGCTTTTCAAAATAAAGCCGGGCCCACAAGGGCTTTGAAATTGTCAGCCCGGCCCAGCCTGCCCGAAAGCCCGCGAAAAGCCCTCGGGCCGGCCGGGCCTGTTTCGAACACTGTGCTCGGATACACTTGGAAATGGTGCTCAGGTGTACTTGAAGATGGTACTCGAGTGCACTTGGAGATGCTGTTCGAAAGTTGCAGAAGATGGTTCTCGGGTGCAATTGTAGATGGTACTCAGGTGCATTTAGAGATGGTACCCAGGTGCACATGAAGATGGAAACTGGCTAGCGACCGGGCTTATAAGCTTGTTGAGAGCTAGCTGCCAACGATCTCAAGGTTCTGTTGCAGAGCATGCAGCTTGCACTATCATTAAAGTTTAGTTGGTCAATTCTAGCTAGCAACTACTGTACTGGTCACAGTGGTTCGGACGCAGGTGGGTGCTGACAGGTATTTTCTCATCGGACAGTTGTTGCTGACGGCATTTGGGTAATCGGACACCGTAATGTAGCCGCTGCGAAGCTTTAGGGCTGTAGGGACACAGAGGAGCAGCAGCCGTTATTGACTATTGAAAAAGCGCGGCTAGAATGAGGGATATGAAAGATAGACCAGCTAGAAGAAGAAATAGTACTCTTGGGCGTTTTAGATAGAACTAATACCATCATGATACCAATGCTGACAGATCTAATTCATCGGACATTGGTTCCTGTTGCTGACAAGTACATATATTTGGCCGGACGGACACCCCCTTCTGACTGCTGACGTCCGAACCACTGTAACCAGTACAGTACCACAAGAACAATACGGTAGCCTGAGAAATTGTTAACTCGGGCTTGAGAGATTGTTAACTCGCTAAGCGCCCACTCGACGCTCGCACTCCGAATTATGGCGGGTTGGGTCTTATCGGCCTCCGTACTTATCGGCCTCCGTAGGCCTCCGTACACCAGGCCCTCGAGGAGGAGTTCGCAGGCATTCTCGAAAATTGCCTTCTCGCAGCTGAGGTCCCTGATTATCTTTCTCCCACTTCCACAAGTCTTCGATCTTCTGGGTGCTATCGTGATAGACACTGAGGCCTTTGACGACGAGCGGAAATACTGCTAGGACGATACCAGCAGTTGCAAAGCCAGGCCAATGATTCCGCCAGTCCGGACGATCCCGGTCCGGGGTAGGGCTCAGTCCGATCCGGTCCAGCAGCAAGGTCGGACTGAACTGGTCTAGACCGGGATCGGACCGGTCTGATTCCCGTCTGAACTAGTCCATAACACAGATTTTTGCAGTACTGGTCCGGTCTGGGGTAGTTAGGGCTCAGTTCAGTCCAGTCCAGCAAGAAGGTCGGACTGCCCCCCCGGACTAGTGGAATCATTGAGCCAGACATCGCGGGTGTTCTGGTGCGGGGTGGATGATATGAGAGTGAATGAGGCTAATGAGATTATAACCCCACTTTGCTTTATGATTGCAAATGGTCTTAGTTATGATTGGATATCTGCACATGCATTGCATACGTACAGACTTATACAGACAATTCGAAGCGCGGATGTAGAGTATGGATGTTCTAATTACAAGTGGGGGTACCAATCCCATCCCACACATCAACCTGTGGCAGATACTGTTTTTGCGTTTACCATTTCGGGATTGACAGAGTCCTCAGGCAATGATAGTTCGATATCTTCGTTGTATCGGTCGTGCATTCAGTCGTTCTGCCGCCTATTGGATGCTTTAAAAATTTAGGAAGCGTACCGCCTACTTTCAGCGATCAGATAGGCCGATTTAGAGCCTGGGCCATAAATGCGGGGGCCCATCGCTCTCGGGAGTGCCAGATGTCTCTTGAACACCGGCTGTGTGAAGTGTTAAAAGTAAGGGCAGTCGTTGTTGATCTGCTGATAGATCTCATTAGAGTATTACGAGACAGTAGATATCCCAGTAGTTCCAAACCAGATGCTGATATCTCTCAGCCCTCGTCACAGCTTCGGGAGAGGATCTCCAGCTCTATGAGAAACCCTCAGACGAAGATGAAAGCGAGGGATCCCGCATCGGTTCTGAGCCTGATGTCGAACCGATACCGAAGGGCCTATTGAACGAACGCATTCGCGACATATCCAACATTATTACTTTCCTCTACAGATTTTCGATTGCGACCCAAAACCCAGTACAACGGATTGCCTCCAGAAATGTTCTTCGGTTAATGTTTTGGCTTACGAGTTCTTCGATATTTAGCAAGTGTCCGAGAAGCTGCCCAGCTTCGAAGTTGTCCGTGCAACGCGGTATGCATTCATAATTGCCTGCCAGATGACACTAGCGTATTGTAAGTGTAAGGTTACATTGAGAGTATTGGGAGCGTTTAAAGACTATCTAGATATCTAATGCAAGTAAGCTTTTGCCATCTTGCTCCATAAGATGAGCATATATGGCTCCCCAATACTCCTGATACAAACTTCCCTAGAACCAATTACTGTATCCACAAACTAAGCTGCAATTTATATTAGAACTACACAGGTAGAAATAGATGTAAGCGATAGTATAGTGGGGGACTCCTTAAACTGGAACACTTTTGCCAACATCCACGACCATTTTTGAGGCTTAATTTCTCCACCAAAAAAAGTCAAAAAAATTCTCTTAACACTGTAGAACAACCATTTGAATGGTTCTCTATCCACCTGATAAAGATGGATTCCAAAATAAATAGTGATTGTGGGGGAATAAGTGTTTGAAAATATGGGTTTTTGTATGGACACAGGATGAATAACCATGTTTATTTAACAAGAAATTACTTACCAAATCAGGTCATTCTCTTGGATGAAAACCCATAAAATTGCCACTTCACGGCTGAAAAGGGATGGTTGCGGTATTATTAAGCAATTTTTCCAAATGTCAGCCCCACCATATACGTTCTACGAAGGATATGCTCCCTTGGCCACCGCGTGGTTTAGTTCCACGGCAAGCCATCGGTCGTATTCATGATCATCATGTTGTCTGTCATCCGCTATGGCTATCTTGAATTCAGCCATATTGATCACTTTTCAAGTGGTTCGAAACGACTCTAATGCCACATCATAATGCAAGGTCGTAATCCTTCTGTAGCTGCGGCCAGTCTACTCTGCATATAATTAGTTTAACGGCATTTCCCGTGCTGCGCCTCTACAGGCGCCCAGCTCAGTGTTCGCTTAGGGGTCGTCGAACTTCAGAATTTCAAATCTACCAACAACCTGCACTTATCGCCAGCTAGCTTCTAACAATCTTTACCATGTCGAAAGTGGAATCCAATCAACAAAACGTGAATGAGTTGGATTCTTACCCGGATACATCTGGAAAACGCAAGCGCAGGCCATCATCTAACGATCCCGAGACTAATCCGCCAAATCGCCCACCAAAAATCTCGAGGGCGGATACTCTCTTGGTACATTTCCTGCCGTGTGGCAGGTTTCTATAAGGCACTAACCTGTATTTACTAGGAAAAACCAAAATGTTTCCGAATCAGCAATATCCCACCTGCCTGGGGTCGCGATGAACTGATCAACGCCATCGGGCATATGTTTGACTCAGACCTCCCGGATTTCGGTCTATCACTATTTCCTGCCACGGGAGGTGGCTGTCAAGTAGCATTACTGAACCCGCGCCTATGCTCTATCCGACTCGAAAATCACGAGGAATATGTGACGACGTACGATGATATATCCCAGGAGGACGTCACGCTTGCCGTCGATTATCATTTCCTTGGCATCACGCCATTGAATCAACCGGAAGGAGAAGTCGTCGCAGAGTATGTTAGATTGTATCTTCCTGAGATGTGCTTAATAGAAGTTGTAGAGCTAATTACGGTGAGAACGGAGCAGTATTATTGCAGTTACTGGGCTAGCAGGCCATGCCTACGGCTCGTGGCGAAATCGTGACAGCGGGCAAATGTGGCTGAAGGACTTCTTACCGCGAGACATAAAGAATGTGAGAATCATGACATACGGCTACAATACTGACCTACATAATACGACCGACACGAGCACAATGCTTGATTATGCAAAAAATCTTGTTGAAGAGATCGAGAATTGTCGACGCTCGTCGCAGGCAGGCGCACGCACCGCAACCATTCTCTCAAACGCTAACAACCCACAGGAAAAGCAAAGGCCGATTATTTTCGTCGCACATAGTCTTGGGGGCATCTTGGTCCTGCAGGTAGGTTATACCTAGTATCCACAACCCCCATGGAAGTCTTTAGGTTGTGAAATTCGGACGCCGATCATATTGCTAGAGTTTGTTAGTCTCTCAACATGCAGCAGAGAGCCGAAACATCGTAGATACTACCCGTGCAATATTTTTCTTCGGAACTCCGCACCAAGGTCTCCGGACTAGCGAGCTTGAAACCATGGTTCTCGATCTGGCTCGTGGAGCAGAGACACCACGTCTCAACCTACTTCGACAGCTTCAACAAAATTCGGAATTCTTGCAGAAACACCGCCAGGACATCATCGATATATTGGAAAATATGAAAGTGTGTAGCTTTTATGAAACGGAAAAAACACCATGCGCTACGAGGGTGAGGTTTTCCTCTCGGCCGAGGCACTTGCAATTGGGTGAGGTACTAATATATCTATCGGATTGATAGACGGCAACGGATATTTACGCTAAATCCGGCGACCTGGTAAGGATGGTGGAGAGCTTCTCGTCATTGTTGTATATTCGCAATGAACATCGAGTTCCAATCCACAGAAATCATAGCGACTTGGTCAAATTTGCCCTGAGGGGTGACAGTGATTATCTCAAGGTAGTGAGGCGCTTAAAAGAATGGCTGGTGGAGCTTACTATCATGGAGAATGACGGTATGCATATTTCAATCCAATCCATGAGCTTGTCACATTATATTCCCAGTGACCAACTGTGTAGTTTTTGGAAGATGCCTGACCTGAACAATCTAGAGTCCATCCGGTGCTTTTTAAAAGCCCTTGACGCACCAAAATACGAACACTTCCGAAAGGAAAATGTCAAAGATCCCGTATCCGGTACTCTAGAGTGGTTCAGGGAAGAGCCATTATATCTCCAGTGGGTTAATGCCAGCACAGACTCGTTCCTCTGGATTAGGGGCGCTCCTGGGCAAGGAAAGACCGTGCTTTCCAAGTCTGTGCTTAGCCACCTGGACAATTTGGCTACAAATACCGCCCCGGGTACAGTCAAAATAATCTATTTCTTTTTTTGCAAAGACTTCGAAAACTTTTGTTCTGTGAACTCGATCTTAAGAGCGCTTATAGAGCAGTTGCTCAAAGGGTCGGTGCGGTTATGCCAGTTCTTATTTGACTTCATCGATGATGCGACAAAGATAATAAAGTCAGACGATATGCTTTGGGAAATTTTCGAGGATCTCATTGGTAGAAGTCATTGCAACACTATCTACTGCGTCATCGATGGAATCGATGAATGCGAAAAAGGCAGGGGCGGGTCGACAATGTCTATTCTTCTTCAACGACTCCACGGCTTGTCGGACTCCAAATCGGACGTTGAAAATCGATCAAGTCCAATTTTGAAGATCCTGTTGGCGAGCCGGCATGATCCATCCATCTCCGATGCGCTCTTGGGAGTTCCATACTTTGACCTTCGCGTACGCGTGGCGGATTTGGAGAAATTCGTTGAAATGGTAGTGTCAGAACTCCCTCGGCGGTTTAGTGAAGATTGTCGAAGAACCGTGCTGGAGTTATTGCGCGGAAAGGCAGAAAGAACATTTGTTTGGGTATCACTAATCGTTAAGGATATCCGCCGAATAATAATGCCGACAGTCGCAGGACTCAAGAATATTATTACAAAAAGTCCCCCCGATCTCGATGGTTTATATCGCGACATTTTCGACAAAATTTTCGAGTTTTCCGACGAGGAGGAAATTCCACAAAAGCTGATAGCTTGGGTGGTTTATGCTCGAAGACCCCTCACAATAGCAGAACTGGACACGGCAATTGCAATCCAGCTAGACTCAAGAGACCTGGACTCCCTCGAAAATCACAGGCCTCACCTCCACCCAGAGTTCTTGGTTAGCACTCTTGGAATCATTCTTGAAATGACTGACAACAACCTCGTCCACTTGATCCACCAATCTGCCAGGGACTTTATCCTAGACCAAAACATTCTCTGTCGATGTTCCTTTACAGCAAAACTTCGACCAGAGCTCTATATAGCTCAGTCCTGTATGATATATGTAACCTTCCGAGATTTCCAAGAGAAAAATATCAATATTAGGACTTCCGCTACCCTTGGGCCCCTGGCAAAGCTGCTTACAACCGACAGTTTTCTGCACTATGCCATCCACAACTGGCATTCCCACATCCAAGAGGAGAATGATTTTCAGAGATTTCCTGGCTTACTTCGTCGAATGATAGCGCCGTCTTCCGCATGGAGACGTGTTTCAGCTCTCGCCTCTCCCGTGCCTCTCACCTCTCCCGTCTCGGGACCTCTGACATTCGCAATTGATACTAACCGCGAATGGCTCGCTATCTTTATCCTGAATGACGAGGTCGAGACATCATTTGTTTCAGCAGAAGAATTGGAGTATGCAGCTACACACTGTTCTTTAGCTTTACTAGAACTCGCTTTCAAGAAATGCGGCCTAAATGAAGAATTCGTGATAAGGGGGTTTTTAGCCAATAGGAATGTTCGGGGTAATCCCATCGAAGGTTTTTCTCGCGCAACAATCACAAAGGCTCTGGTTCACGTCGCATTACAAAATTGGGTGACGGGAGATGTGAACCTGAAAAACCTTATCAAAAGCGGAGCTGAATTCACCGAAGAAGCTGCGAACTTGATTGTCCAAAACTGCGATGCAGATGCTATAGCCCTTTTGATGGCCAGACAACCATTTACCAGCTCGATGATTCCGGCGGCAGCCCGGAACAAAGCAGGAGCGGCCATCATGAGGAGTTTGGTACGTGGTGCAAGAAGTCGAATTGACGTCGGCGTGGATACCATACTCGCGGCAGCTGCAAGCCAACATACAGGAACACAATTAATTGGCGTCTTTCTTACAGAGCCAGGTATAACCTTCACCACAGAGGCTCTTGTTGAGTTTCTGAGTAGCGACCAGTTTGAACACGACGTCAAGAGTCAACTGTTAAAAACGATGCGAATCACAGTGGACGACGATATGGAATCAAAAATCGCCGAACGAAAGAGAAGAAGAGGGATGCGGACGGGTGGGTGTGGACTTCGCTCCAAGATAACCATGGATCAAACCTTGAGTCAGTTCCTGTTACACCTAGCCCCTCAAAAAACTGCCATATTGGACCATCCGAAAACATCAGACGATTTAATGAATCTGATCGAAAACTCAGAACCTAAGCATATGTTACGAGTCATACCGTTCATCGATAGTTTATCACAGTATGCCCGGGCAATCGAGGTTTTCACCCAACCAAAGCCAGAGATATTGTCGTTTCTGTGGGTAAGCTTCATACATAACGAAAAATCTCTACCGCATAGATTAATGGGTCTTAACTAACGGATCGTTAGGGTCCCATATGGTTGCTGCTTCAGGTATATGTGCTACTAGGCAGGCGTGAGCCGGTCAAATTTCTAATAAATGGCATAGATATCCAGTAAGCATTTAATGATCTTCAACCAAATTTTAGACGCCTTCGAAATAATCGACGATAGCATGCCTCAGTTTAAATATCTCGTGAATTCGAATACATTGCAGCTCACCAATCAGGTCCACAACGCGATAACATGGTTGTATGCTGACATTATATATATATATACACATGCTTTGTCGGCTCGAATCATTCTCATTGGTTGACTTGTGGTACGTACCTCTAAGAAGGATTTTTATTGGCTGACAACCCACAGCTTCAATCATTTGGATGGC
>Ga0307515_10000602_pt1 | contig 83948 bp, 86 predicted proteins | sample 17_EM_MG_FD_194513 | JGI IMG/M metagenome (GOLD analysis project Ga0307515, IMG submission 194513) | Populus trichocarpa ectomycorrhiza microbial communities from riparian zone in the Pacific Northwest, United States - 17_EM | ecosystem: Host-associated > Plants > Roots > Unclassified | place... | reverse complement strand
CGGAGGAGTGCCGAAAGTGGGGGGGGGGGTAAGAAGTGCAGAATTCAATATTGGAGCAACAAACCAGACTGAGGTGCACTGGTGGGAATTGTGGAGCTCCCATCCCAAGCTGAGGGGCATGGAATGGGGGGAATAGAGTGTGGAAGGACATAGAAGCGCGTCAATCCAGGCAGTGGAGCGCCGACGGGAATTGGGGAGTGCCTATTCTCGCGGAGTCATGCCACAATGGGGGTATCATGCGGCCCACTAATGTGTGATTGATGAGTGCAGTGGCTTCTGCAGTAAAGGTTATCACAGGGGATGGCAAAATAAGCCTCAATATTGATCTTGAGTGAACATTACTGTTGCCTTGTTTCCACTGGCATATTCAGACAGCGCACAATGAATGGCTGCAGCTGCTGGTGCAAAGGTCTAGGGAGCGAGAGGTTGGAAATACTAAGATGATGTTGGCTGGGCCCCCAAGCTATTGGCGGTGAAGAAAGGTTGATGGTGAATTAGATCAAGTAGTTCCATTCAGGTGAACCATGATTTCTTATCATCAACAGCCCTGGAGAGATACGCATCGTCAAACAGGAGCTCCTCAACCTGGATCTGAAGCTCAGTCTCTGAGCGCAAATCCAAGTGGGAACTACAGACAAAAGTTCCACGTGCCCCATCTTCCGACTGACCTTGAATGATACTTCTCATCAGGTTTAGCTATGCATAATTTGGGGCGCAGTCAATATCCGAAATCTGAGTGAGGAGCATTAAACAGAATTCAAGAGTTACCACATCTTGTGTTTGCAAATCGATTTTGAGAGATGGACTGCCCAGCAATTGACACACAGATGGCATACCTACAGGAGCACCTGCCAATGCCCACTGATGATCCTGAGCTTCAATGGCAGGTTTTCACATTTCTTCAACCATCCAGTACTTTTCATTGGATAATATTGGCCAAGGAGTATTCGTGAATATGATTGCCTCCTTGAATATTTTTGGTATCTCAAAAGTAGCCTTTTGGTTTTGGGGAACGTTCTGATCTGCACTGGCCTTTGGTTGTGGAACATTCTGGTCCCCACTAGACTTGCGTAGCGGCAGCGCCGGGTTGGATGGTGCATGGTCAGACTCAGATAATTTGTTGAGGACATTTGACTTTCGGCATTCGCGCAATGGTGGTTCCCTTGCACCAGCTGGATTTCAGGAATTTGGATGCGGAGGGCATGCAATGACAGTATCGGCACGGTGCTGTTTGTTTTGCTTTGGAACCCTTGCAGTTCGTAATGACTCGTCCCGCCGCACTTTGCCTAGAAGTAGGACCTTCTGTTGGTGATCCAAATTGTCTTCTTCGATGTCAGAGAATAAAGTGAACTTTCCAGGGTCATTACTTTCATCATTACGAATCTTCTGATCGGTATTGTCATGCTGCTCCAATACAGAAACCCAGGACATTAGTCTTCCCCAACACATTGCATGATCGCAGATAATTGGAAGGCAAACAGTTGATCGACAATGAACATTGGCTGCTTTCTTGAATACGAGTGCTCTCTCAAGGTGTGCTTCTTGATTCTTCGGTGGAAAGTGATTACTCACCTGGCAGGGTGTAGGTTCCATCTGTGGTAATGAGGATAGAAAGTTGGGGAATGTGGGAGAAAAGGTGTAAGCTGTAAATACAGGATTAAGTGCAATAGAATAACGGGGAATATGGAGCAAGAAGTCGCACATAGTCAAGGAGGATGTAATTAGATGCATGCCTTGAAGGGCTTGGGAGAGATGCCGTTAATGGTTCATATTTCTATCGAGGATGGCAGTCCAGTGTTCTGATTCAGGATGTTGCCATGTGCACCAGTATGGATGGATTACTTTTCTGGTGCACTGGAAAAGATGGATTCCTAATGCCGAATGTTAGCAACTCCTATCCACAACACTCTGTCTGGATGCAAGAATTGAAGGTTGGCTAAAGCTAATGCACATAGATTAGTACCAGACGCACCGGAAGAAAACTTGCAACATTAACTATCCCATGGTGCTGGCCAAATGGAGTACTGAGAACCTGCATGAAAACATGTGCCCCTGCATATGACTGTCAAAACTTAGTAATTATGCATGAATGTTCGAGCATTTGAGGTGACCGCATAGCATAGAATTGGTGCAGTATTGAGAATCTGCTAAACTCGACAGATGTGGGACCTCGATAGTGCCGGCAGAGTTGCAAGGGTTATTACTGAGTTCGTTATCAACCAAGGAAAAATATAAATCTCCTTATGTTGTTGATCCACCTGAAGGTCACACCTATTTCGACAATATTCTATTGTATAAGAATGCTGCAGCAAAGTTGGCAGTCGATAAGGGAATATCATCAGCCTAACATCCCATTCATGTGTTCATCGTGGCCATGTCTGCAGTAGTGTTAGCAATGGTTCCAACCCGCTATAACGGTTCCGGGTTAGGATTGGGACCGGAACGGAAATGTTGCCACAGGTCTTACCACGTGAAAACCCGGACCGTTTCAATTGGGCCAGTTTTACCACCAAAAACCCGACATTTGAAGTGCCCAATTTTAGCTCCAATCAAGTATCTGAGTTCTGATCATATCATTACGTGATCAATACGTAGATTTTGCAGTTTTAGCCACTCTTTCACCTGCCGCTGTCAGATTTGTTATTCGACTAATATTCGTGGAGTCGCTATTGAAAACCCACGAATTTCACTTGAGATTTCCCCTTATTTCACCGCCACTCAACAAATATCAGTCGGATTGCATATCTGAATGCTGGAGGTGGAAGACCTCGTGAAACCGCACAATCTGCGTATTCATCATGGCATGATACTATCAGAACTCAAAAACCTAATTGGAGCCAAAGTTGGAGGAAACGTAATATGGAACTGCGGTCCAGGTTCAACCCGGCCAAAGAACTGCGGGTTTATGTCCGGTCTGGGTAACAAGCTGGCATTAGTTAACCGGGTCGGGTTGCGTGGTGGTTCCTGAGCCAGACCGGGGCCTTCAGGTCGGTTCCAACCTGGACCGAAGCCGGGAAACCCGTAACTGTTCCCAACTCTAGTCTGCAGAATATCCTCCACAACAATGGTGCAGTTAACAGAGGAGTGAGAGAATGTGGGATCTCAAGAAGAGATACAGGCGTAGAGAAAGGATGGTAAGGTATGATGGATGATTCAGGCGTAATCGTATTGATTCAAGCACAAGATTGCTAACAAATTGGTCATGAATACTCACTCACATTGAGATTTTGCACCTAATATCTAGTACGTTGCACACCGTTAAATCACATATTCATTGTAAGCCTCAACACTACATTGTTAGCTTCAATCAATGTTGGGGTTGAAAGCTATATGCTATAATGGAATGAATGCATAGTGAGATGTCATCTCACAACAGGCAGAGGAATGATGATTGCATGCATGCAGTTCTGGAAATTAAGGTGCACTGAATTTGAAATGGTTATGTTTGGATTCAATGGCTGGGGATTGGAAGCTTGCTTTACTCTGACAGTTAATTGTACTCTTCGAAGCTGTCATTCCATAACTTGAGCTTTCATGATTCTGTCTCTTCAAACTTCACTGTTGGTGGAAACCGGTCTGCATAATCGAATTTTCAGATACCGGTTTTGCCAGCTGAAACAGACAGTTAGTTTGAATCGAGTTAAGTCTGTATTCAAATCATTCAGAAACTAAGCCTCTTAGAGAAAGTGTGGTACATGGGTGAGTGGGAGTTGCCGGCCATCTTGCAGAGTTGTTGAAAAGAATCGGTCTTTTGGGATTGTCGCTCCGAAGCTGCAGCTCGTTTGACAGGCACCGAACTCGCAAAAGTAATTTTAGAATTTCGAAGCATCAGTCGAAGCATACTACGTTGTCAATATCGAGGTTAGTGAGGTTACTCATTGGCATGGTCTGTGCATTTATGGTTCAGTTGTACTGGGTGACCTTCCTCCAATGGACAAGGTAACATGGAGCTGACAGATTCAAGGCATTGTAGTGGTGGCCTTCATATCCCAATGAAGCATACCTTGATCTATTAGCTGAGGCCAAGCGGGATGAGCTGCCTGCACAAAACCATGAAGTGTCTTTATAGATGACACTCTGTGTGAGCAGCATCCACAGATTCAAAGTCGAAGAAAACTTGATCACAATGAAGGAAACTGAAATATAAAGTGCACTACAGACTGGGATACAAGCTCTTCGGTGGCGTATTTGTCGCTCTTGAGGCATGCCTGTGCTGGAATGATACATTGATAATGAGTCGCAGCTTGTCAAAGTTGGCTTCATACCAATCCAAGAACCTCATTCTGGACTTGGTTGCAGATCTCAGTTGGGCCAGAACTTGAATCATAGCCCAGGAAATACCCGGGAGCGAAAGCTGCAGCTTAGCCATAAATACCCGAGCCATGTCTCATTCACTGACACGCTGGGATGCAGATCTTGAGGTGTGCCCAAACTTCAATGATATGTCAGCAACAGCTGCGAATTTGCTACGGATAAGTGAGCCCATGTTTCGTAATCGGACAGAAGTACTCTATACCACCTAGAATGACTTTATTGCCGAATGGGAAGGGCAAATATTCTGTGCAGGATGTGTCATAACGATATGCCCAGGATTCCCTGGTGCACCGTAACATCGATTATAGGCCAACAAAAGCATCAGCTTTGCCACGAATAACTAAGCCTGTGTCACATATTCTGACACATGTACTCAATAGTGCCTAGCCCAGTGTTCCTAAGCGACCTGGCTGGCCTTCGCGGTGGCTTTCAAACAAGGGCTGGGCTGGTGGCCTTTTTTGGTGGACTAAGCCTAAACAGATCACTTTGTTGCAAAGATTCTCTGCTGCCTTTACTTAGAATGTCTCCAAACTATGAAACATAAACCATATCCAACTCGAATATCGTAGCCCTGCCATTGCCGTATTCCATCCATGAACCAGACCACGGCTGATGCCAACCAATGGAGGCATTTTGAATCAGGTGAAGGCCAGCTGGCCGGCCGGGCAGCTTTTGCCCTAGGCAGGGCCGGGCCACCCTCAGCGCAGGCATTCAGAATGGAGGCCCGGGCAGGCAGGGCCTGCAGGCTGCCAACATGCCAGGCGGCTGGTGGGGCCGCTTAGAAACGCTGGCCTAGACTGCCTGTATTGCAACTTGGATTGGCATATATGCAGTGATCGATTGGCCATATGGGTATGTACTCGAGCTTTTCCGCTGCACCTGAACTTCCATCAAATGCAAGCACAAGCTGCAGCATGGCCATGAATCAGCGAGCCAAGTGTCTCATTGTGACCCAAGTACTCAATATTGCCTCGAGTGTGACAGTGAGAAATGCGCTAGGCAAATATGCTGTGCTCGATCCGTCATCACACGACTCATGACATATGCTGAGGATTCTCTGGTGCACCGGAACTATCATCATATGCCAGCACATGCTGCAGCATTGCAACAAATCCGCAAGCTGGTGTCTCGTATTCTAACACCGCATGTCAATATCGCCTTAACTCACTTTATTTCCAAATTGGATTGGCAAATATGCAGCACTTGCTCTGTTGTAACAAGACTAATGACAGATCCCAAGGATTTCCCAGTGCACCTGAAAGTGGGTGAATGATGCTTTGTTCATTCTTCTGACTTCGAAATGCATACATGGCATCAGGTTTCCGGTTTACATCAAATTCGCAACTGACAAATGATTCCAAGCCCGTTGTTGCATCATGTTCAACATTGGACTTATGCCATTTATCGTGAGATAGGCCAGCCGGGAATGTGTAGTGTAGCTTATCAATTGACTTCATCTCATACTGGTCATTATTAATAATCAAGAATGCCAATGAAATCCCCCTCTAACAATTCCAACATCATTAATAATCAAGAACGCCAATGAAATCCCCAACAAACAATTCCAACATCAGAGATTTCATTCGCTTCAAAATGACAGAGAGAAAGGATTTCTTTGTGCAGTATAGTGTTCCGTACAAATGACCATTTTGACTATTTGTATCAGTTAAGAAGATTATGTTGGTTGACTGTCTGAAGAAGCGTACCATGATGAAGCGTCCTAACAATCTATGATGATGGTTCATCAGACTGCAACATGTTTCAATTCTCTGCCAGCGGCATTGTATGGTCCTCAAGAGACTCCAGAATGTGGAAAATCATCGTCATCGTGACATTTGGTCAACTCATTAAGATGTGCAGGACTCTCATTTGCGCCACTGCAGAGTGTTGGTGGAGATCACTCATGCGGTTATTATAGCCACCAGGAGCTGCATTCAGTAACCATGTGTGTGGTACTCTGTTTTGCCCTAGCTGGACAACTCATCTGAATTCCTGCCACAGCTCATTCAATACCCATAACTTCTGAGTTATTACTGCATGGTTCCCAGCAAAACGATCTAGACCTGTCCCACCAACTTTAGTTGTGGTTACGAATACAGAAGGATTTTGTGAATCCGGTAATTTAAGCTGCATTTCTGTGTGTTCATCATTGCCCATTTCTGCATACATGTGGACTATATCCACTTGATATGTAAAATACTTGGTTCGCCAGCACTTCAAATGCGGAACTCGGCCAGGGAGAGGACAAAATAGTACTGCCTCTTCTGGAGGAGGTCCACCAGGGAGTGCATGTTCATTTCTGTCTTGTTCCGGAAGGAGCGCCTCACTTGATTTGTCATCATGCTCAGGTTTGGGATACTCCACAGGTTCATTGACAAGCATTGGCAGAAATGTCTCTCTCAGACATCGGAAAATTGGAGAATCCAGCCAAGTATCCAGTGGCCATGCATCATATGATTGCCCAGAACCGTCATTGCGATTCTTGGTGTCTCCCAACACTAACAAGAAACATGCCAGCTGCCATCTATGAACCCTCCATGCTTCTGAAGTACCTCATGAAGTGTATGACTCCACAGCATTCTTCATTTTTGCTTGCTTGTCTGCAGTCCTTGCGATATCAATGTGGTGTGCATTCTCCTTGGGTATCTGAAGGAGTGATTTTCTTTTTGCAACCCTTCGATTCTGACCACCTCGTTATCATCCATGACTTTGCAATCTGTACCAACTGGTGCGCCCCATCCCGTTGAGCTTCTTCATCTCCAGTCCGGACAGCATGCATCAAACTCGTCCCAGTGGAATGGAATGCCTCTGCACTATGCTTTTCGGTCACGGTATTGTCCTCTGGATCCTCAGGCGCACCTGAACACAGCCACATCTTCTGATAACACCGGTCATCGACTGAATGGAATCCCAGTGTAGCTGTGACGTGAAGTTTGAATCAAATTTTCACTTTGACTGCAATGTGCCAGCCCACACTGTATCTAGTCTTGTACCAATGGAACTCATGGAAAATCCCTAAACCCCACACACAGTAGCAGATATGGCCATTGCTTGATGGTTTCTCTCGGGATGTTACGGTATCATTCCACACACGGTGGATATTCCATCAGTTATCCAGCAAGTCAATACTGGGGTCAAGATCCTTGTGGCTGAGATTCATATTTTGTACGTGAAACAAGTTAATGAGTTAGAATTCTGTTCCATATATCAACTCGTCGATAACACTCTTGAATATCTTGGCCACCCTAGGCATTGTGACCACCAAGATTTGTTCAAGGGCTGATGTAAGTGCTGGATGCCCCTGCAGTGGAGTTGTCTGGATCTCTGCAAGGTGGTGGGGCACTGAATGCTCCCTCCGCAATGGATACCAGTCATCTTCTTTACCACAAATATCGGGCAAGGTGGTATGTGCCATATTCACCAACTCTTCAATGGTATTCCCTCACAAAATCGACAGCTGCAACCCAATTACAACCTATTCAGTCAGCAATTTGCACATCATTGCTGCTGCCACTGAGGTGAAAGTCTTGCCAAAACCCATTTCATCCACCACTGGCACTCCTGGCAAATCAGAATCCCTAACCCACCTCCATAAGATGAACCATATGGCCCAAACCTTGTGTGCCAGACACTTGGTTCCGGGCAGGCCTGTAATTCGATACTTGTGGCCTGGAACACGGTGATCTGTTGATTGGGGAATCCGATGGGTATTCAGCAGCCTGACTGCCTCATCCAGACACTTGTGTTCAAATTGGTTGATGATTGTATAAAGAACTGTATTCAATACTGAACTGGTATTTTCTGGATCGAGGACCTCCTCACCATCCTCCACTTGCTCCTGAACCTTCCTTGCACCATTGTCTGTGTTCTGGTCATCCTCAATGATCACTTTCAGTTGCTCTGATGTAAGCTGGGTAGATGAGCTGATATTCTGGCACTCCTGATATTCATCGCAATGTGAGGCATTTCACAGATAAGCAAGCATTGGAACGAACATATATGGATTGAATACAATCAAATCTAATCCTTCAATCATAACTTACATTAATAGATGTATCATTCTCTTTCCCACCATCCTGCTCTCTCTCCTCTCTTCCACCCTCTTCAGAACCTTCCAAAGTTTATGTATAATGATTAGTAGTTGTGCACATCTAGCCTTAACATGTCTGGCAGGGATTACCTTTGCTGGTCTAATTATGTGCTCAGCAATCTCCTTCCCTATAGCTCATGTAATTTCGAGCAGAAATATTTTCAGATTGTGTCCATGTTTCAACTTGAAAGCATCTGAAAGGTGGCAGTTGTACGACATCTGTCCTTATATGAGGTCAATTATCATCAGCACATGTGTATATAATGCCAGATACTCTTCATCCAATTTGTTCTCCTCTGAGGTGCACTTGAACATCAATATTAGAATGTATGGCTCTTTTGGGCCTCCATTTGTGGTAATGAAATCAACCAGCTCCTCCCAGTGCTTCACATCGGTATACGAGGCTTGGAGTTGCTTGGAGAATAGCACAATATTCTTGCAATTGGACACCCAGCAAATCACAACCAGGAACATTGTATTTGGGAACTCAGGGAGGTTACTTCTCACTGCTTTGCTCCAGCACTCAGCGAAATCCGTTGCCGGTCGCTAGTAGTGTTAGCAACGGGTCAAAATTCCCGGTTCGGTTCCGGGTCAGTTGCAACGGGTTCCCACACAAAACCCACTCCTCAAAAGTCAACATTTCTTGCTCCAATTAAGTATTGGAGTTCTCATCATATCACGACATAATCTATACGTGAAATATGCAGTTTGATGCCCTCTTTCATCTCCCATTCTCCGATTTGCAATCGGATCAATAGTCGTTGAGTTGCGATGGAAACCTAGTCATTATGCCGCGACATTCGGCTTAATTTCAAAGCAACTCAATGAATATTGATGCAATTGCAAATCTGAGAATGGGAGATGGAACAGGGCATCAATCTGCACATTTCATGTATGGATCATGTTGCAATATGTTGAGAATTCAAATACTGGATTGGAGCCAAAGTTGTAGGAACCGTAAAATGAAACCGCGGTCCTGTTCAAACCTGTCTGTGAATACGCTGGGTACCCCTGTTTTCTGCGTACCAACCCGTACCCGACCATCCGGTCCTGTTCAAAACCCGGACTGCAGCCGGGTAACCCGGAACTGTCGCTAACACTAGTCGCTAGTTGCCTCCCCTTCCGTTTTTCCTTGCCTCCCAACTTTCGCTTCCACATTTCCCCCACAACATCTCAACCCACTGGCACCGAATTAATTGAGCATTATCTTGATTATCCAATGGCAGCCAGTTCCCGAATGTCACTAAAACATCTGCAACTGCCATCTCTCATTGAAGGGGTCCATCACAATGGTGTTTCAAACGGTTCTGCCCCTGGATAATGCACCAATGCTTCTTCTCTACACACCCAGGCACTCATTCTTTCTTCCAGTTGTTGAAAGCACTGTAGTTGGCCTGCCCCAACCTTTTTGCAAAATGCTTCAAAGAGAATTCAGTTTGCTGTAGGCTGACTGGCAGTTTGCCATCTGCACCACCCAATTCTGACGAATGGTCGCTCTCATCATCTGCATCCTAATCGTCATAAGAAAATCTCCAGCAAAGGAGGTAAGCCTGCAATCCCTGCTACATCTCTTTTCCGTGGTTTGGCAGGCAGCTGAAAAGTTTTTGTTGGAAGCCTAATCAGGGGACTCCCAGGTGAGCTACAGGGAGGATCAGGTGGAGGATATGGGCCTGAAGAGGTTGGCCAATTGACCAAATTGTTTTTGGGAGTTCCATGAGGCACTCTTGGCGCAACTGGAGCTGGTGGCACTTGTCCTGGAATCTCGGGAGCGGGGAACATTCGTGACTGGCCCTAACCACCTCCGTGGCGGTCATATCGTTGCCACAGTTGCTTATATCTGAGGAATACTTCCCTTGCGCTGGTCATTGGTTGCAAACTGTGTGTCTTGTTGAATGGAGACTGCTGATAAAACTGTGCAGTGCCTGGAAAGGGCGGCTGTGAAGGTGGGCATCCATACCCATATGGTGCATGATATTGATTGGTTTGATTCCCACATCAACTGTGTTTGCCTGTGGTAGATTGTGAACTGTTTTCGGATGATTCTGCATTGCCTACACAGCATTCTTGCGTGTCAAATAGGCCACCAGGTGCAGCCATATTCACTGTCTTTAGTGGAGATCTGTTCATCGACATATTCTGTGAATCAAAATGGTGGTAAACAACCATAGATACAAGATATGATATAAAACAAATTGGAGTATGGTTGAGTATATTGCAGGTAGCAGTGACCTTTGGTGGAATGAATGGGTTCTTATATCCCATTCTGATGCCACGATCTTGTGGTGTTGGACTCCACCTGTGATCCATGAAACCAACCCGGCTAGTGTTAGCAACAGGTCCGGCCGATCGACCAGCAGTCCTAGTTCGGACTGCTATAATCGATTGGTTTGGTGCCACACACATCCAACAACCCGACCCGCCGCTTCTTGGTTGGCCAAACTCGGACCTGTACCTATCAACCTGTGGGTTTTGCAGGGTTTGGCTAGACCTGTCAGTTCCAATCTGCGGTACTGCTTCCCGGGTTGTTCTATTGATGGTCGCATTCTGAAATGCTTCTGGCAATCGCAGAATGTTAACCATGGTACGTCGTTGTCTTCTCTGGATATATAGGCTGCCGTTATAATCAAAAACAGGCGAGACTTGCTGCATGCCCCATCTTGGAAGTGAGAATCAATGGAGCGTCAATTATTGTTGGTCGTGCATCTTGCCTAATCTTAGTAGGGATTGGTTGCAGACAGTCATAAATGGGGTATTGGCCGACTTTATTGGCAAAAGAGGAAGCGACATGGTCCCTGCTCCGTCCTGATATTGAGCATCTACTGAGCGTCAAAGATTTGTGGTATCGCATCTTGGGTAATCCGAGTGGCATTTGATTGCAGACATCTATTAAGGAAGAGTTGGCAGCCTCTCTAGGGAGATGAGCAAGAGACATTCCTGTGACAGCCTCCCGGACAGTAATAACTAATTATCTTTACAACCCTACAGCACAGAGTTCATGAGCATTTTAACCTAAGAACATCGTCACAGCTTCGAATATAGCCAATAACCTCCTTATCGTACTTTGTTTACCTTTGACGAAAGGCCATAATTTGTTGACGCTCCATTGATGCCCAGTTTCATGATGAGGTGGTGAGCGTCCCACTTCCTCTTTGGCCTATAAAGGCAGCCAATACCCCATTTATGACTGTCTGCAGCCAATCATCACTCAGATTACACAAGATCCATGACGAAAGATCGTTGACGCTCATTATCTGAATTGGGCAGGGAGCGTGTCGCTCTCACTTTCGCCTACAAAGGTAGCTAATACCTCATTTGTGAATGGCCACAACCAGTCGCCACTCAGACTACCCAAGATGCAAGACCAAGAATCGTTGACGCTCCGTTGACTTTCACTTCGCCAAGGGCAGATCCGCAATATGCTATCACTTTTTCTGGCATAGTATATTATTAATGGTGGTTTGGCAGCCTATCTATCATTTTCATGTGCTTTCTCCTTTATCAATACATTGTTCTTGAATAATACATATAAATATATCCTGTAAAATATACTTTAAAGTGTCCGCTAATTGTGGATAATAATACACTCAAAAATCCAGTGGATTTCTATCAATGCCTGTCTTCACTTGCAGGTTCGCTCAATAGGCTGCTGTCATCTGCAAAATGGATGGCAGCTGCATTACCACACAGCAGATAGTGTACTAACCAGTGGATGTTCCTTCATGGGTCAGCAGATCTGGAATGAAAACTTCATCGCACTTGGGATCATTGGCGTAGGCATCAAGATCGAAAAGTGGAGCGCTGGGAAGTGGCATATGTATATACACATTTCCAGCTGGGACACCTTCCATTACAGAAGCGTGAGCTCCCTCATTGTCACCAGGTGGCACAGTGGCGTTGTGGGCGGACACGGTGTCAGTTCTGGAGTCCGAAGTCTGAGTTGGTCTGGTACAGGTGCACCTGTGCCTTGGAACCTCCAGCCTGTGTGCGGATTCTGTGCTGTGCCATTATGGCAAGGATGGCATCTGTCGATTTGATTTTCATGAACCATAGCCGGGTGTCTGTACATCGCAGCCTTCACATCCTAATGCCCCGCATACTGAAATCGTGGCTCCTTCTCTTCACGCATTTCGGCATAAGGTTTTTTTGATCAGCTGATGTGTTTCCTATATTGTGGCGCCCGAAAACCCTCTTTTGGTCATTTCGGCCATATCCAATATAAGGCATGTGTTGGACTGTTCTAGCTGTACCCGACCTCCATGCCTTGTCATAGTAGCAGACATGTTGGAAACGTAGAAGAAATTAGTTGCTGCTTCTACCTATGAGATTCGGCAATTACCTCTACCACATATGCTTCCGTAGCATCCTCCAAGGTGTTTAAAGCCTGTGATGTCCGCACTCTGGGACACTTATCACTCAATTCGCCTGCGAAAATCCCAGAACTCACAGTTTCATGAACTTTGATTCTGTGGAATGTGCGCACGAATGCCTTTGTCAACCATGGAGGATTCCCATTATGGGCAGCAATAAATCGGTCACGTAGCTCTGTACCTAGACAAGCTGTATATTATGTCGTCAGTTGACAGCCCTCTACTGCGATATTGATGTACTAGCACCTGATTGCATGCTGCTTCTTATCCTTGCTGCGTCTCGTTGTATGTCCTATTTTGAAATGAGTGTGCTGTCTCAGAAATTTGGTGACTATTTTCGCAGAGTTCCAGTGGACTGTCCGGTGTCTGCATTGAAGTTGTGTCTCAGTGGGTGGCTCATTGACTGAAGCGCCCGTCGTTCTGCTTGATTCTGATCCACTTGCACCTTGCTGAGGTGTTTGTGGAGCCATGATTTGCTGGTGCAGAAAAGAAGAAGAAGATGATAACAAAAAGAAGAGGGAAGTCCTGAGGAAGATGATAACAAAAACAAATGGGAAGTTTTCAGGAATATATAGGTAGCTTCAAGTCAACTTGGAATGAGTAACAGCCAACTTGCTTGTTCTTCTCAAGATGAATCCTGGTGCATATAGCTGCAGGATGCACAGGTCTCCAACCGTACTGTGATTTGCACCGAGTCGGTCATATGTTGTGTGTTTGTTTTCCGGGACAAATTGATGTTAATGTCTGCCGAAATCACATGTTTGTGAGATTTGAAAGTCATATTCTTCAATGGAAACGACATCTGCTGATGTTTGCCCAAAGAAATCACAAGGATCTTACATGAAAGAGACACTGAACATGGTGCAATGTTGTATGGTTTGCATTGCTATTCCCAATGTAGTGACAGTCAAAACACAGATTTTGCTTTGCTCAAGTCGATTAAGCGTACCAACATTGCAAGAACAGATGCAGCTTGCCTCCATGTGGACCATATCTTGCAACATTCAACATCTCACCCATCAACAAAGTCAACACAAAATACAATGGTCAACGCTCCAAAAGGGAACCTTTCATCACTACCCGCAGGAAAATACGGCAAATTGACAACATGCTCCACACTACAATGTGATCATGAGATAGAAGGCAAGAGCGGTTTCGAACAATAAATGGTCCGAGCCCTCAGACCATTGCGTAGTGTGCGATCCAAACAGAAGCTTGTGGTGGAGAAACAACACAAAGTGCCCTGTTTAAGCAAGCAAGGGAAAGACCAATGCATCGAGAATTATTTGGATTGAGAGACTGCTGTTGTAAGACAGAAAGTTGAAGACGCAGAGACAGCAATCAAGCAGGAGCTGGAAGATATGAGAAATGCTGAAAAGGCGGGAGTGACAACCAGAAAGCACCAAACAACATATGAGGAGACATTGAATGCCATTGGAGATTATCTGAGCGATCTTGCAAGTTCTGACAATGGCAACGAATGGGAATCTGAGGATGAGTATGAAGAAGATCCAGAGCTGGGCAAGCAGAGTGACAATGACGAACCCGGCTGGGTGATGGGCACACTCTCCAAAACAGTACAGTATCGCGTGGAGAGTTTTCCGCAAAAGGAGATGAAGCTTGACAATTGAACTCCACTGGGATGGGGACATGTGGTCAACTTTTTCCGTGAGAGACATATGAAATATGAGACGACCAAATTGACGGTCCCAGCAGTCGTTCAACCACAAATGAAAGTCGATGCAGCTGCATCTGCACTGACAACATATGGAGAGCTTACTGAGAATCATGATAGCGTCCCTGGCAAATCGCAAATGCTGCAAGTGACTTCTCGAAAATAATGTATTCATTTGAGGCAGGGTTGCTGGCAACCCCAGTCACACAAACTCATTGCGTCTCTCCCGCCTGTCGTAGCGCCTGATTTGTCACCAATTAAGAAATCAAAAGCTGTATAACCCATCAGCTTCTAACCCTGCATAGAGCATGTCTAGCGAATTATGATATGGAAATCAGATTCGGACGAAGAAATGGTGACAGCTCCTGTATAACCGGTAGAGTAAACCGGCAAATACCACATTTTGAAGATGTATCATTTGGAAAAGCAATTTGTGTACCTATGTTGCTGCGTGTCAGCATTTGCATGATTTCAGTGACAAAGTTGTGAGATATGATAATACGTCTGTGCATGTGGAATGGTTGGATGGGCCATACAAAAGTTCTAGATTCCAAATCACATTCATGGACAAACAATGAACTTGATATCATCCTGCATTTTACTGTTGATTCAGAAAGCTGAAACTAAATTAGAGATGAAATTCACTAACAATGATTAAGTCAGTGATGTCATACGACTCATGAATCAATCAGTCGAGGAGCAATGCAAACTGGGATGAATGATGACCGTCATACTGCATTTGCTCATGCATCCAACTGCATAATTCTCTGCACAGATCTGGTGCAAATGGTCGAGATTTTGAAAGTTGCTTGTGGTAGGTCAGGGAAATCGAGGAGAATGAGTTGGTTGAGGAAAGGTGAGGAAGTCGGGCTATATAGATCATAAACTAGTGTATGGATCTATATTCCTCAAACTGCCCGACGAAAGCGCTGCAATGTGATCGTCCTACGTCATTAATGGCCTAGATATCCTGTCTATTGGTAAATCAGAAACTGAGACGACTCGAAGCTTCTGGATGGAAATGTATATACACAGAAACGATATATTGGCTGCCAATAATGACTACATCCATTTTGGCATACAATTGGTGATCATCCAATGACTGTAAGTATGTAATTCAGGTGAGTGTCAACAGAGCACCAACGATTTCATGTCTTACATCTTCGGCTACGATAGGGCTGCATAGTCACATCCTTCCAATGTGATTGTATTGGCCGTTTTTGTGGGTAAAAAGCAAAGTGACAAGCTCGTTGCCCCATCCAAGAACTGAGTGTTAACAATGAGTAAACGATGTTCGGTCTTGTGAGTCTGATAATAACAAAACGACTTGGTCGATGGGGTACATAATCAAAGTATTGGCCGCCTTTACAGTCAACAATGCTAGCGACAACATCGCAATTATGTCCTGAAAATGAGCGTCAATTGAGTTTCAACGATGTTTGTTCTTGCATCTTGGATGATCGCACTGCAGTGCAACGACATTAAACTATAATCAAAGCGTTGGCAGCCTTTATGGGCAAGAATGGTATTCACAATATCGCTGCCACCTCCTAATAATGAGCGTCAATGGAGCGTCAAAGATTTCTGGTCTTGCATCTTGGATAATCGAAGGGAAATGCAACGGTGTCAACCCATATGCATAGTATCGGCCGTATTTCTGGGCCGATATACTATGGATGATACCACTACCACCTCCTCAAAATCAGCGTTCATGGAGTATTAACAATTTTTGGTCTTGCATCATGGATAATCAAAGTTCTGTGGAACAGCATTAACCCATAATCGACATATCGGCCGCCTCTATGGGCAAAAGTCCTTGTGACAATATCGCGACTACCACCTGAATCTGAGCGTCAATGGAGCATCAACAATTTTCTGTGTTGCATCTTGGATACTCTACTGCTATGGAACTGCATTAACCCACAATCACCGCATCGGCCACCTTTAAGGGCAATAATCCTAGTGATGATATTGTGTCTGCCTCCTAAAAATGAGTGCCCACGGAGCATCAACAGTTTTTGTGGGCACTCGATAAGCTACACAGCAACAAACTGCACTGCATTGTTCCTAAACTGAGTTCTAAACGGTCAGTCTTTTTAATATCTCTTTGTATACAACTTCACAAATATGCAAGCAATGTCTCACAGAGCTGACTGTTTTTTGCGTGTAGCGCTAGAGTAAATATTTAAAAACCAGCTTCTTACTTTACAATAACGTAACATTTCACAGTCTCTGAAGTTGAATTACCCAGGCATCATATTGCTACTACCAAGTCGGATTCAAAATCTTTGAATACCTCGTTGCTAGAGGTTATGATCTCTTCCAAAAATGGATGTGTCTTTCATCATGATTTGACTGACCATACTTTACAAATCACATTTGATGCTTGGTGGCCTTCGATGAATGTAGACTCGAAGCATCCGATTGCTTGTAATATTTTTCGGCATGTGCCTTCATGGTGTTTGTATTTGGACTGCGGATTTGAAGAGACTGGCAGCCCCCGTGTCATAGGTATCATTTATGATCATTTTGTTTGCCATCCAACAGAACATGGGACCAGCTCAATGGGGAAACACTTGCTGTCATTAGCTCAGATTGCAAAGTTGAACGAATTGACAGAGTGGGAAGTTATGAAATTGACTTGTTCGATGGTCAATGAATCAGTTTTGGAATTCATGAAGAGCCACGGAAGTTGAGGAATTACAAAAGAAAGGTCATGAAGGAAATTCATATTCAACATTCAGATTCGATCCATATGAACTGAATTGACAGACTAAATGTTCGAAACTGGCGGCTAAGCACTATGAAATTTCCAGATTTCACTTAGACACCTGGAATCGCTACCTCAAGTTAGGATTTGTGTGGTCTCATTTCCCATGGAATGCTATATCAAACCTGCAGTTACGACCATCAGATAAAGCATTTCGCAGCGAGCTGGTGTTTCCATCTGCCTCCACCCTCAGCAACATTTGCCAGAGGGAATACTCACTGACAGTGGATGAAATTGTGAAACAATTGCCATCATGGAATGAAGTTTGTGTAACTTTCGATGGGTGCACATCAACAAACAAACTAGCCACATTGTCGGTCATTTCTTACTATACAGATCGAAATTGGGCATTGCGAGAAGTACAACGCACTCTCCATGAGGTTGATAGCCTATTATTTTCCTTGTTTGAAAGCTAATTCAGGATGATAGGTCAAGTGTCAACATACTGCAGCATGAGAAGCAGTACATTTGAAGGATGTTCTTGATTGTTTTGAGCGTACCATCGGCCGTTTAGTTGTAATTACAACTGATTACACTTCCCCAAATTGTCCGATGATTCGGGAACTGCAATCAACCCTTAAGGCCTCCGGAATGGAGTGGCCAGATTTGAGGAACCACACACCATGCATGGCGCACGTCATAAGGCTAGCTTTGGGTGCAATCATGAGCAGTCACGGTGTACAAGGGCACACGAAGTCTTCGGAAACCCATCAGCGCAATCAGCAATTTGGAGAGAACGAGAGCATAGTCATTGGGAAGAGTCAAAGATTTCGACAAGAGAGCAATGCGACAATCAACAAGGTGTCGGCCATGAGACCAGCTTTAGCAATGATAATTGAAAAAGTACGTATTTCAAGAAATGTTGAAAGTCCTGAAACTAACCTTCATATAGTGGAGAATGAAATCAGTATGGATTATGCTGACACCTCGTCAACGAAACGAGTTCATTGACTGACAAAATGCCAATGTATGCATCGCAGTACTACCTATTATGGATGTGACGAATCTTTGGAATTGGTCAATGGAGTTGCTTGAGCGAGCCTGCCGATTGTCAGAATTCACCTGCGAGTTGCTCCAGAATCGAAAATGTGTTGATTACCAGCCACTCTTCACAACACAAGATTAATGGACCATTGACTGGCAGGCCACGGACATTTCAAGGCCGGTCCGATCCTGAACTTGTTGAATGTCGATGAGACATAAGGTTACTTTGAATCACCTTATCATTGTCTACACTGACATGTTCGATCATATGGATGGCAGTTTTCGGGCTTTCGCTAAGAACAACATTCGATGGACAGAAGACTTGGTCTCGGCCATGAAGTTTGGGTGACAGAAGCGGTTGAAAAATTATGCTTCAGTGACTCCAATGACGGGTATGCGTCTCATTTAAGCGCGAATCTTCAATCCTTTCCGGAAGTTGTGATTGTTTAGGAAGTGGGACAAGGGAATGGATAATCATCCTCAGGACAAGACTTTTTATATTACCCGATAGCAACAGGTGTCAGTGAAGTATCTGGAGAATGAATGCTGTGCGAAACATAGGCATGTGCCGGTCATTGAGCCAGAAAGGGTACTGAGTGACAATCTCTTCCGCTCCGCAATGGCATCAGGATCCACTGAATCTTCTTTTGATTCATACCATTGGTCCAGCCATGATGAAGAAAGGGTAAAGCCTCGAAATGGGCTAAGATGACATCTGGAGAAACCGATCATGCAGCATGCATATTCACCGCCACAAGGCTCTTTCTGAATTCATCGCCTGAATCACAGAAGAACTGTGTGGTTGTTAATCCGAATCTTCATGATTACCACTCTGACCCATAGGAGATTAGAAGGACAGTTTGGATACCGGATATCACAGACCGGTAGTGACAACAAGAGGAAATGCACTCAAAGTACGCCGATCTCTCTAATGTGGCACGTGACATATTCTCTAGCATGCCACATGGTGTCTGAGTGGAGGCCAGTTTTTCCTTTGGGTGAGATGTTGTGGGATGGAGGCAGTCAAAAACCACACGCGAGACGCGTCTCAAAAAGTTGTTATAAGGCAATTTGCTCAAGCCAGTAACAGGATATTGGCAGGTGATGACCCAGCATTGAATACAACAAACACCGAATACGACTCGGTAATAAACAGAGAGGCAGAGGAAATTTTTTTTCACCGAATTGTGAAGGTCCAAGACTTTTTGGACATGTGGCAGGGCTGCCAAAACCTACATGGTACACAGAAGGAATCTTGTGCTCAAAACGAGCAGATGACAGCTGTAGGATACATTTCAGATACCAAAGAAATTGTCAAAGCACCTGGGTCACTCTTTAAACATGCTGGTCCAGCTGCATTTGAATTGTCAGAAAGATCACCATTGTTACCACCTTGGATTGTAAAGGACGATGGTGGAGGACCAACTCGAGTATTGAATGTCCACCGGACACCAAGAATCGACCATTATCTAGTCGAACGTGATGAGGACTGCGGCGCTGACACTTTTTCAGACACCGCAAATCGGCCACACTGGAGTCGCGACTTGGACATTCCAAATGACAGTGAAGACAATTGCAAGGCAGATGTTGATTCTGATTTTGATCTAGACAATGCCATCAAGAATGCAGAAAGCCCAGAGCTGTGGGATGTGAGTGCCACACTGAATGTTCCCGGATTGAATCAGCCAACACCGAAGTCAAGCAGACAGGCTGAAGAGTAGTTGCTGATTGTCAATGCAAGTAAAATGAGGACGATTAAGGGGATCAAGACAAAGTAGGACAGAATGCGTGCATATGTTTCACCAGGTTCTTTATGTAGCTTGACTGAGAGTTTCTTTTAGAGATATATTATGGGAGAATGGTGAGCAGTCACATGTGAATATCAGATGATAAACACATGTATAGTGGGTGCAATGTATCATTCAGCAAGATATATAAATTGTAATATAATGAGAGTGAACAGTGCAAGAATATCACTCAGCTCAGCTTTGCCACAGGGCTGAGTCTCAATCTGTCAGAAACGCAACGAATAAGTTCAAATCATTATGAATACAATTATTCATGGCAGCAGTTATTGAATTGATAATACATTGAAATGAGTGTCAAATAAGCGTCAACAATTTTGGGTCTTGTAATTATGGCAAATGAAAAGTGATTTGGTCACTGCTATGCATAACCGATATATTGGCAGCCTGTATAGGCAAAGGTGACAGCGACACGGTCACTGCCCCATTCTGAGAAACACTGTCAACCGAGCGTCAATGATTTTCAACTTTTCATCTTGGGTAATCTACATTCTGATTGGTTGCAGCCATCCATTGATGAGATATTGGCAGTGTTTAGGTGGAATGACAACCGCTACGCGCTCCCTGCCCCATCTTGAATGTGAGCATCAACGGAGCGTCGACATTTTCGGGTGCAGCATATTGGGTAATGAAGGCATTGTGTGGATATTTGAGCTCAAAACAGAACTATCGACAGCCCTGATGGGTAAAAATGCAAAATATACAAGGAGAAACACGGATTCCAGTATAATCGATATCACAATCTGTAAGACATGCAAAAAGTGATTACTGCATGATGAATAAGCCATTTTGGTAAGATACTAGTATCAAGCAGCAAAAACAAGAGCATTATATGAATCTAGAGATGGACCCGCTGGACAACTCGCTGACAAACCGCCCAATTCAGACAGGTTGGAAGACATCCATCAAACCATACCTGAATTGATGGTAAGCGTGTATTGACGACCAGGACTGCCCATTTGGCCAACACTACGATGCAATCTGGACCCAGACCTGGACCGATTGTCCGGAACCATTTCTAATACTAAACCCGGCTGAGACAAAGAAACCTTCATCACGTCCATCCTGCCTCACTATGTTATATGCTCGAATTCGTATAATGAGACATGGGATAGCTGCTCACCTTCATGCTCTTCCATGACTTTACAGGTCATAAAAGGGATATGATATGATACCTCCAGGAACCAAACAAGAACTATATCCAGTAGGAAGGTTAATACGACTAAGAATGTTACACATCACCTGCGTGTGAATGACTTTGCAACCTCATACAATCGGAGGCCTGTGATTCGAGCAGCAACTGTGCTTGCTCCCTATTGAGCTCCTTGTCTAAGCATCATTGCTCTCCTCAGGATCCACGCTCCAGTCAAGGATCGTGACTGAAGCAACCATCCTATCAGTTTTTGATGATCATTGTGCAGGGATACATCTAACTAGGAAGCTCACCTATTCATTGTATTACGACAATCTACGTTCATTATCAGTTGCTCAAAGGCTTGAGCGTAGGTATAACTCGCAATGCTGCAATGATGTAGTATAAGGCCCATTGTGGTGATTGCAGTGATGTCAAAGGAAACCTTCAGTTCTCTGGAAACGACTTTCAGCAGACGATGTGCAGGATCTTTGTGCAGGATATGTTATATATATCCTGGTTTATGAAGAAAGCTGATTGTAAGGTGGCATTATTTTACCCCTCCCCCGCATTTGGTGTGGTGCAATGTGGCAGTGATACGCTGAGTTGAGTTAGCTCGCTTTCAAACCAATATCCCTGAGGCTCGAGATCACCTGCTGAAGCATTATCTATATTCGTCCGATTATGGCTTCACTGACCATTCCGCAAATCTGGTCAACACTCCCAGGAAACATGTTAAGTGCTATACGTCGGGAAAAGCTTCGGTGCAACCGTAACCGACATATATTATCACTGTTACCGCTGTGTTACGGTTGCTCCCTATTGATTATGACTGCCTACCCTGTACCTTGGCCATTAGAGCGGAGTTCAGACAATGTTAGGCCGGTGTTACTATAAATAATATTGAATTACAGAATGATGCACACTTCTCATACTGCATGCATTCCATCAACCCCTTTTTTCAATCGTCATCTCCACCACCACCATCTCCATCACCGCCATCACCACCATCACCATCACCACCATCACAATCACCAGCATTGGGTATTTTACTTTTCGATTTTTCTTCCATGAAATCTTATAATACACTCCAACCAGCGAAGCCCAATCCACTGCTTCCAGCTTGCTCCCAGCGAAGCCACTTTCACCCCTACCAGCGAAGCCCAATCCACCGCTACCAGCTTGCTCCCAGCGAAGCCAGGTCCACTGCTACCACCTTGCTCCCAGCGAAGCCAGATTGTCAGAGGTGAGAGCGAGTATTCCACCGCTACCAGCTTGCTCCCAGCGAAGCCAGATCCACCGCTAACAACTTGCTCCCAGCGAAGCCAAATTGTCAGAGAGGTGAGAGCGAGCGTTCCACCGCTACCAGCGAAGCCAGATTGTCAGAGGTGAGAGTGAGCATTCCACTACTGACAGCTTGCTCCCTGCGAAGCCAGATTGTCAGAGGTGAGAGCGAGCATTCCACCGCTACCAGCTAGCTCCCAGCGCAGCCAGATCCACCACTACCACCTTGCTCCCAGCGAAGCCGCATTGTCAGAGGTGAGAGTGAGCATGTCAGAGTCGGAGTGGGAGTGAGTATGTCAGAGTCGTTAGAGTTGTGGGAGTAAGCGTGTTGGAGTCATGAGAGTCAGAGTGTACACCTGTCAGAGTAGTAAATAAATAAGTAACTCTTGAATATATAGTATTATCCATAAATTGCAGTATATAATACCTATGCTACAGTTGCATTACAGTAATAATACAGTTATGCTATCCGTAAATTACAGGTGTATTACTGTGCATTACCAAAAACAGCTCTAGGGTGTTTTTCATTATGTGGTGTTATTGGTGTTACGGGAGGTTCCGGTAGGCTATATAGCCTGCGGTAGATTACACATGGCAAAATATCTTTGTCCCGATGTATGTGCAAAAGAAAATTATTCAACGACAACTGACTTGAGGCTCACTATTAACAATATCAACTAAAATTGATGAATGACAAGCTATTACATCACGAAAATTTACCCCCTGCAGGCTGCTCTCTACCCGAGCCATCATGGTTTGACTTCACTCAGTGCAACTCAATGGCCATCGATGAGCTAGTCACCTAATGATCTAACCATAGAGAATTCACCTGGTGTGCCACCACCTGAAGATTCTCCCGACGAAGAAACAATAGACTGCCAGAAGTCTGATCCGACCTATACCCCTGATCGAACAAAGACAAAGGCTCATAGGCAGGTAGTTGGAGTGGACAATGTAGGAGGGAATGTATATGGCAAAGCAACTGGATTGTACAATAAGCATTGCAAGTACTCAGAACAATGCAATCCATGGCATACATTTCAGTCAGCACAATACTTTCAACAGGCTCAATTATTTGGCCAGCAAACAAAAATGTGGATAGATTAACATCTGAGGTGTGGACTGGCCAACTTCAAAATTCAATCATTTCAATCAGCAGATGTGCTGCGAATGCTCCTCTCTCAACTTAATTTCAGGCTCAGTGATGATAGTTGGATTGAAGATCATTCACATATCTTTGGAAGATTATACTACAGGGACATTTTCAAATGTTTCCGGTTCCTTTTGACACATCTTGCGTTTCAGGTGCACCATGATGTTGAACTGGTGTACCTTGCACATTCGGGAAATCGCTGAATATACTGTGACATGAAAATGGGTGATTGGTGGTGGGATATGCAAGGTTGAATTCCTGCCCAAGCGACGATTGTGCCAGTCATCTAGGCATCCGGCGAGAGTCACTTGATCAATTTTTCCGGTGAGCAGCAGGTCTGGCCATTGGATCTCGCTATTGGCAATATTCAAAAAGATATCTACCAGACACATAAAAAGCACCGCTGGATTCTCGTTGGGCCAATCCTCTGTCTCCTGAAAGATGGCAAAAATACTGACGAGGCATGGCATTCGGTGGTTGGAACTGCGCTGTCCCGACTCCTGAATCTTGACATAACTGGTCGCAGCATGGAATGGCATTGTGCTGATGGATTCCACAGACAATGTTAACCTCTTCCGGAGGCATGGGTCGCAGATTATTGAAATCATCGCATGGTTGCTCCAGTCCCAGATAGCTCATGCCTGATATATGTCAATCCTGATGGTGCGCCAATGGGGCATTCCAGTTCGCAACAACTCAATTACTCAAGAGATCAGGAGGTTTACTTGAACCTTCTTGATGAGACCAATATCGATGTTCTGAACACTCCAGGTGTTCATCCTATCCAAAACAAGTTCTGGCAATACCCTCTCAGCAATGACTATCGGCTTTGGCAGCCCCATGAATTGCATCAGCTGCTCATTGGTTTAGTGAAAGATTTATTGCACTAGCTACTCAAATGCTTGAAAGTTAGGAATGTCAAGGATCAATTTGACAATCGATTCACTTCAGTACCACGATATCTGGGCCTCCAGAGCTTCTTTAAACATTCGATTCGATGAAGAGCTCCTCCTGGCCAGGAAAAGAGATCTGTGGCATGATCAGAATACTCGCAGTGAATTGCACTCAATTTATCGACTGCACCAAGGATAATGGAAAAACTGCTGGGGAAACGGCCTCTGATGAAATGGTAATGGGAGCAATGTGGGCATTGTGTGAATTCTCTCTACTTGATAGCCAATAAAATCACTTTAATTTATCCCTCACAGCACTAGATGATGGACTGAAGCGATTTTACATGAAGAAGGGTACTTTTCAAGAGCAGCAAATGTCGAAATCTACAAAGGCCAAAGTGGGTGAACAGCTGGCAAGAGACTCCCAAAAGTTACGAGTACAAAAGATTCATAAAATTCATGCTGCAATGGAAGTTGAGGTCTATGGGGCTGGAAAGGTAACAACAACAAAATGAAGTCACGGTGGGTACACCCAAATGGAGCCTCACAAGCAGCTACCAAATGGTCAGAGGCAGATCAGCAGACAGCAAAAGACCGTTTGGAGCGCGACATCCATCAAATGACACCTGTTATTTACAGACTTTTCGATAAATTATTCCAACACCATGAGCGACAACTATTGCAACAATTTTGGGCTAATGCAACCAGTACCAGAAGCACATTCACCAGAAACCTTGCTCAAATGAAGACTGCTGCCAAAGAGGAGGTTTATGGAGCGGCAAATATTACCTGCGACAAGTATACAGAATTTGAGGTCTGTCCGTCCAATGTTGAGATTGAGGCCACCACCTGTAGTGTTGGTGATACAGACTGCGTTGCAAATCAGTTGCAGGGAGAGATTGATGGTATCCCTTCCAATGAGCGGATGCAGTTCCAGAAGGAATTGTGCATCGGCTTGATCAAGTTTAAAGCAAGATGGAAGGAAATTGGCTCTCAGGAGCTCCGGAAAACCATTGAACAATGTGTAAAACATTTCAGATATCCAAAGATGCATCTTGTGCACCATCTATCTGAGTCAATTCAGTAAATGGGTCCTGGGGACGATTTCATCACCGATTTTTCTGAACAGCTACATATCAGCAATGTGAAAGAGGCATATCAATGTACAAAGACTGTCAATTAAATTTGACAGATGCTCAAGCACAATGACCAGTGTACTGGTCTTGACTACATGGAGGAGACACTGTCTCATCTTGCCCTTCAAGGCTGGTATGACATTGACTCTGCAGAAGTGTTCAACGTACTATGCGCTAACCATACACGGCGAAATACTCGCAGAGACCCTCCTTTATGTCGCCAGCATTGTTAGGTGGAGCCATCATTCCACCCTGTATCACAACAGGTACATCGTTTGACAGAAACCCATGTCTGCAAAGTGTGCAGAAGAATCAAATCAACCTCACTCAGCGATTCATCATAAGATTTCAGAATTGCCAACTTTGGACTGCGAATCTGTGCACAAATTGATGAGGACAGGGGACACACAGTTTCTGGATCAGTGCTTGGATATGATCAGAATGCACTCATAGACGGTATATTTGTTAAACTTCAGAATGTGCTGTTGTACTACTGTCAACCATTCCACTGCCCTACATTTGTCGAGTGTGTGGGACTTGATTGCAAGGTAGAATATACCAATGCCAACAAACGGATCATGCCTCAATCTCAGGACATCTGCGTCCAATATACAGAAAGTAACCTTGATAACATCTTCCAAGGCCATGTTCCTTCCGGTCCTGTATTATACTTAAGCTGGACGCCACTGAATCCGCTCCTCCAATGTCAGGAGCACCTGCCCACCGGAAACAGGATATTGACCTTTTCTAAGAGGTGCGAGAATTCTGAACAATAGATATTATGTCCTCAAGCTGAAGAATATGTGGTGGTGATTGCAACAAAGTTCAAAGATCCGCATGGTTGGGCTGATTGTGTTGACAGGTTCATCCGGGTTGTCAAACAGACTGATAAGATGCCAATTGTACCTGTTGAAGCAATTGTTGGACCAGCACATTAGGTGCGAGAGAATGCTTCTTCAGATAGAATTGATAGCGTATGGCCTGTAAGTAATCATTTGAATTTAGATACCAACTGGACTGTATATTAAGTTACAATGCTTGAATCAAGGTGTACAGGAGGAAGATAGTTAATCGAATTGTACTATATGACATAAACTGTTCAATAATCACTCCCAGAGATTATGGCTCCAGGTTCACGGTGCACTGGAATAGTTTGTGAGATGCAGTCAATACTCCCAATAGCTTCGAAATTTGCACATTCTCAAAGTCTGATTTTGTAGCATTTTCCAGACTACTATACACTCTTCAGGATATTCTTGTATTCTGTTCCATAACTTCCAGAGCGTTGAGGAGCACTGGGGAAGTTGTCTGGGAGCAGCTGAGAGCACATCGCTTTGCATTCAGCCTATCTGGGAGCATCTGGAAGCATCTGGAAGCATCAGTGTGGCCGTTCAGAGTTGCTGAGTTGTTCAGATATAACCTCCAAACCATTTTACAATTTGCGGATGCATTATAATAATATTGCTTCAGAGCTGACCAGATGTGGTCAATTTCAAAAGAGATACCATCATAGCTAAGACTGGATTTACAATTTATACTTTTGAAGTTGCAATTTCCAATGTGTTGCACATAGCAAGATACATCTTGATATCTCATAGGGATTAATATATTGTTATTCAGATATGTCAAGAGCTAAAGGAATATTTATATATATACTTATATTTGTTTGAAAATAGTAAAATGACTATGTAGTGGTTGATAGTAGATTTTGAGTGGATACTGTACTTGGTCATAACTTATACCCATGACATAACAGACTGGGATAAATACACTCGCAGTTTTCACATTATACTACAGGGGTTATTGCAAACAAAGGAGGTGGAAGATGGAGATTGAGTAATCTATAAGGATGTGAGAAATATGAGACAAAATCTACCCAAGTCAAGTTGGAATTATCTCAAGTTGAAATCGACATGACTATATGTGAAGAGTGTATCTATCGTATTGGATAATGGAAGTTGACTGAAGTAAATGTAATATTGTAAGTTTCAGTTTCTTATGATTATTCACCCAATTTCCACTTATTTCCAGCTTCTATCTGTTTTTTTCATGTTTCAAACAGAAGTATTACTGGGATATAAGATGTTAGACTATTCTACTCCATCCTGTAATGATTATAAATTAATACCTACTCCAGTATATTCTGAAAATCAATTGTCTCCCTTTCAAAACTCGTATCTCATATTATCTAAGTCATATTTCGTCTCCCATTATCTTAGTACTGTCTGTTCTACTTTACTCTCAGTATTTCAAAGTTTACGAGTATACTAATAAGGAGAGTTTCTGAATCAATTCTATCGTTCAACAGATCAACTATCTTCCTATCATATATTGTATACATTTCATTACTATGATGATAATGTCAACTGATGTTATATTTCAATGTTTGCAAGTTACCTTATGAATACAGTTGTAGCACCCATCACATCTTGCTCTAGGTTAACCACCTGCATCTTCACCTACTCTGAGTCAATCATCTCCAGCTTAACCATATGCATATTGAATACCTCTAGATTGATCATCTTTCAATCAATTATCTCGAGATTTACTACCTTGTAATCAAATATGTCCAACTTTTCAGAAACCAATATGACAAGGTAACTCTCATGTGTCTATATACTTGTCAGTTAATGCAGCAATACTGTGGTATCTATAATTATTGGGTATTCCTGTCAATTGTTCTCCTGCATATTGCCCCCCACTTGATTGGCTGTCTTCAAATATTCCACTAAGGTTATTGTATTACAGTATCAACATGCTTATATCACTTCATTCCATTCTGGACTCCAAGTAAGTTACATAGATTACTGGATTACATCCTCTCAACAAATCATGTCATTTACTTCATTACCCCCTTCAAGTTTTGAAATTCCATTGTTCCAAATTTATCATTCAACTTTGACTAGTCCAGCCTCCAAGTGGATTTTGAAACCTATTCAGTTACCACCTTGAAGTATATTCCAAGTTTTGTCAAATATAACCTCCATGTCAATGTGAGTGGTTTTACCTGAACAGTCAGAAATGGTACATAGTAGATCGCTGTGTAAATACTTTGCAAGTCACCTGGTGATTATTGCATAATACCTATTCATGACATCACAATGTTGGCCAGTCATGTGATCTGTAGCAGGATTGGATTTGGGCAGCATATCAATTGATTTGCATTGGCCCATGCGCCCCAGCAGAGGATTGAGATTGGATAATACAGTTATGTCATCATAACTGGAATGTCCGAATTATGGGATATTACCAGTGCACATATTTATCATCTACACCTACTATTACTTATTTAGTGGGACAATACACTCATAAGTTGGGGATGGGCAGTGTTGCTGGGGCAGCAGACAGCAGGCTATACAAGTATGCTGAATCTAAAAACCAGGCTCCTGAGGAGTAGGAACACCTGATGGTGACCCCCGGTTGTCAAACAGTTCATATCAAACCTTGAAATTGCCTTAGGATCATTGGTGTTGACTGAAAATCAATAGCAAGGAGCAAACCTTGTCATTGAGTCGAGCAAGAATGTATTACAACACATCCTGCGTGTCATAATCTATATTGGCAGAGTATTAGTTGGTCGTTAATTGAATCTCTAATGCAATGGCCAATGAATGGTGTCAAGGATGAGTTATCAATAGAGTATGCGATAAGCGCTGATAGGCTACCTGCCGGCAGATGCTTCAATTATTGAACAAATGCAAGAAAGATGTACAAGATTAAGTCATGATCTATCATTCTGGTGTGTTTGATATGTTGCAGAGAATGGCCACAGTCGGAAGAGTAGATCTTGTAATCCACTCATGCATAAACAAGATAACCATTGGGAACTGATGGCGATGACAATGAGGGATTTTCCAGATAGGGGATTTTCCTTCAGCAATGAGCTGTTAGGCAATCATGACATCATAGTTGGAAGATAGTTCTGATCATCTCTCATCCAAAAGATCTGGGTATAATGAGATCACATTGGTTTGGCAGTGAAAAGAAGTATGATTTGGCAGTGAATGGTGAGATCTTACCAGCAGAAGAAAACTCGGAAATATGAATGAGGTTTTACGATATTTTATATCTATCCCTATATCTACATCTATTGGTCTGTCATATTATTTTGTTGTTGTGGTTCCCCAGCCCTATGAATGATACCAACATTTGAAAATGAAGTCAATATCATTATTTGTACATTCAAGATAATCATCTCTCAATTCTGAGAAAGACATTATCTGTTTGCAGCACACTGCGTATTGTGGATATTAGCATTGGGATGTTGACAACCTGCATTGGAATCCTATATTGATAATTGCCACTTACCTTAGGAAACAAGATGCCAAGAAATATCTACGATCTCAAGAGCTATTCAGAAGTATTCATTCATCAGACAATCGAAAGAGGAAGATGACCTAAATACCAGTACCAAGTACATTAGAGATTTTGAAATATGAATCAGAAATGCAAAAGCAAAGTCAATCCACAAAATAAAAAGGCAACTATGAAATGAGAGACAAAAGGTAGTTGGGAGATCAGTAATTAATTATCGAGGTTAATCTGACCTTGGACAGGGTGATTGACTGAGAAATGAAGGATTTAGTGATTGGGTATTCAAATGCAACAATTGTGATATAGTCTGGGAAGACAAGGACCACATACAAGAGATTAAGATTTTACAAGAACAAGTATCTAGGGTCACTGCCAATACTATATGAACTATTCCTCTAATAATTAACACAATTACAGCCTTAACATACAACCTTAAACTTGTACAATTATGGTCTTCAAGTGATTTCCTAACATTAGTTCATTGCCATTTGTTGGCATATCACTAGTAGTACTCAGAATGCTGTCAGAATTCAGATCTAACCATTAATCAATCTGTGGCTGCATATTAATCGAGAATACATTCCATATTACAATATCAAATTCCTCTTGTAATTGTAATGTATCAATTACTAAATAAGATAAATATAATAGACCTAGTATTTAGAAGACTCTATAGACCATGACTGGGAAAATACTATATCAAGTTTGAGGTGTTTGGGGAAACCATTACAGCGATTTCAGCTACTTTGAAATTTGACTATTCGTAGAGCCAAACTTCCTGCCCTTCTGAAGTCACTTCAACAACTACAAAAGAGTTGAATCATATCTCAGAATTGTTTTTGAGTATTTCTGATTTCTTCACTTAATTTTACAAGGGCCAGGAATTATGGAGATGTGTCCGAGAGCCTAGTAGATTAGCATATAACTTTCTCAATATTTTACATTTGGCTGTTATATAATGCATAATACTGCATCAAGTATACTTTGCTTTACACTTTCAATTATACTCAATTGCCCCAGGTCAGGTGTGCCTCCAAGTACACTCTGAAGTATGCTGTCAGAAGTTACTATATTTGCAATTGATAGTATGTTCCCACTCACCATGACTCTAATCTTATATATATACTTACAAGTACATTCTCTTGTATTCTTCTTAGCATATTCTGTTTCATTATTACAAGAATACACTCTAGTACATTTGTCAAGACAATATCAATATCATATACACTTCTGAGCATGTTGTTTTGTATACAGCTGAGAAAGTTCTCAGCTAAACTTCTCAGTATATTTTCTGAAACACTTTCACAACAGTTAATAACAATACTCCTAAGTACATTCTGAATAACACTTTCAGCTGCAGTTGATTATACACTGCCAGCCCAGTCTATTTGGCTGTAAGCATTTAAGTATACTAATAGATACTTTGATGTTCAATTCAAATGGCACTTGATCACATCCTACCAGCCTGCTTGAATGTATACACTCAAGTTTACTGTCGATTGAACTCAATTGCACACTCTAAGTCTGTATGACTGCGTTCTTCTAAGTATAGAGTGAAGTATACTACCAATTGCACCCAGTCAAATAGTTCCAGTCTGATTTATTATACACATCAATTTATTTACTTGAGAAGTATCCTCATATGTAAATGTTGTACTGTGCTTTGAATAAACAGCCTACTGAATCCCAGAAAACATATTAAAGGTAAGGAAAACAATGCACAAATGGGAAAGGGTACGATGGCAGAAATGATAATATCAGTCAAAATTATTGTTTGAATATTATCATTAGTGTACCCATGGTAATTGACACTGATAATATTTCATAGCAGTAGTCCCAACCATTGGAACCAAATATTGTACATTAAAGATAGAAATTTACAATCTGAAGTCTGGTTTCTGTCAATTTTCTATTTTACTGTAGACAAGCTACCTGAATTTGAATATGATGATTGTGATGGTGATAATGATGGTCATAATGATGGTAATGGTATTGGTATTGGTATCAAAAAGATCTAAACAAGTTGATTGGCTATAATTATACGAAACATTTCTTGATATTACCAAACTGAGTATTGTCACTTCAAAACTGTGAAAGTATATGGGTATCATTTCTGGATAAACATAATATTACAAACTTTAAACGGTAATTGAACCATCAATGGGAAATTCTGGTAAGTTTTCAAGCAATTTCAATTTAAGTTATCAGAACAGAGTACAATGGAAGAACCAGTAACTAGTTTTGAAATACCTCCAATATATTATTAGAGTTTCGAAATACATAGGAGTTTTGTCCAGACTTGGTGGATTTACCAATATACTCACTGAGATTATGGAGGATAACAACAATCTGTGTTCTAAGTACTACTGGCAGTATGTGAAATTGTCAGACATTCTGCAGTGAATCACATTGAACTGTATAACGACCCCAGATGTTTCGTCAATCTAGTCCATTGATAATGTCATCACCAAAATGTACAATTGTCCAATAGCTATCTGAACATAATCTGCGGACTTTAGTTATTTTCACCTATATACTTACATGATTTCATAGGGTTCTAGATCCCACTTAAACTAAGCAAAGTAATTATAGATATTTCAAAAGTAGTATTGTATGTGTCTAAAAGTACCTGCAGTGATGTTGATGCATATAGGATATTTCAAAATTGTTCCAATCTCATATTAATATTTAGAGACTATGGGGCACTCTTTGCAGCTCTGTATAATCACCTTCAAGTTGTGTACTGTATTCTCACAGCATTTGTTAGTATGGTCCCACAACTCTTTTTGCATATTATATTTGTCTTTTTTTCACATTTGTGTTTACAATTACAAGAACATTGGCTATATGTTAATACAGCATGTATTTTCTATCAGAGTTTATCAATTAATAAACATATGACCAAGCTAGGTGCAGACTGTACTGCTGTGCGGTTAGAGGAGGATCTGGACAAAGCGTTAGCATGCACTTGGAAACAATAATTGTGAGAAACTGAAGGCTGTACTTGAGAGAGCATAGAGTTGCACTTTGAGACTGTAAAGCAGAAAACATAAAAATGCACTTGGAGGTCATGATTGAGTGATTTTGGAGATATACTTGGAGGCGGCAAGCTAGTAAATTTAGAGAGGTACTTGGAGCAAGTTATTAACCAACTTTGGAGATGCACTTTGATGCTGGAATAGAGAGAATGTAGACATGTACTTGGAGGCTGTGATCTAGTAGGTTTGGAAAAGTATATCAGTGGACATGTTTGAGATAAGTTGGAGGTGTATCAGAAAGTGGCTAATTCAAATGTGATCAATTGGGATGAACACATAATTGAACTAATTCTAGTTCTGGGTAAATACAATCTGTGGAATGTTATCAGAGAAGGGAATGTTGCTGCATTCAAGAAATGCGGTGGGTAGTGTATGCTGGAGGTGGTGTATTGTGGAGGTGGTGTGTATCGGAGATGGAGTATTGTACAGATAGTGTATGGTGATGGTGATAAATGTTGAGGGTAGTCAACCTTGGCAGGAATTCTTTGAAAGGGAGATATGACAGGTTCATTAAGAATACAAAAAACAACCTACAATTCAGATACTAACCTGATAAGCAAGTCAAACAACCTTAATTGTACATTCAAATGCTTTCAAATTGTTCTAGACACTTCTCAAATGAAACAATGTGCCCTTCAATATACTAGGAGCATTCCACAGTCCATTTGAATGCTTCTGTAATTGTTGATTTGTATGTAAGATGTTATAAGATTTTGCTATACAGATGGTTATATTTTAAAGCTGCTGAAATCTCTATCCAGATTTTCTGGAATATTCTTAACTTGGTACTGTATTTCCTAGTGGTTTCTTATATTCCATAACTAAATACAGTTTCAACTATAGATTCATCTTGTTCTGTTATTTGTATATCGCTGGCAGATTAGTATTTGCAGTTTTGAAATATAGTATGTATTTTCTATCATTGTATATCTACATATTTACATACGGTTCATCAGCCTTCAAATGAAAGTTAAGTACACTGAGTGGTGTGCCTGGTGATGACATTCAGTTGTGCAAAGTTGTGCACAAGCAACAGAGTACCAAGCTAACTTGGAGAGGCATTTGAAGACTGTACTGGCTGAACTTGGAGATGGTAAATAACTAAAATTGGAGACAAAGAAGGAGCAAACTTAAAAATACACTTGGAGTACAAGATAGAGTAAATGTTGAGGTGTACTTAGAGATGAAACTGGCTGTACTGGGGAATGATCATTTTGGAATCATAGAGATGGAAATTGTACAAATTTGGCAATGGAGATTATATGAACTTTGAAATGGACTTGAAATGGAAATTGTGGGAACTTAGAGATGCATTTGAAGGCCACAGAAGGATAAATGTGAAGGTGTATTTTGAGATGGTGCTGGCTGCACTTGGACATAGATTTCATGCAAATCCTCTGGAGATAAACTTCTTGTACACTTAAAGATTCAGATAATACTATTATGGAGATATACTTTGTAATACCAAGAGTTTACACTGTGAGATGCACTGGAAGAGTAAGACACAGTGCACATGAAGGTGGTCAATTTTGAGAAAGGAGCACTGGGAGCTGAAACAGGATTACTGAGACAACTTGAAATTATGAGACTGCAATAGAAATAGACATTGACTGATTGAAATCTATAGAGTGAGCCGGTGACAGTTAATTTAGAGAGAGAAGTACCTGGTACTGACTTGGTTGAATTGTTAACTCAAAATCATAGCAATGAACAGAAGTCAAAAATGATTGACTTGTATGGCTTATAGCTTATCCATTTGTATACTTAGGGTGTAGTGACTTTAAGGGTATATAGATGTCAAGCGAGATGTGATAACTGCATGTTTTTAGGTGATGACTGAGTCATAGATGAGAGAAAGGTATATAGATCATGTACATAGGGTAGTGATTAGGAGAATTTGCAACTGAGAAAATTCTGTTGGACACAGTTCATTTACTAGACTGAATTTGGCAGGTACATGCATGTATAATAAATGCTCCAGTATATTCAAGCACTCATGAAATCAAATCCAGCAAGTTGTACCCCTCATTTTCTATATCCTGTCATATTATCCTCATTTTCATTCCCTATCACTGCCAGTCTCATCTATAAATATACTGTTATTTGCAAATACACAGTTATGCTGATTTCTTCTACTTTTATACTCTATGGAGGTCAGATATAATTGAGTACACACTTCAGCCATCATAGACCAGCAGCAGAAGAACAAACTCAATAAATTTGTCCTTCCAGAATGAGATAATCTCACAATGTACCTCTGTCCTGATCACCCAGCACAAAGCCAGCTCTCCTGGTGTATGAAGATGTGAGTTTACAATCATTCCATATATATAACTACAAATGAATCTATCAACAGAGTATTAGCCTCTGGAGAATGTCATGCCAGATTGATCACCTCCAAATTCTCTCGATCTCCACACCCTGGAGAATATTATCATTCTCACAAATTTCTGCCGTAAGGTAATTTCAATGTTTATCCAATTTGAATTACCAAGTGCAACATACACAATTTTAAAGTAATTCGCATTGTTCAATCAATGTGAGCCTCCATGTGATTTTCTGAGTTTGTAGCAACTCCATGTCCAGGTCTGTCTCAATTTTCCATCAGCAAAATGTAATATGGTCCAGAAGTAACATGACATCTTTCCAGCCACTCTGGTCAATCTCACAACTATACTAAAGTAATTTCAGACACTTTCAGGCCCCACTGAAGCGAAGCAAAGTACTTCCAAATGCTGAAAGTGGATTCCAAAGCACTACTGAACATATACGCAGTTGTAGAGGTGAATTGCAGATGCTACAAAAGCTGTCTTATAGGATAGTCAAATTTCAGAGCAGATGTGCTCACTGTACAGGTCTGCAGGAGATGCTCAACTTGGTACTGTATTGCTCACAGGTATTCTCTGATTCCTTTGTCCCATAACCACAAACCATTTCATCTAGAGTATTCCTCTTTGTTAGATATTTGTGTTTTACAAATTCACCAAGATTTGATTAGCAATATGTAAAACTTTTCACAAGCTCCACACAAACCTCCCAGATACTGCAGTCAACCTCAATTGTAGTTTCAAGTAATTCCAAACACTGCCTAGCCCTTCTGAAGCAATGTAGAGTACTTGCAGAGACAAAAAGAGAATTCAGAATATCTTCAGAGAGAATGTGAAGATGTGGAAGTATATTCAACATGCGTTGAAATTTGACTTATTGGATCGTCACAAGTGGGAGCAGCAGAGACCACTGAGGTAGTCACTAGGCATCTGTGAACTTGGTGGTCTATTCTTGCAGCAGTGATTCTTAGGGTTCAAGAACTCGTATTCACAAGCCTTTTCCTCTATGTTATTCATCTTTGTCACTTATCTGTGTTTTACTTTCCTACAAAGATTTGGTACATCACAATATGTCATATATTTTGTACCAAAGTCTATCAATATATGGGCATATGGAGAATCTGGCAGGAGATAGTGCTCGAGCACATCTGGAGGAGCACTTGCAGACAACCATTCGGCAAACTTAGATATACAATTGGCAGTTGTAATGAAATGATCATAGAGATACACATGGAAGGGATATTTGAGCAAGTTTGGAGATATATAATGAGATCATTACAGTGAGAAGTTGGTAAGCCGTGAATGAGTGAAGATAGAGATGCACTTAGTCGCTGTGATCAAGCATATTCGGTGGTGCATTTGAAGGCCCTGATCATGCAAACATAAAGTCCTGAAATAGGTAAACTCAGGGATAAACTTGGACACTTGAGAGATCGAGTATAGAGATTAATTTAGAAGCCACAAGTGACTCAGTTCTGGTATGCACTGTGAGAATTCAATCTATTCAAGATAGAGATACACTTGAATGTCATCACTGAGTGAATTTGGAGTTTCACTTGCAGGCCATGACCAAGCAGGTTGGGAGACACACATGACAGATGTGATTCTGTGAGATTGGAGATATACATGGAGGTGATGAGTAAGTAACTTTGGAGATACACTTGGAGGCAATGATTGAGTGAACTCAAAGATACACATGGAGGATATTATCATGTAAACTTGGAGACATACTTGCAGTCAGTTTGGTGATACACTGTGGTGTCAGTGATTGAGTAAAATTGGAGAAGACATTGGAGGTAGTTGATCTGAAGGCTGGCAATAGGCAGGAAGATACAGCTTGAGCTAATATTTAATTTATTGGTTGACCCATAATTTGGGAACTGCGGAGTATCGAGTATAACAAGGTGTGCCAGAAGCTGAGAGATTAGTGTCTGGCTGGTAGCAGGAGAGACATAATCATGGGTCAATATTGAACTCCATGTAAACATATGCCCATGGCAGGGGTAGTTGAAAGGGTTGACTTAACTTTGTACCCTCTGGTGATGGTAAAGTTGTGGACAAGACAGGAAAATATGGAAAATAGGGATGAGAGGTATTTGGGGAAATTATCATTAGATGCTGGGACTTCAGAGAATTGTGTCTGTGAATCATTTTACCATACCTGATCTGGCAAGTAAGTATACCAGTATTAGGTATTGTAAACAACAGCAGGTAGGTTGTACCCCTAATTTCCCACATTCTCTTATATCCTTCCATATCATTATCATCTTCAGCCCCTATCCCACACTTTGTCATCTACATTTGTACCATCACTGCAGTACACAAAAGGCAGTTATCCCTCTCTATCTCTTGATACAGTAATGATGAGTTCACTGCATGTACACAATCCTCCCCAGATTCATTGTCTCCCAGTCCCAGCCAATCTCTCGATTCTCATTTCTCTTCTCTGAGCTCACTGTGTTATTCTCCTTTCTCTGTATTCCCATCATTACAAGTTTGCCAATGAACAGAGTCTCAGCTCCTGGCACATCTCCCTCCCAGGTGACCACCACCAGTGCAACCACCTCCCAGTAATTCAACAATTGAACCTGATTACTACGGCAACAGAGCATTACAACATTTGCTTGGTTGCTGCTTTCAATAGAGTAAATATGTTCACCTGATTCCGGCCAGGAGGAGTATGTCTGGGTTCTCTCAATTATGCCCTCAAAATGTATTCTCGAACTCACTGTATCAAGGCCTTTATGTGATTAGCTATTGTCTTTGATTATGGAAGCATGGCGCAACTCAATCTACTCAGTGTTGGCCTGTAGGCAAATCTTGAAGTCGACTCAATAATGAGCCTCAAATGCATCTCTAGATTTGCTTGCTTGCATATAAAACAAGTATGATTTCTTTTGTGCCATACCAGTCTCTAACTGTAGAATTAACATTACATCATTATACTCCATGTTCATCTCAGAGTCCACTCAATCATGGCCGCCACGTGCATCTTCTATGCTGTTATTCATTACCGCCATGTCTAGCTTTTTGTGGATTTCTAAATTTGGATTATCACCATCTCAAGGCATACTGATCATAGTGATGCATCTCTAGCTGCTAGTCCAGATATTCAGGATATAGATTGAAAGCTGTATACATACATAGAAACAAAGATTTGCAAATACATAGATGAGAATACATACTGAATACATGAGTTTTCAAATTGTGTATTGATGTGTAGTAACTACAATATCTAGGTATAACTGCAGGGTGGCCAAAGAGTATGGCATGTTTCCCAGACATCTCTACAGCAATATGAGGTGTTCCCAGAATTGTCACATTGCAGCATCTGTAATCCAATAATGTTTGTAGACATCGACTATCCTGATAAATTTGTGTCACTGTTTGAAGGTGCAGCTGCAGGCTGCTACATCAATCGCATCAACTCAGAGAACTGTCTACATTGCTCTCTGGCTCATCAGAAGGCCACAGGATAGATCTAGATAACTTTAAAATTTGACTATCCTTGAAGTCAGGTCTAATTACTCTCACTTTCTCCCAGTGGCTCCAGGTGACAGATGTACATATCACTGAGGTGATCAGTTGAATATCCCATCAGCAATCCTTAACAATAATACACATCATATATAAAATTTTCAAACTGCAGCAAATATGCCTTATTGTACATGATCCTCACCAAAAGCAGCCATTATTGCCTAAATGCTTTGCTGGAATCCATCAATTTAATTCAATTTAAAGTAATGGCCAGTAATGTTAGTACTGTTAGCAACAGGTGTTGGTAACCCACCAGCGGTCCGTGTTTGGACTGCAAAAATGGTTCGGTTGGTTCCAGAACCATCCAAACACCCTACCCGCTGCTTCTTGGCGGTCGAAACCCGGCCCCGCACATGTCAACCACCGGGTTTCGTTGGGTTTGGCTAGACCCTTCGTGTACAATCTCTGGTTCTGGGTTTCAGGTTTTTCTATTTCTGGTCGCATTCGGAAATCCTACTGTTATTTGCAAAATATTGACTATGGTACTGCATTGTCATTTTCTAATGTATTGACAACCATTATATAGCAAACAAGTAGAGAGACGCTCCCTGCCCCATCCTGAAATTGAGCGTCAATGGAGCGTCAACAATTGATGGTCTTGCATCTTGGGTAATCTAAGTGGCGTTTGATCGCACTTATCTATAAACAAGTGATTAGCAGCCTGTATGAGCAAATAAGCAAATGATATTGCTGCAATAGCCTCCAGAACAGTAACAACTTAATTCATTTCCAAAGGTGCAACTAAGTGTTCACGAGCGTTTTAGACTACAAAAACTGCCAAAACTGAGTATATGGTCTTCAACAGCCACAGCGCACTTCGATAAACCATGATCGAAGGCCCAAGATCGTTCAAACATCATTGACGCACATTGTCATCATGGGGCAGGGAGCGTGTCGCTGTCTTTTTTGCCTATAAACGATGGCAACACTTCCATTATGTGTAATCACTACACAATCGCATTTATAGTATCCGACTTACAGGACCAAAAATCATTGACGCTCGGTTGATGCTCATTTTCAACATGGGACACGGAGCCTCTCGATTTCTTTTTTGTGTATAAAGGTTGTCATTACTGTTGTTATGTATAACCACTACAAAATTACTTCTCAATTACCAGACTAACAAGACCTAGAATCATTGACACTCTGTTGACGGTCATTTTCAAGATGGGGCAGGGAGCGTGTCGCGTTTTTTTTTGCCTATAACGGGTGGCAACACTTCCATTATATGAACTCCCTGCCAAATAGCGTTTTTATTACCCGACTTACATGACCAAAAATTGTTGACGCTCCGTTGACGCTCATTTTCAAGCTGGGGCAGGGAGCATTTCGCTTTCTTTCTTGCGTCTACAGGTTGTCAATACAGTTGTTATGTATAACCACTACAAAATTACTTGATAATTACCAAACTAACAAGACCTAAAATTGTTGATGCCCTGTTGACGCTCATTTTCAAGATGGGGCAGGGCGCGTTTTGCATTCTCTTTTGCCTATACAGGGTGGCTACACTTCCATTATGTGTATTAACTACCAAATCGCGTTTTACTACCCGGCTTACAGGACCTACAATTGTTGAGGCTCTGTTGACGCTCATTTTGCCACAGGCACCACGGCAATATGGAAACATTCACTTTGGCATACTATATCGATAATGGTCGTGTAGCAGCCATTCTGTGCTGTTCATGTACATTCTCCTTTCTAACTACATTGTTCTTTAATGATGCATATAAATATACCCTTAAAATATACTTTAAAGTGTCCGCTAATTGTAGATAATAATAGTACTCAACAATCCCGTTCCCTGCAGTCAACTCTCGTCTTTGCTGTCATGTTCACTCGAAAGGCTGCTGTCGTCTACGTAATCGCTGTCAGCTGCATTACCACGCAGCTGATAGTGTACTAACCTGTGGATGGTCCTTCATGAGTCATCAAATCTGCAATGAAATCTTAATCGCGCATGGGATCCTTGGCATACGGATCGAGATTAAACAATCGTGCGCTGGGCAGCGGAGTATGTATATACACATATCGGGGTGGCACATCATCTGTTTCAGAACTTTGAGTTCTCTCACTGTCATCAGCTGGCACAGGTGGCGTTCTGGGCCTCGATGGCACAGGTTCTGGTGGAGGTGCACACGTGCCCTTGCGCCTCCAGCGAGTCTGTGGATCCTTTGCTGTGCCATTTTGGCAAGGAAGACAGCTGTCCGTTTGATTTTCCAGAATCATTGCCGGGTGTCTTTCTATCACAGCCATCACCTTGTTAAGCCTGAGAAACACAACACCCCGCTTCTTCTCCTCTCGGTCTTCGGCACGTGGTTCCTTCATTCGTCGGTGAGTTTCCTCAATTGCGGCGCGTGAAAATCCTTCTGTGGGGATTTTGGCCATACTCAAGGCAAGACACCTGTTGGACGATTCAAACTGTACCCGACCTCCTTGTTATGCCATAGTAGCCGACATGTTGAAAACCTACAAGAAATTAGTTGCTGCTTCTAAAGTGAGATTTGGCTGTTACCTCAACCATACAGAACTCTGTAGCCTCCTCTTAGGTTTTTGAAGCCTGTTTTGCCCAGTCCAGGGGACGTTTATCAGCAAATTCGTCTGCGAAATTCCAAGAACTCACAACATCGTGATGTTGAATCGCGTGGACTGTGCGGGCAGATGCCTTGGTCGACCATGCAAGTTTCCCGTTACGGGCAGCAATGAATTGGTCACGTAGCTCTCTACGTACCCCAGCTGTGTGTTATACTGTTAGTTGACTGTCGACTACATCGCTATGGATTTACTCACATTCAATCACATGCTGCTTCTTATTCTTGCTGCTTCTGGTTTCACATACTGTTTTCAAATGTGCGCCTAGGGTCATATGTTTGGTAACTACACTCGAAGTGTCGCGGAGAACTAACTAGTGTCTGCGTTGCTGCTGTGGCTCACCGGGTGGCGCATAGTTTGAAGCGCCTGTCATTTGGCTCGATCCGGCTTCAATTGCACCTGGTTCAAGTCTTTCTGGAGCGATGAGTTGCTGTTGTGGAATGGTGAGGAAGATAATCACGAAAAGAAGTGGGAAGTACTGATGATTATGAAGTTAGCTACAAGTCAAAATGGAATGAGTGACAGCCAACTTGCACCTTCAATTCAAGCTGAATCTGGCTGCGTATAGCTGTACTGGGTATAGCTGCAGGGGGTTCCAACAGTCCCATGATTCGCAGTGATTCAGTCCAATGTTGATTGTCTGTTTGCAGCGATATATTATGATGAACGACAGCTGATATCTCATTTTTGATAGATATACGACGGACATTCTTCGACAGAAAGGACATCTGGTGATGTTTTTCTCCAGACATCGCCGGGATCTTACATCAATCACAGGCTAACCATCAAGTCTTAATGTACGGTTAGCATGATTATTCCCAATGAAGTGACGGTCAAAACGCTGATTTTGCTTTGTTCTAATTGATGAAACCCACCAACCTTGACATAAAAGATGCTGCTTGCCTCCATGTAGTCCATCTCTTGCAACATCCAATATCTTGCCCAACAACAAGGTCAACACAAGATACAATGGTCAATGCTCTGAGAAAGGACCTTTCGCTACTTCCGGCGGGCAAATACTGCAAATCGACAATGAAATCCTCACGACGACGTCATCAAGCGACTAAAGGCAAGAGTGGCTTGGAGGCGGAAAGGGACCGAGCGTTGGGAGCATAGCACAACTTAAGATCTCAAAGAAGCCTTCAGCGGAGAAAGAACGGGAAAAACACTGTGTAAGCAATGAAGAGAAAGAGAAATCGATCGAGGATTATGTGGATAGAGAGACCGCAGTGCCATGACAGCCATTTCAAGACGCAGAGTCAGCGATAATGCAAGAGCAGGAAAATATGAAGAATGTTGAAAAGGCACGATCGACAACCACAAAGCCTGAAACAACATTTGAGGAGATGTTGAATGCTATCGGAGACAGTCTGAGAGATCTTGGAAGTTCCAAAGATGAGGAGGATGGGGAAGACGAGGATGATGATGCAGAAAACCCAGAGCTTGGCAAGCTGAGCGAAGATGATGAAACTGGCTGCATGATGGGCACAATCTCCAAAACGGTACAGCACAGCCTGGAGACCTTTCGGCAGAAGCAGATGATGCTTAACGAACTGATGCAACCAGGATGGCGGGACATAGCCGACTACTTCCGTGAGAGAGATATGAAGTATCGAACGACTGAACTGAAGGTTCCCGCCGTGGGGATACCACAAAAAGACACGACAGCAGCCACACCATCACCGACAACATTTGGGGAGCTTATGCAGGCTCTTGAAATTGTCGCTGGACAATCCCAAATGCCGCAAGTGATGTTTCGACAGGGAAGCAGTCAAATGTGGCTGTGTTCGGAGAAACCTCAGCGAGACAATCGCATATTATCTCTTATGCCCAAGGCAGTGCCCAATTCGTCAAAGATGGGGATTGCGACGCCAGTTCAACCGGTCAGCTTTTACCCCAGCGCATAGCATTGCTAGCTAATTACAATATACAAATCGGATTCGGACAAAGACCTGGTGACGGAACCTGCATCACCAGAGGAATCGATTGCCAAATGGGTATTTTTGACAAGGTATCTTGAGTAAAAGCAATTTGTACCTACTTTGTTACCTGTCAGCTTCTTCTGGATTTCAGTGACCATGTAAGGGCACGTACGCCAGCGTTCGGCCTTATAGGCATACGTATGGTAATTATGGTATACGGTTGGAAACGTGGAGTCGAGTGATAGTAAATATAGGTGTATAGGTAAGATCATTGCTAGAGATCTAAGTCATGTGGCGAGCTGACTATATAGAACGGCTGTTACCCGGACCTGGGTCACGTGCCGCCGTTACATTATCCCTCTCTTTAGGCGCAGACCTCCTGGGCTGCATAAACCGTACAAGAGAAAAGGAAACGAAAGGGAAACAAAGAATGAAACAATTATCCTACGTACGCATTCGTACGAACCCATAAGTCCCACAACCGATCAGTACAGCTCAATGGCGACCTTTCGGCGGATCCGGCGCACGGGGAAACTCCACCTCCATTGGCTGGTGGTAGAAACCCATGCCGACGCCATTTGTACCGGGCCGTGATCCAAAGAAGAGAAGCAGAGAAGAAACAAGAAAACATCCAAAAGTGATCCCGTCTCCATATCTCGACTTTCTAACCCATTCTCCAACGACCATCATTCCCGTAGCTCGTATATCTCGGCGTTGGTCATTGTCGGAATTCGTCAGGGTGGTAGAGCTTCCGCTCATGACTTGGCATCGATGGAACTTCCGCTGCCGGCATCGGTCGTAGCCGTCAATCATATAGGTCAATTGCATCGCGTGCAGTCGCGTCGCATTAATGGACATCTAACAAGTGAGCCTTTCTAAAGATGGTTATACTTACCAAATTCAAGCGTGCCTGCGCTCGCTTGAGCCTTGGTGCAGTGCTTCGTCGAATATCTCTCAAGCGGTAGTCATCGGTAAGTGGCATTGACTTCCAGATGCTGGTTGACTAGGTAGTCGTCTTTGGAAGTCCGCTTCGGTGACCATCAGGTCGACTTCATGGTTGTGCTCTCGAAAGGAGGCTTCAGTTTAATCTTGATCGACTTGGTAGACTTTACGGTCGACTTCTGGTAGACTTCTCGGTCGACTTCTCGGTGCATCCCAGTAGATTGCATCCCGGTGGGCTTTTGGCTTGTCGGTAGGACTTGACTGGTCGACTTCTCGGTAGACTTCTCGGTCGACTTCTCGGTGCATCTCAGTAGATTGCATCCCAGTGGGCTTTTGGCTTGTCGGTAGGACTTGACTGGTCGACTTCTCGGTAGACTTCTCGGTCGACTTCTCAGTGTGTGTCTCGGTAGACTGTCTCCAGGAGAGCTTGTTTACTTGTCGGTAGGACTTGATCGTATGGACACGGTTATCTCCCCCTTTTTGAAAATTCGTTGCTCCGTCGACGACTTCATCATATCGATTGTCGATTGCCATCGTAGCTCGGTAGATGTTTGGTGATCTTGTTGATCGACGCGTCTTTTGGCGGGCTTCGTCTCTGGACTTCGGAGGTCTTCAACTTCACATGTCTCTTGGCTTGCTTTGTCTCATTTTTCCACTTGCTTTGTCCTTTCTTTGACTCGCTTTGATTGTTGACTTGCTTCGTGTTTCGACTTGATTTTCGCCTTTTCGGACTTCGCTTGGTCTGTTCTCGTTGTCTCTGACTTTGAGCTTTGGCCGTGAATTCTCTAGGTGAGCTGATCATCTTCCGGATGCTATGTGCGTATGTTGATTCTTCTGGTACGCTTATCCCCACGCTCTGGGTGCATTTATCGCCGCTCTCTGGTTGCCGCTGGACTTCTCTGTCATTAAGTGCACTCTGTCTTCATTCCGGCACCTGTGATAGGGTCATAGTATATGGGGATTTCGGTTCCGGTAGGGTCATCCCTCTCTTTAAAGGTCGTTGCTCTGCGGACGACTTATCTCTTCTGATTGGTATTGTAGCTTGGTAATATGGTAGCTGGTGCGTTCGTCAACCCGAACGGCATGACTGGGTGCTCGAACTGCCTGTACCGGGTGCGAAACGCGGTTTTGTACCTGTCGCCTTCCTTGATTTGGATTAGGTGATAGGCATTCCTGAGGTCCTGTCGAGCATCTCCGAGATCAGTGGGAGAGGATTTTAGTTCTTCACCAGGGCTTGATTGAGAGCTCGGTAGTCCACACACAGCCATAGTCCGCCGTCCTTCTTTCGCTCTTCCGAGATTTTGTAGATCCACGCAATTTGTGTGGTTCCTCACGGCTGGGTACCCTGTCATTTCTACACACCCTCTTCAGCCAGAACCGCTCTTCCTCACGAATTCCCTCTGGATGCCTTGAAAGGTGCGGTGCGAGAGTTGCCATATCTTTTGCTGCATACATCCACATAGTCCTTGTATCTCACAAGGATACGACAAATCTTGATATTGTGCTGGGATGCGACCACATCATCTGTTACCATCTCCACCTTAACTATGTCTGTTCCTATTCTCATTAGCCTTTTCTGCATTCTGCATTGTAGCATGCTTGGCGGAATGGGGATGGGTAGGGGTCCCGGGATAGCTGGATCAGACGGTTCGTCACAATAGGACCAAGCCCCGTTGACCAGTTTCTCCCTTCGTGTCTCGGCGAGCCGGTAGCAGTCATTCAAGCACCGTCACGGTGTCACTCTTCTGCCGCAACTACCGCCGCTGCTCCTGCTCGCGCATTCAGCATCCTGGGGTTTCTCTCACATTTGGTGATGCCTTCCAGTCATGCTCTCAGCAACCCTTGACATTCTCCAAGTCATATGGTGAATGCCTCGACCACCTCCTCACTAGCTCAGGGATGATCGAATGCGGTAGCCCCGAGTAGTTGTATACCCGGAGAAGGCTCACCATTTTGGTTACCTCACCGCGTTCCGGCAGAGAACTTATCCAATCTGCTTCTGGAATCTTCGCCCGTTGCGGTCCATCGGCCGCTCGCAGGGCTGTCAATCGACCGTTGCTGCAGTCGATTTCCGGGTTTCTCGCCATAAATCATGGCAAGCTCAAAACTGGGTCGTATACCTTCATTGGGACAACTGAAACCTCCGATTCGTCAACCGGTTTAAGGTGTTCAAAATGCTGAACCAAGAGACTGGCCATTCGACTCTTTACATACATCATCACCGGGCCAGGGTGGAGGTGAATGCTGGTTCGTATGGTAGCTCGAGTTTCCTAAGTAGGCTCAGCGATAAAATGATGCTCATTGCACCGCAGTCGATTTGTGCTTTGACTTGCTGCATGTTGCCATGTATATTTGGTACATGGTGGGTTTTGTGGTCTCCGCTGCCGCAGCGAGTGCATTACCGGTTTGGCTTTTGGCTTTTGTAGACTTCCTTTGAAAGCCACGGCGCTGGTGATAAGTTGGCACGGCTGCCTCCACTGGGCTTATTGGACTTGACCCATTTGAATTCCCAGGATCGGGATTGTTGGAATTATCAGAAATGCCTTTGGTGTTGCTGTCCTCCGAGCTTCCTCGAGGTTGCTAGAGTTGTAGGTGTACATGACAATTGAAGTCGATGCACTTTACTCAATTCGAAGGGATGTAGTCACAACTGTGCTGATTCGCAATCGTCTTTCGACTTCGCCTTCGGTTCTTCGTATAGCCGATTCAGGGGTAAGATCGCGTCATTGATTGTAGGTTCTCCGACTGATGATCGGGCTCAATTGGCTTGTAGGAATGGTGTTCGACTCAATATCTCTATCGTATTCGGTTTCTCTCATTGGCCAAATCGAATAGTCGCGGCCTCTAGTCGTGATAATTGCCCTCATCGCCGGTGACGCGTCTCGTGCGAGAGTTGGTCTCTGAACACTTCTCCGCTGCCATCAGGGTGCCCAATTGAATGATGAAACGATCGATATCCATGCTTGCAGTAATCATGCTTCGATATGTCGTTTTGAAGGCAGTAATCTCAATTGTTGACTTCATGATGTGGCGCGTTTAGGGGTACGGCGATCATGTAGACTTCGACAATGGGTGCTCAATGCAGCTGTCGGTATTTGAACTTGTCTCAATCGACCGTATGCAATTAACTCTTTCGACCTTTGGTGCAATTCGGAGTCGATTCTGGCAAACTCGTATGCGACACGTCGAATCGTCATAAAACTTGTGAAATCCCATGACCGAAACGTATCCGTTTACTGAAAAGCAATAATAGTGTAAGGGCACGTATGCCAGCGTTCGGCCTTATAGGCATACGTATGGTAATTATGGTATACGGTTGCAAACGTGGACTCGAGTGATAGTAAATAGAGGTGTATAGGTAGGATTATCGCTAGAGATCTAAGTCTCGTGGCGAGCTGACTATATAGAATGGCTGTGACCTGGACCTGGGTCACGTGCCGCCGTTACAGACCAAATTGTGAGACAGGATTATTTGTCAGTGTGTGTGCAGGGGTCATACAGGCCATGCAAATGTTCTAGACACCAAATCAAGTAGATTGACAAACAATGAACTGTATATGGTGTTGCCTGTTACAGTGAAATGATAAAACAAAACCTAAATTTGAGACGAAATTTACTAACAAAGTTTAAGTCAGTGATGTCATACGACTCATAGAAGGAGCAGTCAAAGCTCATCTGAAACCCGGATGAATGACAGCCGTCAGTCTGCATTAATCCATGCAGCCAACTACATAACTCTCCGCTCAGACCTCCTGCACATGGTCTAAAAATCGCAAATTACGTATAGTACATCAAGGAAATCGTGGAGAATCCGCTGGATATGGGATGCTGAGGAGTTTGCGCTATAAATATCTCAAAGTAGTGCATGGATGTTTATGTGGTAAATTGCCAGCCGAAAGCGCTGAAATGCGATGGACTTACGTCATTCGTCATGCAAATGACGTGTATAGTGGCGGCTCAGAAAGTGTGATCTCTCGAAGATTTGGGATTTAAATGATGATACATAGACACGGTCTACTGGCTGCCAAAAATAACAGGATGGATTTCATGTACAGTTGTTGAGCTCCCAATGACTGTTAGTATGGCTCTAAGGTGAGCTCAACGGTGAGAGTCAACAGAGCTTCAAGTATTGTTGGTATTGCATCATGGAAAATCCGGATGGTTTCGCTGCAACATTCATTCATAATTGAACTGTAGTCCGCCTTTCTAGACAAAAATGGTTGCGACATGATCGCTACTCTGTCCTAGAAATGAGTGTCAAAGGAGCGTCAACGACCTCTGGCCTTGCATCATGGAAAATGCAAGGGCTGAATGGCAACATTAAGCCAGAATCGAACTATCGGCCGCCTTTCTAGGCAAAATTGCTTTCAACTACTTTGTCACTATGCCGTAATAATGACAGTCAAAGAAGCGTGAACGATTTCAGGCCTTGCATCTTGGAATGATGAGGGGCTATGAGACTACTTTGATCCATAATCGAACAATTGGCTGCCTTTCTAGACAGAAATGCTGTCGATGAGCTCGTCACTATGCCCTAAAAATGAGCGTCAATGGAGTGTCAACAATTTCAGACCGTGCATCTTGGAATATCAAGGGGCTATGAAACAACTTCGATCCATAATCGAAGTATTGGCCTCCTTTCTAGGCAAAAATGCTTCTGACATGATCGTTACCATGTCCCGAAATGAGCGTCAACTGACCGTCAACAATTTTCGATCTTGCATTGTGGATAATCCAACCGCAACAGAATTCAGGTAACCCACAATCAACCCATCGGCAGCCACTATTGGCAAAAATGCTAGTGACGATATGGCGTCTGCCTCCTACAATTGAGCGCCCACAGAGCATCCACAGTTGTTGCGGAGGCTCAGAATGCCACACAGCAATGAAGTGCATTGTGCTGTTCCTAAATCGAGTTTTATGCGGTCAGTCTTTGCAATCTAACCATGTATACAACTTCATAAATATGCAAGCAATGTCTTTCTGAGCCCATTGATTTACATGTAGCAGTAGAGTCAATATTTGAGAACCCGCAGTCTGCTTTGCTGTATTGTTGCTTTCAGCAGTCTTTCAAATCGGATGACCCAGCTTTCTAATTCCCACAGCGATGTCGGATTCAAAATCTGTGAACACCTCATTGCTCAAGGTTATAATCTCTTCCAAAAATGAACGTGTCTTGATTTGTGATTTGAGCGACCTTACTTCACAAATCATCTTCGATGATTGGTGGACTTCAATGAATATAGACTCACAGCAGCCTATTGCTTGGAATAATTCTAGTCATGCGCCTTCATGGCAATTCTATTCACACTGCGGAATTGAGGAGACTGGCAGCCCTGGCATCATATGTATCATTTGTCATCAAGTTCTTTGCCATGCATCAGAACATGGGACTAGCTCAATGGGGAAACACTTGCTGGCAAAAGCTCACATCGCAAAGTTAAACCAATTAACAGAGTCCGAGGTCACTGAATTGACTAGTTCGAAGGTCGATGAAACTGCTTTGGCCATCCTGAAGAGGCAAGGAAGTCGAGGAATCACATTGGTAAGTTGAAAACTTTTGCAGAGTCAATATCATACCAGCCTTGGACTGCAAGTTCTGAGAGTGTCTCCTCCATATCGTCAAGACCAGTACACTGGTCATTGTGCTCAAGCATCTGTCAAATGTAATTGACTTTGTTGCTAGATCGATATGCCTCTTTCACATTGGCGATATGTTGGCATTCAGGAATATCAGTGCTAAAATTGTCACCGGAACCCATTCGCCGAGTTGAATCAATATATGGCTCACAACATGCATTTTGGGATATTCGAAATGTATTATGCATTGCTCAATGGTGTCCTGGAGCACCTGAATGCTAAATGTCTCCCACTATGCTTCAAGCATGATCAAGTGGATGGAGAATTGCTTCTTGAACTGCTTCTGTTCATTCAAGGTGATGGCATAAATCTCTCTCTCCAGCTGGTTACTGACCCGCTCCGGATCAGTGAAACTCCAGGTCATGGCTTCTGTCCCAGGATCGGATCGCCATATCTCAAATTGCAGTTGCTTGTTGGCGGTCATGTTTGCCACCCAGTAAGCCTCATCTCTGGGAGGAGGATTCATAATGGCAAGTAGTTCGGCAAATTTGCTTCTGGGACAAGATACCCTGGTCCCGACTTCTTGCAATAGTTGTCGCTCATGATGTTGGAATAATTTATTGATAACCTTGCATTTAGCAGGTGTCACCTAATGGATTTCGCGCTCCAATCGCTCATTTGCCTTCTGACGATGAGCATCTGACCATGTGGTTGGCGCTTGTCGGGGTCTGTTCAGGCACACCTGAAATTGCCTACGTTTTGTTGTGGAAACCTTTTCAGCCCCATACACAAGGGCTTCCATTGCAGCACAAATCTTATAAAGCTTTTGTTTGCTTAACTGATGGGATTCCCTTGCCAACAGGTTATCCACTTGTGCCTTCACAGACTTCAACATTTTCTGTTGTCGAAAAATACCATTCTTGTGGTACAATCGCTTCAGCGCATCGTCTAGTGCTTCGAGGGATACATCCAAGTGATTTTGTTGGCACACAAGAACAGAGAATTCACATAATGCCTGCACTGCTCACATTACCACTTCATTGGCGGTGTTTTCTGCCACAGTTTTCCTGTCATCCTGGGAGCAGTCAAGAATAGGAGCGCAATTCACTGCCAGTGTTCTGATCATTCCACAGATCTCTTTACCTTGCCAGGTGCCACTTTTCAATCAATGGAATGGTTTAGAGAAGTGCTGGAGGAAGGGATATCATGGCACCGATGTGAATCGATTGTCAAATTGATCCTTGACCATTCCAGCCTTCAGGTATTTGAGTAGCCAGTGCAATAAGTCTTTAACTAAACCCAGGAGCAGCTGATGCAATTCATCAGGCTGCCAAAGGTGATAGACATTGCAGAGAGGGTATTGCCAGAACTGGTTGCGGATTGTGTGGACACCTAGAGTGTTAAGAGCATCAATACAATTGTTCTCCAGCAGCTCTGAGTAAATGTGCTGGTCTCTTGAGTTGTCGAGTGGTCGAAAGGATTAATGCCTGATCGGCTCACCTTTCCGAATTTCACATAGCGCGCATGAGTGATATGAGACTTGAGAAACCGTGACTTGTTCTGGATGATCCCCAACTCCGGCAGCCAAAAGAGGGTAACAATGTCGCAGGAATCCATCTGCACATTCCCATTTCAAGCCAGGGCCAGTGAATTCAAGATGCCAAGGTTGAGACAGCACAGTTCCAACCATGGAATGCCATGCTTTGTTAATGTTTTTGGCACCTTTCGGGGGCCATGGGATCAGCCCAACAAGAATCCAGCTCCGGATTTTCGGTGTACAGCTGATATCATATCGAATATTATCAATTGTGAGATATAGTGGCAAGGCATGTTGGTCACCCGAAAAATTCGTCAACTGAGTCTTGACAGATGTGTATATGACTGGCACAATTGTTGCTCTTGTAGCAAGTTGATTCGGGGTATCCCACCACAAATCGCATGTGTTCTTCTCGCTGTAGTTTCAACGACCCTTTGAGTCAGCGGGGCGCACTGCTTCAACATTGAGCCGCTCCTGAAATGGGAGATGTGCCAAAGGGAACTGGATAGATCTGAAGATGACAATGTGGTATAATGTTGCGAAAATGTGTGAGTCAGCTGCAATCCAACTATCATTGCCGAGCCCGAAATAGAGTTCACAGAGGAGCTTTCATAGAGCATCTGCTGATGGAAATGATTCAATATAGAAGTCGGCTAGTACACACCGGAGATGTTGATCAATCCAGGGTTTTGTTAGCTGGCTGAACGACTGAGCCTGCTGGAAGTCATGTGCGGACGGAAATGGATGCCATTGATTCCATTGATCTGAGTACTTTCGATGCTCGTTGAACAATCTAGTTGCTGTGCCATACCCTTTCCCCCCCGCAGTATCCACTCCAACTACCTGCCCATGAGCCCTTGTGTGTGTTGGATCAGGGGTACAGGTGAGATCAGCCTGCTGAGGGTCTATTGGTTGCTCATTGGGAGTATCATCAGGTGGTAGTGCACCCGGTGCGTTGTCTATGAGTAGATCAGTAATTGACAGCTTCTTGATGGCCATTCAGTTGTGCCAACTATAGTCAAACCATAATGACTCAGGGTGATCCCAGCCAGCAGGTGGTTGAATCCCGTTGGGTAATAGCCCTTCATTCATCGATATTGGGTGATATTGTTTATAGGGAGCTTCCAGTCAGTTCTCATTGCATGATTTCTTGTTGCAGACAAAGCATTTAACATCTTTCCAGCGAGTGTTGACCATATTTCAGAAACGCTCAGTGTTCTGACGAATCTCGACGATGGTTCAGGGGGTATGGTTTGTAACTGGATTTGAGCCTACGGGATTCTTGTTTGAAAGTGGGCTAACTCAGGTTAGTGTATCACTTTCAAAGCCACATCACACCCCACACAATGTAGTGGAGGGGTAAAACAAAGTCACGTCACTGTCAGTTTTCTTCGCAAACTAGGAGACTATCTATTGAATCCCGCATAATGATGGTGCACATTATCTAATGAACATTGTCAGTGGTGAAAGTTTCTTTCTCATCACGGTGATTAACTCTGAATACTGTTCATCAGGTGCATCTACGATCGGCATTATCGTATACTTCGTCATTGCGGCATTGTGCAGAATATGTGTATGCTCGAAGATCAAGAAGCGGATCACATCGGCATAATACATTGAGTAGGTAAGTTTCCTAGCTCGGTGTATGCCCGCTCAATGATAGTCGAGAACTGATAGGCTGGTAGGATGTATTTGTCAGGAATGATCCTTGACCGGTGGGTGGATGCTGGGGAGAGAACGAAGTTTACACAAGGAGCTAAAAAGAAAGCAATCATTGTTGCTGCTCGACAAAGAAGGCCTCATAGTGAACGCAATTCAGGTCGTACACAGACATTTCGAGTGCACAATGCCTAGTCATGCTAATCTTCCAACCTGGTAGAGTTCTTGGTGGGTTCTTGCTGATATCATGTCGAGTCGCTTCTATGAGCTTTACTATCATGAACCGAACAACAGCGAGCTTCAATCCAGCATCCGAGTATATGAATTCGAGCCAATAACAAAGAACGGCGGGATGTGTGTAGTTATGATTTTTTTTCTCAGCCGGGTCTCATGGGATCAAAGGTTCAGTGATACACCCCAGTCCATGACAAAGAAAATGGATATAAGAGGCCTTCATTCCACCGAAGGTCGCTGCTACCTTCAATAGTCTCAACTATACGTCTGCTGCATTCGAAATGAGCAAATGAATTGATGATTCGTTTACAAACATCTTGTCGTTCACATACAATGTCGCCAAATGGATCTCCGCCGAAGACATGCACTCTGGCTCCAACAGGTGGGCCAGTGTCTGGCTCACAACAACGCCCAGAAGACAATGTGGGTGCATCAGATAATAATGCTGGAAATACACCAAGCAAAGTCAGTCAACTCAGGTAACCCACAAATCAATTTCGTCCTCCACCGCGGTATTGTCACCCGCCTTCTCAGCCACCATTTCTAGGCGCTCCACAGTTGTACCACCATGCTCCACTCAACATGACACGAAGCTCACAACCAAGCACTGGTGCAACCCAGGGATATCTGAGTTATGGGCCAACGTGGCAAGGATAAGATTTCTCCCAAGAAGGTTATGGTGGACCTGAAATGTTCCCCCCTCAGCAATTCGCAGGACATGAGCCCTCATCTCCCGACGCACCTCGAGTGCCTTCAGCACTGCCTCGAAAAATTCCAGTCATTCTGCCGGCAACTTCCTCCTCTACTGCACCGGGACAACTTCCCGGGGTACCTGGGAGACCCCCCAGTAGGCTCCCAACAGAACGATTCCAGCCGGGTGAGGAACCGCGAATGACAGATGGTGCAGGGAATGCCGATTTGCTCTCATTACCAGATATTTCCAAAGACAAATAGGATGCAGATGATGAGAGTCACAATTCATCGGACTTGGGCGGGGCCAAAGACAAAGCCCCAATCCGCCTGAAGCAAACGCGATCCTCCTTGAAGCAATTCGCCAAAGGATGGAGCAGGCCAACTTCAGTGGCTTCAACAAGTGGAAGAAATATGGGTGACTGCGTTTCTGAAGAAGATGCATCAGTCAATGATGTGGGGACAGAACCATTTAAAACAGCTGCGAGATGGACCTCTGCACTAGAAGAATGCTGTTGGAGATGTTTTGGAGACGTTTGAGGCCTGGTGGCCTGTGGAATATGTTGATAATGCTGAATGGATTTGGTGACAGGGGGTAATGATGTTGTTGAGGAAATGTTCATGCGAGGTTCTGTATGCGGGGAAGAAGGGAACGTGCAGCAACAAGCGACAGGGGACACATTTGGGAGAGTGAGTGGGGAAAATAACGAGAGCTGTCCTCCCAAAGTTGCCAAATACAACTTTCTTGGTTGTGATTCGTCGAGTGCCAAACGGCAACCATGATCAGACATCCAGCATGCAACTCTAAACTTCATACACAGATGTGAGGCACTGGGGGGAGCTCATTTATTACATCGAAAAAAATTGTGGCCCAAAAGAACCATATTTTCTGACTGCAATATTCCAAGGCAACTTGATGCAGGAAGATTTGGATGAAGAGTTTTTGGGATTATAGCCACCAAGGTAAATGATGAATGACCCTCTATATGGTCAGATTTCATACAACAGTTCCCATTCTAATGCCTTCAAGTGGAAACTGGGACACAATGTGAAATTATTTTTGGCACAAAAGAAGGCAGCTATGGGGTGAGATATTGCAGAGCACGTAATTAGACCGGCCGAGGAATTCTCCGCTACCCTGGTCACGGTTTGTTATGCCCCACTGCTAATCAGTATATCTAGACTTCAGAGGTATCCAATGACAATGAAAGAGTGGTGAATGAGGATGCAGGTACGAAAGAGACTGACAGTAGTATCAATGTAAGTGCTGATTGAGTGAATAGAATTGATTGTATTTGACATAGTCATTGGGTCCAAACGCTAGTCTGTGAAAATAGCTAACGTCGCGATGAATTTCAGGAGTGCCCGATTATTAGCCCATCAGCGCAACTTACCTTGGAGCCACTGAAAGTGATCATTGAGGACGACAAGCAGACCGACCAAGGTGCAAGTGAGGGTCAGGAGCAAGTAGAATGTGAGGAGGACCTGGATCCAGTTAATACTAGTTCAGTATTGAATACTGTTCTCAACGCAATCAACAATGAATTTGAACATGAGTGTCTCGATGAGGCGGTCAGGCTGCTGAATGCCCATTATATTTGCCAATCAACACATGTCCGTGTACTGGGCTAGAAGTATCCAGTTCCAGGCCTGCGCGGAATGAAGTTTCTGGCGCACCAGGTTTGGGTCATATGGTTTATTGTGAGGAGGTGGGTTTGGGATTCTGATATGTCAGGAGCAATGGTGGCAGACAAAATGGGTCTTGGCAAGACTTTCACCTCAGCGGCAGCAGCAATGATATGCAAATTGCTCACTGAGAAAGTTGTAATAGGGTTACCACTGTCGATTTTGTGGGGGAATACCCTTGAAGAGTCGATCAATCAGGCACAAAACGACTTTCCCGGGTTTATCGGCGATGAACGGGAGTGGTATCCATTGTAGAGATAGAATTCAGTGCCCTGCCACCTTTCAGAGATACAGACGACTCCACCGCAGGGGCATCAAGCGCTTACATCAGCCCTGGAACCAATCATAGTGGTCACAATGTGCAGAGTGGCAGAGACGTTCAAGTGTGTCATCAATGAGATGACAGATGGATCCGATTTCAAACTCATGAACATGTTGCAAGCGGAAAATATCAATCTCACCCATGAGTATCTGAACACCAGGATTGACAAGCCGGAAAACTCATGGAATATCCACGATGTCACATGATACCTTAACATCGAGAGCGAAACCATCAAGCAACAGCCAACTATCACACTGTTCATAGAGTGTTGGGATTTTTGATGAGTCTGATCGGTACAGGACAAAAAACAGTGTTGGTTGGTGAATTGCGACGAATGTGAGAATTGTATTCAAATTTCTAGTCACTGCAACATCAGGATTCCGTTCACTCAATGACTGGTGTTTTCAGACGATGTGGCGGTGTCCATCTGCACCTGAAGATGCAGACGATGATACTGTGGTGGAAAAGCACAGTGGCGAGGCACTAGATCCTGCTGTGAAGATTTTGATTCGAGCCTTCTGGACTGAAGTCCACAATACTCAACAGGATGCTACACACCGGATGATCCAAGTTGCAATACCCTGGACAATCAGAAGGTGGTCAGAATCGAAACTTGCGAATGTGATACCACTTGTTCGGATAGCAAAGCAGCATGCACACCGTGTTGATCTGGAATGGACTGAGGAAGAGCAAGCTAAAGTAAAGACCCTTGTGGAAAGATACACTTCACAAGGTGCTTCAGGAGCATGGAGGGTACATAGAGGGTGGCTGGCATGATTCTCATTGGTAATGGGAGACACCGAAGATCGGAATGACGTTTTATGACAATGGTAAGATGCATGGCCACTCGATACTTTGGTGGATTCTCTGATTCCCCCATGGCTGAGAGACACATTTCTGCCAATGCTTGTCAATGCACCTGCGGAGTATCCTGAACCTGACGAAGATGAAGCAACAAATTAGGCGCTCCTGCACCAACCAGAGAGAGATTCAAGAGCCTTGCCCCGTGCACCTCCTCCTCAAAAGGCGGTGCTATTTTGTCCTCTGCCAGGCCATGTTTATCATTTGAAGTGGTGGCTCACAGAGTGTTTTGCGGATCATTTGGATATTTTCTACATGTCTATGGAAATGGGCAATGATGAGCGCACATAAACCAGCCCAAATTCCAAGATTCGGTAAATCCCTCTGTGGTTCTAACAACACCCAAAGTGGGTGGGACAGGCCTGAATCTCACAGCAGCAAATCATACAGTAACAACTGAGAAGTTCTGGGTATTCAATGAGCAGAGGCAGTCCTTTGCATGGATTGTCCGACTTGGGCAAAACAGAGTCCCACACACATCGCTATTACACACTGGACCCAGTGGTTATGATCACAGAGCGAGTGATCTCCACTAGCTCACTGGAGTGGCCCAAATGAGAATCCTCAATGGCGTGATGAGCCGACCAAACATCACGACGTTGATGATATACCGGTTCAAACACTGTCGGGAGGACCATATGATGCAGGTTTCAGAGCATGGAGACGTCGTGCCGTCAGATGGCGAGGACAAACGATCATGATTAGGGCAGTGTAATCAAGGTACGACTCTTTAAACATTCAAGCAATACAATCTCACCAACAGATGCAAAAAAGTCAAATGGTATGGAGAATAAGGCACTGGGGAGGAGTCCAGGTGTATTGGTTAGAGTTCGATTCCATTTCGTGTTAGTTGATTTTTGTGATGAACATGTGATGTAGTCAATGATCAACAGATGTCTGGTAAATTGAACCGTATCCTGATTTAGATGATCCAATATGCGATGAACAGCAGGTGTGTCGGTGTAATGGTCAACTGAGTCAAATTCTGCGGTGCCATTTCTCTTTGTGGGAATCTGCCAAAGCTGCAGTCACTGCTCATCATATATTGTCTGTGCGGAAGTGTGATATGTAGACCAGCGAGCGGCATTCGAGTTTCCAGGTGTGAGTGAACCTCTAAGCGTGACTCCAATTATATGTGACTTGTCTATTTCAGGAGCACCGGACACTTGAATTGCGAAAGAATTCTGGATATTCACTGAATCAACAATGTTGAATAATTTACAGTCAATTGCAAAAGAGAATCGCTATCAGCTTCTTGACTTTCCTGAGAGAAATCCAGCACAGTATATCCCTAATCATCCAGGGATAGAATGACTGTCAAAGAGATATCAAGTTAATGTATTGTAGCATAAGACACAGCACCCATGGTCCAGGCTTACCAGAACAATACAGCTGAGTACCTTTTCGCTCAGGAATGAAATTCCGGCACACCACAGATCCACTCTCCTGTCGAGGTTGATGGTCTGAGATGTGACACTGCACGCTTATTCAATTCACAAGCCTATTTTGACAAGCCGCCCCCCATTATTAATGTATGATCCAACTCCAGGCCCGCCTCCGAACCATGTATGCCCACTTCGCGTCACCCTTGAATGATTCATTTTGCTCCATTCGTAGTATATTTTCTTTCTTCCCAAATGCATTGAATCCGTTGTTACCAGCACACACAGAGTGTCCATCATTCAAACACTAAACTTTTAGGTGCAGGCGCGGCTCATCCCGCTCGGCCCCAGCTAATATCTGAATCTATGCTTGATTTGTATGTGAAGGCCACTGCCAAAATGCCATAACTGTCATGCTTCCTGTCAACCCATCCGTTGGAGGAAGGTGTGCACCACACACTTACCATAGATACACAGCCCTGGGCGATAAGTAACCAAACTTAACTGGATGTTGAATATGTGGTATGTTTGGACCTATACATTTCCAAGATCCTAACATAGCTTCTGTCGTTTGGGCTCCATAATCTATCTGCAGCTTGAGAGAGTGAAGCTCAATAGGCAGAATCTGCTCAGCGACTCTGCAGATGACCGGCAACTCCCACTCACCTGTATACCACACTTTCTCAAACAGGCTTAAATTCACAATGTGAGTACATGACAGATCATAAACAGACAATATCAGATTTGCCTTCAACGTCCAATCACAAGAGTGCATGACGAACAAATAGTGATGAAAGCTCGAGTTAATATCATTTAGTTTCTGAGAGTACAAGTAACTGTCGAGATGGTGTGAGCCTGCAATCCCACCTGTTACATTAGATTGAATCCTGCATACCGATTTAATGCTTGCTGCACCTTGATTGGCTGGAACTGCATGCCGTGATTTGTCTTTCTGCTGTCTGATGAAGCCTCATGACTCATTTATATTGTTCTTATGCTGGCAATGCTTTGAACCCCAATATTTATGTTAAGTCAACAATATACCATTGAGACTCATAATGAGTTTGTGATTAAATGATGCGGTGTTTACAAGATATTATGCGTGTTGCATATACAGGTCGCAGCCGGAGATGAGCCTCATATGGCCGGAGCGGAGATGTCTTGTATGGCCGGAGTGGAGGTGTCTCGTATGGCCGGAGAGGGAGATGTCTTGTATGGCCGGAGCGGAGGTGTCTCATATGGCTGGAGATGGTGATGTCTTGTATGGCCGGAGATGACTGTTGACTCTGATATGGGCTGATGGCATTCAGCCGTACTTGCACTCTCATATATATTGGCCTTGTGGCCCTCTTAGACAGAATACAATTAAGCCTCTAGCAGTCAGTATTTCAACAGGTTATGAGCCCGGCTATCGCAACCATATACATTCCAAATCTCACCATCTCAAAAGAACCCAAAACCTCAACACCATCCCCACAATCTCACGATGTCTTCCTCGATAACTTCCTCTGATTCTGCCTTCAACACAACCAGGTGGGGCAACATTCCTAAGCTTACTCACGCAAACTACAACAAATGGAAAGACATCATGATACTCATCCAATCAACCATGAGAGCATATGCAATCGTCACTGGAGATGATCCTGAACCACAGCCCCTTGATTTCAACCAAGATAACAGCTATGATGATTGGAAGGCTAAGGAAGCCGAAGCTGCGTCTATGATCAGACTTTCCTGTTCCCCCAAAGTACGGCGTATCGTCAAGGAAATGAGAAACCCTCTCGAGGTGTGGAATACACTAGAAACCAGCCTGGAGACAGCTGGATCTCATATCGGCAGACAAGACATCCTTGGCCAGTTTCCTGCTTGCCGACCCAAGGAGGACGAACCACTGAAGGCGTACATCACCAAGCTTAGTAACTACCGCACACAACTAAACCATACAGACGATGCAATCACCAATCGCGATTTCCGCACGCAAATATTTACATCATTGTGATCACAGTATGCGATGATATTAATGCTCCTGAAGTATAGAAGACCCTTGCCCACACCCGAAGAAGCCATGCACGACCTCCTAGAAGAAGAAACTACAACCGGCCTTACCAAGGAACTTGCAGATGCATCCACAGGGGCCGCCCTATTTTCACAATGTGGCGGCTACCGTTGCCGAGGCCGTGCGCTCGGTGGATGCGGTGGACGCGGTGGGCGCGGTGGAGGCGGTGGAAGCGGTGGAAGCGGAGATAGCCACGAGAGTAAGTGCACCTATTGCAACATTGACAGCCATACTACAGATGCATGCAGAAAGCGAAAACGCGCTCAGGAGGGAGGAAACAATGATGAGCGCATTTGCTTCCAGTGCGGGCTTCCAGGCCACGTCAAAGTCGATTGCATCTCCTACACACGTATAAAGGAGTCTTGGGAAGTGAAGAAAGCCACTGTTACAGGAGCTCTTGCTACGACCGGAGACTGCGATCCCTTCTGACTCACAGCTTGTGCTCTCACCGCCGCCACTCCAAAATGGGTCATTGATTCTGGAGCGTCACACCACATGTGCAATGACCGCAGCAGCTTCTCAATGTTCAAAAAGCTCTCACTTCCTATAGTAATCGAACTCGGAGACAACAACTCAGTCACCGCCACGCATTATGGTTTTGTCAAAGGCGCACAGGGCGATCACGTCGAAGCCGTCCATACTCCTAATTTTCGACTTCCCCTTCTATCGATCAACCAATCGGATCTGGGCGGACATACAACTATATTTCTGAACAGAATATGCTCCTTAACTTCGCCCTCTTGCTGCACCCTCGCCAGAAAACTAGTCAATGGCATATATATCATAATTCTCGCAACTGCACTCCTATCATCGACTACCGAGAACGGCAGAAAGAGAATGAGAGAAAGCTCACCTGCAAATGAACGCTCGCCTCCAAGATCACCTATCGCAGCAAAACTAAGTCCACTCTAATGTCTCTCACAATCTCAGAATCAAGACTATGGCACCGACGACTAGCCCATATAAATCCTACCGCCATGAAAACTCTGATTGCCGGATATAAGCACCATGATTCAATGTGCACAGTCTGCATCCAAGCCAAGCACAAGCAGAGGATTGTGAGATTGCCAGTCAAGCACACTACGAAGTCTTTCGAACTTGTACATTCGGATGTGTGCGGTTTTCTTTCCACACCAACCTCGGGTGACAATCGATCCTATATACTATCCATCGACGACTACACAAGGTACATATCTGTATGGCTGATCCCAAATAAGAAATCCATGACCTGCACCTATGCCTACCAGTCAGTTCAGGCCCAAGTAGACTCAATGGGATACGAGGTCAAGCGATTCCGGTGCGATAATGGACGGGGAGAATACGACAATAAGACCCTCGAATATGTCCTCGCGGCCCGTGGTACTATATACAAACCATGCCCTCCATACGCCCACTGTAACAAAAGTGTTTCAGAACGAAAAATCCGTACAATTACTGAAACAGCCCTGGCAATGATGATTGACTCCCAGGGTCCCATTCAGTTCAGGGGAGAAGCAGTTAATACCGCAGTCTATCTCCATCAAAGATCACCAAATGAAGGCCTCAAAAGACATGACCGCGATGGCTATCAAGCAGTGTAAAGAACGCCATACAAGATGCGGCATGGATTTGGCAAACCGACGCATGATGCTGACCGCAACACAATATGGTAGCAAGCCTCGCCCCACAATCTACGTCGATTCAGATGCTGCGCCAGTAGACTCATTCCCAAAGTTCAACACCGCCAGGGCAAATTCGGCCTATGGTCAAAGCCCTGCATGATCGTAGGCTACGCACACGACTCCAAGACGTTGTGCATGATATGGGATCCTGAATTCCACAAGGTAAAAGCCCAATCAGAAGTTGTCTTCGACAAAGAAGGAAATGCACCCATGTCCTGTCAGCATGGAAGCAAAGAGATCGACAAATTTGGATTACCAGAAGATGAGAAATATGTCTACGAAACAGATACTGGAGGTGAGCCTCTCCGAGGACAAGATAGTCAACCAATGCAGACAGGTAAGAGATCCACATCTCACATGCATGAAGCTCCTGACGAGGAAGTAGAAAACATCACCCACAGCTGGCACCTCCGCCGAGAGGATCAGACTGCCCAGCGTTTGGCAGCAGATGCAGAAAACATTGCCCGCAGCCGGCGCCTCTGCAGAGAGGATCAGACTGCCCGGCGTTCGGCAGCAGCAATCAAGAATCCTAGCCAACTACCGCCAGCATCTCCAGCTCCGCCGATAGCAAGTCGTGTCACAACACGCCAAGGTGAAACCTCCGCAGAGGCATTAACGGCATCGATAGAAGATCCATTCACATACGCGGAAGCTATGGAAAGCCCTAAAAAAGATCACTCGAAAGAGCCATGGAGGGAGGAAGCACATTGATCCTGCTCAATAACACCTTCTCCACTCTCAACTCCCGGGAAGCGCGGCAACTGCAAGTTAAGCCAATTGGCTCTAAGTACGTTTGTAAGACTAATCACAACCCTGATGGGTCCACACGGTATGAAGCACGCCTAGTCATAAAGGGATACGAGCAGACGGATTTCGGGGAGACTTATGCTCCTGTTGGGTAGCGAACTACGTTTCAGTATCTCATCTCTCTCTTTGCGAGATACGGGAGGAATATACACCACCTGGATGTAGTTACCACTTTTCCAAACCCCAAAATCGACGATGACATCTATATGACTTTGCCGCAAGGATGGCCAGAGGGCCTCAACACACGAAAGATCATTATCAGACTCTGGAAAGCTCTCTACGGCCTTAAACAGGCTCCACGGCTATGGCACGACGATATCAATGGCTTTGTACTGTCACTTGGGTTCACACAGTCCTCAGCCGATCCCAACCTCTATCTCCGCAGCGTCGGTATTCTGATACTGCTACATGTGGACGATATCTCCATGTCATGTGCGAATGCCGCCACCAAAGCCGTGATCGAGGCCAAGCCAAAGCTCTCGGAGATATATAGGATCACGAACCTCGGGCCGGCACACCAATTCCTCAGCATTGAGATCTACGGCAATAACATTGGTACCGGAATCAGTCTTGGTTAGAAAGCCTATATCACCCCAATCCTCAGACGATTTGGCATGGAGCATAGTCACGGTGTCTTGACGCCCATGGATCGCAATGTAAAGTTGGACTTGGCCGAGGATCAGGGGGAAAAGGAACTGAAAGATATCACAGAAAATCAAGCAGTCGTGGGGTCAGTGATGTACGCAGCACTTCCAACTCGGCCAGATATCTCGTATGCAGTCGCTGCACTTTCTCGTTACAATTCAGAGCTATTTACCAGCCATACAACCACTGCCAAGAGAGTTCTTCAGTATCTCAATTCTACAGCCAATTTTCGACTACACTTCACCGGCATTGGTATCGGCATCAGCATCGGCATCGACATTGACTATGGTCTCGTAAGGTACTCAGATTCCGATTGGGCCAATGACAGCGTGGACCGCAAATCCCAGGGAGGTCATGTGTTTCTCGCAAGCAATGGAGCAGTCTCGTGGCAGTCTCGGAAGCAAGGCCTCATCGCCATGTCATCTCTCGAGGCCGAATGCATCGCCTGTTCGGAGGCCTCCAGAGAATGGAAATGGTTACTCCAGTTGCAAAAAGATATTTACGGTTCTCAGAGAGACTCACCACCGCTGCCAATCAACCGGGACAATCAGGGTGCTCTCACTCTGGTCATCACAGGAATCATCGAAGCTCGAACTAAGCACATCAACATTTGCTATCACAACAGTCGAGATCTGCCCAAACACCTAATAGTCAACACCTCCTATGTACACAAGAACAAAAATGTGGCAGATATACTCACGAAAGCACTTACGAACGATAAGCATACGAAGTTTACGAAAGCTATGGGTGTATGGTAATTGGAGGTCAATTCAATGTTTAAGGCTACGATAGTACTCTTTACCCGCTCACTACTCAAGCAGTGTTTCAAGGAGGCTACTACGGGAATCACAAGCTGCGCATCATGTTTGTGTGTTTGTTTGTTTCTTGCTCCACAGAGCGTAGCAAGAGGAGGGAGTGTTGCATATACAGGTCTCAGCCGGAATTGAGCCTCGAATCGCCGGAGCGGAGATGGCTTGTATGGCTGGAGTGGAGGTGTCTCGTATGGTCAGAGACGGAGATGTCATGTATCGCCGGAGCGGAGGTGTCTCGTATGGCTGGACACTGTGATGTCTTGTATGGCTGGAGATGACTGTTGACTCTGATATGGGCGGATGGTATTCAGCCGTACTTGCACTCTCATATATATTGGCCCTGTGGCCCTCTTAGATAGAATACAATTAAGCTTCTAGCAGTCAGTATTTCAACAATGCGCAGCATCTTAATGTGAGTGACTATTCATGACACATTCACTAGCAATCTTCCCATTGACCAGAACTGGGATCGATTAGATTACCACTGAATCTTGCTTGTACCTTTACCGTTCTTTCTCTACATCAGCAACAACTCTAGTTTCCGTCAGAAACACCCGGGTGTTACGGACGGCTCTGATGGCTCTGACGGAACCTGGTACCCTCTGCCGGAGAATTACACTCTACCAATTGCCCAGGCGACGGGTCGCGTTGCATACGTACTCCTTAACTGTGTGCTGACGTTTACGCACCATCAGAAGGACACGTGTGTTACACTCTTCGCAGAGGCTGCAGTTATGCTGAAGCCGTTTACACAACGCCTGGCGATGTTAGATCATAGCTACTAATCGTTCAAGGATTTTCAAAACTTATGCATTCAGTTTGTATTCTGATCTATGTATCTATGTATCTATACAGCTACCTACTATCTACACTCGGTATATCTGGACTGGCAGCAGGCGGTGATTGTCAGGAATTCGAGGTGCACCTGAAGATTACGACGAATATGTGCTCCCCGTCCCTCAGTCCACCTCTGTTACCCCTGTATCTCCGTACACCTGCCGTCGCTCATCAATGATGTACTTGGAGGGCATGATCGAACGAGTATGGAGACACACTTTGAGGCTGTGATCGAGCGAGTTTGGAGATGCAATTGGAGACCGAGATTGAGTGAACTCAGAGATGTACTGGAAGGCCGTCATTGAGCGAATTTCGACATGCACTTGGAGGCCGTGATCGAGTGAACTCAGAGATGCACTCTGAGCTGTGATCGAGTGAGTTTAGAGATGCACTTGCAGCAGGCTATGATCGAGGGAGATTAGAGGAGTACTTGGAGGTGGTCGATCTAGAGGTGGTCGATGGGAGGCGCGCCAGGTGCTGAGACTCTATTCATCGGTTAGTTAACTCGAAACTGTGGGAATGGGCTCTTATGAAATCATGAGAATGAAGGGACGACAGACAATCTTAGGTGTATGCTGTACTCGGTGTATGCTGCACTCGGCGTATGCTGCACTCGTTGTTAACTCATGATGATGGCATGGAGAGATAGAGAGGGATGACTTAACTTTGTGTGCTTGCAATGATGGTAGAGTTGTGGACGAGAAAGAGAGTGATGGGGGATGAAGATGAGAACGATATGGAGGATACGAGCGGACCTGAGAAATCAGGGGTACAACTTGCCTGATTGGGTTCAGACAACCTCGTATCAGTGGTATTACCCGCCGGTTCGGGACTCGTACCTGCTGTATCGGGGACGGTAAATTGACTCGCACACAAAATCCTCTTAAGTCCCAGTTTCTCATGATGATATCCCCCATCTCCTCTGATCTCTCTCTTTCTTGTGCTCAACTCTATCATCACCTAAGAACACGAAGTCAAGTCATCCATCTCTATCTCTCCATGCCATGATCATGACTTAACACCGAGTACAGCATACATCAAGTACAGCATCATCCCAAGATCGACAGTCTCCCGCTCCCAGCCAGTTTCCCCCTCCCAGCCAGAGTCTCAGCTGCCGTCGCGCCTCCCTCCAAATCGTCCGCTTCCAAGTACTCCTCCAATCTCACTCGATACTAGCCTGCAAGTGCATCTCCAAACTCGCTCTGTGATGACCTCCAAGTGCATCTCTGAGTTCACTCGATCTCAGCCTCCAAGTGCATCTCCAAACTCACTCGATCACGGCCTCGGAGTGTATCTCTGAGTTCACTCGATCTCGGCCTCCAAGTGCATCTCTCAACTCGCTCGATCATGGCCTCCAGGTACATCGTTACTGAGCAACAGCGGGTGTCCGGAGATACAAGGGTAACGGAGGTGGACTGAGCGCCGGGGAGTACATATTCGGGAGACCCCGTGGTAGATAGAGATCATCTCATCTCATTTTCATCTCATCTGGTTCCACCTAATTGCGTGGATTCTCACGGCCGGGTAGTATCATATCTTCTCACTTTCTTCCTAGGCTCCTCGAGCTAGAACCTCCGAGTATGCTCGACTACCATCTGTGGCCAGATTGACCGTATGTATATATAGAGATATACTTAAATAATGCATGCCATATTATGAGGTAGTGAATCTTGTGACTGTAACAAAGACAAATATGATAGACGAAATGCCTTGTGCTTATGGAACCCTGTGTGTGGCTTCCGGACCGATTTACATTTTGCTGATGTACCCAATGAACCCATTCTGACGTATGGTCACAGTTGGCCACAACGCCACAGTGTTCATTTACAATAGGATATCGAAGGAGCGAGAAGAAACAGCGAAATCGCGATCGGAGGGCGATGTGCAACGGGACGCGTTGTATTGGCGCCGGGCGCGGAGTAGTCATCCGCCGGGGTGTCTCTGACGGCTCTGACGGAGCGCGTCCACTCTGACGGAGCGCGTCCACTCTGACGGAGCGATTCCGCCCGGACAGAAATGTTTTTTGCTGATGTATCGCGAATCTCTCCTTTGTAAATGCAAATTCTACCAGTGCTCTTTCGCTGACTGTGTAGATATTGTGAATTCAGCAGACTCGGGCCGATGAAAGTTACTTTCTGCAAGCGACATTGCCTAATCGACCACTAACTTCCCTGCAGAATCATAGAACAGCAGAATATCATGAAAATGGCGTGTCCATCCGACTGGTATATCGCATTTGGAGATTTATCTCATCCACTATCAGCAACAAACTCAATCTGAACCCATGTAACTTCAAGTGTTGCCGCTCAGCAAGGTCCCAACTCAATCCTCCATCCAAGTTCTGCAAAATTTTCCAACACAGCGACTACTCTGTCCAAGGCCGTCACCGATTATATGCTCGGACTGGAGGTTCAACGAACTACCTTCGGAAGAGTTATATGCGGGTGCGATCATGACCAACCCATTTCTCAGTATTCCATATGTCCAGCCCTGAGAGTTAGTTAGTGATACAACCCTGTTGATGTCTCTAGTTCTTCTGGTGTGTCACAATCTTCGGGTGCGTCAGGTCCATTTCTAGGTATGTTGGCTTAAACAAACCTCCAATTCTTGCATCAATAGCATACTTGGATACAAGTGCTACCATTCAGGAATCGGGGACAAGAAGAATCCATCTAATCCGGTGCACATGACGCTTCCTAGATCACAACACACAACTAGCATTGACCATATAAATATGATCTGCCAACATGTCATAGGGACAATTTCCATCCACACCTCAGATTGCATCCTCCTGGGCCGAGCGTCACATTATCCAGGGATGCCTCACTGTGCATCCTCCTCGACCGATTGTTACTTTGTTGCCCTATTGTCTCGTTATTCTACTAAACTTCATACTATATTCACTCTCATATACTTCTGGCTACAGGCTCCAACTTCACTTCATCATCATCAACATCGAACCTACGGCCAGCAAGGTGAAGAATCACTATTCACAGAAGAATCCAGAAGCGCACCTTGAGAGAGCACTTGCATGTGCATTGACAGCAGCAAAAGGTAAAATGGTCCGGAAGTCATAACTCAACAACACAGCTATTCTGATCAGGAACACCGATTCTTTCAATAGCTCCCAGAAGCTCCTGAACAAGCTGAATGCAAAACGATGTGCTTCTCAGGTACTCTCAGAGTATATTCAGCTGCTCCTCAACACAACCGAAGTAGCCGAACAGAATACAAGAATATTCCAAAGTGTATGAACTTGTCTTCAGAATGCTAGAAAATGATGCATTTAAGTTGGTAAAATTCCGGAGTTGCTGGGACAACGACACTCGTCTCCAACGCGATTCTGGTGCACCTGGAAGCCAGAATCTCCTCGAGAATGATAATATATAATGTCTATATCAAATATTACACTTCGATACACTTATCCCACAGCTACACACCTGAATCAGGCATTCAAATATAATTAATATACAGTCCGGTAGGTATCTAAATCAACCTGTTTATTTTCAAACCATACGCTATCGATGCCGCCCGCTGCAGCGTCCTCCCACACCAAATGTGCCCATCCAACTATTGCTCTCAAGGGTACAATATGCATCATACTCGTCTGTTTGACAACCCGGATGAACCGATCAACACAATCAGCCCAACTATGAAGATTATTGATCCGTGTTGGAATCACCACCTCGTATTGTTGAACTTGCGGATAAAATACCCGTTGTTCAGTCTTCTTGCACCTTTTAGAAAAGGTAGATATTGCTTTCCCGGCTGGCAGGCGCTCCTGAAATTGGACGATCTGATTTGGTGGAGTTCAACTGAAGTATATTACAGGAAAAGAAGGAATTCATCCATGGAAGGAGTAATCGAGGGCATTCTCTTCACTTTACATATACTGGACCCAGATGTTATCAGCTTCAGGCCAGGTCCCTTGGTTGGCATTAGTATATTCTACCTGGCAATCAAGTCCCTGATGCTCAACAGATATAGGGCCGTGAAATGGTTGACGGTAATACAACAGCCCATTCTGGAGTGTATTACCTATACTGTCTCGCAGTAAATTCTGATCATATCCGAACACCAGTCCACTAACTTTGTGTCCCCAGTCCTCGTCAAGTTGCACCCAGAATAACTGTCCAAAGTTGGGAATTCCGAAATCTTCTGATGCATCTCTGAGTGAGGTTATTTTGATACTTCTGCACACTCCGTGGACATGCGTTTCTCTCAAATAATACACCTGCTGTGATACAGGGCGGATGAATGGCTCGTCCTGAATTGATTGGAGACGTAAACGATGGGCTCTGTGTGTACTTTGCCATTTATCAGTAGCGGACTGTAGGTTGAAATCTTTTGCAGATTAAATATTTTAGCAGCCTTGGAGTGCAAGATATGAGGTGTCTCCTCCATGTTGTCAAGACCGGTACACTGGTCATTGTGCTTGAGCATGTGTAGAATCTAATTGACGTTGTTGCTAGATCGATATGCCTCTTTGACATTGGCGATATATAGCTGTTCAGAAATATTGGTGGTGAAATAATCACCGGAACCCATTCCCCGGATTGACTCTGACATATGGTTCACATGATGCATCTTAGGATATCTTAAAAGTATTTAGTGTTGTTCAATGGGTTTCTGGAACCCCTGAATGCCGAGTGTCTCCCACCAAGCTTCAAACTCGATCAAGTGGATGGAGAATTCCTTCTTGAACCTCTCTTGTTCATTGGAGGTGATTCCATGAATCTCTGTCCAGCTGGTTAGTGACGCGCTCTGTATCAACCAATCACCAGGTCATGGCTTCCATCTAAGCATCAGATAGGCGGATCTAAAATTGCATTCACTTGTTGGAGGTCAAGTTTGCCGCCCCTTCAGCCTTGTCTTCTGCAGCAGCTTTCCTTAGGGCGAGTTCTTTTGGGAAAATGCTTCAGGGACTGGTTGTCTAAGTTCCAACTTCGTGCAATAGTTGTTGGTCATGATGTTGGAATAATTTATCGAAAAGTTTGGGTTTAACCGGCCTCACTTGATAGATATCACTGTACAATCACTCAATTGCCTTCTGACCATCAGCATCTGACCAAGTGGTTGCCGCTTGTCGGGCTCTATTCAGGCGCACCAGAAATTGCGTGCGATTTGTTGTGGAAACCTGTTCAGCCCCATACTTAAGGGCCTCCATTGATGTAGGAATCTAATGAATCTGTTGTTCACATTACCGATGTGATTCCATTGCCAACAGGTCATCCACTTTGGCCTTCACAGACTTCAACTGTTTCTGTTCTCAAAAAATATCCTTCTTCATGTGAAATTGCTCCAGTGCATCATCTAGTCCTTTGAGGGATAGATCCGACTGATTTTGTCGGCTGACAAATAGAGAGAATTCACATAATCCCTGCATTGCTCCCATCACCATCTCATCGAAGGCTGTTTCCGCCGCAGTTTTCCCATCATCCATGGAGCGGACAAGAATTGGAGCACAATTCACTGCCGGTGTTCTGATCATTCCACCAATCCCTTGACCTTGCCAGGTGCCGCTGTTGAATGAATCGAATGGTGTAGAGAGGTGCTGGAGGCCGGGATATCGTGGCACTGATGTGAATCAATTGTCAAACTGATCCTTGACATTTCTAGTTTTCAGGAATTTGATCAGCCAGTGCAATAAGTCTTTAACTAAACCCAGGAGCAGCTGATGCAATTCATCAGGCTGCCAAATGTGATAGACATTGAAGAGAGAGTATTACCATATCCTTTTGCGGAATGTGCGGACACCTAGAGTGTGGAGGGCATCAATATCATTGTCCTCCAGTAGCTCCGGGTCAATTTGCGGGTCTCTTGAGTCATCGAGTGGTCGAAAAGTTGAATGCTCCATCGGCCCACCTTTAGCGTTTTCACATATCAGGCATGAGCCATATGAGGCTTGAGCAACCATGACTTGTTCCAGATAATCGCTGACCCAGGCAGCCAACAGAGGCTAACATTGTTGCCGGAATCCATCTGCACAATTCCATTGCAAGCCAGGGCCAGTGATGTCCAGGTGGGTAAGTTGAGACAGCGCAGTTCCGTCTGCAGAATGCCATGCTTCGTCCATATCTTCGGCACCTTTCGGGGCACATGGGTCCAGTCCGACAAGAATCAAGGCTCGCTTTTAAGGTGTCCAGTGGATAGCATTTCGAATATTACCAATTATGAGATACAGTGGCCAGGCAAGCTGATTGCCCGAAAAATTGGTCAGGTGAGACTTGTTGGAGGCATATATGACTGGCACAATCGTCGCTCTGGCAGGAAGTTGATCCTGTGTATCCCACGACCAGTCGCCCATCTTCATCTCGCTGTAGATTCGACGACCGTCAGAGTCAGCGAGGTGCACTGGTTCAAAATCGAGGTGTGCCTGAAATGGGAGATGTGCTAGGCGGAACTGAATACATTTGACAATAGCCCTGTAGGATAATGTTCCGAAGATATGTGAGTCATCTTCAATCCAGCTATCATCGCCGAGCCCGAAATGTAGTTGAGAGAGGACTTTTCACAGGGCAGCTGCCAATTGGAATGATTCGATTTTGTAGTTGTCCAGTCCACACCTGAGATGTTGAGCTATCCATGTTTTTGTTTGCTGGTCAGACGATCGAGCTGGGAGAAAGTCATGTGTGGACTGCAATGGATGGCATGGATTCAATTGTTCGGAGTACTTTTGATGCTTGTTGTACAATCCAGTTGCTTTGCATTACGCATTCCCCCCCGCATTTTCCACTCCAACTACCTGCCTATGTTCCTTTGTCTTTGTTGGATCTGGGGTTCAGGTGAGATCAGGCTGCTGAGGGTCTATAGGTTCTTTGTTGAGAGTATCTTCAGGTGGTGGTGCACCCGGTACGTTTTCTATGAGTGGATCATTAAATGACAGCTTGTCGATGGCCATTCAGGTCCACCTACAGTAGTGCGACCATGATGGCTCAGGGTGAGGGAAGCCGGCATGTGGAAGAATCCCATTGGGAAATAGCCCTTCATTTATTGATAGTGGGTGATATTGTTGATAGTGAGCTTCCAGTCGGTTCTTGTTGCATGATTTCTTTTTGCAGAAAAATCATTTAATATGTTTCCTGCAAGTGTTGACCATCTTTGAGAATTGCTCAGTGTTCTGACGAATCTTGATGATGTTTTAACGGATATGGTTTGTTGCTGGATTTGAGCCAGAATGATATTTGTTTGAGAGCGAGCTAACTCAGGTCAGCGTATCACTTTCAAAGCCGCATCACACACCAGCATATCTAGTGTAGGGGTATAGCAAAGTCACCTCGCAATCAGATTTCTTCACAAACTAAAACAATATCTTTCACATCCCGCCCAATAATGCTGCACAGTATCTACTGAAACCGTCAGCAGAGATAGTTTCATTTGTCATCACTGCGATCAGCTTTCGAAACCTTACATCAGCTGCTACTACTATGACCGGCCTTATCATATACTACGCCATTGTGGGATTCTGCATATTACGTCTACACTCGAGCCTCAAGCAACGGATATCATTAGCTTCATCAGCAACAACTCTAGTTTTTGTCAGAAACACCTGGGTGTTCCAGACGGCTCTGACTGATCTGCCCGAACCTCGTACCCTCTGACGGAGAAATACACGCTTCCCGATGCCCAGGCGACGGCTCGAAGTTTACCAGAACGATGTCCTGGCCTTCAGGTGCACTTGGGAGCACCTGGGAGCACCTGGGAGCATGTTGAATCACTGTAGAGCAGTCTGGGAAAAACATCTTCCATGGGGATGCCGCTGGTGCACCTGGAAATCATAGCTACTACTTATCGTTCAATGATTTTCGAAACTTATGCATTCAGTTTATATTCTCATCTATGTATCTATGTATCTATGTATCTATATAGCAACCTATCTACACATGGTATATCTGGACTGGCAGCACACGGTGATTGTCAGCAATTCGAAGTGCGCCTGAAGATGACGATTGACTGAACGTCCACCTCGGTTACCCCTGTATCTCCGTACACCCGTTGTCGATCAATAAGGATGTACTTGGAGGCCGAGATTGATCATGTTGAGACATGCACTTGGAGGCCGAGATTGAGTGAACTCAGAGATGCACTTGGAGGCCAGGATTGAGTGAACTCAGCTATACACTCTGAGGCCACAATCGAGCGAGTTGGGTAATGCACTTGGAGGCCGAGATTGAGTGAACTCAGAGATGCACTTGGAGGAACTCAATGATGCACTGGGAGGCCGTGATCGAGCGAGTTTGGAGATGGACTTTGAGGCCGTGATCGAGCGAGGTCGGAAATGCAATTGGAGACTGAGATTGATTGAACGCAGAGATTCACTGGGAGGCTGTGATCTAGCAAGTTTGGACATGCTCTTGGAGGCCGAGATTGAGTGAACTCAGAGATGCACTCCGAGCTGTGATCGAGCGAGTTTAGACATGCACTTGCAGCAGGCTGTGATCAAGGGAGATTAGAGGAGTACTTGGAGGTGGTCGATCTAGAGGTGGTCGATGGGAGGTGTGCAATGTGCTGAAACTCTATTCATCGGTTAGTTAACTTGAAACCATGGGAATGTGACAAGGTGACTTTACCTTTGAAGCTCTTATGGACAACTGGCTGGTGGCAGTCGATCTGTAGGGAGGTACGCTGGACGCTGAAGTTACATTCAGGGGTCAACTCGAATTTGAGAGTACGAAGGGACGACAGACAATCTTAGGTCTATGCTGTACTCGGCGTATGCTGCACTCAGTGTTAATTCATGATGATAGCATGGAGAGCTAGAGAGGGATGACTTAACTTTGTGTTCTTGCAATGATGGTAGAGTTGTGGACGAGAAAGGGAAAGATGGGGGATGAAGATGAGAACAATATAGTGTAGACAAGCGGACTTGAGAAATCATGCATACGACTTGCCGGATCGGGTTTCGAAGACTTCATATCGGTGTTATTACCCACCTGAGTGGGACACGTACCTGCCGTATCGGGGATGGTCGATTGACTCACACATGAACTTCTCTAAGTCGCAGTTCGTCATGAAGATTTCCGCCATCTCCTCTGATCTCTCATTTTCTTGTGCTCAACTCAACCATCACCTAAGAACACGAAGTTAAGTCATCCCTCTCCATCTCTCCGTGCCATCATCATGACTTAACACCGAGGCCAGCATACATCAAATACAACATCATCCCAAGATCGACAGTCTCCCGCTCCCAGCCAGTTTCCCGCTCCAAGCCAGTTTCCCATCTCTTGGCAGATGTTGTTGTACTCAACTCTCTACATTCCCACAATGACAAGTTAACCAATAAATGGAGTCTCAGCTGCCGTTGTGCCTCCCTCCAAATCGACCGCTTCCAAGTACTCCTCCAATCTCGCTCGATCATAGCCTGCAAGTGCATCTCCAAACTCGCTCAATCACGGCCTCCCAGTGCGTCTCTGAGTTCCTCCAAGTGCATCTATGAGTTCACTCGATCTCGGCTTCCAAGCGCATCTCCAAACTCGCTCGATCATGGCCTCGTGGTGGATCTCTGAGTTCACTCGATGCTGGACTCCAAGTGCATCTCTGAGTTCACTAGATCTCGGTCTCCAAGTGCATCTTTCAACTCAGTCGATCACGGCCTCCAGGTACATCATCAATGAGCGATGGCGCGTGTCCAGAGATACAGGTGTAATGGAGCTTGAATGAGCGAAGGGGAGTACATAGTCGGGAGACCCCGGGGTAGATAGACATCATCTGATATTCTTCTCATCTGGATCCACGCCATTGCGTGGATTCTCACGGCTGGGTAGTATCATGTCTGCTCACGAATTCCATGTAGATGTTGTGAGAGGTGCGGCCGAATGTCGATGGTGGGCTTACTCCCGTCTAGCTCCATCATATCACCACAACGGCCTCCAACTAGTGCATCTCTCGGTGCTCGCAATGGGCGTCTCCATATGCTCCTCCGATTATGCTCGACTACCATCCGTGGCCAGATTGCCTGTATGTATATATATAGAGATACTTAAATACTGCATGCCATAGTATGAGGTAGCGAATCTTGTGAGTGTAACAAACACGAATATGATAGACGAAATGCCTTGTGCTTCCGGAACCCTGCGTGAGGCTTCCGGACTGATTTACATTTTGCTGATGTACCCAATGAAACCAGTCCGACGTATGATCACAGAGTGTTCATTTACAATATGATACTGACAGAGCGAGGAGAAACGGCGAGACTGCGATCGCAGGGTTATATGCAACATTATGCGTGGTATTGGCACCGGGCGCGAAGTAATCTGCCACCGGGGTGTCTTTCATGGCTCTGGCGGAGCGCATCCACTCTGATGCAGCCATTCCGACCAGATGGACATGTTTTTTGCTGATGTTCATACAGTGAAATAGGTAGGTTTCCTAGCTGGCTGTGTACCCGCTCAATGATCATCGAGAACTGATAGTGATAGGATGGTAGGATACTTTCTTCAGTAATGATCCTCGACCGTTGGGTGGTTTCTGAGGAGACTATGAAGTTTACAAAAAGAAGCACAAAAGGAAGCAATCACTGTTGCTGCTCGACTAACAAGGCCTCATATTGAATGAAGTGCAGGTTGTACACACAGATTTGACTGTAGAATGCCTAGTTGTGTTAACCTTCCAACCTGATATAGTGCTGGTTGGGTTCGTGGAGATATCATGTCGAATCACTCCCATGATCCTTACTGTCATGAACTGACCAAAGGTGATCTTCTATCCAAGATCCTACTATATTAATTGGAGCATATAACAAAGCAAGACGGGATGTGTGTGACAATGATTGCTTCTTTGCAGCTGGGTTTCATGGGATCCAAGGTGCAGCAAAACACCAGTCCATGACAAAGAAGATGTATCTAAGAGGTCTTCATTCCGCCAAAGGTCACTGCTACCTTCAATATTGTCAACTATACTCCGCTGCATTGGAAATCACCAATTGAATTGATAATCTGTTTACCACCGTCTGTGTGTTCACACACGATGTCGATGAACAGATCACTGCCGAAGACAACGAATATGTCCACAACATTTGGGCTGTTTGGCTGACAACAACGCCAAGATGCCAACGTGGGAGCATCAGATAATAATGTTGGAAATACACCAAGCAAAGAAACTCATTTGGAGCAACCCACAAATCAAATTCATCCTCCATCGATGTATAGTTACCCGCCTTTGCAGCCACCATTTGCAGACGCTCCCTAGTTCTACCACCATGCCCCATTCAACATGACACCAAGCTCAGAACCGAGCACTGGTGCAACCCAAGGATATCCGAGTTATGGGCCATCGTGGCAAGCATATGATTACCCCCATGGAGGTTATGGTGGACCTCAAATGTTCCCCCCTCAGCAATGCACACTACATGGGCCCACATCTGCAGGTGCATCTCGAGTGCCTCCAACACTGACTCGAAACAATCCAGTTATTTGGCCGACAGCTTCCTCCTCTACTGCACCACCACAACTTTCTACCACACCTGGGAAACCCCGGATTGACCCCCGAACGAAACGATTGTAGCTGCCTGCGGATCTGTCAAGGACAGATGTTGCAGGGATGGCCTACTTGCCTCCATTATCAGAGATTTCCTAAGAAAGATACGATGCAGATTATGAGAACAACAATTCGTCAGACTCGGGCGGGGCCGAAGACAAAGCTTCAATCAGCATGATGCAAACGGAATTCTCCTTGAAGCAATTCGCCTAAAAGATGGGGCAGGCCAACTTTGATGCCTTCAACAAGTGTAACAAAGTATGCATCACTGGGTTTCTGGAGAAGAAGCATCAGTCCATTATCCGGGGCCAGAACCATTTGAAACTGCTGCGAGAAGGACCCCTGCACTGGGAAACGGCGGTTGCAGATGTTGTGGAGACATTCAAGACCTGCCAGCCTTTGGAAATTTTTGATAATGCAGAATGGATTTGGCAACAGTGGGTTGAAATGTTTTTGAAGAAATGTGCATGCAAAGTTCAAGAGGCAAGGAAGATGGGAAGACGAGGCAACAAGCGACTGGTGACGGATTTGGTAGAGCGCCCCGGCAAAAAAGCCAGAGGTAACCACCCAGAGTTGCCAAATACAACTTTCATGATTGTGATTCGTGGAGTGCCGAATGGCAACAATGACCAGTCATCCAGCATGCAACTGCAAGCTTCATACACAGATGTGAAGCACTGGGAAGAGCTGATTGATTTCATCTAACAAGATTGTGGCCCAATAGAACCATACTGTCTGACCGTGATGTACAGATGGAACTTGCTGCAGGATGAATTGGACGAAGAGTATATGGGATTATCAGCACCAGGGCAAATGATTAATGACCCTCTATATGGTCAGATTTCATACAACAGTTCCCTTTCCAATGCCTTCAAGTTGAAACTGGGACAAAATGTGAAACTATTTTTGGTAGAAATGACAGCAGCTACAGGGTAGGATATTGAGGAGCACGTAATGAGACCGTCCAAGGTAATCCCCGCTGACCTGGTAACAGTGTGTTATGCCCGACTGCTGATCAGTATACTTAGACTTCGGGGGTATCCGATGAAAATCAATGATTGGTAGATCAAGAGGCAGGTGGGAAAGACACTGACAGTAGTATTAATGTAAGTTCTGATTGAGTGAATAGAATTGATTGTATTCCACATATTTATTGGGTCCAAATGCTTGGCTGTGAAATACCTAACAATACGATGAATTTCAGGAGCGCCAGAGTATGAGCCCATCAGCCTACCTCACGTCGAAGCAACTGAAAGAGACCATTGAGGACGAAAAGAAGACCGACCAAGGTGCCAGAGAGGTTCAGGAGTAAGTGGATGGCGAGGAGGACCTTGGAGGAACTGAAAGAGACCATTGAGGACGAAAAGATGACCAACCAAGGTGCAAGAGAGGTTCAGTAGCAATGGAATGGCGAGGAGGACCTTGATCCATGAAATACTAGTTCAGTATTGAATACTGTTCTCAATACAATCAACAACAATTTTGAACAGGAGAGTTTTGATGAGGCGGTCAGGCTGCTGAATGCCCAGCCAATTCGCCAATCAATAGATGACCATGTTCCAGGCCACAAGTATTCAATTCCAGGCCTGCCCAGACAGAAGTTTCTGCCGTACCAGGTTTGGGCCATATTGATCATTGGGAGGAGGTGGGTCTGGGATTCTGATATGTCAGGAGCACTGGTGGCAGACAAAATGGGTCTTGGAAAAACTTTCACCTCAGTGGCAGCAGCAATGATATCCAGATACCTTAACATTGAGAGCGAAACCATCAATTAACAGCCAACTGTTCAAATGGTCCTGGGGTTTTGGGATTTTTGATGAATCTCATTGGTAAAAGATGAAAAACAGTGTGGGCTGGCAAATTGTGATGAATGCGAGAGTTGGATCCAAACTTCAAGTCACTGCAACACCGGGATTCTGCTCACTCTATAACTGGTGTTTTCAGACAATGTGATGGTTTTCAGGTGCGCCTGACAATCCAGAGGGTGAGACTGTGATGGAGAGGCACGGCGCTGAGCCGCTGCATTCCGCTGTGAAGTGTTTGATGCATTTCATCCGGAAGGAAGTCCAGGACCCTCAACAGGATGTGGCACACCGGATGATCCAAATTGCAACGACCTGGAAACGGTGGAGGTGGTCAGAATTGAAACTCGCGAAAGGGAATCCCCTTGTTCGGATACTGAATGAGAATGCACACCTTGTTGATCTGAAATGGACTGAGCAAGAGCAAGCTAAACTAAAGACCCTGGTGGAAAGATACACTTCACAAGGTGCTTCAGGAGCATGGAGGGTACATAGATGGCAGCTGGCATGGTTCTCATGGGTATTGAGAGACACCGAAGATCAGAATGACATTTCCTCACAATCATATGATGAATGGCCACTCGATTCATCGGTCGATTCCCAGCTTTTCTGACAGCTAAGAGACTCACTCCTGCCAATGCTTGTTAATGCACCTACGGAGTATCCTGAACCTGACAAAGATGAAGCCTCAAATGTGGTGCTTCTGCACGAACCTGAAAGATATGAAAGCGCCTCGCCTCGTTCACCTCCTCCTCAAAAGTGGATGATATTTTGCCCTCTTCCTGGCCAAGTTCGTCATTTGGGGTGGTGGCTCACCATGTTCAATGCGGATCATTTGGATGTTGTCTACATGTATGGGGAAATGGGCAGCGATGAGCGCACAGAAATGCAGCTCAAATTCCAAGATTCGCCAAATCCCTCTGTATTCGTAACTAAACTGAAAGTGGCTGGGACGGGCCGAAATCTCACAGCAGCAAACCATGCAGTATAGCTGAGGAGATCTGGGTATTGAATGAGCAGCACCAGGCCTTTGCACAGGTTGTCCAACTGGGGCAAACCAGAGTTCCATACACATGGCTATTGAAGCCTGGACCCGGTGGTTACGATTACTGAGCGAGTGATCTCCACCAGCTCCCTGGTGTGGCTCAAATGTGAGTCCTGCATGGCCTGATGAGCCGACCAAATATCTTGACTTCGATGATATACCAGATTTCGGATCGTAGGGAGGACCATTCTATGTAGCATATGGAGCATGGAGACTTCTTGCCGTCAGATGGTGAGGATGAATGATAATTATTAGGGCAGTGTAAGCAAGGTATGCCTCTTTAAACATTCAACCAACAGAATCTCCCCAACTGATGCAAAATAGTCAAATGGTATGGAGAATCAGGTGCTGGGGAGGAGTCCAGGAGTATTAGTTAGAGTTCAATTGCTGTTCGTGATAGTTGATTATTGTAATGAATATGAGATGAAGTCAATAATCAACAGCTATCTGGTAAACTGAACCATAGCGTCATTTTGATGACCCAACATGTGATGAAAAGCAGGTGCGCCAGTTTAATGGTCGACTAAGTCAAAGTCCGCGGTGCTGTATATTTCTCTTTGTGAGAATCTGTCGCAGCTACAGACACTGCTCATCGTATATGGTCTGTCTGGAATTGTTGTTCCTACATCAGCGACTGGGATTCGAGTTTTCGGTTGCACCTGAACCTCCCTGTTTGATTCAAATTTGATTTTACGTGTCTATTTCATTCGCACCAGACACTAGAATTGCAAAAGGATTCGGGATATTCAGTGAATCAACGATGCTGAATCATTTACAATCAATTGCAAAAGAGAATCTCTATCAACTTCTTGACTTGCCTGAGACAGATCCCGTACAGTATGTCTCTAATCATGCAAGGATAGAAAGACAGTCTAGGTGATATCGAGTTGATGCATCGTATCATGAGACATGGCTCGCATATTCCAGGCTTACCTGAAGACTACAGCCGAGTATTTCATCGGTCAGTAATGATATTCACGTACACCCCAGATTTGACACCGCACACATATTGAAATCAATGGCCAATTTCGAGTAGCCACAACTCATTATTAACATGCGATCCCACTTAAAACACGCCACTGAGCCGTGTATACCCACTTCAGATTACCCTTGAGTGATTCATTTTGCGTCATTCCAAGCATATTTTCTTCCTTCTTAAACCGTTGTATCTGTGCCTGCCAGTACACATAGAGTGTCCATTTTTCAGACACTGAATTTTTAGGTGCAGGCACAGCTCATCCTGCTCGGCCCTGGCTAATATCTGATTCTATACTTGATCGGTATGTAAAGGCCTCAGCTAAGATGCCATAACTGTTCTGCTGCGAGTCAACCCATCAGTTGGAGGAAGGTGTCCACCACACACTTACCGTAGATACAGTGCCCTAGGCGATAAGTAACCAAGACTTAACTGGATTTTGACTAAGACATATGTTCAGACCTTGTACATTTCCAACTTCCAAAAATAGCTTCTGTCGTTTGAGCTCCATAATCGAGCTGCAGCTTGAGAGAGCTGATTTCGAAAGACAGCTTCTGCTCTGCGACCCTGCAGATGACGGGCAACTCCTGCTGACCTGTTTACCACACTTCCTCGAACAGGCTTAAATTCACAATGCTTCTAATGCAGACTAAACTACATCGTGACTATGTTGTATGTTTCGGCCGCTAAAAACCCGTATCTTAAAATAGATTATGTGAACCGATTTCCATCAACAGAGCTCGATGAGTTAGAATCTGAATGGCAGTCTCTTCTCAGCGGCTTAATCGGTGACTGGCTAGCTCCCGCCTGAAGTTCGTGACAAATTACAACCTGACAATATCTGATTTCCTCCAACATGCAATCCCAAGAGTGGATAAAGAACAAATCGTGATGAATGCTCAAGTTAAGACAACGCAGTTTCTGAGATCACAAGTACCTGTCAAAGTAAGGCAAGCCTGCAATCCCAGCCATTGCATTAGATCAAATCCTGCATGCCGATTCCATGCTTGCTGCACATCAATTGGCCACAACTGCATGCTGTGATTCGTCTCTCCGCGGTCAGATAAAGCCTCATGACGCATTCATATTGTTCTTATGCACTGCTTTGAACCCCAATATTCATGTTAAGGCAACATTGTAGCATTGAGACTTATAATGAGTTTGGGATTAAATGATGCGGTGTATCCAAGATATTATGTGCAACGTCATAATGTGAGTAACTATTTATGACCTGTTCGCTAGCAATCTTGGCATTGACGTGAACTGGAATCGATTAGATTACCCCTGGATTTTCATTGTACCTTGACTGTTCTTTCTCTATGTTGAATCTCTCCTTTGTAAACCCAAATTCTCCCTCTTACTTTACACTGACTGCATACATATTGTGAATCAAGCAGACTCGGACTACTGAAAGTGAAGTTCTGCACATGATATTGCCAAATTGACCTCTGACTTTGCTGCAGAATCCTAAAACAACACAATATCGTGAAAATAGAGTGTCCATCTGACTGGTATACCACATTCGGAGATTCATATTTATTCACTATCAGCAACTCAGTTTGAACTCATGAAACTTCAAGTGTTGCCACTCAGCATGGTCCCAACTCTATCCTCCGTCCAAGTTCTGCAAGATTCTTCAACACACCAACAATTCTGTGCCACACCATCACCGCTCAGATGCTCGAACTAGAGGCAAAATGAACTACCTTGAGCGGAGTCATATGCAGGGGCGAATCATGATCAACTGAGTTCTCAGTATTCAACATGTCCGGCCCTGAGAGTTAGGTAGTGATACAACCTTGTCAATGTCTCGAGATCTTCAGGTGTGTCGAGATCTGCAGGTGCATCTCGTTTAATTCCAAGTATGTTAGATCAAACCAACCTCCAATTGTTTCACCAATAGCACACCTGGATATGAGTGCTAACTTTCGGGAATTAGGGGCATGGAGAATCCATCCAATCCAGTGCACCTGTCTCTCCCTTGATCAGAACAAAGATCGAGCATAGGCATTATACATATGAACCGCAGACATGTCTTCCGGACTCTTTCCAGTCACGCCTCGGATTGCATCCTCCTTGGCCGAACGTCACATTGTCCAGGCACGCCTCGAATTGCATCCTCCTTGACTGAGTGTTATTTTGTTGCCCTATTTTCCTGTTATTCTACTACACATCATACTATATTTACCGTTATATACTTCTGTCTACATTCTCCAACGTCACTTCATCATCATCACCACGGAACCTACAGGCACCCAGGTGAGAAATCAGTATTCACAGAAGAATTAAGAAGCCCACCTTGAGAGGGCACGTGCACATGGATGATGGAAGACAGCCAATGGTCATTCCCGATGAAGTGTTTGAACTTCCAACCCAGCCTTCGAGTATAGTGTTGGGGATTGCTAATTTGCACGCTCTAATCGGTCATATAACGCAGGATGATCATGATTGTGATCGGGATATCAGTGAGGACGAAAGTGAAGACCCTGGAGAGTCCACCTTGTAATCCGATATCGAAGTAGACGATTTGGACAACCAGCAGAAGGTCCTACATCTGGACCAGGTGCGCCGTTATAAGACAATACGAACTTCAAGGGTTCCCCTGCCAAAGACACGGAGCCGTGCAGATACTGGCATTGCATGCACTTCGCTTCCAACTCTGCAACATCCGGCTGGGGCCATAGCACCACCATTGCGCAAATGCCAAAAGTCAACCATCAACATATCACTCAAGTCTGATGTTGTACAGGCGCTCCTACTTCCCAAGGCTGGTGATGACCAGAATGTTCCTCAACCCAAGGCAGGTGGAGATCACAACAATCCTCAACACCAAAAGGTGACTTTTGCGGTAGCGTAACGGTTCATAGAAGGAATCATATTCACAAAGACTCCCTTGCCGATCAGTTCCAATGAGAAGTACTCGATGGTTGACAAAGCTTGGAAACTCGCGATTGAAACCCAGGATGGTCAGCAGGCATTAGCAGGTTCTCCTGTTGTTTCACCCCCTGTGCGTCAATTGCCCGGCGGTCCATCTCTCAAAATTGATCTACAAACGCGACAAGCTGTACGTGATTATTGTGTCTTCTGCTCCTTCATTGGACATATGATGATAACCCCAGAAATGTACATAGTCAAAACTAAAGATTAGTACCATTCGTGGGCGTTTGGCAGATGGAGATTGTGGAACTATTGTCTGTAGTTACCAGTTGGATTCAGTATCAGAGACTTAGCTTCATATCCAAGTTAGGGAGCTCCTGTTTGACGTTGTTTATCTCTCGAAGGGCATCGATGATCAGAAATCATGGTTCACGCAGAAGGAAGTCTCTGGCCTAATCGACCATCAGTTTTTCTTGACCGCCAATGCCTTGGGGCAACAACCAACCACATCGCAGTTATTTCAACCACTCTCACTGCAGACATTAGTGCTCGTGGCCATAGCTATTCATTGTGCGCTGTCTGAGGATGCCACTGGAAAAAAGGTTACAGTTATGTTTTCTCAAGATGAATATTGAGGTAAATTTGCCCATCCACACTCATACAATTGCATTCCTGCGGCAGCCACTGCACTACTCATCAATTCCACATGGTGGGCTGCATCATACCCCCCCC